>JAABUL010001480.1_pt1 | contig 44587 bp, 75 predicted proteins | sample 5559151 | NCBI WGS metagenome assembly JAABUL01 (sample SAMN10711876, study PRJNA513368) | rock metagenome | isolation source: Antarctica rocks | place: Antarctica: Victoria Land, Pudding Butte sud
TGTTGGGCAATTTCCACTGCTGCAACAAACATTTGGACCAAGAAGCACCAATTCTTGGTCGCCTTTGCACTGCCTTTCTTCCAACAACTGCCTTCCTTTGCCCCCTTTCCAGCTTGTGAACTGACTCGCGCTGCAACTGCTCTCGTTTGTTGCTCACGTGCCAGTTCCGGAACATCAACAACACAGGTGCAATTCCGACATCTAGTCATTACAGCATTTGCCGGTGTTGTACCATTCTCAAGAACGCGCTGAGATCCCTTAGACAGCCTTTCGCGGGTCTGTGCCGCTCGCCAAAGTGTCTGCTCCTGCTCGATCACTGCTTGGTGTTCCGGACCTATTTCGTGGACTTTAGCCTGCAATTCAGCTCTGTCAGTATTCCTGTATCATTGCTTCGTACTCAGTCGACATCATCCGTCGCGATCTCTGCAACTGCCCGATCGCTGGCACAAACACCCTCCGCGGCAGGCGTCCGGCATGCCCAGATGCATTTGAGACACAAACCGCACGTCGCTGTCAGCATGGACACATCCGGCGGACTGGTACCACGCAGCAACAGACTGGTCGCGCTGCTCGCCGGCGACCTGACCGGCGCCACCGTGCGGCTGGCGCAGTCGGTGGCGCAGTCTGCAGAGTGGGATGCAGTATACACGATGCTGCCTGCCGCAACAGCCCTGGACCTGGGCCCTCAGCAGGTAATTACGAACATGTAATCAGCTCTGTGGGTGTGTGTCCCGCTAATAGCAAGAATCACAATCGCTGCTGCAGGTGGTGGCCCACATGCAGGGTGCATGCTGGAGAGCAAGAATACCTCCCATGGCTGCAACAAACAATCTGTTCGACGGCGTCACGCACCTCCCACTAGTTGGTCTGAACCTCCTGCTGCGCCCATTCTGCAGGCGCTCCGCATCGCTGATGCCGCCGGCAACCCGGAGGCAGCGCTCACAGCGCATCCTGACATCACACACATATTCTTCCTGGCGGACAGCGGCGGCGGCGGGAAGCAGTTTGCCGCCGCGCTGGACGCCTTTCAGCGGCTAGTGGACACAGCGGAGGCGGCGGGCTGCCGGCTGCAGCAGACACATTTCAGCGCCGCGCGGCACCAAGCAGGTTAGAGTCTGGCTGAGTCTGGCGTTTTTTGGAGTGACAAAGAGCGGTTTCTGGGCCTCCTTCAGAGCCGCGTGAGCATCCCGAACGTCCACATACGAGAAAAGCCTGCTGCTATTGCCGTGGCGGCGGTGGCGCACTGCGCACTGCTGACGGGCTGCACTTACAGCGGCAAGCATGGGTGCAAAAGCAGCAGTGAACAGCACGCAGTGAAGCCGGATTTCGCTTTGGCATCACGTGCAGGGGGTGACGCGGTCTCGCTTGGGAAGGTGCAAGCCCTGCATGGCGCCGACACCATGCTGAGCGTCCCGGCAATGTGGGGGGCGGCATCAGTCGCAGCGGCGGCGGTGGAGCCGCCTGTGCACAACTCCCACCTGCCGGGAGCTCTGGCAGAGGCATGGACACGAGGGTGCGAATGACAAAACTGACGTTTAAAGACATCAAATTTGAGTCCCATTCACAAACCTGGAAGATGGCATGGGCGCGCATTGCTCGGACATATGGCCAGCCGGAGGTGCAGTAGAAGGATTTTCTGCCACCCTCGGATGTACCAGCATGCGCTGGCCTGCCGAGGGGTTTAAAAAAAATCCATTTTTTTAAGTAATCCAGATGCGGTGCTCATCGCCTGGGAGTACACAGCAATGGGTTTAGGGTTTAGGGCCACCAGAGACACCCAGTTCAAATGCTGAGGCAGGGTTTGGAGCTGGAACAACGTGTCAATGTTGGCATCGCAGACATTGTAGCTATCTGTTTCCGCTTCCGCAGGCGCTGGCTGCTGGGGCTGCTGGTGTTGCAGAGTGCCAGCAGTGCGGTGCTGGACGCATATCAGGTACGCAACATGCACTGCCTGGTCCGCGTGTGTTTTGCGATGCGTCGTGTCGTGGCAAAAGACTGCATATCTCAATTGCCGCATGCATGCTGGACACTTTGTGAAGTCCCAGCACGGAACATAGCAGTTGGGCAAGGGTTTAGGGTTTAGGGCAACACACCCTGACGGTATGTGACATGAGAACACGCAGCTGCCGACATACTTTCTCTCGAGCACGTTTGCCTTGCCCGCGCGCAGGATCTGCTGAAGCGGCACCTAGTTGTCACATTCTTCCTCACCATGCTGGTGCGACGATCCGCTCCCCTGTGCTTTCCCACCCCTGATACCGCCTCTCAACACCTCTCTGCCTCTTGAAGTGGCGCCCTTCGGCTGGCCTGTGCACAGAGTCCCCACCCGCCGCATCCAAGTTGTGCAATGCGCTGCTGCAACAGCTGGGTTTAGGGTCTATACTCTAAACCCTAAACCCTAAACCCGCTCGTCTCTGACTCTCCGGTCCTGGCACCGCGCAGGTGGGCGCGGGCGGCAACGCCGGCAACCAGTCCGCCATCAAAGTCATCCGCGGTCTGGCGACGGGCAAGTACCGGGCCACGCTGCGCAGCGCGCGGCAGGTGCTAGCCAACCAGGCACTGATAGCGGTGCTGCTGGGTGGCGCGCTGTCAGGTGGGCGACACTGGGATCACAACTCCTAGCGCCGCCAGAACTACACGTATCAACTCTCCCATGCAAGAAATGCTTGCGGTTGCCTGCTGAGCCGGGTGGTCACAGGTGCAGCTGCTGTCGCGGTGTCAGAGAGGGCTCGGCTTCCAGGTTTTGTCCCGGGGAGAGATTTCCCGGGGAGAGAGAGATTTTGCGCTCATATTTGGTAACGTTGCAGCAGCTGTTCGACTGTCCACTTCGTGCTGAGCCGACGATACCATATCGCAGGCTTGCATGGTTGCATCGCACATTCACTAAAAAGGCAGTTACTACGTGTCTGACTTTCTGTCTGACTTTTGTTTCTGCTGGCCGCAGTTGGCGGCCTGGCGCGGGTGTATGTCACTCATGGGGTGCTGCGTGATGCGGCCGCCATCGCCGCCAGCCTGTTCCTCATAGTGCTGTCCAGCGTGCTGCTGGGTGCGGCGCTGCCCTTTGCGCTGGCTCGCGCGGGGCTGGACCCTGCCCACGCCGGCAGCAGCATTCAGGTGTGTGTGTGTGTGTGTTGTGGCCGAAGCAGAAGATTCGTCGCGATGACATGTTCAGCGGAAGAAATGCTCAGCTTCAAACATAACTAAATAAATCCTGGGGACAGTGAGCATCATCTGCGAATGTTGTGCAGCATCCGACAAAAAGAGGAAAAGACAATTCAGAACGAGAAATCTGTCGGAGACCCTACAATTACAAACAGGTGGTCACGAGCGCACCGGGGAGTGGATCTATTATGTACACATGCGTCTTTTTTCCTGCAAAGAGCTGATTTCTGCATCCTTCACTTGCCGCAGGTGGTGATGGACGTGCTGGGGGTGGGAATAACGTGCGTCTGCTGCAACCTCATCTTGGACCCCGTACTCCACCCCTCGCTGCATCACATTGTTCAGCAGCCACTGCTGGGGCAGTTGTCGCAAAATCACACCTGATGCAACACGGCCGCCGCCGCAGCAGGGGAACGGTGTATGTGCGAGTTACCCGCTCCAGCATGTGGCTGACTCGAGACTGGCAGTTGGTCGGTGACAGAGACGCTTAGACAGGTATTCACTCAGTCGGCTTGCTGCACAAGAATGTTGCCTCCCAGAAGTACTGTCGCTGCTGTACCCTTGGTACGAAATTGAATTGAGTTGTACGACATGTTGGTCGTGCGGACCTCGTTGAGCGCCAGCGGGAATATTGGCGGGTAAAGATTTGCATATCTTCAGTGATGCCCGACCAACAAGTCCATTATTCAGCATCGTTTCAGCGTGGTGCGACTCCCTCAGCCAGATTCAAGACCTTATTGATTATCGGAGCTACGAGTTGCCCACAGGCGCTCTGCTTCGGCGGGCTGCAGTATGATGCTGCCTCGTCGGGCAGTCAGGCGGTCCAAAAGTCGACCCTGCTGTTTCGCTGTTTCTGCGACAGCTGCAAGAGCCTGCCGTCAGACGCAGCGGCCACCGACACGCCGCCGTGGTTCTCGTCGGGCCACAAGCGACGAAGCACCAGGCCGGCCTTGGTGAGCCACAAGAGCTTGCAAATCCGCATTAAGCGCCGCTGGTGCGATCAAAGATCATGTCTTTCGCATGCGGACTCACAATGAACTGATGCAAACATCTTCGGCTGTGGATGAACGGCCGCCACCTCACTTTGCCAACTCACTCTGCTCATCATTACCTTTGGCTCTATGATCAGGTGCGGGCAGCTGGCAGACCAGGCTGCTGGTCGCGCCAAGTGACATGGCTCTGGAGGAGGCGGCAGCGCACCCGCTGCGCGACTTCTTCCGAAGCCGCGGCACCGTCAACAATGCCGCCATCGCTGCAGACTTCGAAGCAGCGACCGGCATCACAGCAGCTGCTGCAGCTGCCGCCGCCGGTGCCGGCGGCGGCAGCGGCTCCCGGCGTAAGCCGAGAGTTCTGATCTTCGTGCCGCAGCGGGACAAGATGGAGCTCGCCGACTGCAGCGGCTTTGACGCCACCACCGACTCCCACACGCTGCAGTTTGTGGACGCAGAGTGCAGGCCGCTGGACGGTCGCATCCAGCTGGAGGCCAGCTGCAGGTGGACCCCGGCTTGCGGTGTGGCGCGGCGCAGCCGGGCCCCAGGTGCGAGCATGCACAGCTCGTGCGTCTACGCTTCATCTGCAGCAAAGTTCTTCACGAGCATTGAGTGGCAGCGGGGCGAGGCTCCAGCCGCAGGTAGAGTGACATGCTGCTTCAGCGGAGAGCCTTTGGTCATATGGTTTGAATCCTCCACACGCATGAACAGATGGGCAAACCTGTGTTGATGCTGATGCATTTTGTCATGATCATGCTGCATTACCAACGTACTGTCCGCATGTTGCTTGCGTGGAACATATCTCGAGCTGTCATCGAACGCGAACCGAGTCTCTGCAGCACTCCCTGTTCTCGAACGCGCGCCGAGTCTCTGCATCACGTCATGCGCAGGCTCAGCGGCAGCAGCACCCGGCAGGGGAGCCCGCGCGCCTGCGGCTGCGACGCCACCACAGCCTGCGGCTGCAACGCCACCGGCAGCTGCGGCTTCAGCGCCACCACCAGCCTCATCAAGCTGTTCGTGTACTGAAAACCCTGTTTTCTTCCGTGTCTCCGTCCCTATAAACAACCTCTTTTCTTCCATGTCTCCGTCTCTGTAAACAATCTGCAGCAATATTGCAAGTGCCTGCCATTCTCGACCTGCTCCATGCAGACAGGGCGGGAGGCGCTGCTGCTGCTGCGGCTGCGCAGCCGCCCGGCGTGCAGCAGTCACCGAGCAGCGGGCAGGCGGCACAGGTGCATGCGCTGCACCAGCGGCAGCGGCAGCAGGGAGATGAGCAGGTGAGATGAATGCACTTGCACGCCATGAGCTGGTCTGGGACCTTCCGGCATATTCCCACGCATCAATTGGTTGTGACCTCCATCATTCTCCTGCCCATGAGTATTTGACCGATATTTGTAAGAAACCTGCTGATGAATCTGATTGCGCACTACTAGTACAGCAGCTTGTAGTACAGCTTTAGTACAGCTTGTATTCCATCTGCAGCAGGCTTCAAGATTTCTGGTGCTGTTTGTGGAGTTCGCAGATTCCTACGGTTTGTATGCACATGCATCATCTCGGCCGTCAGCTGACGGCTGTAGCTTCAGGTCGATGGACACGAGGTGGTAGATAGAGGGGGACACGACATGAGGATTAGTCAAGGTGGTGCGATGCCCTGGTTCAAGTTCAATGTTGCATGCATGCATATGCCATCAAAGATCAGCCAATCAAGAGCTTCACGACTGAACAACAATACAGCACTGGACCTCAGTCCATCCACGAGTTAGCCGGAGAGTAGCTCGTTCCGAGGAAAAATATTGGCGGGAAATCTGGTGGGGGTCTGACCCTCTATATTTCTTTCTTTTTCACCGCGCAGACTTGCACCTACCTCTCGTTGTTGCCATACAAACATAATGGACATCCTTCAGCAGCTCAGCAGCATTTAGGCTGCCAGCCCAGCCGCAAAGTTCAAGAATTCTGCTGGTTGGCCCCGTCAGCAGCCCTCGGGCGCTGTGCTATGGCGGCCTGCAGTTCGATGCATCGGAAGGCAGCTCGCAGCAGCAGTCCGTGCTGCTGTTTTGCTGCCTGTGCGACAGATGCCGCTCCCCGCAGCCGTCGCCAGCAGCGGATTCTGACCTGCCTTTTGGTATATCGCAACGGGTCCGGAGCTGGTGTACCATCTCGGACACGGTGAGCCCGCCTTCATTCGCCGCCGCCCAGCTTTCATACGTGCGTCATGTCATGGCTGCTGTGTCCTGTAAGCAGTCAGATGCGAAAGACCTCTCTTTTGCACGTCTAGTCGCATACAAGCACCAACACAGGCCTGTCCCGTGTGACTCCATCTGTGACTGAATATTGCCCATATATGCGTGCAGGCGCCATCACCACTGGCAGGAGAGGCTGCTCGTCGCACCCAGCGAGCTGACGCCCGAGGAGAAGGCGGCGCATCCCCTGAGCGACTTCTGGCGCATCCGCGGCGCCGCGAGCTGACGCTGCAATCAACGCTGACCTGGCAGCAGCTCCAACAGACGGCGGCAGCCAGCCTGCCAAGACTGAGACCGGCGGTGGCGCCGGGTGCAGCACCAGCAGCGGCAGCGTCGCAGCCAGCAGGCACAGCATCCTCATCTTCATTCCGCAACCCGCTCGCATGGAGCTGGCACACAGCGCCGACTTCGTCGCCGCCACCGGTGCTCACGAGCTTAGGGTTTACGGTTCGTTTCACGGATCCGCGGCGCATCCACCTGGAGGCGGCCTGCCGCTGGTGCCCCTCGCGGGTTTAGGGTTAAACCCTAAACCCTAAACCCTAAACGCTAAACGCTAAACCCTGAACTGCGACATTGAAAATCGTCGCATCTGTGCAGCATGTTCCCAGTGCATGTTTCGTCAGGCTGCCTGCAGAACCTGACAGGCAGCGACCCATTTCTCTGACCCGATCGGAAATGGGCAATCGGTGATGCAGGCTCGATGCAGGCTCGATGTAACACCGCCGCCTGCACCTCAGCCACAGGCAGCGCATCCCGGGCCATCCGCCGGCAGCGGTAATCAGTCGCCGCCACCGACGCCGCGGCACCGGCTGCCGGTGCCGCTGCAGTCGTCCTGCCAGGCACTGCAGCAGCAACCAGGTGCGCTGCCGCTCAATGCGGCAGGCAAACAGGCAGAAGCGCAGCAGCAGCGGCCGCCACATCAGCTGCCGCTGATGTGGCGCCGCAGCTGCCGCCGCTGCGGCTTCCTGCCACGGTATTACCGCTGGCCTGGAACACCATGCAGAACGACCTCGTGTTCCAGAACGGTGCGCGTTCTGTCTGATTCTGGACATTGACGTCTTGTGCGCCTTTCCTGACGCACCTGATGCGTGAGCCACACACACTTTGTGCAGCGGCCGCAGCAGCAAGATGCAGGGTGCAATCGAGACAAGTCATGCCCGGGACAGCTGAACCCGCAGCTCTGCATGCTTAGGGTTTAGGGTTTAGGCTAGCGACACTGCCCACCCTCGAGATCGCAACGGCCACCATCAGCCAGGAAGGTGTGTGAAGGGAAATATGCATCCCGATTGATGCAGGACCATTGTCGAAGATTGGGTTCGCGAGAGGGCGATAGAATCGTAACCCATATGATGCTTCACACGAACTCGTCCATGCCGCTGCAGGTGCGCGAGCACGAGGGACGAACGCCCGAGCAGATGCAGCCTGCAGCCTGTGAAGCCTCCAGGTGCTTGTAAATTAGCAAGTGAGTGAAAGAGGCGCCACTACGCTGGACTGACTCAAGCGACAACGTTGATGCCTTTCAACGGCTTCACATTCTTCGCTCAATACATTGCTGCAGGGCAGAGCCTGCTGGTGTTTGACGCTGGCGCCTGCATCGCACTGACGGGCAGCCGCGCCGGCGAAGCGACAGCGCTGCAACGGTTCCTGGACCAGCGCAACAACCGGCACTCTGAGAGTCTCAATCACAACGTCATGCTGGTGAGCAGTCCGGACTTGTGCACAATCTAACATCAACATCATTTGGTGCCTCGGCTGTTCATCGCACCTGACAAGCCAGCAAGTGAAGTGATTCATCATCCGCATCAACATGGCATCGCGCTACCAGACACGTCAATGCGTCCAATAGATTCCCCTCAAACAGTGTCACAGTCAACCTCTATTGCCATCAGGTGCTGCTGGCGGCAGGCCCTGGAAACACAACGGCAGAAGAAGCAGCGGCGGTCATCAGGCTGCCGGGGCTATGGCTAGATACCCCACTGACGATGCAGTGTTTGAGGTGACAAGCAGCTTTCGCTGTTGCGGACCATCGCATGGTACTGCGTATCGAAATCGCAGATTGCGCAAGCAAAGACAGGCTGCTGCTGCTGCTGCTGCTGCTGCTGCTGCTGCTGCTGCTGCTGCTGCTGCGTAGCCAAGGTGCATCGTCCTGCACATTGCACTCTGCAGTGGAAGGTCACACAGGCAGACACGGCTCAGCTACTGGTAGATCATTCAGGGCTGAAGAGTAGTGCGTATCGTCTGCGTATTCTGATTGGTACAGATATATTCTCTTGTCTGGCAGCCCGTTGTGAGGACCTGCGTGCGCAACGACCGCCGCGAGGTGCTGCGGTAGTGGTACAGCGGCAGAAGGATGGGGCTGCCGGTAGCAGCAGCGAGCGGGGGCAGCGGCGGCTGTCCCGCTTCCGTTGTTGCCGCCGGCAGTGAGCACTTCTGGCAGGTGACGCACGCTGCCGCCACAGCTGCCGTGGAGCTGCTGCGGCGGCCGCGGCGCCGGCGCCGGCGGCGGCTGCGCCGGGGGCAGCAATCGCGCCGGCGCCTGCAGCAGCCTCATATGCAGAACCCACGGCACAGCCGCCGTCGGTGCAGTGCATCCTGCCGGTCGTCAAGCGGGAGGCGGCAGTGGCGGCGGCAGTGAACTGTGAGCAGCAGGCGGCACCTGCTGCGGATGTGTGCGGCGGCCAGGGTGCTTCCAAGGCAGACGCAATCGAGCTCAGCAGCGACGATGATGGCTGCGCAGCATGCTGAGCCTGAGCGTTTACTTACACTTGTCAGCTGTGCTGGACATGCCTGAACGATATCTGCTCGCAGTAGGACTGGCGGTTCTGCGACGCAGACATTGGCAGCTGTTGTACCTACAGCATGCTCATGTGCTATACTCGTATGCCTGCAACTACGTTGTTCAAACCTTCAAGCTCTTGGTGGCTTCAGCAGGAGGTTTATAAATGATCAGCAAGGCGGCGTACCCTTCGAGACGTACCTGTGTTTTGACCCCCGCTGCTGCTGGCAGCATTGTCCACGATGCCTAGAGGTTCTGCGGCATTGCGAGACCGCGCCGGCCGGCCACCTGTCCTGGAGCGTGATGCCCATCATGTCGCTTCGTGAAGCATGCACACGACGGCACCACCGATGTGGGCTGTCGCCATGCACACACGCCGCTGCCGAGTCTTGCATACATGACTGCGCTGCGTGGCATGTCTGCTACAACGCTCACATTCACACACTACTCCTTCAAGTTGAACCATATCACTTGCCTGACATGCTGCCGGGTAAGTGGATCTTGGTTGACTTGGTAACGAGTCGCGCATTCCGAGGAAGACATGGTTGGCGGCAAATATGGCGGGGGCTACAAACCTCCGCCCAATTTTCGCAAACTGCATCAGTTACCCGACTTATTGCAGCAGCATAATCTGCAGCCATGAATGCTCGTCAGATGCTCAGAAACATCTTGGCTGCCTGCCCCGACGGCAAGTTCAAGATCTTCATCATCGGATCGGAAAGCATACCGCACGCTGTCTGCTCCGGTGGCCTCTGGTACGCAGACGAGCCTGCCAGCCCGCAGCAAGGCCGGGACCGCTCAGTGGTGCACATCGGCGATTGCAGCTGCGACAGCTGCCGTCTCCCGCGGGCGACGACGTCCCCGGCAGCCCACGACGACCCGGCCTTAAGAAGCTTCTCCTCGTTCCGGGACTGGGCTGCCCACGTCGGCCTCGGTGAGCGACCGCTTCATTTGCTCATCAAGCCATACCCGATGCTGTCCAATGCCGTCCAAGGCAACAACGGCAGGTTAGGTTTGCTTGCTGCATGACCTGACGACTGCCTTCGTTCACAGTCCGACCTATGTGCAGGCGCCTCAGACGCCAACGACTGGCTTGGCAAAGTCCTGGTGGCTCCAACCGGGCTGAAGCCGGAAGCCAAGGCAGCCATCCCCCTCGCCGACTTCTTCTGCAGCCGCGGCGCTGCCAGCAACGCCGCCATCGTCGCCGACTGTGCAGGCCTGTCGCCGACCGTTGATCACACATCAGCGGCCAGCGTCGACGCCACGACTGGCAAGCCCGATGGCAGCGCCGCCGTCAGCGGCGACGGCAGTGGCAACAGCGACGGCGGCGGCCGCGGCAACGGAAGCGGCGCTGGCAGCGGCGCCAGCACGCTGCCCACCGTCCTCGTCTACGACCCCACATCGGGCCAGATGCAGTTCGCAGAGGTCACCGGCTTCGATGCCGCCAGCGGCGCGCACGATCTCCGCTTCCTGGACGACAGTGCGCTGAACGGCCGCATCCACCTGGCGCTTGCGTGTCGCTGGTGCCCTGCTTCTCGAGCGGCGCTGAGGGAGCATGCGCCACCAGGAGGTGCACGATATCCAGAGAGCAACCAAGCAGGCCTCTTGGCTTCAACTTGCTCATAGGGCAACTCGATGGCCAGCTGCATCATTTCGGCAGCCCCTGATACTGCAGAACCGGAATTTGTCGAGTCAGCCAATGCGGCGGCCTCCGATTTCAGATATCAGATATTTGCTGTGATGTGCTTGCTTGCGCATTGCCAGCATCACATTGTATGACCATTGTCATGTCTCGTTCATTCAGGTTGTGATAACGCTGCACCCACACTAGCCTACTATAGTCTAATATTGTCGCACAGCTGCAAGCAACTCTGCTGAGGCTGCTTCGCATCGTGTTGTTCTGCAGGTGCATCAAAGCCACCGCCCGGTCACGGCACCGCCCCGCCACCAACTGCGTCGCAGCCTGCTCCGGTGCCGCCGCCCCCAGCAGTGCGCACTATGCCGCCTGACCCCGCCGGCCGACACCAGTCGGGGCCGCCACCAACGCCACCGACACCACAGGCGCTGCCGCAGCGTCCGCCTGTGCCGACCCACAATCAGCAGCGGCCCATGGCGCAGGCGCTGCCCCCGGGAGGCGCGCAGGCAGGGAAGCCGCCCCAGGTGCCGCCGCCGATGCCGCCTTCGCAGCCCTTGCGGCTGGACGCACAACATATCCCCAAGCGCCCCACCAGAGTCCGGCCAGGTGTGAATGTGAGCTCCCAATTGCTTACAGATGGACATCGTTATATGCGGAATACAGTCAAGGCAGCTTCGCATTTGATGGCTCCACCAGCAGCAGTGATCATCAGCTCCCGTAACCGGGCATGGGATGCCATGCCAGATTGCAGCTTTGCTGTATGCCTGGGCTGCGTTCTCCTTTCGGCCAGAGTGGCTGCGTCGCGAGTACGCATGCTGGCAGGGATTTATACACTGCAAACAACGATGCAGTATGTTCAACTCACTGACGAACAGGTCCTCTTTGTTCGGCGCCTGTATCAGACTGATAGTTGCGTCTGACATCCGTGATCGACACTTGGCGCTGTGATCTATATGATCCTTTTGACGCTGCAGGTGTGGCGGCGCAGGTGGCGCAGCAAGACGCCCTGTGGCGCTTCGGCGGCAGTGCTGCGACGCTGGAGGCGCATTCCGCTGAGAAGCTCGCAGATGCGCTGGTAGGACTGTCTGCGCCCCTCATCGGCAGCGATCAGCGTGCTGCTGCGTGTGCTGCTTCCTGACATGGCTTCCCATCATCGCTGCCCTCACATGATTCAGAACGGATGCGCAGTTTTTCATGGTTCACACTTGCATCACTCCTGATCGCTTGCTAGCACGCATCAAGGCGCATTTTCCGATGGCACTTTCTTGGTGCCTAGTCCTCCAAGTCTCCAACTCAGAATGTTTGAATATTGAAACATTTGGACCTGAAAGTGCTGCAGGATCGCGCGGCGCGCAGCCAGCGCCGAATACAGGGCCTGCCGGCTTCCACCGGGAACCTGCCCGGTGGCCGCCTGCAGCGCCACAGCCGAAAGGCCTGGAGACTCGATGAAGACGGCGACGATGACGACGATAGTGACGACTACAGCCGTCCTGCCGCCGCCAAGAAGCCCAGGCTCACGCCGCCGCGCTGCCTGCCAACGAAGCCGCTTCTGCAGCTGCCCACCCTCCGCATCCCCACCGCCACGATCATTCACGGCGGTGCGGGCACGGATGCAGCAGCGGGCCTAATGTCTGTTTGCAGATTCGACAACATTCCGGCTCGTCGTTATGCTGCTCTGGGGCCCATGCTGCCAACTGTTTGATGTTCTGCGTTTTCCATTCCCTGCCACAGCAAATGTAGCCCACTTCGGCCGCCCCAGCCAACTCTAGAGATCTGACAACGAACTGCCACTGATGCCTGGCATTGAACTGGTGTTCTGCAGGCGCCGGCCTGGTGGTGTTTGATGCGGAGTCCTGCATGGCGCTGGCCGGGAGCCGCGGCAACGACATGGCTGCGCTGCGACGATTCCTGGACCGCCGCAAGCGCTACAACGAGTCCATGATCCATAACGCCACGCTGGTGCGTGAGTCATGAGCGTCGTTGTCCGTCGACTCGGCAAGCCTTGGCAGGTGTTCGTAGTGCTGGCACATGATGGCATGAAGCTGGCATGAAGCCAGCTGATAGCCACATGTTCCTCCGCTAGACAATTCGCCTGTGCATTGATTCTGTCCATGCGCCAGTTCCCAGACATCCTGCTGTAGTGAGAGAACCGCTCAGGGGAGTTTCCACCCTAGGGGCTTGTCAAGCAGCTGATAGGTCAGATATCCCAGAGAGCGCTCGATTGCGAACCCGACGCCTGTTGCTTCCGGTCAGACACTGATGTGCGCTCTCTTGTACGTCCTGACTGATCAGGTGCTGATGGCGGCGGGCCCCGGCGGCGCGTCCGCCGAGGAAGTCGCCGCGGCCATCAAGCAGGCTGGCGTATGGCTCGCCGCCAAGTACCCGACAGACGAAGTGTTGCTGGAGGTGCCCGCTCTCGCTGCACTAAACCCTAAACCCTAAACCCTAAACGTGGACCTACCCATCAATGTGCAAACACGTGTTTGCACGTTTCATCCAGCCGCGCTCAGGTGGCTGCCGTCTCTGACTGCGTCTTTGCCCTTTTTCTGTCAGCGGAGTTGGGGTTCAGGGTCAGGGTTTAGGGTTAGGGTTTAGGGTCAGCCGGGAGTTCAGCGGAGTGAATCTCGGGGGCAGTGTCACAGGGAGGGCGCAGCGCTGCTGCTCGATTTCGAGATCAGCAGCAGAGTGGATTCTTTTGAGGAAGTCGTGGGGTGGGTGCAGTGCTGCTGCTGTTGCCATGTTCAAGCCAGCCTACAGAGTTCCCATTGGCGTCTATTACGAACGAGCTTTATGGCCCATCGTTGTGGCAGGCGGTCATCCGGGAGCTGGTGCGCAACCAGCGCGAGGTGGAGCGCCAGTTTTGGGGTGCCAAGCAAGCGGCGCGCCTGAATTTGGCGGGCGTTTGCGGCGGCCGGCCCGCCGATATTCCTGCCGCCTCTGAGCGCTACTGGCTGGCGGAATACCGCGACATCGCGTCCGCGCCTTCCGGGAGTGCGGCGGTGCCGGCGCCCGCCGCGTCAGTCCCACACCCCGCGGCGGCGCCAGCAGCGGCGGCGGCGGCCGGACACGGCAGCTGTGCGCCGATGGCCACCGCTGCCTCTACGTCAAACATGCTGGCGACGGCGGCGGCGGCGGCGACGCACGGCGGCACCAATGCCCCGCCTGCTTCCACAGCTACAGCGGCTGCGGCCTGTGTGGCGGCGGGCCAAAGCGACGGCGGCTGCGCGCGCAGCAGAGGCGAAACCCAGTCTCCCTTTGCAACCCTTTGTTTGCACACGGCTGTTCAGCTGCGTCTGCTGCTTGAAGTCGTGACGTGCAAGCGCTGCACGTGCGTCATAGTGTATCAGCAAAGCCACGCCCATCATGTGGGTCTCCACTGTCCCTCGTGGGGCTGCAGGCACTGCAGCGCTGCAGCGCAATGCGCAGCGCCCGCCGTCAGCTGCCAGGCAGGAGGCTGTGGCGCCAGTGAAGCAGGATCGTGCACCGCCAGCGGCTGCCGCCACACCCGTGTACGGCAGCGGCACTAAGGACGAGCCCATCGAGCTCGAGTGAACGGACCCACCCTGCAGTGGTGCATGGCAATGGTCGTGCCAGTGTTCTTGCAAGACGATCAGGTTCCTGAATGAGGTTCCAGTTTCTGCTTGTTGTGGGGACGCCGCGTCAGCAGCGGTCGCTGTGCTTGTGGCGTTTTGCATGCCGGTGTCTATCTGGGCGACTTCCGGAGACGGAGAACAAAATCTCATGCTGGTTCAGTTGGTTTGGAGTTTCTGCACGGGCGAGGAGCTTGCACGCTCGACTTATCAACTGCCGCCTAGCACCTTCGAATTCAGCAGCGGCCTAGCTTCTTGAAAACGGCAGATGGCTCTTGCATCATCTTGGTCCAGATGCCCACATACGCTTTTATCAAAAATTGCTGCGACCCATTTTGGCGGCCTCAACGGTATGCCTACTCAATCCGCCACTCGAGCAAACGCGAAACTTGAAAACGCAAATGAATCTGCGCCTCCCTCCATGCCCTTCAAGCCACATCGGGCACGGCTGCCGCTACGCTGCTGCCTCAGCTGTCGGCGTGCCCTTCGCTGTCTCATTCAGATCCCGCGGCTCCCCGACTTCCTCCAGCATCTGCAAGGGCATGGCCAAGTTTCCAACAGATTGTTTCCTTGTTGGTGGACCCAGGGCAAACGCTATGCAGGCTCAACGCCAGCAGCATAGCAGTCTGCACGTTTTGTTTTTTTTTTTAATTCAAAATTCAAAATAATGCACCAATTTTTCAAATGCAGATGGTGGGGGCGGTGCTGTGCTTGGCGATGCTGCCTGCCAATTGATATGCAGGGGACCCTCTCGGCAGCACACTCTGTCGCGCAGCGTGATAGTGCCAGCAAGCCTCGACGACGCTTCAACGGACCGCCCTTCGAGCGGGGCAGGCTCGCCTCTCTGATGGAACGCAGCAGGTCCGTGTTGCCATCGCCATCGCCGCCGTCGCCAGCCGCCACTGCGCCACCGTCGGAGGTTCCGCCGCCGCCGCCGCCGCTGCCAGAAACTCCACCGCTGCGTGAACCTCCGCCAGTCGCGCTGGCCAACGCGCTGCGCAGGCGCTCGCGGATGCGCGGTTCCCGAACAACGGCGTCCCGCCATGCGTCCAACGCCAGCTGCGAGGTGGACCCCTTGTTGCGATGGCGCTTCACCCAGACGCGGTCCATGTACTGCATTGTGGGAAACCCCAGTCGATTTTCCGAGATGGTGGCATGCCCATGAGGCAGTAGATGCAAAGAGGCTCTTCACACTGGCGGGCCTGATAGAACCATTACAGGGTGTGCTACTGTGCCACAGTAGGGCGCCACGCCTCGAGCAACGGCAACACGTTGGCAGGGCTCTGCGCGGCTGCATCCAGGCACCCTAAACCCTGGCCCAAACCCTAAATAGCGGGCAGAAAGACTCAGTCTCCTGCGGGGGGAGTGGGGGGCGGCATGCGCTGCGCGCGGCGCAAATGCGCTGTGAAACTGCTGCAGGGTGGGCTTTAGAAACTGGTACAGGGTGGGCGGCACCGCACCATGACCACGTCGCGCCATCGCCGAGGTCTTCTTGTGCTCCCGCCACCGCGCGTACACCTCTTGCAGGAAACCGGCGTCGCCGCCGACGTCGGGCGCGGCGGCGAGCTCCGCCGCGACGGTCCGCGCGTGCGCCACAATCGCGGCCGACACCCCATTGTACAGGCGCCTGCCCTGCTTGTAGATCACCATGTTGTACGCTGCCCTGTGCACAGAGCTCTAATCATTTGTCGTGTGTGCGTGGCCCAGAGCGCTGTCAAATGCTCAGGTTCATTTACAGCAGTCTGTCTGGTAAAAGTCGCAACGCTGACAGGCGTCTAGGCACCATGTGCATTGCATCCAGGTTCTTGACAGCATGAAGTTGCGCCGCTGCGCGCGCACATGCAAAATGCATCGGTTCATAAAGACACCCACCGGTACAGATCCTCGAAACGGAGGTCGCGGCAGACCTCGTCCCGCAGGATTCTTGGGAATGCGCCCTCAAGCGCGGTCCACCACTCATCTGCACAGTCGGGCGCCCGCGTCACTCTTGAGTGTACATTGAGGACGGTCAGAAGGCTCTGCACGACGCATAATGATCAGATTCCGGCATTGGGGCCGGCCGAAACACAGCTTGTGGTGCTTTGTTGCTGCGCACCCTTGGGCGCCGCACCCATCTGCTCGGGCACAGCTGCTATGTGGACGTGAAACGATTGTGACTGCATCCTGTTCATTCCCCCGACTCAAAATCGCAAAATCTTGATCAGTGCGCCCTGCGGCACTCACCACTCTGAGTTTGGTGAGCAGGTTTCTTTGCCAGCATGCAGTTGCCATACTGAGTGTTTTGCTGTTCTCTGAGGTACTGATCCAGCACCGCTGTTTTGCGATTCATCCATGCGACGGCGCGTGGCTCGCCGCCAGGCAGTTCCCTCAGCGTCGCGGCAGCGGGACACAGGACCGGTAACAAATTTGAACTTACGGATCTTCGTCCCATTCGACACATTGCCGATCCCGCGTGCAACCATGCAGATGCACGATCCATGTGCACTGTCTTATCATGCCGCCTCGGCCAACACCACTTTAGCACCGGCTCGGCCAGTAAAGTAGCACCTGAACAGTGTCGAGGGCGCAATGTGAGACTTCTGTACTCTTCGAATGCAGCTGCAGATTTGCAGGAAGCTCGATCACAGAGACAGGAGGAATACGAGATTGGCTGCTGCCGGGCCCGTGCGCGCTGTCAGCCACAAATGAAATTGAATCTCGTCATCTATTCCGAGCAACATCGTCGCACTTTTGCTGGAGAAACGAAGTTTCTAGGTCACGTGACCTGCAGGTTCTGCCGTACACATGGGATACTAAGCCCAACGTTACACTTAGTATGCCCTACCTGCCGTACACAAGCAGAGTGCACACAGCTCTTTGGACGCAAGCCCACAACTGCCCGCTTGCAAGGTTTTATTGAGATACAGCTGTATTAATCCGGACTACACTCAGTCAGCACGCAGAATCGACGGCACCTGTCAGTGTTCTCAATTTTGCCCAGGCTCTCATCTCGAAGAGGAATGCCAGAGCTGCACCAGGCACACTCAGCTTTGGAAAGGTCCAGCTTGATCGCAGCTCTTGAATGCATTGAAAATTTGCATTGCAATCCGAATAGCCTCCGCAAACTGCGGGACACGACCTGCAGGTCGACATACACACAGTGAACAGGTGCAGAGCTGGTATCGTGCAAGCCGTGCTGGCATGATGTCCTCAAACGGTTGTGATCGTTCTCCCACAGTCCAGCAAGCGCATCCCGATCTTTGAAACTCCACCTCAGCCAGCTGCACCGGTGCTGATAACCTAGCTGCGCACTGCACTGATTTATGAACACTTGCTGCCTTCCCAGCCTAGTGAGCTGTCAAGTCGACGTCTCTGGACCGTATGGAGGCGATGCCAGAGGCCCGCTCCGTCAGTGGAGCCACCGCACAGACGCCGTTTCTCGCGGGCGGCGCCGGCGGCGGCGCCGCGGCGGACGCGCGGCAGCCGGACGGAGACGCAGCGCGTGCGAGCAGCTACACGGCTTACCCCTCGGGTGCTGATACAATCCAGCGTCAAACCGCGGCGGGCGCCGGGCAGCGCGGGGCGGCGCAGAGGGCGGTGAGCGCGGCGCTGCCGGACCGGAGCTGATCTACCGCCCTGTGCTCTCCGAGCATGCGTCGGAACAGGTGTGTGGGATGCTTCTGCCGGCGATGTGGCATTGAGAACAGCACATCGGCTGGCTGGCTGCATCTGTCGCCTGCGTTTTGCAGTCGTCGCCTGCACTCGACATGCACCCGATCGACGCATCACCGGCACTCGATCACTCACCTTTGGCCAGTCCCGGACTTTGCGTTGAGCGAATGGCATCCACTATCTCGGTTGCAGGCGCTGGCGCACTACGCAGCGCTCAAGCGCAGCGGTGTGCGCGCGGCGCTCGATGCCATCAGCAAGTACGCCGCGTTGCGCCACACCGCGGGCATCACCTTCATCGAGGCCCACGACCTCACCAAGGCGCGGGAATGCACTGTGCAAGCGGTATTCTGCAGCACCCTGGCATTTCAGCGCCCTGCTTGCCGTTGCTTGGTCGGAGCTGCCCACCCTTGGTGCTCGCTTGGAATGAGCTGGTCGATGCCCTCCTGGCTGCGGTTCCGCTCAGCATGGCCGCCTGCCATCGCTGCCACCCTGTATCGAACATGCTGCGGAGCCTGACACACTGTTTTGAATGCAGGTGGAGGACCTGGGGTATGGCGCCTTTGCCACCGTTGCGCACTGCAAGCTGGCCAACTGGCGGGACCCGGCTGCGTCAGCAGCGGGCGAAGCCGTGGCGGCGGCGGCAAACGGCGGCGGGGAGGAGACTCTAGACGTGGCCGTCAAGTACCTGCGAGCAGAGCTGTTCCAGCACCCCCTGGACGTGCAGGATTTCGTCAAAGAGGCCGTACTGCTGGCGGGCCTGCGGCACAGGTGCAAATAAACCCTACAAACTTAAACCCTACAAGCTTAAACCCTACAAGCTTAAACCCTACAAGCCTAAACCCTACAAGCTGAAACATGCATGACTTCCGTTGGCATGCAGAGCGGTACTACTGACTGAGGTGGGCACCTTCTTGAGTCGCAGCCGGTGCATGGGGGCAAGGGAAGCCGGCAGATTGCTCCAGGACGCTGACGGTGAAGAAAGCCGCAGGGCCACCCTGGGGTGGCTGGCGCCGGGCCTGGTTGGCCATGCTGCAAGACTGACAGGCAAACCCGTGGGAGATGGCAACACACATTGAAAAGGTTCACGTGCCGGCACAGGGCCGTCCTGGGGGTGCTGGGCGTGGGCTTCATCGCGGAGGAGTGTCATGGCGGAGCGCACGTGTCGCACGACAGCATGTTCATCGTCACCGAGCTGTGCAGCGGCGGCGCGTTGGGCGAGAAGATCCTGGCGCAGATGGCCGTCAAGGGCTGGAAGGTGCTACGATACTCCTCGTACCTTTTAGGTCAACCGTCGATATCGCCCACTGTCCCACGTTTGTGGGGGGTCGCGTGGATGCAGCGCACACGGGTGGACTGTCAGCATAGAAGAATCCCCTAGGATGATCACCCAAGCGCAGCGCGACTCTGTTTGTCTCCACACTTCCGACGCTGCGTGAAACGCTTGTGCCCCTCCATGTGCAGCATGGTGTGCCGGCTCATGGAGGGGCACAAGCGTCGAAGCTGACGCGCTCCAATACGTGCGCAGGTTGTGTACACATACAGCCAGGGGCTGCAGTGGTGCATCCAGATCGCAGACGGCCTGGCATTCCTGCACTCGCAGCGGCCGCTCATCATCCACCGCGACATCAAGGCCGCCAATGTGCTGCTGACGGAAGGTGTGATCTGCAACACCCTGCAGCCCGGCGAAGTGGACAGCAGGACAGGGCGGTTTCGGAGGATTGCGCGGCACTGTGTCGTGCGTGTCCGCAGCTGGCAGGCTGTGAAAGTAACAAATTTTATCAAGCATTTTTGTTGATAGGATTCCGCTGGCACAGCGGGCTGCATGCTGGCACAGTGCCGCGGCACCCTAAACCCTAGATAGTGTGTTGGTTCATGCTGAGTGTGGTTGTCGTGGCCGGCAGAAGCACCATGCACATGCACACACGTGCACGTGCGCACACGAGCCCTGCCCCAGCCACTCTGGCATACGAGCGCCCAGCCGCCAAGTGACGCTGCATATGCCCCTCAGCCTTGATGGACTGAGGAGCACTCTCGGCATGTACGGCGGCAACGCCGGAGCGCCTTGGCTCCTGCGCTGCCACTGGATGGGACTGAACGACGCCTGCAGCCATGAAACTTAGTAACAACTTAGTAACTGATGAACGAAGTTTCCCTGACAACTGTGCTGTAATGTCCCTCGCTTCTCCGCAGGAAAGGACGACATCCTGGAGACCAGGCTGAGAGACTTCACGTATGCAAAGTCAATAAGATAAGTCAGTATGAAACGTGTGTCTCCTGAGTCTGCAGGCAAAAACGCCGTCCTGGGGGTGAAGGTGGGAGACATTTCGAAACATACCTGCAAAATCCGTATGTTGCCTGATGCGCAGGTACAGGCGGCATGCTGGAGGCGAAGCTGGGAGACTTCGGACTGCACGCCACGGTGGAGGCCCTGGACCGAAAGAAGCCATCTGAACGAGTGTGCGCGGTTCAAAGCGCGCTTCACAGCCCCTACTCAACAGCTCGCGCTCATCTGCGCACAGCGTACATCGACTCCGCTCGGATCTCAAGCCTGTGAACGAAATCGCTCACAAGAATAACCGTTGCTCAGCTCCGCTGTCCGGGCTCCAGGGTGGCTTCTACAGTCAGGGCAGTTCACAGCGGATGAAGGAATGCGAGATCAAGGGTTTAGGGTTTTAGGGCGGCGGCGGACCAGATCTGAGCCCTGCCACCCGAGGTCTGCGAATTTCATCTCCGGACGTCATCTGCTGCAGGCTGGAGCTGGTGCGGTCGGAGTCGAAGCTGGGTGAAGGCATCGCGGGGAGCGGCGCCAGCGAGACGGCGGCGGCGCGCCGCAGCAAGTCCCTCGTAAGTCCCAAAGCGCTGCAGCAGCGGCGCAGCGCAGTGTCGTTCAGCGCTGCCTCGTTTGCGGTCGGCGGGAAGGCCGCCGTCGGCAACAAGGCGGCCGACGGGCAAGACAGGGGCGGCGGCGGCGGCAGAGTCGCCGGCGGTGGCATGGCGCGGCACGCCAGCTTTGTGGAACGACAGCCCAGCACGGTCCTCAGGCGCGTTCGCCTCGAGTTTGCTTTTTCAGTCAGGCATCGAGCCTGGAGATGCATGTTTTGGTTTTGTCGGGCTGGCTGGCTGAGACAGGAAAAACCTCGCCCTGTCTCCGCATCGCTGTACGCCAAAAGGGTGATGCATGCTCCACAACAACCACGAAATTGACAGACAACCATTGTGGGTGCTTAGTCATGTGTGGCAGTGTCAGCAATCAAATAAAGTAAAATAAAATAAAATAAAATAAAATAAAATAAAATAAAATAAAATAAATTAAAATAAAATAAAATGAAATAAAATGAAATAAAATAAAATATAATAAAGGGCTCCGCTCCCTCCGAGGGCATCCCATCAGGTCCCCTCTGTGTTTTCGCTCCAGGACTGCACCCTCTTGTCAGGAAGGACATGTGCCTGACAGAGTCTTCTCAAATCCATGACACATAGGAGGGTGAAGAGCATGGCGGCGCGTCCAAACGGCGGCTCGGCGAAGGCGCCGCCTCCGCCGCCCGAGCCCGCCCCGCAGCGCAATCTCACAGGAACGTCATGCGGCCAGCAACGAGCAGTCGCCTGCTGTGTGCAGAGCGAGCCGGCGGGTTCGCCGCAGTTGCATGCCCAGTCGACGAGTCTCACTGGTCGGCTCTGTTGAATGGGATTTCAATGCCCGGCACATGGGCCGGTGCCACACGGCGGCACGTTTTTCACATCGTGTCTTGTGCTGTGCAGGTCAGACAGGTTCGTGTCTGTCCATGGCGCCGGAAGTCAGCCTCAGTCAGCCCTACAATGAGAAGGCAGGCGAGGCCCTTGAGCGATCCAGGGGCAACTGGACCACCGCACCTGACTGGTCGCACAGGGGTTGCACGGCCGGAGTTTTGCGTCAACCGAGCAGCGTCTCAATGAGCCTGGCAGCCTTTGCGCCCGAGATTTTCCTGAGATTCTCCTGCTAAACTGCTGCAGCTTCATCAGTGCTGACATGCGCTGCGTGTGACCCCACAGACGTTTTCAGCCTGGGGTGTGTCATGAGGGAGGTCATGAGCAAGCAGCTTACGGCGGCAGAGCTGGGGTCGGCCGCCAACGTGCGCGAATTCGAAAAGTGAGCGCCATCTGAGACCGGTGCCCCACGAAGCTCACTTTGTCACTTTGATGGAGGATGCGGCAAAAGCATGCCCAATGAAGAAGAGTTTGCCAGTACACGAGCTAGTCGACGGTAGCATCCCAGTGGCATGACTGCTGATGTCTTTGAACTGGCGTTTGCAGGTATGCCACACGGGTGAGCCTCTCTGCTGCCTGCCTGTGTGCACTCCATTCAGCGGAGTTGCATGGGCCCTCAAAACCCTAGCTGTTGCGGAGCATGTGGCATCAGGCTGCCTGGACAAACGTCGCTGTGACTGCCCACCTCATGCCACCGGCAGTGTTCCTCAACCGGTTTACTCCTATCCGAACTAGACCTACCTGTAGGGCGTCTGTGTTGTAGATTGATTGCGTTTTCACCCCCCCTACAGGTCGCGTACGGCTACCGGCCGCAACTGCCGGACTACTGGCCACCGCAGCTGGCCGCTCTGGTGGCCGCATGCACGGCGCAGCAAGCAGCCGATCGGCCTTCGGCTGCGCAGGTGCAGTGCATAAGTTCGGAGGCAGTGGGCATGCATGCACATTGGAATCTGCGCCCAGTCATTTCCTCACTGCATGACATCTGTGGTCGAATGCGGCACTGAGAGTCCCCAAGACAACCATGCCAACGCTGGCATCGCAGCGCATTGTCGGTGCTGCGGCAGCATGTCATGTGCTCACGCCACCGCTGGACATGAAATGTGAGCGTGAAATGTGAGGCTTCGCTAAACTCAAATCGCTGCACCAGGTGGCCAAGCGGCTGCGGGTGCTGGTGCCAGAGGTGACGGCGATGGACGAGCGCAGTGAGCGGTGCTGCAGCTGCCTCGGCTGAGCTGGCGCCGCCCAAAGGACGGAGACAGGGGCGCAAGGTGCAGCAGCTGCTTCGGCTGAGGGCGACTCACACAACACGGTGGCGGATGGGCGGCGCAGACGAACCAGGAGATGGGCCTGGTTTTGACACACCTTCTGCCGCCAGCAGTCTTATGGAGTCTGGCACCCGATCCCACAAGAGGTCAGTGGACATTGTGCCAGGATCCGAGGAGGAACGTGGTCGTGCATCAGTAGGAGTCGTGGGTTTCAGAATTGCCAAGTCACATCAGAGGTGCAATTGTACGTGGGTTTGATCTGCAGATGTGAGTGTGCCAGGTGATGCTATCAACTGATTCCTCAGGTTTGTTTGATGACGAGGTTGAGAGCAACACGCCATGATGTCACGCCGGGTTTGAGCCAAGTGCGTGTCAGGGTGTATCAGCGATTCTATCTGCTTGCCGCAGGGCGTCCAATGTCCTGTTTGTCAAATTACCAGCTTTACATGTGCCGTCCAAACAGCGCTGCTGCCGTCCAAAAGCAAAAGTAAGCCGGCCAATCCCCGCCGCGTCTGCCCCCTCGCCCGGCTGCGCTCTCAGAGGTCGGCCATGAAAACCCCTCGCAGGTTTCAAAACCTAAAAAGTCAACGCCGGGCCCTCGAGCGTGTCCGCCGCCTCGCCGTCTCCGGCGGCGGCGGCGGCGGCTTCTTTCCGCGACGGCCGCCGCTGCGACTTCCACACCCTCGCCGCAGCCACGACCTCTTCGACTTCCTTCGGCCGGAACGCCAGCCGGGACAGCCGCTCGCACCAGGCGTCCCACTCCTCGCCCTCCAGCAGCGTGCTGATGTGCGGGTGCAGCACCTGTTGGATGGCGTACTGACATCGGACCATTGTTCTTGACCTCCTCGGAAGGCTTTTAGGGTTTGCATGGCATCATAACTCTGCAGATGGTGGACTGATTCCGTGCGACCGTCAGCGGCGCAGCATGAGAGGCGCTGCGGCGACGCGGTGTCAGCAAGGCACCAGAGCTCGCACCTCCTTTTCGAAGGCGCGTTGCAGGGCGCGGCCACCCTCCCGCAGCGTCAGCCGCTCGCCGCTCAGCGCCAGCACACTCAGCGGCCCCCCCGGCTGTTCCCTGCAACAATGTTCAGAACAGCATCCAAGCCCGATCCTGTATCCTGAAACGGATGCCGCACTGGAAGGGTGCCAGCCATGATGCCGCTACCACCGCCGCCGCAGCCGCTACCGCCGCCGCTCCGCAGGGTGGCATGGCATGGCGTGTGCCGCTTGAGCGTGTATTCCCAGGGCGTCTGGAATCAGTTTCAAGCAAAGGCGTGCCTGGGAAAGGTAAGGAAGGCGTTGTCAGCGAGCGCTAGCGGCGCGCCCGGCGCTAGCGGCAGCGCCGCACGCGCTGGCACATGCAGCGTCGCCTCCGCAAACTCCAGGCTGATGCGGCCGGTCGCGACCGCTGCCGCCGTGCCCACCATATGCCTGCCGAGTGGCGCAAAAGCCGAGAGCTGAGAGGCTACAACCACGAAGAGATTGGCGAAGAGATTGGGGTTTAGGGTTTAGGGTTTAGTAGACACATGACACGAAGCCAAGAACCGAACCAAGGTGTCAGAACTCGAGTTGAGCAAACTGTTCAATCGCGTGCTTGCCTTGCGGGTGGCCCTCCGGGCAGGCAGTGCTGCTTTCGGACTGATGCGGTGCAACACTTGAAGACCCAACCCTGATGCTTCGAAAGTAATGCAGTTGTCTTCACCTGATCTGGTGCAGCATAAAGGAGTCGCCGGCGATGACGACTTTGAGCGCTACAGGGCCGCCGGGCGCAAGCGGCGTGGGCCCCCCCTCCAGCCGCACCTCTCGCATGTGGCGGTGGTGCGACCGCTCGATCCTGTCCCCCGCCTTCAGCTGGTGGTTCCACCTGCGGGTGCAAAGCAAAGAGCACACAGTTTCTGGGGGGTTCAAGACGGCCATGGCTCGGGAGAGGTTTCGCACAGATTGACGGCATGTAGTGGTGGCACAGCCGCGTGTCAGACCCCTACTGACCTCGGTATCGATGGCCAGATATGACCGGCGACGGCTTCCCGGGCTTGAAGGCCTGGCAATGGATTGCCACCCTCTGAAACAAGACATGTTGGCGTGCGCATGGGGCTTGCACACTGCTTACCCAAGGGTGTTGAAGCGCTCGCCGGGCGTGGCGGCGTCTATTGCAAGCGCCGCCTCATCTTCCGACCCCGCGTCGTCATCGTCTTCGTCCATCGGCGCCGCCTCGATCATCGGCTGCGCTTTTGCCGGGGATGCCGGCGGCTGCGCTTTCTCCTGAGCTGCTGCCGCTGTCGGGGCTGCCGCCGCCGCCGCCGCCGCGGGCTGCTGTGCGGCATGTGCACTGGCGCCGGCGGCTGCCTCCGAGGCCGCTGGCCGCGAGGCGTCCGCCGCGGCTGTGCTGGCGTCTGCGTTGACGTGAGTCATGGCGGCATCGGCCTCCGGCGCCGCGGGTGCCTCCTCGTCGTCACCGCGCCGGCGGCGCCGGCGGCTCTCCTGGCCCTGCGGTGGGACGGCAGAGGCTCAAACAGGCGCGAAGGCTGCTTGAATTGGAGGTAGGGTTTAGGGTTTCCCACATCTGCAGGCACACGATGAACACACTGAGTCCGGAACACATTGAATCATGATAGTGCACGCGAACCCTAAACCCTAAATGCGGAATCATGACTATACCTTGCGGGCGGCGGCCTCGCGCGTCTCTGCGCGGTACAGCTTGCGCTTGGTGTAGTTGTGGAAGGCGTGCGTGCCCTCGAACAGCGCCAGCGTATCTCGCAGCAGCCCCAGCCGCCGCTGGTCCTCCTCGCCGCCTGGCACCCAGAAAGAACATATGGGTCACGAGTGCACACTTCTGAGACTGAGATGCAAGCGTGCGCTCTTTTCAATAACTTTCGCCAGTCTTTTCACGTGAAACATAAAACAGATGGCGTGTCCCGCAGCAGCCGGAGCTGCCGCTCGTCCTCCTCGCCGCCTGCAGTTTTGATGTGGACTGGTTCATGACCCTGATGTGCGCCCTAAACCCTAAACCCTGGAACACAGCGCCGGCGTGCCGTGCAGCAGCCCCTGCCCGCTTCCCGGCTTCCTGCTTCCTCCTCCGTCGCCCGCAGTCCCGGCACGTCTTTCCAGGCGGGGCCTCATAAGCGGCCACGGATGCAAGATGCGTCTACTGTGAGCACCGTCGATGTCGAGTGGCGGAAGTGCAGGCATGTAGTACGCAGCCATGCTAGCACAGGTCGACTGGAACCAGCGATACCTTCCTACTGTCAATTCCTACTGTCAATGAAGGCACTGCAAGAAGGCATTGAAGGAAGGCATTGTGACTCTGTCAACTTTTCACCGTCGAGCGTGAGGCCGATGGCGGACGCGGGCAGGAAGTAGTGGTATGTGCGGTGGCCGCAGCGCTCGCGCGCATTAAAGCCCTTGTTCACGCGCTGCGCCGCCAGCACTCGCACGCTTGGCGGCAGGTGGCTGTTGATGGACTGCGAGCAGTCAAGCGTTTTTGGTTTTGATTATCCCGTTTTGATTTTCAGCTCTTCGTCAGCTTGCCGCCAGCACCCCAAGCCAGACGGCAGATGCCAGCAGGCTCCCTTGTCTCGTGACCGACTTCATGCAGATACGTGCAACTAGCGCACCTGCGCAATGACCAGACCCTCCGGGTCATCTGCAAAGGCGTTGGGGTCGCACTCCAGCTTCAGCGCCACGACCCCCGCCAGCGCATGCACGCCTGCAGCGAGACGGACTGTTGCTCGGCTTCCAGGCCACATTTTGATGTGCAACTGGGTTTAGGGTTTTGGGTTTGGGGTTTAGGGTTTGGGGTTTAGGGTTTAGGGTTTAGGGTTTAGGCCACCATGTGCCTCCAGCTGCAGCGCCGCCGCCCCCGCAGCAGGTGCACGCCTGCAGTGACTCGCATTCCACCTTTTTGCATGGTCCGACGATGAAAATGAACAAGGCCAAGGCCAGCTTTCCAAGGCTCCTTATGGCATCGGAAGCCAGGGTCAGCGCCACCACGCCCGTCAGCGCATGTGCGCCTGCAGGCAGAACCAGGGTTTAGGAGGCCGCCAAAGCTGAAAGCAGTCTTTGTTCTGCCTTCCCGCTTCGACTCAACACAGCATTTCACGTCCAGCTTCAGCGCCACCCACCTCGGCAGCACGTGCACGCCTGCAGACGGAACATTTCAATCCCAAAATATTATTGTCCGGAAAAAAGGTCTCGGTTGAAGAGTCCACGACAGCCGCACAACGAGCCACATCAATCTGCCTCGAAGCCTCGCGTCAAACCCCACTGCCGAAATTCGCGACATCAGATCCCACTGCCGAAATTTCGTTCGTGACCATGCCCTAAACCCTAAAGGCCCCGAAGCTTCAAGCTGCGAGTGACGTTGTCCCGACAGTTATGGCAGATAATTACAGTACTACAATTTTTATGGAATTTTGATTTTGAAAATTGTTTTATTTCTGAGTCAAAGCCTAAGAAGGAATATGGTACGTAGCGTTCATATACAGGATAACCCAAAATTCCCCTTTGTCCACCCCAAGCAGAGACCCACCTTTGTCGGTGCGGCTGCTGCGGGACCAGCCGACTTTCTTGAGATCGGTCGCGTTGCTGGGTGCGATGCCGCCCGCCGCCGCCAGCGCCTTTGCAAGCGCATCCTCCACCGTGTCTCCATGGCCCAGCACCGAAAGGTTCTGCTGCGCCTGCAGGCCTGCCGGGGATGCGGACTTTTTTCATACTTATAATTATATTATAATTATATTCATTAATTATATTAATGTTAATTATGATAATGAACCCAAGTGCCAACAGAGTCTGCTGCGCTTGCAGGCCTGCGGCGCCAACAGAGTTGCCTTTCGGTCAGGCAGACAGGTTGCTGCTGCATGTGGAGTGCATGCGCGCCTTTGTCTTGTCAGAAGTTTGGCTATCAGCATGGCCACGGCGCGGGCCGCCGGCTCGCACGTTAGGATTTTCAGCCGTCAGGCAGGCACCATAGCCCCAACTCGCAGTCGCGCTTGCTGTACGTCGTTCTAAGACGGTACAGCAATTTGAAGCTCAGGAAGGGGTGCAAAAGCAAATGTACCTCGGAAGGCGGTCCCGAGGTAGGCGATGTGAAGCGCAACCTTCCGCTTGCCGAGCTTCATGCAGCCGCCCTCGCCATGGCCGCCCTCCCCCTGCAGCTGCGGCGACGCCGCCCGCTGCTTCCTGGTGGGCTGGCCGCTGCTGGTGGCGGCGTGGGGAGAAGCGCCGCCCGATGCTGGCATGGCCGGCGGCTGCACCGCCGCTGCGGCAGCCGGAGGCGCTGCGGCGGACTGGGAGGCGGTCATTGTGTCGGCGCCCACAGGTGCTTGTGGTTCATCTGTTGCTTTCTGGGCCGCGGATGTCGCCATCACGAGAGTCTTTCGATGATGTACCGCAGAGGAGGCACAGCGGGTCCACGCTGCTCTGGTAAAAATTGATATTTCGAAGCAGAGCGCACGGACTGCAGGCGGCACGGAGTATTGAGGCGAGATTGGACGCAGTGAGGGCTGCAGAACTGGCTGGGTCGCGGCCCAAAGGGTCCGGCAATTGCTGCAATCGGTGCGGAGCATCAGGCGTCGGCACAGCGAGGGGCGGTCAGCAGCGACGCGCAGCAGCGAGAACATCGACTGGCGACATGCAAGGCAGCAGATGCGAGGCGTATCGCCCGGCAGCAGGTTTCGCCAAGGATGCAGGAAGGGTGATGTGCTGGCAAAGGAAGCAACAGGAACATGCTTGCCGAGGCCAGGAGGCAGTGTTCTGCATTAGACCAGGCATTGAGAGCCCATTGCACGAGCTGCACCTGATGAACGCGCCAACGTAAGAGGAGCCTCGCTTCTTAAGCTGCACCGCGATCCTGATCACTGGCCGTCCGGCGGTGCTGCGGAGAACCCCACGATTGCTTCGAAACAGCCTCATTGATGCACATATTGTACGATCGGTGCACCACGCTGCGGGGCTGATATAGAGAAACTGCACGACGTGATGCCCGGTTTCCGGAGTAGCAGTGTTCCGTTCGTGGCAATGGCGCTATGCCTCGTTGCTGCAGCGTGCAGCGTCGCAGCTGCTCCTGCGCGGCAATCGGGCAGAGGCGCCAGCGTGGCGCTGACCGCCAAGTGGGGCAACACGCCTATGCTGCTGGAGGCTGCGGAATTCTTGGTAGGCTGATGTGCCACATGCTGAGCACGCTTCTTTTCTGACAAGCTGTGAGGTGCCAGCCTTGGGCAGAGTCGTGAATGCGGAAGTGACCTGCACATCTCATTCGCTTGCTGACGCTGCGCCGTATCTCTGCCGCGCAGGCGGAGGAGGGCTCGCCGCAGTTCTGGGCGTTTGTAGAAGCATGGGCCGGCCGCGGCGGCGGCCACGGCTCCGCAACGCAGGATCAGGACTGCTGGGCCGACATCCTGGCGGCAGCGGCGCCGCACACGTTGCCCGGCCTCGCGGCCCTGATGCCGCTGGTGCTGGCAAGCCGAAAGTACTCGCCTCGCCTCGAGCTATTCAGCACCCTGGCCGCCGACAGCGCGCCGCCGCAGCAGGTCCGTGTTTAGCTTCCAGAACCCAGCCTGTGTGGGGTCGATAGGGTGACGGGTGACTGTGCAAACATTGTACTGTGTCGGGCGGCTGCAGTATGGCTGGAGGCGCACAAACCTGGAGGCAGGCGCAGCAGAGCAACCCTGGCTCACATTGCCTTGCCTATGCGCACGCCTGCAGCAGCAGGTCCTTTCTCCCCCTTGTGTTTGAGACAGAAACAGCCATAGCTAACTCGCCCGGCCGCCAATAACCGCAGGCGTGTTGCTGGGTGGACGTCAACGGGCGCGTCGCCACCACGGGAGCTGAGCTTGACGAACTGCTCTCCGGCGTATCGCCAGCAGCGGACGGCACACCGTCGCAGCTGTATGACATCGACCATGTGTACCCTGCCGCCGGCGGCGGCGGCGGCGGCGGCGGCGGTGGAGACACAGTCGCCATCCTGTACGGCGCCCTCGGCACGCAGTGCTTTGCAGCGCTGCACGCAAAGCTAGTCGCCGCCGCCAGCACGCCAGGCGAGGCTCACACCCTGCTGCATGCGAAGTCTAGCTGAGAGGCGCTGCTGACTGTCGTATGTCCGGCGATGGCCCGCCTGAGCCTGCGGCATCGGTGCGGGGTGGGCAGCATGACAGGCCGCACGAACATGTAGATGATGGCAATGATCGTGCTACCTATTTCAGGCGTAGGGAAGCTCGAGCACGCACAAGCGCCTCAAAGTGCCCCGCATTGCACATGCCAGCTGAATGATGCTGTTGAAAGCTTCCATCTCCAAAACCCCACACAGTTCAAGTGTCCTGCAGGCGCAACCGGAACGGTGAAGTGCGTGCACCGGCCGGGAGGCGCGGCAGGTGCTGCGCTGATCAGCTGAGCCTGTTGAAGCTTCAAAAGGCCCTGTCTGTCTTCGCCCTGCAGGCGCTCGCAGAGGGAAGTACGTGTACCGGCCGGTGCTGCGGGAGGCGTGCACGGCGGCGGGCGCCGCGGCGCACGGCTGCGCGGCCTTTGGCGCCGGAGGCCCGCTGCAGCTGCCCGGCTTTGGCGTGGAGATGGCCATAAAAAACATGGAGTACTCTGCGCTCGACGACTCCAAGGCAGGCGCTTGACCAACAACAACACAGCCTAGAACGTTGGCTTGTGTCGGATATCACTATCGCGGCCTGCAACGCTGGCGGCCCGCTGCAGCTGCCCGGCTTTGGCGTGGAGACGGCCATCACGAACTTGGCATACTCCGCCCTCGACGACATCAACGCGAAGTTTGTTTATTTATGTTTTCAATACAACATTCGCCGATGGAGTCGATCTGGCATGGCAAACACGTGTCAGCAGGCATGCTGCTGCCCGGCGGACAGGGCCCAATGACACGACCCGCTCGCCTGCGTGTGATTCGACATCCGGCAACGTTTTCGATTTCCTGCGAAGCAGGAGACGGCGGACGCTGAGGCTGAAGCCACCCCTGGCGCCCAAGTCGAGCTGGAACGCTTCATGTATGCACGATGATGAGAAGGCTCACCAAGTGCTTCTTCTGGACTTCAGGCGAACTGACCCTAAACCCTAAACCCTAAACCCTAAACCCTAAACCTAAACCTCTGGACTTCAGGCGAAGCAGGAGGCAGCGGACGCCGACGCGGAAGCCCTGGCGGGGGGCGCGGAATCTGAAGTGGAAGGCTTCATCTTTTCGACCCTGGCGGAGCGGAAGCCGGAACTGAGGCCGGAACTGCTGACGTTCCGCGACGCGCTGCTGGCGTCTGCCAACCAGGAGCAGAAGCTCAAGGTGATTCCCGGCTCCAGCACAACGAGTTTCATGACACTTTACACCCATGCTTCTAGCTGCTGACGCACCGCGACGCGCTGCTGGCATCTGCCAACCGCACGCCTGGCCGCATTCGGATTCTGCCACTGAGATTACACTCGGACATTCCTGTATGTGCGCGGAAAGGCGTGGGACATGCGTGGGGCGAAGAGCGTGCTGGGGCCGTCCGACCGCTGCGCCTGCCGCCTGACCGAATTTGCAATCGCGTCTCACACCGGCCGGAATTGCAACGTGCAGCTGCATGCACACAGGTGTGGGATCTCAAGGACCTGGGCCTGCAGGCGGCTCAGCGAGTGCTGGAAGCGTCCGACCCGCTGCGCCTGTTGACGGAGCTGGCGCAGAACTTCCCGACGCATGCTGGGCCGCTGTCGCGCCTGGACGTGAGCGCCGACCTGCGCAAGGAGCTGGCCGCCAATCGCCGCGTCATGCAGGCAGGGCCAAATCGTTTCAACTCGGTCGTCTGTCTGAACGAATCTGAGTGAAGAACCTTGCGCCTGGGCGTGGGCAGCGACCGCAGGAGCTTGCCGCCAACTGCTGCATCACCCAAGTTCACCGAGACGGTTGACTGCGAGCCGAGTTGACCCCCGGCAAGGACCAACCCCTGCCGCTGTGGACGCTGCATGCATCAGGAAGGCTGTGTCTTGAATGAGCGGTCCGGACTTGATTCCTGCATGCGGCTGCCGCCTTCAGGTCGGCGCCAACTACATGTTGCTCAACGGCCAGTTTGTGGGCGTGGCCGACCTCGACGTCTTCTCCCTGCTGGACCGCGTGCGACAGGAGGTGCGATGGTCGTCCATCTCAAACAGTTCCGTAGAAAGAGGAGACACCACAGGGACAGCAGACAGCAAGAAACCCTACCCATCAGGGTTTAGGGTTTAGGGTTTAGGGTTTGCTGCCCGTCACAAGGGAGGTCCTGGGCGCGACATGGCGAGTCGTACTACCATCGAGTGGGGTGAAGACGGCGCTTCCTACTAAACCCTCAACTGCGGCCACAGGTGGGCCTGGCGGGGCGGCTGCAGGCGACGCAGCTCTCAAGTGAGGACGTCGCGGAGCTGCTGGCGCTGCGCGGTCCCGCGGCGGCGGCAGCTGAAGCGGAGCCCCGCGTGAACATCAGCGGCGGCGGCGGCCTGATCACGTGGCTCAACGACCTGGAGAATGACTCCCGCTACGCGCGGTGGCCGGCCCGGCTGCGGGATCTGCTGCAGCCCGTTTTCCCCGGCCAGGTTCGTTTCTGTTTCTTTCAGTGATCTTGCCTTTTTCTGATCCCGCTATTCAATGCACATATGGCCAAGAGCACATCGATGGTGGCTGACCTGGTGTGTGAGTCTGACGAAACCCTCGCTTTATTTCGCGAAAGCCTCAAGCTGTGTGGTCATGAAGCACAAACTCAAGTGCAACTCACCGCTGACTTCTCTGCACTGCAGATCCATGCAATTGCCAGAAACAACTTCAACATCATGTTGGTGGCCGACGCGGCATCTGCCAAAGGGCCTTGACAGATCTATAGTGTGCAGAAGGCGCAAATTGTGTATTGGCTGCTGACTGCCTCAACACTGCGCGCGCAGATCCACGCGGTCGCCAAAAACATCTTCAACTTCGTGGTGGTGGCCGACCTGGCGTCCGCCGAGGGTCTGGCGGCGGCGACCGCGCTCACAGACATGATCGAGGACGAGTACTCTGTCCGCATCGGGATCTTGCCGTCACTGCCCGCCGATGAGCCAGGTATGGTATCTCGCAAGGTCTTCTGACATCTGGACCAGAGGGCTTATATCGGTAAGGTCTTCCAATTACGCCGGCGGCATGATCGAGTACTCCTCCCGCATTGGGTTCCTGCGGTTGCTCTCTCTCGCTCGCACAGACTCGGGAGGCGGCCTGGGCGGAACGCAGCGTGTCGGCGCAGGCGACCTCGGCGCTGGCGGCCAGCCTTTTTCAACTCTCGTCTTTGAGCTGCCAATTCTACATATCACCCCTGTCATCCACATTGCAGAGTCGGAGGCGCACTGGACGGAACGCAGCGCGTCGGCGCAGGCGGCCGCTGCGCTGGCAGCGACTCAACAGGCCCTGGGCGGCCGCGCGGCCGAGGCGCTAGTGGGGCACCTCGCCGGCACGGCGCTTGCTGGCGGCGATGACGCCACGCCAGTGCAGCCGCTCCAGCTGACAACCAAGCAGGTAGGAGGCTGGAGTGTTGAGGGTGAGTGCTACCAAAGACCGGTTTTCGAGGCCGCCTATAACTGGCGTCCACCTGTGGAGGCGGGGGAAAGCGGCAGAGGTGTCGAGTCCGATCCTCTATCTTCAGTCTGATGGTTTTGCTCATGTTGCAGGTGGAGGCGGCTTTCCAGAAGGTGTGGGAATTGTTTGCCGCTGGTGACATGGAGGTCCTGGTCGACGATGCGCTGGACATTTCGTCGGCGGCTGCACTGCAGCACCTGCAAGAAGGTGACTTGCTGGAACAGATGATTGAGTAGAGAAGACTGGGTGGTTCACGTTCTCGGCTCTTCTCGACTCGAGGCACATCTCCGCTTCTGCTGCTGGACGATGTGCTGACGGTTTCATCAGCGGCAAGTGGCACTGGCACATACAGCAATCGTGCAAAGTACACTGGGCGAGTTCCATGATGGTAGCACGATGAATACATGGCAGCCACCAAAAACGATCGTTTCAAGCTGGCTGCGTCTGCAGGAGGTACCGTCCTGTACCATCACCGTCTTGCAGATGCTGCAGGGCGGCGGGTGTGCATCTACACGATCGTCCACGCCAATGGTCTGGCATGTAAGCATCTCTGACAATGCATTCCCACGACGGGTGCAGGCACCGGTTTTGCGGAGGGGCTGCACGATGACGGGCTGGCGGCAGCGGCTTTCGCCAGAGACCGGGGGATTTCAGGTGCCACTCTGCCACTCTTTCCTGCACACCTGCCCGCAGACGTGTAGCTTCGGATGTGCAGAAGCTTAAAGCCAGGGTTTCCATACATCTCTGCGGCCTTCGCCAGAGACCGGGGCCTGCCAGGTGCGCGGCTGCCTGCCATGCACCGCCGTCAAGACTCACACCAAGCTTTTGAAACGCGCCTTGTTTTGCAGATGGCTACCTGCTAGGCCCGTTAAAGCCCCGCATGAATTGCCGTGGGCTTCCGGGTTCACACGCGAGCCAGGTCCCGACCCGAGAAAGCCGTCAGCGGCTACAGCAGGCTCTCCGGCCCCGCTGCAGGGGCTCGACGGCTAGACGTGTTGGCGCTGCAGGCTGGCGCAACTGCATGGGCTTTCTCCTGTTGGACAACATGTGCTGGACGCTCTCTCGAATCCGAGTCAGTGCGCTGTGCCGCAGGCGCCCCGACGCCGCTGCTGGTGCTGAACGGCCTGGTGTCGGCGCTGCCGGCTGGCGCGCCCGCCTCCGTCGGCCTGTGGCGCCAGGTGGCGGCGGCGGCGCTGCAGGCGGAGACACGGCAGGCGAGCCTGTTGCCTGCAGGCACACTGCTTTGGGTTTGCATAGAATTGCGAGCTGGCGATTATGAAGCTTGAGTTGAGTAGTTTGATGCAGGCTGTCGTACGAAATGTGATGCCGCGCATGAGGGGCATCACAGTAATGACCGTTTTCCGTGTGCTGGCCATCGGCAGGCGCAGCAGTGGGTGTACTTCGGGAAGCTGGATGCGGCGGAAGCGGCGGGCGGGCCGCTGCTGGATGCTGTGCTGGCGTTGGCGGGGGCGTTGCCGCGCCACAACCCGCGCATCCTGCCCAGCCTCGACCCCAGTAATACTTTTTCTGCCGTCTCCTCCTTCTTTCTTACTTTCTTTGGAGGCCAGAGGACACAGAGCACTCTTGTTTCGATGTCCTCAGCGGTTTGCAGCTGCCGCGCCACAGCCAGCGCCCAACCTCAGTCCCGCGGCGCGTTCTGCTTGGCGGCTGCACGCAGGCCACGCACAAACAGCGTGCTTCGAGGGCCTCACTCCGCAGCTCCCGCGGCCAATGTCAGCACACCAGGAGGAAATGGCGGGGATGGCACATTGAGTCAAAATTTGCAGACTCGTTGCCCGATAAACGTACATTTCTTAAGCCACACTCACACCGCAAACAATCGAGTCGTCCTCAAGGTCCCCCGTCTGACCAAACGTGCGGCGCTGCCGCAGACGATGTGCCAGCGAAGCAAGTGGCCCTGACAGGAGAGTTGATGGCGGCCGTTGCCGGCGGCGCGGGCGGCCAGCCGCCCTACCTGCACGCGGCCGGCAGTCAGGACGACGTGAAGGCGGCAACCCACTGGGTCGTTGCCGACATCGCCACGCAGGTACCCGAACGTGTCGCACGCAGCATTGTGAACAGGTCGGACAAACGCTAGAGTCTGGCTCGCGGGCTTGGATGTCGTAGCTGCTGCTGTGTGGGGACAGATCGCTGAATCGCTGTTGACATCAGTATGGCGGCTGACGGAGTGCTGCTACGTTCTGCTGTGGACATGCTGCGCTTTTGCCAAGAATGCACCCTTGCAGGAATACAATCAAAGCCCTAGATCATATTCACATTTGTCTGATAACACAGGCGGGCCGAGAGCTGGTTGCGGAGGCAATGGCCTTTTCAGACGGCCAGGCAGGCGACGCGTCGCAGTCGCGGGTGGCGATTTTGCACAACCCAGCGGACGAGGCGGCGGCGCCGACGCCGCTACACCGGCTGGTGCTGGCCGCCGCAGCCGCGCCGAGCCGCCGCACCAAGATCGCAGGCGCGCCGCCGCCCCAAACCTAAAGCCACCGCATCTGCACATGCCCAGTCTGGCTGTGCACTGAAGTGATATAGCTATACATCGCACTCCCAAACGAAGTGGTCAGACCCAAGGCTTGGGCTATGCAAGAGCGAGGCGCCTATGAAGGCCGGGTTGTGCCTCACGCATGATTCAAGTGTACGTCCTAGAATTTCCCGAGTACATATTATCTAATAATATTTATATGATAATCTATCTGTTTATCTAATTTCCACAGGTTTCTTGGAGGCGTTACTCACCCGCGAGGAGCTAGTAACACCGCTGCTTACGGCGGCGGAGTCGGATGCGGGGGAGGAAGCGGTTGGCGCGGCGCTGGAGCTGGCGGAGGAGATGGGGCTGAACCGGAAGGGGCTGGAGCGGCTGGCGGCGGACGGCGCCGCGGCGGGGGCGGCCACCCTGCAGCAGCATGTGAACATTGCCCGGTGCGTGTACGAGCAGCTCGAGCGGCGAGCCACGCAGTCGATATCAGATGAGAGCGCGGGGTCATGACACCCTCTTGTGCAGCTGCAAACCCTAAACCCTAAATAGCTCAGGGTTCAGCTGCCCCCTGGCATCTAGTATGTTGTCCTGGGTGTATTGGTTGGTCAGCTGGGCGGCAACCCGTTTGTGAACATCTTGAGCTTGATGTTGTTCCCTTGGCAGAGACACGCTGGGCCTGGCGCCGGGCGCAGCGGGAGTTGTCACCAATGGCAGGATTGTGCCGGCTGAGGCGCCCATTGGCGCGGAGGACGCCGCGCTGGTCGCCGGCGACTTCGCCCTGCTGCAAGTGCGCGCCCAGTGGACTGTGTGCAGACTGAATTTGAATAGGAATTTCGAATTTTGAATTTCGAAAGGACATTCGAAATTAGGACAGATCCCAGCAGCAGTAGCGCATCTTCAGCCATCTTGTCTCACGGCCGCGCCACATAAAGAAGCAAGCAGAAGCGCCTGCTGCAACATACTGCATCCTAGTTTGCAAAAGCTAAAACACCAGCTCACGTTCCAAAATGCAAAGCTACGCCACTCTGAAGGCGCTTATACCCCCTTAAATGCAGGCGCATGCCATCAGGGGGCAGATGGCGGGCGGCGCAGCCGACGTGGTGTTGGCTGCCCTCGACGCTGGACGCATCGACGTGCCAGGTGATTTTCCTCACCTCTGCTGCCGGCTGCACCTGACGTGGAGTCCACCTCGATGCATGGACCTGGACGCCCTTGCTTGTGCAGGTTCAAGCGAATGTCTAGGGTTTAGGGTTTACGGCCCGCCCTGCAAACCCTCTTGGGTGCCTGCTCCCCTGGCTGGTCGAGTGCAGAGGGATATCAGCAGAGCAAACGGCAAAATGCCTCCATAACATGTCGATTCGAAGTGACGCACATCGCCTCACCAACAGGCCCGAACGGCAGCGAGGGCGAGGAGTTTGAGCCGCCGACCAGCGAGCAGCTGAGCAATGTGGTGGCCCTGGCATCTTCAATCCTGTCGGCGTACGGCGGCAAGGTGGTCTTGCGCTATCCTGTTTCTCAAATGTTGCCTTCCTGCCTCAGAAGCGCCTTTTCCACTGGCAGTTGGAGGCGCCGTTCCCATGAAATCTGCCGGTGCAGCCGCTGAGATATTTGGTAGCTGCTGCTGGATATGGCGTCTGAACTTCGATGTCTCGCCCCGTCGCTGTGGCTGAACAAGCTCTACTGCTCGAGATGACTCACGTGCTCGAGATCATCGTTGCGATTTTCAGATCTCGACTCGATACCGCACACGCACATCGCGTTTCGGTGAACAGATTGTCCTTGACATCGCTCGCAGGTGGACCCGCGGTCCGCGCGCCTCGCGTCAGCGCTGGACCAGCTGCGGACCGAACACGCGGGCGTGACGCTGCCGCCGCTGTCGCCCGAAGGCGCGCCCTCGGCGCTTACCGCCCGTGTGCTGCTCAATCCGCTGTCCAAGGTGCGCTTTCGCGCCGAGTCTCGCAACGCCTCGCATCTGAATCCGCTGTTTCCATCTGCCAACTGCGAGGCCAGGCTGCTCGCTGCACGTTGCCTGCTGTGGACACCTTCCCCAAGCCCCTCTTCTGACTTTAGCGCTCTGCAACGTGTCTGCGCTGAGTTTCTGTGCATTGCGCGGCAGGAGCTAGAGCCCCTGCCGCCCCACTCGTGGGTCCCCAGGCCAAGCAAGCTGAGGGCTGCAGCTCAGCTTGCAGATCTTTCTGGCTTCGCACCCGAGTGATGTGCAGGTTTGCCATCGCACAAGGCTTGCATATTGTGCCCTGCAGGCGGCGCAGAAACTGGGGCCGCGGCTATATTGCTAGTTTTTTGGTCCTCAGACCCCAGGCCGAAACCCTCAACCATCTGCGGCTGTGCAGGCGGCGCAGAAGCTGGGCCCGCTGCTGGAGTTTCTGCGGCGGCACAACGGCCTGCGGCCCTCATGTTGCTAGGGTTTATTCCTCAGACCCCAGGCCCAAACCCTCAAACATCTGCGGCTGTGCAGGCGGCGCAGAAGCTGGGCCCGCTGCTGGAGTTTCTGCGGCGGCACACCGGCCTGGGCGTGCAGCTCATCCTGCACCCGGCGCCGGAGCTGTCGGACCTGCCGCTGCGCTCCTACTACCGCTACGCACTGCCCCAGTTTGCTGGCACCGGTTCGATTTGCACAACATCTTGAATAAAAACTGCTACTTTTACCAACAATTTCGTTGCGTGGATGTTCATATCCGGCTGCTCACTTGTGCTGCGCTCCTACCACCGCTACACGCTGTCCAAGTCTGCCGGCACAGGTGTATTTGCTTCGACGTGCCATACATGGCATTTCAAAATAATGTCAAGTATTAAGCCTTCAAGTACTGCTATCGAACTGTTCAGCACCGTCTGGGGAGGCCTCGGTGAACATCTTAGGGTTTAGGGTTTTACCCTAAACCCGACTGCAAGCGACGCAAGCAAGGCGCCTTCCTCTAGCTGCCGGGGCGGCGGGCCCTGCAACCTCACGCTTCGTTTCAATTCCACAATGCATGGTGCAGGCGAGGCGACGGAGGCTCCGCTGCCGCCAGAGGCTGCCTTTGTGTCGCTGCCCGGGCAGCAGGTGTTGACGCTCAACATGGACGTGCCGGAGGCCTGGCTGGTGGAGGCTGTGGAAGCCGAGGTGTGCAACCGTCAGTATTCTGCTGCTTCATATAGGTTTGAGTACTGTGGTGTGTCACCCATTGCTGCCGCCTGCCAGTCGCAGGGGCCAGGCTGTCGGAAACCTGCAAGTTCGTTTGGCCACACTCTACACAGAGAAGGTTCGAAAATGCGTCGGAGCTGTCACGGGTGATTACACGGCACCTCAGACGGACCTGGCCACCCTGAAGCTGGCGGAGCTGCCTGCGCCGAGATAGTTTGCCCTAAACCCTAAACCCTAAACCAATGGTGCACAGGCCGTGCAACTTTCTTCATCTGCCGACAGCACAGGCGGACCTGGACAGTTTCAAGCAGGAAGAGCTGGCGCTGCCGGGGCGCATTTTTCAGGCAATCAAATCTGTTGCCCGAATCATGTCACAAGATTAGTAGCAGTTCAACCCGTTCGTCGTAGGCGAACCTAGACAATCCTGCAGCTGGCGGAGCTGGCCCCGGCTGCTGGCCCGAGCTACGAAAGGTTTCAGAGACACCGAATCAACGCCAACTCCTAACTCTGAGCGCACCGTTTCGAGCAGGCGGACCTGGACAACCTGAAGCTGGCGGAGCTTGCGCCGCCGCCAGGCGGCGGCCCAGCGCTGCACGCCCGCTTCCAGCTGGAGGCACTGCTGCTGACGGGCCAGTGCATCGACACCGGCGCCCGTACCCGCGAGCAGGTGGGCGCTACTGAAAACCAAACTGCAATACTACAGAGTCCTTGAGAAGACCCGGGCGAGCTATTTAGGGTTTAGGGTTAGGGGAGCAGACTGCACCCGTCAGACACTTTGCTGCTGCTCACCCATTAGTGCATTAGGGTTTAGGGTTTAGGGTCACCTCGTCGCCCGCCTAGTGCGAGCAGCTTTCACCCACTGGTGTTGTCACTCCGCAAGCTGCTAAAGCAGTCTCATCCAGTGTCGACTCCCTTCTTGCGAAGCGGGGCCTCCATTCAGAGGTCACTTCACCCTTGCCCTCTTGACACTTCGGTGCAACAGGTTTCTTCGTTGTCGGTCACCCTCTGCAGGATGCACAACGTACCGTGAGGGCAAACTACCGGAACATGATCGGAGCACCTGCCCCTCACGCCGCAGTGTATCCGGCCACTGCGCAGATGACGCCGCGAGCAGTGCAGCCGTGGCTGGGGCGGCGGCGGGGGGCGCACCTGCGGGACACGCTGCTTTGCAACGATGTACTGCCACCCTCCATTCCTCCAACATCATGCCTGCGCAGATGACGCCGCGAGGTGTGCAGCTGTGGCTGGGGCGGGGGCGGCAGGCGCACCTGCGCGACACGCTGGTCATGTCCAACCTGGGCTACTTCCAGCTGCAGGCCGGCCCGGGGGCCTGGTCCCTGCACCTGGCGCCAGGTGCGGTATCAACGCAACAACACGTTGTGCAGGCTGTTGTGCGCCGCTCCGCATCCTGTGTGGCTGTCGCAGTTGGTCCCCGGCGGTCCTGCCAGGGTGTGAGTTGTCGCCCTCGCTGTGTCCCGAGGCCCTTAGCTGCCAGAAGCCGCGCTCTGGCTGGGCCCCTGTACCCTGCTCCCCTGCTCCCCTGTACCCTGCTCCCTGTACCCTGCTCCCCTGTACTCTGCTCCCCTACTCCCCTGTACCCTGCTCCCTGTCGTTTGTTTTGCGTGGCCTCCGTCTGTTGCCAAAGAATGGCAGGCTGCACTGCATCAGATGGCTTTCCTTAGCTCACCTGGGCTGGAAAGCTGCAGGAGCAGCACTGCGCCACGCTGGATGGGAAGCACTGGCGGCGCAGGACGCCGGCTGTAGAATCCCTTTTTCCAGCTGGAGAAAATGGGAATTCTGTGCCGCAGGGCGCTCGCAGGAGCTGTACTACATCACGCCGGACGGCAAGGCGTCTGAAGCTCAGGACACCGTGTCCATGCCCGCCCTGCTCGACAGCCTGCAAGGTCCACAAGTCTTTCGGCGTTGCGCTTTGGCTTCTCATCTAAGTAGCAGCAGAGCAGCGCGGCCGCACAGGAATTCTTCCCGCACGCGCTGTTCGCTCTGAGCGCACAAGCTCAGCTCAGCTGCAATTTGGCAGCTGGAGTGGAAGAATGCGACAGTGTCTCGCCCGAGTCTCGCAGACATTACGGCTGCCCCACGGCTGCCCCTGGAGTTGCTGTTGATTGCATCGCATCCTTGCGTGACATGCATGAAACAGATACACATACGATGTTCTCATCTGCTGGGTTCCCCGCTGCTACAGGGCGGCAGGTCCAGCTGCGCGTGCGAAGGCGCGCGGGCATGGAGGCGGAGGACGTGCTCGGCACCGGCTCCGGCATGTCGGTTTGGGGCAAGCTCTTTGGCGGCAAGCAGGGTGCGATTACTCATCTGCTGCCGTCCCTTTCGTTGCGCCACCTTCAAGTAGTCCTGCGCGGCCTCTCCGCACCGCCTTGCACCCCTTGCAACCCTCCTGCGCCCCTTGTGTTCTTGCTTTGCTGCGTCACTGGTGCAGGACGCCCTGCATTGATGCAGCTGTATAGTGCGCAAATGTTCTGTGGCCTGCAGATGAGGTGGCGGATAAGAAGGACGACAGGGTGCACCTTTCGAAGCGGCTGCACGTAATCCAAGACTCGTCTGACCTACCTCTGATGTTGCTACGACCTGCAGATGAGGTGGCGAAAACTGAGGACGACAGGGTGCACGTCTTCACGGTTGCGAGCGGCCACATGTACGAGCGGCTGCAGAAGATCATGGTCCTCAGCGTCATCCGCCACACCCAGTGCGCGCTGGCCCGATAAATTGTAGATCACCAAAGAGTTCGATCTGATGAGACGCACCAGTGTGTGAAGCAGCTGGGTCTGACCAGCATGCTGAGTGACCCTTGAAGCTTGCGCCCAATACTGTGACATGCAGCCTTCTCAATGAACCCATCTGTCGGCGAAGTCTTGTCTCGATGTCCCCTGCTGCTGGGAAGCTCACAGAATCCGTCGCGCACGTTTTCTTTGCTGAGTCGAAAGGCAGCCTGGGCTGACAGGCAGGGTGCCTCCCGCGCCGCAGGTCGCGCGTGAAGGTGTGGTTCATCAAAAACTACATGTCGCCACAGATGCGGGCGTTTGTGCCGCGCATGGCTGCGCGCTACGGCTTCGACTTCGAGTTCGTCACCTACAAATGGCCCTCCTGGCTGCACAAGCAGGTGGGCACCTTGCCGCAAGTAGCGTCCATTTGGTAGCTCACGGAGGCAGTCTCGGGTGCTGGCATCCTGTCGCGGGACCCTATGGCGCAACACCTCGATCCCATGGCTCGCACAGCATTCTTGGTCGAAACCACCTTGCTGCTGCCGCATGGCCCCGAAAGTGTGAGCACCCCCCAGACTGACCCACTGCCGTGCTGCCTTGCCGTCTGCGATGAGCTGCAAACTCAACAACTTCTTGCGCCGACGGCCACCTTTCTGCGTGCAATACAGTCAGAGGCGCGGCGCATCGGTCAGGCGCGCGAGACACCAGTTCTGGACACAATGTTTCAAAATACTGTGCATGTACACTCTGTTTTCACTTCTGCATCTCCCCTCCGAACGCAGACAGAGAAGCAGCGTATCATCTGGGCGTACAAGATCCTGTTCCTGGACGTGCTGTTCCCCCTCGACCTGAAGAAGGTCATCTTCCTGGACGCGGACCAGGTCATCCGCACCGACATCAAGCAGCTCGCCGACCTGGACCTGCGGGTGAGCTAAACCCTAAACCCTAAACCCTACATTCTGTCGCATGAGCTGAAAAGGGAATGCTGTTCCGAGAACTTCGAAATCGCCTTTCTGGAACAAGACCAGCTTGCTCACAAAGCTTTCAAGACGTCTCGCCTACTCGCTTATGCACCAAGCTGGAAAGAGTTCCGATGTGTGAACCAGCACAGATGCTGATATCGTCTCCGCCACAGCTACAGCCGGCGTCCTCTGAGCGGCAGCCTGCCTGAGCCTGAATGGCGTGTCGCGTGAAGGCACAGCCCGAAGTACTGGACAAGACATGAGGCCTGAGGCTACACACTTGCCCGCTGCAGGGGGCACCGTACGGTTACACGCCGTTCTGCGACAACAACAAGGACATGGACGGCTTCCGCTTTTGGCGCACTGGCTTCTGGAAGGACCACCTGCGTGGCAAGCCTTACCACATCTCCGCGCTTTACGTCATCGACCTCGCCCGCTTCCGGTGTGCATCAGCTGCTGCGGAAACAGATGGTGTGGCGGCTCGCAGGACGCAGGAAACAAATACATGTATGAGAAGTATACATATATATTTATATAAGAACTACTGATACTTATATGTACATGTTCTATTGATCGAGTTGTCATACATATGTGAGAACTCGGGAGGGATGGATATGCGTGCGGCCAGACGAACGCTCTAGAGCTGAGGATCCATGGTCTCCTCTTCTGAACAGTAAAGCGGCTTTGGTGGGCGCTTTAGTGTTCATCTTGTGAGACCGGCGAACTGCTGCTGACTGTTGCGCCTCGCGGCATGCCGATTGCTGCTGCGGACTCGCTAGTGCTGCGCCAAGTTGCTTGATGACAACTATTACTACTACTTTAAACCCTAAACCCTACAGCGCACAATCCTGTCACCCGCGCAGGCAGACGGCAGCGGGGGGCGAGCTGCTGGCCACATGCGATACGCTGAACCATCATTCAGATGGCGAATGCGTGCCACGTACTGCCGTAATCAGACGGCTCCCAGATTTCTGCAGTGTTGAGCAGGCAGACGCTGGCAGGCGGCAAGCTGCACTTGATATATGAGCATCGAGCAAGTCGCCACGGGCTGCTGACTGCAAATGTGCATCCTGACGAGCAGGCAGACGGCGGCGGGCGACCAGCTGCGGGTGATATACGACACACTGAGCAAGGACCCCAACAGCCTGGCCAACCTGGATCAGGACCTGCCCAACTACGCGCAGCACCAGGTGCGGCATCGCCCGCAAACGTTCAATTGTGCACTGCCTCTCACTGGAGACCCAACACATGGCAATGATGTATCGCCTTAGCTCAGATGGCCATCCCGGCTGACGGCAAAGCGCCATGGCTGTGGCTGAGGTGGGAAGGGTGTCGGCAGAAACTTGTGATTCAAACCTGTGGATCACCATAGTGGTTCGTGCTGGAACGCGCAGGTGCCCATCCACTCGCTGGCGCAGGAGTGGCTGTGGTGCGAGACCTGGTGCGGCAACACCACCAAGCACGCCGCCAAGACCATCGACCTGTGCAACAATCCGCTCACCAAGGCGCGCCCCGCGTTTCGGACATATGGCAGACGCTTGACACACTGGTTCCAGATGATGCACCCTGAAGCAGTCAGGCAGCGCTGCCTAACGAAATTGTTCCATTTTGCCGGTTCCATGCACGGCATTACCCATGCATGCCTGCTG
>JAABUL010001482.1_pt1 | contig 44548 bp, 41 predicted proteins | sample 5559151 | NCBI WGS metagenome assembly JAABUL01 (sample SAMN10711876, study PRJNA513368) | rock metagenome | isolation source: Antarctica rocks | place: Antarctica: Victoria Land, Pudding Butte sud
CGAAACAATGAAATCGAGTAAATCGTGTATTTGATATATTCACTGAAGCATTAGCTCAGCTGTTTTTTCTGCTGTGATTCTCTCGTCATCAGTGAAGCAAGAAATATAATGTCGTTTCTTTGTCAATTTACATATCACTGTTAGTATGATGTTTTTGCCTTTCGAAAGAGATAAGTCGATGATGAAATTCATGACTATGTTCTTTCATTACTGTTCAAGTATGAGTAAAGAATGTAGTAGTTCATTGAATTTATTTTGAGAAGTCTTTGATCGCTGACAAATGTAGCAGTTTCAAATATATCAATCTATTGTTTTTCGCATTGAAGATCAATAGTAGTATCTTCTTATGACCTTCATCGTTCTGAGAATTTCGAAATGATCAATAGAAGATTGATCATGAACTTTCTGAATTAGCTTCATTTGAAGATGCTCATTGAAGAGAACTCATAGAAGATCATTTCAATATAGTATTTCGTTCTGAACTTAACAATCTCTTAATTTAGTATCTTTGTATTGAGCTTCATCTTTTAATACAACTTCATGAAGTAGAATACAATTCTCGTTGATTCTGTTAACTTCTAGAATCAATCAATAAATTGGTTCATCATTCTCTTTCTCTTCTAGATCAGCAATTTTTATTCAATTCAACGTGAGAATTGTAGTTCGCTGATAGCAACATCATTCATTCTCAAGACTTCTAGAAACTGAATTGACTTGACGAGTCAATGCATCAACTTTGATGTTTTGTTTGTCTGAGCGATACATGATTTTAAAGTTGAAGTCAACGAGCTTTTGTACTCAGCGCATTTAACGTCTACTTAGCTCTTTATCTTTCATTAATGACGTTAAAGCTTGATGATCAGTGAACATCTTGATGAATAGCTAAGTCAATTTCAGCTCAGATCATCAATGCTTAAAGACACGAATGATTGCTAGTAGTTTCTTGTCATAGATCTCGTAATTGCACTCAGCGAGACTTAGATTCTTGCTGTAGTAAATCATCAAATGCAATGTTTCTTCGTCGTCATACTGAGAAAGTATGTCATCATTGACGTAGTTGAATGAGTTTATTTCAAGAATAGTCTTTCTATTCTAATTAAAATGACGAAGAATAGAGACTTCAGTCATTCGTTTCTTCATATTATCAAAGATCGTTTGACAAGCTTGATTTCATTCAAATATCACCTCTTTTTGAGTTAGTTGAATCAGAGAATAAACAATCTTCGAAAAGTTCTTTATAAAACGTCGATAGAAATTGCAAAAGTCAATGAAGAACTGCATCTGAATGAGATTTGTAGAAGTAGATCATTTAACTACTGCTTGTACTTTTCTGAAGTTCATCTTTAGTTTTTCGATGAATAGTAATAGTCTCAGAAAGAAGATCTTCTGAACATGAAACTTGCATTTGTTTATATTCATCTGAAGATCAGTCTCTTGTAGTCTATGTAAAACTAATCGTACGTGTTGCTTATGTTTCTTCAGTGTTTTGCTGTAGATAATAATGTCATCTAGATAGGTCTGACAAAACTGATGAAGATAGTTAAATAGCACGTCGTTCATATAGTGTTGATAGAAAGTCAAGTCATTGATTAATTCAAAAGACATCACGTGATATTTGTAGAAATCAAAAGAGGTGATAAAGATAGTCAAATCTTTGTTATCTGAATGCATGCGTAGTTTGTTAAACGCGACAATGATGTTCAATCGAGTCAGATACTTGCTTTCTTGTATACAAACGAGAGTCTCGTCTATTAATGACAAAGAGTAATGATCTCGTTTGATCAAAGCATTGAGCTTTCTGTAATCGACGCAGAAACGCAAGCTATCATCTTTCTTTTCGATGAATAGTATGAGCGAAGCATATGAAGCTGAGCTAAAAGATATAAAGTCTTTATTCAGATGCTTAATCAGATAATTCTTCATCTTTTGAAGCTTGTAGTCAGACATATGATAGAGATGACTTCGAGAAGATGTTTTCTCGTCGATCAACTCAATTTTATGATCGTAGAAACGATGAGAAGATAGTTGATCAATCATCGCTCGATCAAACACGTCTAGATAGTTATGATATTTCAAAGAAAGCTTAGCTTTGACTTCTTTCAAGATTTCTTCGTGTGAAAGCTTTTGTAGATTTACATCTTCGAGTTTATTTCTAGCTGTTTTTAGAAGTCGATCAATTTTCGTGATGATGATCATGAAAGTAGTCACATTCAACCGTTTGACTAGTGATTTATATGCTGCAGCTTCTATCATTGCTATGTTCATTGAATCGAAAGACGAAGCGAAGTTGATTAAGCTAGATGATTTCATGATTTTACTGAATGAAAATGACTTCTCGCTGAGTTGAGTGACAACAGAAGAGGTAGATCTCTTTAGTATTTGAGTAAAAATCGAACTCTTCTGTTCTATCGCGATTTTCTTGCTTGAAAGAACAGTCGAATGAACTTTGATAAAAGCTTTGATATGAGTTTTGAAACTAGAAAATTGAAGATGATCATCTTTCATATCAATAGTCATCTTGATCTTGTTCATTCATGTTTTTTCAAGAATCATCTGATGTTGATCTAATCGAGTGATCAGCATAAAGACGAAACGTTTCATATGATCTTGAACAGTTAGATTCAAATAAATTGCATGAGTAATGAGCTTTTTTGCATAATAATCATCGAATCTTCTTATTGATTTGAGCTTGGTTAAAGATAAAGATTCAATTTGCAAATGATCACAAACATTCTGCGCGATTAATTCATCAATGAACGAATAGTCAGCTGCTTCAATGTCAATCAATGACTTTAATAAGTAACTAATTTCATTGCTAGATAGTACACATTCAGTAGTTAAAGATTTCGAAGCAAAGAAATCATTTGAACTGCTCATTGTTGAAGAAATTAACACATCTTTCATCACGTCTTTGATGAAAGTCACTAGTTTTTTGCCTCATTCTTCAATTTCTCTGTAAATAATTTCTTCTCTTCTTTCGACATGATGATCTCATTGAGACAAGAAATGAATGCATGAGATGTTGAAGTACTAGTCTTCAGCTGAGAGCAGTTCTTTGAAAGATGACTCGATGCTTTGCAGTTGAAGCAGATGATTGACATTCTTGATCATTCAGATTCGAGAGTGAAAAAAGTAGCGAGTCGAACATAGCTAGTAGTTAAGGCTGAAGCTGATGTTAACGAAGAAACAAAACGTTTTTTCGAAGCTGCTATCAATTTGACTGTTCATTGCTCATCATGTAGCTGATAATTGACTTGTTGTTTGTTATTCACATCTTGAAGAAAGATCTTGAGCTTATCAAGTGAGCTAAACTCTATGAGGCAAACTGACAATGCGTTCTGAAAATGATTGTTGATTTTATTCTGAATGTTGTTCATCAGAATAATATTGTCGTAGTTCAGAAAGCTGAATATTCTAGTGAATTCTGAATAGAAAGAGCTGAAAGACTTGTTGAGCTGCTTCAAAGCAACATATTTGCAACGACACTTTTGAATCAGATTCTGATTTTCGTAAATTTCTTTCAGATGTTTCAGTAACTCTGATAGTGATTGATAGAGTGAGAAAGCATCAACATGATGCTTTGCATAAATTTGCTGATCAGCATCGTCTTCTAGTCTGAAAATCACATAGACAATACAAATCTTTTCAGTAGAGTAATGATTTGCATTGACATCAAGCTTGTCAGCTATTTTGATGTTTCATGTCTTTCAGATAGAGTCATCTGTTTCGATGAAGATGAGTGAATTCAAAAGCTTGATGAACTTGTGATGATCATTTTCGTTATCAGATAGAGTAGAAGATTCTCGTTGAGAGCGAGCTTCTTTCTGATTGACTTGTTGCTCAGCTGATTGAGTATCTTGACGAGACATAAATCAATCAGCTTGACGTTGTTTCGCTCTGAAGTTCAATTACTCATCTTGTAGCTGATTAATCTTTTTCTCTAGCTCATTGTTTTTATCAAAAGCAACTTCTAGTTGTTTCACTCTCTTTTTGTGATTGTCTTGTACAAGAAGTCAGTGTTCATTGAGTTGTAGAGTCAAGTCTTGCTGACTTCGAAGCTTGTTCAGCATATTGATGACTTTGTTGAGTTGATTGCTGACTCAATGAAACAATTGTTCTTCAATGTTTATTTTTCATAAAATGACAGCTTTCTCAGCTTCAACTGAAGCATTGATGAGTAGAAGTGAAACTCTTCTACTAACAGTGCTTCTAAGTAGGTAAGTTGTTTGAGACTCAACTGACTTGACGTTGCGTGTCATGATGAGAGAAGATAGAAGTTGTTGAGATAAGAGTAAATGAGAGATTAATGTTTTGAATTGATGTTTTTTGATGAGTGAAAATTCAAAGAATTTCTTGTGAATTTCAGATAATAATTGAGTGCTTTATTCAAAGAATCTCTTGCGAATAGAATGATGAAAATGAGTGTAGAATCGAAGAATTTCTTGCAATCTAAAATGATGATGCAAATTTGAAGAATTTCTTGCAAATTTTCCTTACTGAATAGATTGTTTTATATCATCTATTCATCGATAGCAGAGTAGTAGATGATGAGCATTTATCTAATGTTAGAAGTTTGTCTAGAGCGAGTCAGATAGAAGTGTCATTTAACTAGAAGATAAATGCTAAGAAAGAAAGATAGCTACAGAAAAGAAGCTGACTACATATGTGTATTTCTCAGCCGACGCTAGACTCAATAGAGACTAGTCAAGATGACGAAGCGAGAATAAATCTGACAAGACTAGAAGACTGAGTCTGACAAGACTAGAATCGTGACACTATAAAAGATCACTGAATGTAAAATGTTTTCATCATCATACTGAAACAATACTTCGTCGTTGACATAGTTCAAGAAGTCAGTTTTCAGAATAGCTTCTCTGATTGAGTTGAAATGCTTCAGAATGAAAACTGTCATCATTTGTTGCTTTAGTTCTTCAAAGATCGTTTGACAGATCTCTGTTCATTCAAAAAGATGATCTTTTTGAGTCAGTTTTATCATGAGTCAAATGATCTTTGAGAAGTTCTTTATGAATCATCGATAGAAATTGCAGAAGTGAATGAAGATCTGCACATAAGTCAATGATCGAGACATTTCTCAGCTTCGAATCACATCTACTTTTCGAGAATTCATTCGCAGATCATTGATGAATATCAGTAGTTCAAGAAACGAGATTTTCTGAATCTTGAATTCACACTTGTCAATGTTTATTTGCAAGTCGACTTCGCGAAGCTTATTTAACACTTCTTTCACATGAGTTTTATGTTCTTTCAAGATCTTACTATAGATGAGAATATCATTCAAGTATGTCTGACAGAACTTATGCAGACAGTCAAACAATACATTGTTGATATAGTGCTAAAAAGACGCGAATTCATTAATCAATTTGAAGAGCATTACTCTATACTTGTAGACATTGAAGAAAGTAACAAAAGTAGTCAAATTCTCACTTTCTGAACTTATGCGCAGTTTATTGAACGTGATGATAATGTTAAGTCAAGTCAGATACTTACTGCCTTGAATTCAAGCTAGTACTTCATCTATCAAGAGTATTGAATAACGATTTCTTTTGATCAGAGCATTCAGTTTTCAATAATTTACGCAAAAGCGAAGACTATTATCTTTCTTTTCAACAAATAGTATTGACGAAGTGAAGAAAGCTTTACTGAGTGTAATAAACTTCTTCTTCAAGTTCTTTTTTAGATACTTCTTGATCTTCTGCAACTTGTGACTCAACATGAAATACAATCAACTTCTAGAAGACTGACTCTCATCTTCTAATTCAATCTTATGATCATATGATCAATGCAGAGACAACTGCGTTATCTTTTCTCTATCAAAAACATTCAGAAAATCATGATAAACTATCAAAAGCTTCTTCTTTAGTTCATTTAATGACATGACAAAGATCATTTCATTCAGTTTCGCGAAACCTTCAACTGAGCTAAGCACTTTGTTGATTTCACTAATGATCAAGAAGAAGATCTTGATCTTCTGATTCTTGACTAGAGTTCAATACACAACGACTTCGATCATGATAATATTAACGAATTTCTTTGTCTCAGTTGACTGAAAGAAGCGAAGTTGATCGAGATTGACTTGAGTGCTTTGCTTTGCTTTGCTATGAGAGTAAATTCAATGAATCAAGCAGATTCAATGAATCTATTCACTGATTTCTGATTCATGAATCTCTTCAAGATGATCATTGATGTAACAATTAAGTTCAAGTTCTTTTGTTTCATTTTGCAGATCTCATTTGATTCAGATTTGTAAAATGTTGATTGACTGCTTGCTTTTGAAACAACAAATTTCAATGTTCGAATTTTCAATGATGATATTAATCAATTGTTTGCAGAATCTATCAAAATTTGATTTCTTTTCAATCAAAGATTTTCAATGATTATCTTGTGCTGATTTAGACAAGTTATTAATAGAAACATCATTTCATTCTTGTGTTCTTGTATCATGATCGATGTATACAAAGTGTATGTAATTGACTTTCAATCAGAAATTTCATCATACAATTGAATTGACTTTGATTTTGACAGCAATATTGACTGAATATCAAAGTGTTCACATAGCTCTGACATCAAAGATTCATTAATGAAAGTCATGTCAATGACTTCAGTATTTATCAGAGCAAAGAATCTGAATATCTTTTCTAAACTACTTAAGATGATGTCAACAGTAAACGACTTGAAATCAAATGAATCATCAGACATGTTGATGAAACAAAATATGAGTATATCGCTCTCAATCACTACTTTGATGAAGACAAATCTGTAATGATTGTTTCTTTAACAACACAAAATATATACAAAGATCAAACAGTAATCACTATTACTAGACTTAAGATCTGAAGATAGCTGAAACAATAATATGTATTGACTACTTACATGAGTTGAGCACGAAGCTTTTATCTAAGAAAACAATTATCGTTATATAGACATAAAAGAATCATGTCAAGTTGTCTCTGCTCTGAATAATCACTCTGATCATTCTTGAGCAAGATAAGCAAGATGAGCAACATGCTCATCATGCTCACTGTGATCACTTCTGATTCAAGTGATCAGAGCAATCACTTTGAGACTCTGATTACTCAATGATTATTTAATCATTGCTATTACATAATCTCATGTGAAAAAGTTTTAACAAGATCGTTTTTCAAATTCGCTGCGATTTCGTGCATCTGAACTGACTTGAGACAGTTGCATGCTTTATGTTTTGACTTCTTGCATTTGAAGCAGAGTTTTTTTTTAAACAACTTCTCTCTAGCAGAATCAACGTTCAATATTCTGAGTTTCTTTCATGCAGAGATTGAAGCTGAGATCGCAGTAGTGATCATCATCAAGATGCTAGCAATAAAGCGAGCGACTTAAGTCATTGATGTCTTGAGAGCTGATTAAGCATTCAATTTTGTCAATCGAACATTGACTTGCATGCAGATGTTGATGAATTCATTCAAATTCATAGTTTGTTTGTTGATCATGACTTGCTGAAGATCATTTAGTAGAGTTTCGTTATTGTACTCTAGTTTTGCACTAAGTCTCTGAAATTTCATTCAAAATTCATGAAAAAAGATCTTGTTTTAATACAGCTTCAAGAACTGTCATTGAGTTGTGTAATGTTAATTGAAATTGTCGTACATCTTATTTAGAATCAACAGTATCTCTTCTGCTTCAAGAAATGAGTTCGTGATCATGTTTCTTATTCTGAGTGCTATGTGTTTAATTATTGTTTCACTGACTCAACTTTTCACATATGCAATCTTCATTTCTTTGATAGAAAAATAATTCTTGTTCATCTTCAGCTTATTTTGCATTCAAAACAATTAATTATTCACATTTTGTCTTGAATCTTTGAACAAAGATGAGTCAGATAGCTTGATCAACTTCGAGAATCGATCTTTTGAAATCAAAGTGCTTAGTCAACTTGATGTTGCTTTTAGATGATGTATAATCACGTTTTTTTTCTTCATCTCTTTCTGTAAACGCGTTTGAACAACGTTCAACGTTGTTTACGTAACTTTCAACTTGATGTTGATAACTTTCAATTCAATGTTGATCTTGTTGACATCATTCAATATCTGAATCATGTCATTGTGAATCTTGATTTCGATGTCATGCTGTTGACACATGTACTTGATAAACGCAACGAGATTATCTGCTTCATGAGTGCTTATTCAAGCATTCAATTCAGTGTTGATGCTGATCTTGATCATTTCATGATTAAAAAGCAACGTGTTCATGTTCTTTTCTTCTGTATTCAATGACACATTCATGCCTTCTTCTTCTGATGCTGTTCAATTCTGTGATAAAAGTGATTTTCTTTCAGCATCTTGAAGTTCATAGCGAGCAATGCTTATTGATTCTGATTCTAATTCTGTGCTTCTAGTTATTGTGTGAGTAGAAAATTGCTGATTGAAATTCAACTGAAATTTCTGGTTTCAGTTCTAGAACAACATGTTCATGTTCTTCTGTTCTGATGATGAACTCAGTAAAGAGTTAGTCTAGAACAACGCGTTCATGTTCTTCTGTTCTAGAAATTTCTTGATTTCTAATGAGTCTTTTAAGCTCGATTTTCGAATTTCAATTCTGATTCAAGTTTGAGTGATGTAGCTTGTTTTTATATCATCTACACGTCGATAGCAAGATTAATGAACTTTGAACTAATGTTATGAGTCTGCATAGAGTGAATCATATGAGTGTATTCTAACTAGAAGTTCAAAGCTGAAGAAGAAAGAAGATGCAACACGTCATGAGTTTTACTCATGAAGACACGCTAGGTTGCTAGCGTGTCAACATCAGCTCTATACTAGTTTATGATAGTCTGACATGATCTATGTTAGATCAACTTGAAGTGCATGATTGCAACAATTGTTGAAGAAATTAACATCTCTTTCATTGCATCTTTGATGAAAGTCTCTAGTTTTTTGCCTCACTATCTTCGAAAGAAGACATTTTCTCATTCTCTTTATTCTTCAAAATGATGATTTCATGTAGACGAAGAATGAATGCATGAGATGCAGAAGTGTTGATCTTGTTCTAAGAGCAATTCTTGAACAAATGTTTCAAGATCTTGCAAATGTAGCAGATGATAGATGATTTCACTCAATCAGACTCAGAAATAGAAAAGATGATAAACTTAACATAATTGATTATCAAAGTTGTCACTGACAATGAAGTAGCAGCGCATTTATCAGGTACGACAATGACTTTGACAATGACAGTGCGAAGCTGACTGCGTAGCTGATAGTTGACTCGCTGTTTATTATTCACATTTTGAAGAAAGATTCTTAAACAAGTGAGTAAAGTAAAGTTCTTTGAACAGACTAATAAAGCATTCTGCAAGTGATTATTGATTTTATTCTGAAGATCGTTCATCAGAATGCAATCATCATAATCGAGATAGCTGAATAGCTTCATAAAGTTGAAGTAAAAGACATTGAAAGACTTGTCTGCTTGTCTTAAAGTGTTGTACTTACGATAACACTTTCAATTTCTATTCAGTTTATTGTATATTTCTTTCAGATGCTCAAATAGCTCGTTGATCGAGATGTATGAATGCGAAGCATCATGTCAATGTTGAGCGAAGATGTGCTCAGCAGCATCATCTTCTAGTCTAGATATCACATAAGCAATACAGATATTCTCATTATCAAAGTGATTGACATTTGTCTGAAGCTTGTTGTCTATCTTGATTCTTCAGCTGTTTCATGTCAATTCATCTTCATCAGTGAATATAAATGAATTCAAAAACTTGAAGAACTTGTGATAATCATTGTTGAATAGAGTAGATGACTCTCGTCGAGTATAGTTCTTGATAGAAGCTTGAGATTTCGTAGACTATCAAGATTGAAGCTGATTCGCTGAACGCTGTCTCTTTTTTAAACTCAAGACTTTCTTTTGTAGTTCAATGATAGTCTCTTCTTGAGTGTCTATTGTCATTTGATTGATTTTTAGCTCATCAAGTCTCTTGATGTGATTGACTTGAACATTGATTCATTACTCATTGAGTTTCAAAGTCATGTCTCGTTGATCTCTTAGCTTGATCAGCATCTTGATGATCTCATCTGACTGATCGATAGCTCATTGACGAAGTTGTTGACTCATGTTGATGTCTCATGAGATAGCGACATTCTGAAATCTCGCTGAAGCATTGAAAGAAATAAGAGAAACTCATCTACTAGCAGTGCTTCTAAGCAGACGAGCTGTTCGTGACTCGACTGATTCAGAGTCACGTGTCATTGTAAGAAAAATAAGAGTAGATTTGATAAATTTGAGTAAATTTGCAGATGTGTTTTGATGAAAGTAATTTAAAGAATTTCTTGCGAATTTTCTGAATAGAAGTAGATTATTTCGTATTGTTTACACGTTGATAGCAGAGTAGTTGATTAGCATTTATCTACTGTTAAAGATCAGCATAAAGCGAGTCATATGAATGTCATTTAACTAATAGATAAATGCTAAGAAAGAAAAGTATCTACAGAAAAGAACTCGATTCTTATTGTTATGAGTCTGCATAGAGCGAATCATATGAGTGTATTCTAACTAAAAGTTCAAAGCTGAAGAAGAAAGAAGATGCAACACGTCGTGAGTTTTACTCACGAAGGCACGCTAGGTCGCTAGCGTGTCAACATCAGCTTTATACTAGTCTATGATAGTTTGACATGATCTATGTTAGGTTAATTCGAAGTGCACGATCACAACATTACTCTCTTTCTTCATCTAGCAATGTTCTCATTGCTGCAGTTCAGTTGATCTTTCTTGAGTTAATTTCTATCTTGACTTGTTCAAATAACGTTCATGAAAGTCATTGATGACTTTCAAGCAATCTTCGAATTCACTTTCATCGACGTTGTATCAATGTAGATCAACGTCGTATTCTTTTCAATTGACACAATATTGTAGTCATTTGTCTCGTTTGTAATGTTTGAAGTTCAATATGTTCTTCACTTTTCATTCATCTTCGTCTTCAATCACTATAGAATCAGATGACTCATTTTGTTGTTCTTCTAAAGCGTTTTTTGAATCTAGTCGCAGCAGATTTGACACAAACTTCGAATGAATCTTCATAGTCGACGACAGTTTCAGTTGATATGCATGTTCAATCTCAATCAGAATCTTGAAGAGTTCTAGCATTTTATTGTTTAGCTTCTTTGATGATCGTGAGATCATTATGTTTCTAGAATTCAGAAACATCATGTTATTTACCTTGTAAATCATTTTCTTTTGATGCTTGTCAGTCTGTTTCTTCATTGTGACTCTGACTCTTGCTAAGACTTGCTTGATCAATGCTAGTGATCATTTCATGTGTTCAAATATATTCTCTGCTTTGTCTGCTTCGATTCTAGCTCAAGTGATTTCATATTCGATTGAGTTCGAATCGAAGCTCATATGAGGGTAAAAACTCTTATTCAGAAAGAACGTCGACTGTTCAATTGACAACGAAATAGCATTGTTATCAACGAATTCGACCATAGATAATCAGGCGAATCAATCATCTTGCATATATGAGCAATAGCTTCGTAGATATCATTTTACATTCTGATTCGCTCTTTCTGTTTGATCATCGATCTGCGAATGATAGTCTGTGAATAGTTTCATCTTGATGTTGAGTCTCAAACATAGAGACTTTCAGACAATTGATATGAATTGTGAATCACGATTGAACACTATTGATCTTGATAGTTCATGAGTTCTGAAGACTCATATCAACAGTAGCTTGACTGTTTGTTCTGCGAAGATTTCTTCGTCATTTGATCAACACGATATATAATGTCGTTTCTTAGACAATCGATTTATGACTGTCAAAATTGCATTGTTTTCATCACTTTCTGATAGATTGATAATGAAGTCTAATGATATGTTCTGTCATCATTGTTCAAGTATGAGCAATGACTTCAGCAGTTCATTGATTCGATTTCTCGATGCTTTTGACCTACGACAAACGTAACAGTTTTGAATGTAGCGCTTGATTGTTGTTCTCATCTTCGATCAGCAATATGATCATCTCAGCAAGTTCAATGTTCAATTCATGTCAGAATGATCATTGATTGAAAGATCATGTGCTTCTCTTATCAATTGAATGATCATTGACTGAGAAATTCATAGTCTATCATCTTTTCAGAGTACTTCATCAAGTACTTTGCAATTGTCTAGATCAATATCTTGACAAGTTCTTCTGTTCTGTTTCATGACTATTTGAATATTGAAGCACAGTTGATTCATTTGATTTTCGACTATAATTTGATTCTGAATAGAAATCATCTCTTTGATCGAATTTTCGTTAGCATTTGATTCTTGTTTTAAATCTGAGTCAGATCTTGATCAGCTTTCTGATCATCTTCTTGATCAGTTTCTATTGACTGCAGCTCAAATTTGCCTTTCAACAATAGCATCTGATGCTGATATAGCTTTCGATCATTGTTTGCTTCAACTGACTTGACGTCTGACATTCTGATCAGCGTGTCGACTTTCAGATTCTGTTTTTTCGACTGATATATGATCTTGAAGTTATATTCAGATAACTTCTCAGTTCATTTAGCTTGTCATCAAGTCAGTTCTTTGATGATCATGAAGTACTTCAAATTCAGGTGATCGATGAAGATCTTGATTGAAATATTCGTACATTTCAATTTGAAGCGTCAATGTTTCAAACAGCGAATAATGATCAGCAGTTCTTTGTCATAGATCTCGTAGTTGCATTCTGCGAGAATCATGTTCTTGCTATAGAAGATCACTGAATGTAGAATGTCTTCATCATCATACTGAGACAATACTTCGTCGTTCACATAGTTCAAGAAGTTTGTTTTCAAAATAGCTTCTTTAATTGAGTTAAAATGCTTCAGAATGAGAGCTGTCATCATCTGTTGCTTTAGTTCTTCAAAGATCATCTGACAGATCTCTGTTCATTCAAAGAAATGATCTTTTCAAGTCAGCTTTACCATGAGTTGAATGATCTTTGAGAAGTTTTTTATGAATTGTTGATAGAAATTGCAGAAGTCAATGAAGATCTGCATATGAGTCAATGATTGCGACACTTTTCAGCTTCGAATCACATCTACTTTTCAAGAGTTCATTCATAAATCATTGATGAATATCAGTAGTTCAAGAAACGAGATTTTCTGAATCTTGAATTCGCACTTGTCAATGTCTATCTGCAAGTCGACTTCATGAAGCTTGCCTAGCACTTCTTTCACATAAGTTCTATGTTTCTTCAAGATCTTACTGTAAATAAAAATATCATTCAAATATGTCTGACAGAATTTATGCAGACATTCAAACAATATATCATTGATATAGTGCTGAAAGAACGCAGATTCATTGATCAATTCAAAGAGCATTACTTTATACTTGTAGATGTCGAAGAAAGTAACAAAAGTAGTTAAATTCTCGCTTTCTGAACTCATTCGCAGTTTATTGAACGCAGCGATAATGTTAAGTCAAGTCAGATACTTACTGTCTTGAATTCAAGCTAGTACTTCGTTTATCAAGAGTATTGAATAACGATTTCTTTTGATCAGAGCATTTAGTTTTTGATAGTCTACGCAAAAGCGAAGACTATCATCTTTCTTTTCAACAAATAGTATTGACGAAGCGAAGAGAGCTTTGCTGAGTGTAATAAACTTCTTCTTCAAGTTCTCTTCTAGATACTTCTTGATCTTCTGCAACTTGTGACTTGACATGAGATACAATCAACTTCTAGAAGATTGACTCTCATCTTTTAATTCAATCTTATGATCATATGATCGATGCAAGAACAACTGCGTTGTCTTTTCTTTATCAAAAACATTCAGAAAATCATGATAAACTATCAAAAGCTTCTTCTTCAGTTCATTTAATGACATGACAGAAATCATTTCATTCAGTTTCGCGAAATCTTCGACTGAGCTAAGCGCTTTGTTGATTTCACTAATGATCAAGAAGAAGATCTTGATCTTCTTATTCTTGACTAGAGTTTAATACACAGCGACTTCGATCATGATAATATTAATGAGTTTCTTTTTCTCAGTTGACTGAAAGAGACGAAGTTGATCGAGATCAACTTAAGTGCTTTGCTTTGCTATGAAAGCAGATTCAATGAATCTATTTACTGATTTCTGGTTCAAAAGTCTCTTCAAGATGATCATTGATGTAACAATCGAGTTCAAATTCTTTTGTTTCATTTCACAAGTCTTGTTTGACTCAGATCTGTAAAATGCTGATTGACTGCTTGCTTTTGAAACAACAGATTTCAATGTTTGAATCTTCAACAATGATATTAATCGATCATTTGCAGAATTTACCAAAATTTGATTTCTTTTCAACCAGAGATTTTCAATGATTATCTTGTGCTGATCTAGACAAGTTATTAATAGAGACATCATTTCATTCTTGTGTTCTTGAATCATGATCAATGTATACAAAGTATGTGTAATCAACTTTTGATCAGAGATTTCATCATATGATTGAATCAACTTTGATTTTGACAGCGATATTAACTGAATATCAAAGCATTCACATAGCTCTGACATCAAAGATTCATCGATGAAAGTCATGTCAGTGACTTCAGTATCTATCAGAGCAAGAGATCTGAATATCTTTTCTAAATTACTCAAGATGATGTCAACAGTGAACGACTTGAAATTAAATAAATCATCAGACATGTTGATGAAACAGAATATGAGTATATTGCTCTCAATCACTACTTTGACGAGAACAGATCATTTTTCGAATTTGCAGCGATCTCATGCACTTGAGTCGTTTTGAAACAATCATATGCTCTATGTTTTGACTTCTTGCATTTGAAGCAGAGTTCTTTCTTAAACAACTCTTTCTGAATAGAGTTGAGATTCAATCTTCTGAGTTTCTTTCACGCAGAAACTGATGACGTAGGTCGAGCAGACGAAGTGCTAGCGACAGAGTAAGCAGCTGAGGTCGCTGAGACTTTGACGATCAATCGAGCGTTCAATTCAGTCAATCTAACATCGACTTGCATGCAGATGTCAACAAACTCGTTCAAACTCATGATTTGTTTATTGAGCATTGCTCGTTGAAGGTCTGAGCTGATCTTATGCTGAAGATCATCTAGTAAAGTCTTGTTATTGTACTTTAGTTCTGTGCTGAATCTTTGAAATTTCATTCAAAATTCATGAAAGAAAATCTTGTTCTGATACAGCTTTGAGTACTGTCGTTGAGTTGTGTGACAATGATTGAAATCATCATACATCTTATCAATGATCGATAGTACTTCTTCGACTTTTAGAAACGAGTTCAAGAAGGTATTTTGCATGCGAGAAGCTATGTGCTTGGTCGCAGCTTCACTGACTCGACTTTCGATGTAGACAATCTTCAACTCTTCGATAGAAAAGTGATTCTTGTTTGCCTTCAACTTATTTCACATTCGCGATAGTCAATTGTTTACATTCTGCAACGAATCTTCAAACAGTGAAGAATTCAATAATTTGATTGATTTCGAGAAATGATCTTCAGAAATCAAAGTGCTCTGTCATGAATTTCATAAAGATGAAGACTAGAAATCAGCTGAGCAACATTAACGTCGATAAATTAATGTATATTTATATAAATGAACGCACGCTTAATTGATCACGAAATCTAAAAAAGAAGCTTCGCTATACACAGAGCATTGAAATTGATGAGAAGAAGCTTTTGAATATGAAAGATAGACTGCTGCAGAAGAAAGTCGCTATGACTAGGCTAAATTCGTTAAACGATGAGATGCTGAAGGATTTTTTGAATAGCATCGTCGACGATGAGGTGACAATGAAGCACTCAACTAATTGATGCTATTTATATATACCTCTGTGTTTAAAACATGCTTCAATAAACATGTTTAAAACACGTTTTACGCTAACCTAATTTGGTTAGGCAATAAACATGTTTAATACATTTCGCACCCTACCCTCTACGCGTGCTCGTACCTTAGCGAGCTAACTTCATCCTCTGGGGACCGATGAATAGGTTGGTGTTCGGTTCTTCTTCGGTCATGTTGCTTTTGCCAAACCAATCAAACACTCGATTATGTAACGGTAGAAAGGTGAGCTCTTCTATGAGATACCCAAGGCATTTCTGGTGAGCTATGCTGATCAACCACCAAATAGTCTAAACAGACAAGACTGACTGATCCCCAGCTAAGGTAAACAACCAATCCTTTAAGAACAGCAGATATCATACACCGCAGGGTATCTTCGTCCCCCATTTCCCAGACCGACCGTATCCAGTGCCCCCTACCCCTAACCGGTCATGCATCCAGAACGCCTCTTTATGCATCATATCCAATCGCGAATCTTACACCTCCAAGAATCTAACCTTCCTAGCATCTTCAGCACCCATACCACCAACCGCAGCTGCTAGACTCTCGGCACCAGCCTCCTTCCTTCTCCTCCTGTCGCTTCTTTTCTGCCTTGCTTCTTTCGCTTCACGATTCTTCCAATCTGCAACTTGTCGCTTTCGGCGCTCCGCCCGAGCATTGGCTATTGCAGGAGTAGGGACAAAGCCAACACCGTTAATTCCATAGCCGTCGTCTGTAGGGTCCGTAGGATTATGGCCTGTAATCTCTGTATCCGTCCACCAGAGAGTTGAGGACGAGGGGACGGGCGATTTGTTGTTGGTTCGTGATGGAGGAGGGCACGGTGATGATGGTGAGGCTGGCTGCGATCGTGGCGTTTCCGGAATCTCGAGAGGTAGATTCTGAAGCTTTGTATCTTTCTTGTCGAACGGGGCTGTTGCTGCGAAAGGCGTATTGTTGGGGTTTTGGCTGTAGACAAGGCTATGGTCTTCCGATTCCTCGTCCGCGTCGTTATTATTACTCGATACCATCTCTTCTCCGAATGCCCTGCCAAAGTCTAACTTGATCGGCTGGTGCTGTTTGCCTAGGTCGAGATTCTGTAAGTGCCCGGCGACCGCTGTCCGAGGGCTTCCTTCACTGGCGAAGTCGTTTTCAAAAGTCGATTGGTCAAGCAGATTTGTGGTTCTTATGCGCACAACAGACGGGGAGGTGTCGATTGAAGATAGAGATCTTTTGCGTTTGGGTGAGACGTAGGTGCTATCTGGCGGGGTGGAGGTTTGCATTATGATCGTTTGCTGGATACCTTATGGAGCCGGAGACAATATGGACACTTTCAAGCTGGGACAGCGTAGGTATCTGAGGTTCTTATGTCTGTCTTTGAGTAAGACATTTCGCTGCATCCTTTAGGGTGAGCTATACAGTCTTCCATGACTGCGGTGGATCAATAGAGGATTATGCGGGGTCATTGGTGGGATTCCAGACTGGGTCCAAATCGGATTAAAGATGTTCCGCACCGACAAGGTGGAGAGTCCCTTAAACCTATATACTCGTAGTCAGGCACGCCAGGTCGACTGTGACACTAGTCGACGGTTTATATACAACAACGAAAAGCCAAGATCATACAAGATATCTCAAGAAAACAAGAAGCTCATGAGTGCCTGAGCCAATCTCTGTAGCGATATATTGTTATGCCATGACTTCCTGCACCCCCTGTGCGCTTCTTCCATATCAATCTCATATGAGTATAAGTAGTGTCTTCGCAACCACAGAGCCACCTAAAACGCTGCTGCAATAGCTACTTTGAACACGGGTCTCATGCGAGAGGGGCACTTGAAAACTATTGCGCTTTGCTATCGTCGTTTTCTGTTGGATTGAGGAGATGGAATCAGGAGATGGGGTGTGGGTCGATGTGAGGGAAAGGCGGGGGGAAGACGGGGTAGGGAGGGAAAAGAGAGTGAGAATATCCAGCCAGAAATTAGCCAGAGAAACTACAATTATTGTCTCTCCAGAGTGGTATCATTAAGGTACCCATCAATCTTCCCTTCGCCCCTCATCCTTCCCCTTGCTAAGATCTTGAAACCCTTAAGAGAAGATGGGTAAAAGGGAGGGACAGCTGACTGGTGAATGGAAATTGGAAGAAAAAGAGAATGAGTTGATTAGAAGTCGGAAATCTTTCTGCAAAGTGGTATCATTCGCCATAAAACTAGCACACGCTATTGTTAGCCATCAATCTTTCTTCCCCCCTCCGCCCCTCTCCTAATTTTCGACGAACCTAGTCCTCACCCCCTTCCCCATCCCCTCCTCAGAAACCCCTACGGCTTCGGGATGTGCACACTCCGACTAACCATCGCACATCCCCACCCCACAAACACCCCGACCACCGGATGCATCTCCACCCCAGCCACCTCCCACAGCCCCCCAATGACCCCTCTCTCACCCGCAACCGTAAACCCCATACCCACGCACGTCGCCATCGCGGCCACGATGCTCAAGCTCGAGGGAATGGGTAAGCCCTCAAAGTATTTGGATTTGCCGGTTGCGTCTTTGGGCAGGGAGGAGACGGTGACATTGAAGCGGGCGAGGCGGGTGAGGCCGCAGAGGACGAAGAAGGAGAGGAGGAGGGTATCGAGGGGGGTTCGGAGGCCGAGGGCGAAGGCGCAGGAGGCGGGGGCGACGCCGAAGGAGATCTAGCACATCCTCTAATTAGATCCACCTGGGCACGAAAAGGTTGCTGCTACTGTAGACTGACGATAGCGCCTTAGGTGCATAAGCCGCCAGTCTGCCACGGACAGTGTCCAGTAACGAGCGTCTGGAACACCGAAAGTGAGAAATCCCACATACCAAATCCGCCAAAGAATCCAGCTCCTGGCCCATCAAACTGCTCTTCCCCCTCCACCTTGCCACCTTGCCGTCCATAAAGTCAAAAAACAAGCCAAACGGCATAAACGCCAGTGCCGCCCATATATTCCCTAGGTCCTTGGGCGAACCCAAACAATACCGCATCGAGCAGAGGATGGACATGAAACCGCAGAACCCTGCGGGGAAGGGTTAGATCATACGTCTGCCTGGGGGAAAGCTCGGGGAACAAGGCGAACCGTTGAGCTCGGTTATAAGGTCCGCGAGGTGGAGAGCCCTAGGTGGAGAAAGAGCTTTGGTTAGAAGGGTGGGTGGAGGGTGGGGATGGGGGCATGAGCGGCTACTTGATCATGGAGAAGTGTCCGCTGTTGGACTCAAGCAGTTTCTTCTGCTTATCCTGGCCTTGATATATCGTTAGCACCTATTTACCGAGCATAAACCAGCGAAGGCGCAGGAAGGGTAACAACTTACCTTGAGTCGAGTTATTGGACTGGGGGCTGGCGCCGCCATTTGCGGCTTTGGGTCGAAGGGACATGAGCAGGTCGTGCAGGTCGTGTGCTTGATCTTCAGATATATTGCGAGTCTAAACGATGGGGAGGTTAAACCAAAAAGAGAGTTGGGTGGATAGAAAGTGCTTTTGTTTTTAGGGATGTGGAAGGAGCTTTCCAAGTTTCACAGCCAAAGCGTCATTGGCTAGGCCTTTGCACAACGGTACCATATGGAGGATTGTTTATACAGCGATTATCTATAGTTCACACATACGATGTTTCACATAGGAACGCACAATCTGAAACCACCTACTTGATGAAGATTCGAGTCGATATAGATACTTGCTGGGAAGGCAATGCATGGGCTTTCTACTCACAAGTGACGGCAATTTCGCGATTAGAAGAAATAGCACAAACCCGCAACATGCTCCATTTCTTTGTAGACGGATTTTGAGCACTGTCGACGCATAAGCTTTTCGAGGAGAACCGTCAGGATTACACTGGCTCAAACAAGACAGGGTATATCGAACATCTCTATCGAAACACATCTGAACGCCAAGGGGACTGACTAGTGTACACGCATAAGCGGAGCTAATGAAGGAACGTAGTATGTAAGAGTCGTGCTATTTCAGATTTCAGAGTCCACTTCCCTTTGGACTTGATATCTCGTCACACGTCACCAATACGCCAGGGCCAGGACAACAGATACAGTAGAGAATGGGAAACTTTGGGAGGAAACCCAGCATGCTTTGCTTTAAGAGGCGCTAAAGAGCAGACAAAACGTATTTCGTAACCGATTCGTGCTTCGACACGGTTACGTGCCATCAGGGTTTGTTACCTAAATTACTGTCAATCCTGGTTTACGGCGTAGCGTAATACACATCAATGAGCTTACCTTGAGAATCCTCCTCGAGTAGTCTTGATTGTCTGCAATGCTTCCGTCACTCTGTCTTCTCTGCAGCATGACAGACGGCTCCAGACGAGAGTCCGACATTGAAGAACGATTAGTGGGTTTGCCACCTACAGTATAAGTGCTCGCTTGGTTTCGACGATACTCCTCCTCCACGGCTCTTCTCTTGCGGTTCCGCAAAAAGAAGAATATGCCCCCAGCAATGGCGCAGATGGCGATGATCCCAACGACGACACCAGCAGCAATGGCGGCCGTGTTAGACTTTGGCTTTGAGGTAGCCGATACTGAAGGTGAAGTTGTTGATTGGGCGGATGGTTGGCCTGGTGCGGTAACGACTACCGTACTTGCTTTCGTGATCGTAGATGGAGGTCCATTACTGGTTGGGCTGGGGGTCGTCGAAGCTGGCATAGGCGAAATTGAGGACATAGTGGTTGAGCTTGGACTCAAACTTGAGCTTGAGCTTGAGCTTGAGCTTGAACTTGAACTTGCGCTTGTACTCCCACTTCCACTTCCCTGCGCATTCCCAACAGAATTGTCTGTCCCTGTCAAGTACACTGACCAAGCGTTTGCTCCACCGCCTAAGACCCTAGTCAGTAAAGAGGTTGTCAAGGAAGGCACTGATACTAAAAGCTTACAGGAGTCCTGGCCATAACCTTGGCATTTCGAGTTACACTGAGAATCCGGAACCTTGCTTGAGGCGTCCGGAAGCGAGTCACCACACCAACAATTTGATCCTTTCGTGGTTCCCATGGCCGCCTTGTTCAGTCCGACACATATTTTTTGGCAAAATCCAGTTGACTGGAATGTGTACGAGCCTTGATCGGCCAACGGACTTGATGAGTTGAAGCAGCCTTCGTATGGTGGATCTGCAGCTAGGACTGGAGCGAGAGCACATAGAAGGGAGAAGACCGACGCAAGGGCCTTTGAGTGTGTTGGTTTCATGATGAGGCGGGGATATGTATGGGGCCGGCCAATATAGTCGGTCACTATGTTATGAAAGAAGTATTATTATCTAATTGAACGGTCGGTCAGTAATTTGATTTCAAAAGACCCATAAAAGGAAATCACGAAGCTTGAGCGAGGTAAATGGTGTGTTCTGTTCTGGGGGGTGGTGTACCTTAGTATTATCGAAGTGTTGGGTGAAGGTTTTCAGGGTCGGAGACCACAAAGTGAAGAATTCTTTGTTTGCGTGGCACAGGCGCTTGTCTTTGTCCACGCTCAAGGCTTCGACAATCAGTGAAGACGTCGTCCCTCGTGTATTGTAGTGTAGTAGTATCCTATGCGAAAAGGCGAGTTAAAAAAGGTATTGGCTAACGGTTGACTTTCTAAGTCCCTAGTAATGGCTTGCTGTCCAACGCGTTATCCAGAAAATGCGAACTGCCGGCAGCTCCCTTGTCCTTCGATGTGTGTTACTACTTCGTACGGATGGAGAGCAGGTATATGGATGAGTCGGTCGCGGTCATTGACTGTAGGTTGCTTGAAGCGGAATGTGTGTGATGTTTCGGATTATCGGTTTTGTAAACCCCTTAAGCAACACCAGTGTGTACTCGTAACGACAGTAGCTTTTTCTCAGGCAGAAAGGTAACGAGTGAGTCGAAAGAACGGCTTTCAGCTGCTGTCGCTGAACGATGACATGGAACGAAGAGAATTGGGATGGAGATTCGTCTCCTCACACCATGATGTGGTTTTTCTTTTTGATTCGGTGAGGGAAGAGGAGACGGAGAGGAGCGGGAAAAGAGCTAAGGCTAGCGGCTGCAGCACGAGATTACGAGGACGAAGCGGTACAGAGTCCCCCCAATGCGGCTTAGTCTGGGCCGCCTTGACGGTTAGGCCCTTTGTGTCACCCAATATCATCATTTATATATAAGTCAGCGTACTGCCATACTTGACAATCCAAAGGTTTTATTAATACGCACACCTACTGTTCAGTTATTTATCAGAGATCCCATCAATTGTTGTCTGGATGCTACAATAATATATCCATCTTATGTGCAGTCATTGATTCCTCACTCTTTTGCAGCATCCAGATCGTTTGTTCACCACGGCGATACCATCCAAACGGAGCCGCACCGTTTTGGTCCTCGTCTCCGCTACAGCCTACAAGCCCTTCAAGCAAAGCTTCAAACGTTTTGTGTCATCGCCACCTGAACTCATTATCCTCCGATGATTGACGTACAACTCATGCCCTCGAACTCTTGTCAGCTCTTGTCGCTCTGTTTCCCAAGAAGCCTTGTTGTATCGGATAGATGGGTACTGTGAGCAGTTCAATCTCAAAGGGTACTCGTACAATTCGAAGCGAGACTGGCCGGGAAAAAGATGGTGTTTCACATGTTTTGCAGACCAACATTTAACAAGAAAGGAGCAGTAAGCTTATAGGTTACCTACCTTACCAAACGATGATATGTGGCTCCCGCAGTCCTGTATCTACTCTGTCGAACCCATTTAAAGTAAGGTAAGGTAGTCAACCATATTGATCCCTCTCGGGTCTCGGCCTCCTCGTTTGCTTACCAGGGATGTTGTGGCCAACAGAACACCCCAACTAATTGATGTTGGGAAGCTTTGATTTATCTATTATCCCAAGTGGTAACTTGGAATTCTGAACAACGGATGTGTAGAGACAATTACAGGTTTTCCGATAGATGCTTACTACAACAATCTTTATTGAAATCAATCCGATACAACCCTGATGAAAAGAACCTGCAAGGTACACGTGCTTTGCGATATTACACCAGCGATCAATTATAATATCGAGGCTCATCGAAGACATGATACCTGTGATCCCGCACGCCCTCGCCTCGGAACATGGCAGGGAAGCGTAGACCTTGAGGGACCTGCTCTTCGTTGATCCGCTCATCACTGCCTTCTGGCTGACCGACCACGAATTTGCCGACCTGTGGCCGTCTTGGTTAGCATCCGAAGCTGTCTTGGAAAGGCAATTGGGACTTACCTGGAATTCCGTGTCTGTGATAGTGGACCTACTCACGCGCGCATAACCCGATCTTTTTATACCCTTGAACAAGATGTATTCACACCATCTATCCCAATCACTTGAATCAATGTCCTTCATTCCACTTTTCTCACTCACGTATGTGAGATAATTGCCTTCAAGGGGCTTCGTCACCAAGTAACTCAGTAAGATCAACGGCCTCGGTGAATCTCCCATCAACTTAGCCAAGTATTCCGACTGTTGTCTTCTGTCCTCGACGTCTTCGTCTTGGCCACTATGATACACGATAACGTCGATGAATTCTCCATAGCAATCGAGTGTTGCATGGATTGCTGGAGCTATTTCGCCGACGGGTGATGGAAGTAGGTGATGCGTCGAATTAACAATAGGAAATTTTGACAGAAGAGCGGCACCCCACGTATGTTTATTGGGACCTGGACCGACATCCACATACATGCCAAGGTCTTCGGCGATAAATTGTGTGGTATCCCGGTTCCCCATGATTATTCGTTGGAGATCCGTTTCCAGAAACCCGACGACATCGACTTCAAGTTCCTTGACCAGATCGCGAACCCGCCGCTCGGATGACCACATATCATTGTCGATTGAGAAATGGATGGTCCAGATCCCAGCTGTAATCACCTTTTCGTCCTTGTGATGTGGCACGTAATCATTTGTAGGGAAGCGGAGATAAGATATGGACACCGCAAGCAGCTCGAGAAATACAAGAATGTAAACATAGTAGGACATCGTTTTGTTCGGGCCATGTTTGCCAGATCTGCTTCGTAACTTCGCAGCGTTTTCTCGTTTTGGCAGGTTCCACACACCAGTCCCAATAAGTAGTACGATAGCCATCATAACCCAGTCAGTATGCTCACGGAAGAAAGGTCCTCCAGGTACGAAGGCATAGGCAACCACCCATACGTGAGCAAGGACCAGAAGATTGTAAAACAGAAATCCCAGACCAAAGGCAGTGGGGCCATGAGGCGCGGCAGAAATGATAAGGGCCGGAGCTGAAGCCATCAAATTACTAGCCAGCAGTAGAGCACCAAGGTAGCCCGTCCAATCCTCATAGCTTGTAAGCAGGAAAGCTCCGATTCCAATCAAGGTAACAGTTGCCCAGTTCGAAAATCTGTCTTGGAGAATGATGCCTATTCCCAAGCCAAAGCCCATTGCCGCCAGTGTAAGCACGCCGTTGGCTGCGATTGGACCTTTGATCGGAAAGCCTGACCACACCCAAATTATCATGGTACTGGAGTCTGAGAGAAGCGAATGCATCCCAAATAACAAACCACCCAAGCCGAGACCAGCTAATACGGGAGAACCCTTGGGTCCGCCGGCTGAAGCGAGACCACCATAGTTATCAGTGACGCGTCTAGTCGACCTGAGAACAGCAGCTACGGCTAGAGCCAAGCCTAGCTTATTCCAACCCCCGTTTTCCGCGTGCATAATGGGCCAAACAGGATTGTTGGTCCAACAAGCAAACTTAGCGACGCTTGAGGCAATCAAACCAATACAGAAGGCCATAACTCTAGACTCAAGCCGAGCTGGCTGCGCTCGCTCCGCAAAGAACGTGGCCGACCAGGCAAGACAAGTCATAGAAACACCAAATGTCACAGAGAAAAATCGAAAGGTCGGGTCTCGAATAAGGTAGGCCGCCAAGCCGGTTAATGAAGCAAGATGTATAATGCGGAGATTCTTGATAACGACAGACCGTAGTGGTCTTATACTTAGCAAGAATGGCGTGACGGTACACATAACCATGCCCTCGTAGCCAGAGAGGCCCATAGACCACAATGGGAAATCTACAGTACTTAGCAGGGTCGAAAGTGCAGTTGGAGGCGGGCATCTTACACCAGATAGTGACACCAAGCGAAGTCAGCAACGACCAAAAAATATACTATACTCATGATTAGAGTGTTTGACTTGTAAGAACTGTAGGGATCATTCAAAGCTTACACCATTGTACACATCGGCACATGCGTCAAGAGCTTCAGCCCATGACAATCCTGAACCAAATACTTTGCCGATGGGCTTGTCCTTGCTAGAGACGGATGAGTTCCGAGATTGTGTCAGGACAACAGGAAATACGTACTCCTTCTCAAGCAGAGTATCAGCTATTTGCTGGTTGTTCCTATCCGTAGAGGCTGATCAGCTGTTACCCAGCGAGGAAATGCCTTAACATCGTACATTTATTTACTTCGGAAGCCAGTACACATACCCTCTGCTGGACCCTTTGACATCTCTAATCACAAGCTCGAAACCCTCGAAGTCCAGTGCCGTAACAGCATCAAAACCAACGTCGAAAAGAACGAGTGCCCATTCAAAGAAAGAATAGATCGTGTAGGCTATAACGGATCAGCCGCGAACCACGATCCTTTCATAGTGGAGATGCTCACCACCAGCAATTTTGTGGACCTTGTGCTGAATGAAGAAGTAAATTAAAGGTACCAAAGTACCAAAGAAGCAGCTTGCAAGTATCTTCCTATATTTCACAGCTCTTGGAACGTTTGGGCTGAGTGCCAAGCAGCCCAAAGTCCATGGCACTGTAGCCACCAGATACGAGATCATGAAGATATCGTGCCAGCCATGGTCATCCGTCGAAGTGACATAGGTCCAACCGCCACAGGTCAATGTCCGGAACACTCCTACGCCGGCTATAAACTTGGGCAAGACCGAGTTCGGTCGTGCCGTGAGGATGTACCAAAGAAATACAAGGGCGAATCGAGGGCCTGGGTCGACGTATTAATTATCAGCCTTTTGTAGAGATATAGACGTGTACTCGCCTGACGTGATTGCTATGAAGAATTGGAAAACGGAGCGCTCCGGGTATCGGTCACCAATAGTGGAGGAAACCGAAGGGAACCACTCATCAGGGTAACCCTTGGGAGCACCATTAGCATCTGTCTCTCAGACCGGGCTGAATGAGAACCCACGTAGTATTCATTCTCCACGATCTTGTGATAGTGAAGGTATAAACCAGAGAACAATGCCCCCAGAAATGCGGCATATGCCGCGATTGTATGAGTCCAGGAAATCCATGTGCCGGAGATTGCTACCACGACCTCGCCGTCCTTGTGTCTTGGAGCCATGCTGTAACAATTTAGCACAATTGGAAGAAATACCAAACTGCACCCGAGAAAGATATTGAAATAAGAATTATAACGAGCGTGATGATCTTGCCGGAGCTGTTTAAGGGAACTTTCAGGGCATCCATTAGATACCTTGCCTCAGGACCTCAGACGTGTGGGGCTAAGCCCCTATCGGATTAGCGTTTTGCTTACTACCGAAGCTGTGATTCCACTGATGACTGAGCTCGCGAAGTAAGCGTAGCTAACCCGAAGGGGCTTAGCCGTGCACATCTGAGGTCCTGACTCCTGAGGCAAGGTACGGACCATACCAGAAATTTACTATCGACGAAGCGATACTATAAGGTAACCCGCTCGGTCTGCTACAGCGTGGACAAGGAAAAAATTCATATGGCAGGCGCAAGTGATAAAGCCCGTTTCTATTTGGAACAGGCTGTTCCAGAGCTACAGGACCTTCTGCGTAAGAAGATATTTTCAGAAGTACGTTCTTCCAGGCCCCGCGCTCTTGTCTGATCTAATTCTCCGGACAGAAAGAAATCACTTCAATTGCGAAGAAAAGGTCGGACTTTGAGCATAAGCTCAATGCCCGAGGCTCACAGCCCACCGACTACGCTCGCTATGCGGAGTATGAAATAAACCTCGAGTTTCTGCGACGGAAGCGGGTACATCGAATGGGCGTCAAAACCAACAGCCATGCGGGGCAGCGGCGAATATTCTTCGTTCTTGATCGTGCAACTAGGAAATTTCATGGGGATCTTGGACTTTGGATGCAATATCTTGGGTTTGCGAGACAGCAAAGGGCCAGCAAGAAGGTGTCCCAGATTCTGACGAGTGTACTTCGACTACATCCTACGAGGCCTGAATTATGGATTTATGCAGCGAGTTATGCCATGGACGAGCGAGGGGATCTGACTGAGGCTAGAAGCTACATGCAGAGAGGTCTCAGATTTTGCAAACATTCGAAGAACCTGTGGATCGAATATGCGAAACTGGAGATGATCTATATGGCTAAAATAGCAGGCCGGCGGCAGATACTGGGTCTCGATGAAGAATTCTCAGGCATAAAATCTACGCCGAAAATTGATTTCATGCATGCAAATATTGTACCCCTCCCTGCATTGACTGCCACAGACATGGATCCCACTCAGCGACCCCAGGATGTTGTTGATCAGGACGCATTGCAGAAGCTTAGCGCAACCCCAGCCCTATCAGGCGCTATACCAATAGCAATTTTCGACGCAGCAATAAAGCAATTCGAGGGAGATGCTAGTATTGGCGAAGAGATTTTCGATATGTTTGCTGAGTTCCAAGGCATACCTTGCGTGCACAAGGTACGGCACCATATAGTCGATGTCCTACTTGCCAAAGCACCATTAGATCCTGTCGCTCTGACCTGCTTCATCCGCGAACCGGTGATCGGCATTGAGGTGTTGTCAGTTGCTTTTCCTGGGGCGTTGAGCACTGCCTTAGATCGTCTAAGAACAACTTTGCAAGAAACTCTACCCTTCTCTGGTTCGTCAATAACAACCCGATCTCGGATTGTCTTGAGTAGTCGCATCGTGGACTGGATCCTACCCTTTCTTGACGTACAAGATCTGGATCAAGACATCCGGAAAGTTCTGATGGCCACGCTGAAGAAGCTGTTAGGCCAATACGGAGCCTCTTTTCACCAGATCCCTGAAAGCAACGATAACGAGATTGCGAAGCTCGCTTCCAAGCTTCTCGAGAAGGGCCTCAAGGATCTCGCAAAGCCATTACTGACATTTGGCTTGCAACCGTCACCCAGCGGTCCGCGTCCACTGAGTCTCCAAAAGTGAGACATCTAATAAAACCAGTAGCCTCAGTACGATGAAGGGCAACTACTTTTTCGGGCAGCTTTTTTACTGCTGTGGCTCTTCTTGAGCCTCAGCCGAGCCTCATTTCCCGCTTTTTGCCTACAAGTAGAATTAATGAGGTGTCTTGCAATAGAAACCCGCCAAAGCCAAAAGGTCAGCGTACAAATTCTTCGCCTTTTGTACCTGTTCAGGTGAAGGCTCTCCTCTAACACTCTTCTTGCCAGCAGCTGTTATGAGGTCTCGTAATTTCCTGAAGGCTTCTTCCACATTATCACCCTGCTTCCGACTGCCATCAGCTTGGATGACTAGAGCATTTGATCTTTCAGCATGAAATCGTGATTCTTTGATTTGCTGATGGAGTATATTGGGGACCAGGGGGAGTAGATCCTTCATAGGGAGGCGAACTGTAGCTTTTGAGTTCACCCTTTCGAGCATGAGCGCAATCCAGACATACATAGAGCCTACGAAGTGGTTCGAGTCTTACTTATTCACGTTCTGTCCCCCAGGTCCAGATGACCGACTAAACGTGATACCACATAGCTTACGTGGTATCGTATGAATACTAAACTTGCTTAACCATGTTCTTGCAGCTGCGTGTTCTTCTTCGGAGGCCCCGTCTGGTACACGAGCCTGAGAGGACAAGCTCTTAAACTGCTGCGCGAATTTGTATCTAGTTCTTGTCAAAGGATGAAAACTTCTCGTAAAACCTCTTATCATATCTAGGGAGTTCTCGATAACTGCAGTCGAATTAGAGATCACAATTAAACACTGGCTGGAGTTTGGACGTTCGTTTGCACGTGACCTAAAACACTGGTAAGATACCTCGTCCAAGAAAGGCTTAGCTCCATTCTATCTACAATAGCTCCATAACATTTTCATCACTCTCAACCCACCATTCATCCACAACTACAACACTCAAAGATCCCTGGTGCTAGACATCAGCACCATGCCCAGTGAAAGCTGTTAACCCCAATACTTATTGAACTCTCAACATGCAACTGCAAACCATGCTCACTGTTTGCCCAAACGACTTCTGACCTTCATATCTCCTTACACTTGCTGTAATCACCCTTTCAGCCATAATACTACCTGGTACTATGACTTCTAGTCCTCCGTACCACCCTGAGGCAACACACTTTAATGGCAAGACGTTAAGCCCAGCAAGCCCTGTCCCACTTCACATTCCTGAGCCTTCAAATATTCCTGTCCTTCAAAATCAAATTGATCCGATCTTTAACCTTATGTCTACGCATGTGGGGCAGCCTTCGGCTTCCAGGAATGAGATGACAGAGTATAGCACTGCCCACGATCAAGCTCCGAGCGCAACCTTCCCTGCTACAAGCTGGATCGAAGCTGATAACAAATTGGGCAACGATGCTGATATGCGAGACGACCGTGAGTCCGAGGACGGAGGAAACAATGATTACGAGATGATGGATGAGGATAATTACGAGGATTTAGAGGAGAAGCGCGGTTCTAATACCTTGCACAATCATTCGTCATCCTCTGCCGTCCATCCATCCACGTCTGTCGCTGCCAATGAGATTCCTCCTGCACATTCGCAGACTCAATCTGCGCCATCAACTTCTGACTACAGTCAGAAGGTCCCTGAAGATTTTCTCCAGTACATAACTCCCCATCAGCCTTCCCAAGATGCTCCTGAACCCCGGAGCCCAAGTACGACAACGCTTGAAAATACGGAAAAGAGGGATTTCTACATGCAGGAAAGCGACACGGATGTAATAAATGGGGATGTGAATTACGACGCTCTGTTGGATAATTTATCTCCCTCTACTGCAACTGCTCCCCCAGCAGAATCTATTATTCCCATCACAACAGCTGCTCTAACAGATGCATCCAATGCGGCCAAGCCGAGTAGCGTCGAAACCCCCATCGCAGCAATCCCCCTTCCTGCTGGACTCCCTCCTCGCCCACCGCCACAAGAAAAACCTGCAATCCATCCCAATTACACCCCTGGAGAAGACATTCGTTCTTATCATTATCCACAGACTCAAAGCTCTACCGCCCATAAACCATACACTTCCCAGTCAAGTAATTCATACCGACCTGCTCAAAACATTCCCCATCCCGCTTCAGGTGCCGCTGTTGGTGCCAACGGTCTACCTCCGCCACCCCTTGCGACTTTCCAACAATCCTCATCCAAGGACATTCAATTACAGCGTAGCCCTCTTACCCCCCAAAATCGGAATCGAGATGGGCACGGGAAGCAAGGTGAGAATCTTGCTTTGGCAGCCGATCGAGAGGAGGATGAAGTACCATGGACACCAGAGGTTGAGAAGAGGTACGCGGAATTTCTGGTCGACGAGGCGGTATACGTGACCGAGGGATTGTGGGATAGATTCCCGCCAGGCTCTAGGCTTTTTGTTGGTAAGTCCGCCCTCGTCGATGCTTCATTCTTTGGTGTCAACGCTGAAACCAAATGTAGGGAATCTATTCTCTGAAAAAGCGACCAAGCGTGATCTTTTCTATGTTTTCCATAGGTACGGCAGACTTGCCCAGATTTCGATCAAGAATGCCTATGGCTTTATCCAGTACCTTGACTCACATTCCTGCCAACGCGCACTTCAATCTGAGCAAGGAATGGCTATTAGGGGCCGAAAGATGCGTAAGACCATCGTAACGGAAGGACCGTTGCAAAAAGCTGACAGCTGCGCAGATCTAGAAATATCTAAGCCACAGAAGAATGCTCGCAATGCCAGCGCAACAGCTGCTGGTGATAGCCTACGAGCAGGACACGGTCGAAGATCTCGCTCCCCAGACTATGGTCGGGGACACCAACCACGCGGAGGCGGACAACGGGCCGATCGAATTGATAGAGGTGTTGTCCCCGGCAACTTCAGGGACGACGTTAGGCATCGAGACGCCTACCGCCCAGTCCGATCTCCTTCGCCCAGAGGCTTCCGTGGCCGAGATGAATACCGTGGAGGCCGAGACAGAAGTCCCGATCGCTACTTTCCGGGCCGCCGAAGTCGGTCAAGGTCACCTTACGGTAGGAATGGGCGATACAGAAGCCGTAGCCCTATGGGTCGGGAGGAAGATAATGATGCATACCTACCAATACCGCGGCGAGATGCTAGGGACGTGCCAGAGGTCCAAATGATCCTTGTCGATGAAGTGGATAGGTCTGGCAGCACAATTATTCTTGCTATGGCCTTCAGCTAATTAGTATGCAGAACTTTTGTCGCTTACATAGAGAAGTCATTTCGTGACCGTGGCCTTCGTTGTGGTATCCTCCAATTGCCTCGTGGGGTGCCACTCGACGCTGTGGTCAAGAGACAAATACTTGAAGGGGTGCAGGCCGTTGTGAAGATATTCCGTCAATCTCAAGTTACGGGCAAGATACCTCTTCAAGTCTTCGATCGTAGGGGGGGAATAGACAATGTCCTCTTCGAAGAGTATGACCAGCTCGATGCGAATATAGCCGCAGAACTTGTCTTCAGAGCAAAGTCCACACATTTCGCACCAGGCCCTCCACGGTATCCTCAAGCTCCTACATATGGTGCTGCTCAGTACTCTCAACCCGCCCTTCAACAGATACCGCCACAGCAGGCACAACCTGCCGGCGGTCCTCCAAACCTCGCAAATCTCATTACCTCCATGGACGGCCCTGCCCTTCAGAAACTCCTCTCTACAATGCAGCAGAACCCCCAGACCCCACATACCCCACAATCATCCCAACCCCCTCTAACCCCAGATCTCGCTTCTCTCCTCGGTAACGTTGGGCGCCAAGAGCTACCGCCCCAGCAGCAGGGCTATCCGTATCCTCAGCAAAACCAACATCCGCAGCAGCAGCAGCAAAATGCATATGGTGCTGCTGCGCCTCCTAACCAAGCTTTTGCACAAAATCCGGCTTTCGCTTCAATACTCGCTAATGCTGGGAACAGACAGGCTCAGCAGCAGGGTCTGGGACAGCATACACAGGCTGGGCAGCAGCAGAATGTGCAGAATATCATGGAACAGTTGGCGAAATGGAAGCAGTGAATCCGGCAGAAATTTGAGATGATAGAGATGCATATGTTGGCTTCTTATGCTCACGCTTTGATCAGAATTAGGATAGTGGCTACTGCTTGCATTTGCTGGCGATTGAGATCTTAGGTGACGGTCCGTAAAAGCAGATCTATGCTGCAAGCTTCTAGAGTGTGGAGGATGAGCAAAAATTTGGCTTGTAGCATGGAGGTTTGCACTATTGCAACCTCCCCTATTTACATAGCCAATACAAGCTCTCGAAAAGTCATCTGTAAGTGCTATCCATGATCAGGATCATGTGAGTTGAATTGGAAACTCTTTGAGCTTCTCTAGATATTCTACAGCTAGAGTACACCGTTATACAGATATGGATGAGGTGAATCTGGCTTCCCTCAACCCGTCGGTTGTTTCCATGACCTGAAGATGCAGCGCTTTGCCAAACCTTACAAACCCGAATACCAACCACCAGTCTCACTTCTCATCCTTCCACACATTCGGCCTCACCAGCAACATCTCACTCAAGTTCCCTTTCTTATTTCCCACCCACCTCTCCACCGACTCCCTCACCTCCTCATCCGACCTCCCCAGAATGTCCAAACCCCTCTCCTCAGCCGCAATTCTCACCTCCTCCATCTCCAACCCTTCAACCCCTCCATCCCTCCGAATACCAAGATCATCCGCCTCGAGTTCCTCGATCCTTTTCTCTACCCTTCGGCGGATTACAGGCATGACATGGAAGCCTGTGAGATCCCACCAGGGAGGGTAGAGCCCAAGGCTTTGACCGATATGCAAGGCGGCAGCTTTTTTGGCCTCCTGGCTCATCCCAGTTGGCGCATTGGGAAGGACCTCGACGTTGCCGCTTCGGAAAGCCTGGCGCCGGCGCTCCTCCATTTTTTCTCGGGCTCCCTGCACCTGTTTCGGTACCCAGCATGTTCTTGGCACCACGCCGCTCATAAACACCACCACCAACGGTGTAAATTCCCCACAGACAAGAAACACCAGCATAAAAGGCGGGATGCGCGCGACATCTCGCTTAGTACGGCGGAGTAATTGGAATTCTGCGCGGGAGAGCAGACCGTTTTTCAGGCCTTGGGCAGGAGTTGCAGAATCGCCTTGCGCTGAGGCTAGACGGTCGTAGAGGGGTTGGGAGAGTTTCCAATTAGTGAAGACAGCCCAGAGACCGGATTTGTAGAAGCCGAGGTAGGCTCTGCCGAGGCGGAAGTAGTAGGATATGGCGGATTGGGAAGGTTCCCGGGTGGGGAGGTCGAGCGGTGGTGGAAGTGTAGATGCCGGCGGGTTGAGTTTGGGGGAGGGTGCGGAGACACGGGGTAGAGTAGGTGCGCTGGGTACGCTCGGATTAGTTGGAGAAGGTGATTTCGGTGGTACGGTTGGTGCGGAGGATTTGGGTTGCTTGTATGGTAATGGGGGAGATGTTTTCGTGGTATAGCGGTATGCAGACTGAGCGGACAGAGGAAGGTAAAGACATTGTAAGCGCGGTGGTGAATATATGCGCAACTGAGAGCGACATATTAAACCACCTGAAGTGCGCGCAAGGGGATACATTACATCGAAATGCAATTTTTGTAGTGATATCAGTCCGTCACTGCTAGATATTTTTTGGTTGACGCTTGGATCATCTTGCAGGCGGCTCGGTCCGGATTTCCAACGAAACCCAAGCACAGATTTGATACAACGACCAATTATGTACATTAGAGGGATATAGGGGCTTCAGGAGATGTCTGGAAAGCTGGAGAGGTATGCAAGCTCAGAGAAGAAACTCCTGGCTTGGTCCAGTATTCCAGGACTCCCTACTAACAGTGACTAGCAAAGATGCCGCGACAAATCCTCGAGGCATACCCGTTGCGCCATTCGTGGACAAGGTTGAGGATTATGTCTCATCAAGAGCAGAGGTGGATGGTACGATGAAGAGCTTCCAGGAGATGATATCGTATGACTAGATCCCTATTGGCTACTTCACACAAGGCTGATTTGTGGTTCCGTGAATAGGAAGTACCAATTCATGGAAGCCAATACGCAAAGGCGAGGACAAGGGCTGAAAGAGAAAATACCCGACATACAGAAGACTCTCGATACTGTTCGATTTCTCAAGACGCGGAAGGTCAGTCTTCTCCCGCAGTCTGGCATGTCAACTGTTCACTGAAGCAGCCGGTGGTTTAGCCAGATTCTGAACCTATCGAAGCTACGTTTGAACTAAATGATACCCTCTACGCGAAAGCATTGGTGCCACCCACGAACGAAGTATATCTATGGTTAGGGGCCAATGTAATGCTTTCATATCCTATTACAGAGGCAGAAACACTACTTCAATCAAAACTGGAGGCTGCTCAGCAGACATTAGCAAACTGTGAAGAGGATCTGGACTTCCTGAGAGAGCAAATAACGGTAAAGACCTGAGGTCCATGGTTCTCGTGTTGCGTTGGAACTAATAGTGGTTCCAGACACTTGAGGTTGCGACGGCGAGAGTCTACAACTGGGATGTGACTATGAAGCGGAAAGAGAAGGCCGAAAACGGTGATGATGGAGACGGAGAGAAGAAGAAGATCTTGCCAAACGGCTGATAGCGAGTGTTTTGATCCGTTCATAAGCTAGATATGCCATGGAGTTCTCATCATATTTCCTCATCTCAGTCTTACCTTACCCGTAGTTCTTGCTTTCAGGAAGCTCCAGACTTCAAGAATTTACCCGGTGAAAGCAAGGGAAGTAAGGTAGGCTCTGGTACTTTGGCGGAGCTCAGAGTAGCTGTTAGAATGAAGATGGGTTGGTTGTGATATACCTAATGGTGTTTCATCCTTCATGTGAGAAGAGAGAAGTGAGAGAAGTGAGAAAAGTTATCCCCGCATAAAATGGCATCATAATTATCGAGATGCGAGCGGCTTAGCGTCCTCGCTTAGAAATAACCGATCGCCCGCTAGAGATCATCCCTGTCATGGCAGGAGAGCTTAAATAGGCCATGTCCGCCCTCGGCCAAAGTATTCTATTCGCGATTCCATTTCGAGAAATATCGAGCTTGCACGGGAGAGCTATAGAGAAGTCAACAAAAGCCATTGGCCGTCAGCATCAACGATAAACAACGGTTTCCAAGTGACCTTCCATTCTGAACCGAGCACAGAAGCTTCTCAACCCTCTATCCAAGAGCGCAGCATCCTAAACCGTTCCGCGCAAGCACACGACCGACCCCACATTTCAACGCTTGCAAACCAGAATTTTGGAACCAATACCAACGTCGATGACAGAGTTCTAGCTAGCTTAAAGCAGAGCCGCAATCAATGCTGCTGCGACTTCCAAACAGCCTTCATTATCCCATTACCGTTACAGAGCTGTTGAAGCAACCAAACGACAATGTCGAGAGGTTTGCACCGCTATTCTTATACTCCTATAAGACTACGGTGACAGAAGGTGACAATTTGGGCAATGAGTATCAGGTCGAGAAGCTGTTCCCGACGAAGTTCGAGTCCAATGTCGAGGGTATACTGAAGCAATGGAAGATCAAAGCGGGCACCGTCATCGAGCATCCAGGGTAAAGTCGTTGAGCTTCTTCTATACGGCCCGTTTGAACTCTACTGACCCTACAATAGTGTAGCTATAGCGGAGATAGATGAACCATGTGCGCATGGCGTACAATTTGGCGGGATGTGTGTCAGTTGTGGCAAGGACATGACTGAGTGCGCCGTTTCCATTCTTTCTCTAATATCCATGCTAATCCGTGCTTATGCAGGTCGACCTATGTTACAGAACAAGTAGACGCTACTCGTGCGACGATCAACATGGTGCACGACAACGTATCCCTTACCGTCAGCCAAGACGAAGCCTCCAAAGTCGAAGATGAAGCCAAGAGACGATTGCTAGCCTTGAAAAAGCTATCGCTCGTGGTTGATTTGGATCAGACAATCATACATGCTACGGTAGATCCCACAGTGGCTGAGTGGCAGAAAGACGAAAGCAATCCTAACCATAGTGCTGTAAAAGACGTCCGTGCGTTTCAGCTTGTGGACGATGGACCTGGTGCAAGAGGGTGTTGGTACTACATCAAGCTTCGACCAGGATTGAAAGACTTCCTCGAGAACATTTCTAAGATCTACGAATTACACATATACACAATGGGAACAAGAGCATACGCACAAAACATTGCTAACATCATTGATCTAGACCGTAAGATATTCGGGGATCGAATATTGAGCCGCGACGAGAGTGGTAGCTTGGTGGCCAAAAACCTACAGCGACTATTCCCGGTAGATACGAAGATGGTAGTTATTATCGACGACCGCGGCGATGTCTGGAAATGGAACGATAACCTCATAAAGGTGACGCCATATGATTTCTTTGTTGGTATTGGTGATATCAACTCGAGCTTTTTGCCCAAAAAGCCTGCAGCGATACCGTCCCCCAAAGCGGCGGCAATCACACCTCCTGACCCGAATCGGGAAACTCCCGAAGACGCAACAGCCCAAGACTCAGGGCCAACAACCAATGGTAGTGGAAGTAGCCAGCCAGAACAACCCTCTTCTTCGGCAAGCACGAGCGCTTCTACAGGCAACGATGTTTCCACCCTAGAACAACTCGTATCTATGGGAGGCGGCGATGACCCTACAATACTACAAGCACAGGCTAGCCGTCAAGATGAAACTTTAGCGGCCCAACTTCAAGACCGACCATTACTCCAAAAGCAAAAGCAACTAGAGGCAGAAGATGCCGCAGCTACTGAATCTTCGTCTGCACAGGAAGATACTGAAGGCAGCCCTACCGAGCAATCAGATGATCACAACGATCTTGACAAACCTCGACATAATCTCCTTCAAGATTCCGATCGTGAGCTCTACCATCTTGAAGTATCCCTTCGCAGAGTTCATGCGGAGTTCTTTGCGACGCATGCCCGTCCATTAGCTACCGCACAGGGCGGCCGCATCGCCGAACTCCGCGGTTCTCAGAAACACAAGAGATCTCTGAATGATAATTCAGATCTGGCAATGGTTCCGGATGTTAAAATCTTGATGCCCCGGATCAAACGTTCTGTCCTCGATGGCGTTGTGATTGTTCTCTCTGGTGTCGTCCCTCTAGGAATGGATATCCAAAGTAGCGACATAGCTCTATGGGCAAAGAGCTTTGGCGCTCAAATTGATGAAGATATTGGGAAGAGGACCACTCATCTCATCGCAGCAAGAAACCGAACTGCTAAAGTAAGGCAGGCAGCGAAGAGGGGTAAGGGAAGGATCAAGGTGGTATGGCCGCAATGGTTGATGGATTCCATATCCCGATGGGAAAGGTTGAATGAACTGCCCTATCTAATCAATATCGACGAGGGTGATGCTGGAACTGGGAAGGGGGGAATGGCCGAAGAGGATGAAGTTCTGAGTGAGAGCGAGGCCATAGCAAGTGGAACTGAGAGTGATGAGGACAATCCGTTGACTTCAGGACGTGACGAGAAAGCTAAACCATCGCTAAGCATTAACGTTGGTGAGGATGAAGAAACTGACATCGAAGGCCTGATACCGGATGACTTGGAGGACGACAAAAGTCCGGTTGGCGGTACTGAAGGGGACTGGAAACAAATGCACGATGAGCTCGCAGAGTTCTTAGGCAGCGATGCAGAAGAGAGCGACAACGACAGCGTGGCGAGCAATGAGAGTGGCATGAGCTCAACAAGTTCAACAAGCTTCAGTGGTAAGGGAAAGAAAAGACCTCGTTCGGAGAATGGTGAGGAAGCGGAAACCGGATTGCCGCAGAGCAGGAAGAAACAAGCGATTGGGAGGGCGACAAGTCTGAGTCAAACAGTATTCACGAGTTCTAGTGACTCAAGCCTGCCCACACCTGATATTACGGCAAGTGAGGAAGGCGATAAGTATGATGAAGATGGACCGGAGCCAGTCGACGCGGATGAAGATGGTGGCGGCGAAGGGGATGGATGGAGTGATTTGGAAGATGAGTTGGGGGCGGAGATGGACAGGGTGGCGGCGGAGACTGAGGAGCATGGGGAAGGATAGAGTTTCGGGACTCAAGGAGGTCTTCTGTCTTATGTCATTTTGTTCTTCTTTTTATGGCAGCGAGAGATTCCCCTAGCGAAGCCTGACGTTTTTAAGCCGATAGACCGTTCAAAGTGTCAGAAGCGTTGTAAGCTAGATATGATAAGGCTGACGACCTCGGTAAACTTTACTGAATCTTTAAACCTATGGTCGTTACCTTACTGTTGAATAAACCTTTGATATTAATAACTCCTTGTCAATAGACAACAGCACCAGCATTCCCGTACGGGCTCAATACCACTACTTGAACAGAGCTTTCGTGGATTTCCGTATGGCATGTGAAGAGCTTATCACGTGTCACCTGAACGATACAAAAGCCTGTGACCTGGCTATCAGAAATCACGCCGTCAACCTGGCCTGGCAGATCTCCGTCTCATCTCACTATGGCGCCAGAAGAGGAACCCAAGAAGAGAGTAGGACGGAAGCTTACGAAAAAGAGGAAGCCCTTAAGACATTCGTCCATAAGATTTCCAGAGAGGCTCATGGACGAGGGGGACGCGCAGGAAGATGTCACAGCTCGCAAGGGCAAGCCCGCGCAGCATATGAACCAGTCGGTATTTTCTATGATTGCGGCTGCTGGCTCCAAGGTCGATTTCAATGCTCGTTTCGAAGATGAAAGTAGTGATAGCGAAGAGGAGGATGAGACATCCAAGGCGCGGCCTCGAGTGGAAGGGCATGCGTCTGACTCGCCGCCTCAGGAATATGCCGATCAGCACTATGAAGAGTCTGTTGCACGAGCAAAGCTTTCTAAGCACCATGCAAAGCTTCTGGAGCACAGTATCCTGAGGTCTTTACCGAAGCTCACCTCTCGGACTAAGAAGGAGAAGAACTATATGTCCCAGAGTACAATCCTTCCATTGAACGAAGAGAAGTCAAACCTTCAAAGTTCCAAGAGTATCACGCCTCGAGATGCTCCTGTCATGACCAGGATGTTGGAAGCGGAGGCACAAATGAGTTCGTCGACAATACTCCCAACAGAGGTGAAAGATAAGGCAGAAATTTCCGATCGGATTGATGGAGGAGGAACCGCAGCAAGGGGCAGCGGCCTCGTGACTCGTCTGAAAGAGATCTTCGGGTTCGAGGAACCTGAAGAGGTAATATCTGGTGTGTCTCCTATAGCCTTTCTAATGTTTCCTACTAATACAATATAAGAATATCCATGTTGGCTTCTCCAAAGCGTTCTTCTGCAAGGGTACATGTATATCACCCAGAAGCATATCTGTTTCTACGCATATCTGCCCAAGAAATCGGTAGGCCAGTCCACGTCGTATGTTGGGTATTTCAAACCTAACAACATCGCAGAGTGTGATTGCCAAGTCCGGTTACCTCTCTAAGCGTGGGAAGCAGAATCCTAGGTTCAACCGTTATTGGTTTACATTGAAGGGAGATGTTCTCTCTTACTATACCGATGTTTCAGATCTATACTTTCCAAGTGGAAATATTGATCTGCGTTACGGTATTTCTGCATCCCTTTCAGAATCCCACGAAAAGGGTAGAGATTCTACACACTTCTCAGTTGTCACGAACCAACGTGTATACCATTTCAAGGCGGACAGTGCCGCCAGTGCCAAAGAATGGGTCAAGACCCTGCAAAAGGTTATTTTTCGATCCCACAATGATGGGGACAGCGTCAAGATCTCTCTGCCTATCGAAAATGTGATAGATGTCGAGGAAAGCCCTGTTATCGAACTTGCTGAGACCCTGAAGGTCCGCATTGTGGATAGTGATGAAACGTATGCAATAGACGAGGTATGGGAATGTGGAATGAATGCTTGAATTCGAAGCTGATTGTCTATGCCCAGTATTTCTTCTCGTTCTTCAGCTTTGGAAAAGATGCCCTGAATGTTTTACGTACCATGGTGGAAGACACTACAGCTCAGAAAATTCCCGCTGATTACCTATTGCCAATAGCAGGAAACAACGACAGTGCCAGCTCACGAAACAGCTCTCGAGAGCCTAGAAGATCACAAGACCTCAAAAGGGTGAATCCGTTAGACGCATCGGCGCCCGTACTTCAAGAAAGTGTTCGCGCCACCTTGTCACCGATGCTACCTCACAACACTCAAGGAAGTCCTCGCGCGAGTGGTGAATGGGGTAGAAATAGTATGGATGCCAGCCGCAGAAGCATGGATCTCATCAGAGATCGCGGTCGCGCAAGCTTTGATATCGGCAGAAGTGCGAGTACCAGCAGGATGAGTCTCAGCAGAGATCGTCGGGTTGAAAAATCTCCCTCGTCAAGACCACAAGGCTCTTCGGATTCCTACGTCCATTCATTAGAGCAGGGCACTGAGTCATCCGCGCTCAATGAATCAAGCAACAACACACAGGCATCTGGAAGTCAGATTCTCAACAGAAGCGATGTTTTTCATTCACCGACTATCCACCGTCTCCAGCAATCCCCTCCTGACCTCGACGGTGATAACCGGAGACGGTCAAAAGATACTGCCAGATACAATCCTCCACATGCTGATATCACAGTTCGTCCTCCAACGAGAGCTGAAGCCCCAAAGAAGCCCCACAAATCTCGACATGGTCCACCAGAAGTTGGTAGGGAGCGGATGGATCTTCAACACTCAGACGCTTCACCAACGCTGCAGCAGCTAGTCAAGGCCGGCAGCTATCCTTTACAGAGAGCTGCTGGATTTGCAGGGTACCTTCGAACGCGATCTAAGCGCATGAGTAATCTATTAGCTACAGAGTCAATGGGCTATGTAGAGAAAGTTTCAGGGATGTGGGCTGGGGGCAGGAAGCACTACGGTGATGGAGAAGGAGTTCTACCCGAGGACCGACTGGAGAATCTTGAGGACGAGGACGATCCAGACGGATACGGCGATCGGTTTAGGGCCCATTTTGCTCTACCGCCGTCGGAGAAGCTTCAAGCGACCTACTTCGGGTTCTTGCATCGAGTATTACCACTGTATGGAAAGATATATGTCAGTAATAGGAAGCTTTGTTTTAGGAGTCTTCTACCGGGTACAAGAACAAAGATGGTCCTACCTCTCAAAGACATTGAGAATGTCGACAAGGAGAAGGGTTTTCGTTTCGGATACTCGGGACTTGTTATTGTGATACGAGGGCATGAAGAACTCTTCTTTGAGTTTGGACAGTCTGAAGTACGTGACGACTGTGCAATTACTCTGCTAGAGAATTTGGAATCTATGAGGTATTTGCAAGAATCTGGTACATTGACACAAGAAGATATAGAAGAAGCAGAAACTGCAAAAGCTGAGCACCGCATGCTACAAGAAGCGCGACTTGGTGGCTACAACGATCACGACATCAAATCACCGGAGTCAGCAGACGAGGCCCCACACCATGATGAAGCACCACCTATCCTATTTGACGACCCACGAGTATCCATACTCAATTTCAAGCCCACCGAGTCTCTTCGAATTACGTGTCTTACGATAGGCTCTCGAGGAGACGTACAGCCCTATATAGCACTATGCAAGGGATTTCTAGCAGATGGTCATAGGCCCAGAATTGCCACACATAAGGAGTTCGAGCCTTGGGTTAGAAAGCATGGGATCGATTTCGAGCCGGTTGATGGCGATCCGGCAGAGCTGATGCGAATCTGTGTCGAGAATGGCATGTTCACTTACTCCTTCCTAAAGGAGGCATCATACAAGTTCCGTGGCTGGATTGATGAGCTTCTTACCTCGGCGTGGAAGGCTTGCCAAGATACAGATCTCCTTGTTGAGAGCCCTAGCGCCATGGCTGGTATTCACATTGCTGAAGCACTTGGGATCCCTTACTTTAGAGCCTTTACCATGCCGTGGACACGTACCCGAGCATATCCTCACGCCTTCGCCGTGCCGGAGCATAAGATGGGAGGTGCCTACAACTATATCACGTATGTCATGTTTGACAACGTCTTCTGGAAAGCCATTGCTGGCCAAGTAAATCGATGGCGAAAGAAGGAGCTCGGACTTCGGAGTACAAATCTCGACAAGATGCAACCAAACAAAATACCGTTTCTTTATAACTTCAGCCCAGCGGTTGTATCCCCGCCTCTAGATTACAGTGACTGGATCCGTGTTACGGGGTATTGGTTCCTCGACGAAGCTTCAGGTTGGGCCCCGCCCAAAGACCTGTCGGATTTCATCCAACAAGCCCGTGTAGACGGGAAAAGACTTGTCTACATCGGTTTCGGTTCCATAGTGGTCTCCGACCCCGCTGCTCTGACAAGGACGGTAGTCGAATCCGTTCTCAAAGCAGACGTCCGCTGCATCCTCTCCAAAGGCTGGTCTGACCGTCTCGGTAACCAAGATGCCGCAATCCCTGAGGTCCCACTTCCCCCGGAGATACTCCAGATAAAGTCGGCACCTCACGATTGGTTGTTCTCACAAATTGACGCGGCAGCGCATCATGGTGGTGCCGGAACCACGGGCGCGAGCTTAAGAGCTGGCCTTCCTACGATCATAAAACCGTTCTTTGGGGACCAATTCTTCTTTGGGAACCGTGTGGAAGAACTGAGAGTAGGTATCTGTCTGAAGAAGCTGAACGTCAGTGTGTTCGCGCGGGCATTGTGGGAAGCTACTCATAGCGAGCGGATGATTATCAAAGCAAAGGTCTTAGGCGAGGCTATCCGGAAGGTATGCATTCCATTGCTCCACAATCCTCATTTCTCTTCCTTCTATTCCGCCATGCACTTCGTCGCCCCCTTCCTCAGGGCCATCAATTACTAACACAACCAACAGGAAACCGGCGTAGCAAACGCCATCCAAGCCATCTACCGCGATCTCGACTACGCCAAAACCCTTATCAAAAACCGCAACCAGACCAACACTGCCGACTACGACGTCGGCGATGAAGAGAGCTGGACGTTCATAGGTGACGAAAGCGATCCGGAACTGGCGAAGCGAATCAAGGAGTGGGATCCTATGGCTGCGATGGCGAGGAGATCGGTGGTGGAGAACGCTGCTACTTCCCCGCCGTTGACGAAGGGGTTGGAGAGGTCGACATTTCTGGAGTAGAAGTCCTGTGTCTTGACTCGTTAGGAAGAAACTGGGGTTAAGGCTTGCTGGGTGGCTGAGAATGGTGCATTGCACTGATTTGTTATTTTTGCTGCGTTCAGAGCGAGCGAGTTTATTTGCGAAATTCCTTAACGTTTGTTTGACAGACGAAAGCCTTATTGGGCGACTGGGATACCGGTTTGGGGGGTGAAGATACCATACATTTGGGGGCTTTAGACTGGCGCCGCAAGGCTTCCGGGGAGTTGGGTTGGGGTGAGTGCTATCTATATGCATGCCCTCTACTCAAATCGAATATTTGAGGCTTGGTCATCCTTCTCCTTCTCCTTCTCCTTCTCCTTCTCCTTCTCCTTCTCCTTCTCCTTCTCCTTCCCCTTCCCCTTCCCCTTCCCCTTCCCCTTCCCCTTCCCCTTCCTCTCTCCACCATGCTTATACTCTCCCCACGTCCTTTAATCGATAACTCAAGGTTATTTACATCTTCTCGCTCTTGAACCATCGTTAGAATGCCTAATGTTCGTGTGTCAGTCTTCTTTATACGTCCTGTAAGAATCCTTTTTTGGTGGTTGGTGTGTTTTGATAGCGTAGTAGCATATGAGTTCATGGGGGTGTTGGTGGGGGGGGAAATGATTGGGGCGGTGAATGATAGGGGGAAAGAGCGATGATGGACGTATAGAGCGAAAGGAGTGTCTGGTGACAAGTGGGATGTGGAGACAGATGACTTATTGATACTCTGGCTTCGATGAAATTTGACTCATTTCGGAGATTCACTAGTTCCTGCAATTGCATTAATCTCCAGTCTCGACGTACACAATCATCTCCTATCCTCTATTTCGACATTACCACCTTCCCCTCTCGCCCTTCTCCCACCCACCCACCCCACGCCGCCGTCGTCCACGCAACCCGCACCCTTCCCAATCGCCCACTCCTTCCAATCCGTCTCATTCCACCCGATTTCGTCGTCTACCCCCCCACCGCTCTATCATTCTCACTGTCCGTCGCCCCAAAATAAACATCCCCGTCACCCGCCCTCACGCCCGTCCGTCCTCATCAACCTGCCGGCCTCACACTCGGCACGCTCTCCCGCCCCAACATGATTCAGAGAGCTATGGCTCGACGTACACTACATTTCACAAGCTTGGCGGATGAGCGATATCTACACTCCGTAACCTGTAGGATTTATACTTTCTGGCGTGGAGCGACAAGACACATGTAGTGCCGCTTACCATGCAGAGTAGAATTTCCGAGGTAATTGCGCCGGTAGAGTGTTGCGAACACTTTCGAAGACCAGTTCTAGAGGAAAAGGGTGAAGTTGGAGCAGAGTTCCGGGAAGAGACGAACGCTGCATAGGTACACTGCCAATAAATGCCAAGAGCAGCAGCTAATGCGGCTAGCATTATATAGATGAAATATCGCCCAGAGCTTGGAAAAATTTGTAGGAGAGGAGCAGTACTTGTGTAGATAATATTAGATCTGAACTACGTGCATTGCTTGTACCTTCCTAAGGCGGAAGTGCTGTTAGGTTGCATCGACATGTTTGAGGATAAGAAGCACGATTGAAGAGTGTAGGGGAAATCCGAGATCAGTATTTGAGAAGGAAATGGAAAGGCAATCGGTTCTGAGGGACAGAACATAGAAACCGTA
>JAABUL010001483.1_pt1 | contig 44500 bp, 57 predicted proteins | sample 5559151 | NCBI WGS metagenome assembly JAABUL01 (sample SAMN10711876, study PRJNA513368) | rock metagenome | isolation source: Antarctica rocks | place: Antarctica: Victoria Land, Pudding Butte sud
GGAAGCTGTGGACCGAGCCGCTGTTTGCCGAGGCCAAGCTGTGGCACGGGTTACGACGGTTCCGGCTGCGCCGCCTCTGGCGAGTCAATGTGGAAGCGTTGATGGTCGCGGCTGCACAGAATCTCAAGCGGTTACTGAGGCAGCGTGGTCGAGGCCTCACACCGGCCTCCGGAATGGCGGCTCCGGTCCCCTTCGTGGACGAGGATACGCGCGTCATTTCTGCGGTGGTCACCTGGATCGAGGTGTTGGTGCCCTGGAAGCACAGCCGCAGTTGGGTACGGCACCCGACGCCGGCCCTCCGACCGTCCTGGGGGCGACTTTATCAACACTCTCCAGTCGTTATGGGCCGCAAACCGGCTTTTTCTCAGGAACTTGAAGCTGTATTTCGGATGGGGCGACGATTATAAGAAGGACGCTCAGATCAAGTCCAGGAAGGACTCGACTTGGTTGAGGACGGTATAGATGCGGAACTTACCCGCCCACCTTCCGCGTGAAGTCAAATGATAGCTAACCAGCGTTCTACAGGAGTATCGGTTTGGGCGTATGTGAGGCGCCACCGTGTTGTACGAGATAGCGACCGATCGTTTGCCAGCACTCGTTGCACAGTAGATGGGCTAGCACGTCGTTTCGACCGGCTGTTCTGCCTTCAGACCAATGATCAGTGGTCGCATCTTCATCGAACGGGGAGCCTGACCACAGAGTCGGCAGGCAAACCTTGGGATTTGTGGTGCGCTCTCAAAGCAGCAATCTTGCGAACTGATCCAGATTGGCCGCCATATCGGCCTGCAGATGACTCCGTGGCAGCAGCGCAAATCTGTCAAAATGTCCGCCTTTGACATCTGCTGCGTCTATTTAGATAGTAGGACATACAGGTTCCATCGTGAGACCGGGCATAACCAGAGAGCACTCTCCATGAGGCATGCAGAAATAGTGGCGGCCAATCCCAGTGGTGACCGCGATGAACGGCAGTTGGTTGAACGTGCACGGACCAACTCGGAAGCGTATGCCGAGCTCTACATGAGTCACGTCGGTGCCGTGTACTTGTATCTGCGCACATATGCCCCCAGCGAGGATGATGCAGCCGATCTCACGCAGCACGTCTTTCTCCGCGCGTTTGAAGCCTTACCAAATTATCGTGGCCAAGAGGTGAGTTTTCGTACGTGGTTGTTTCGCATCGCGCGGAACGCCGCAACCGACCACTTCCGCCGACAACGGTTGACCCTTCCATGGGACCGCATTCCGGAGGCCGCTCACCCTCGGTCTCCCAGCGACCCCGAAGCTAACATGCTCCATCGGGAAGCGTTAAGCGAGGTGCATATGTTGGTAGGACAGTTGAGTCCTGAGAAGCAGGAACTCCTGGCGCTCCGTTTTGCTGCCGGCCTGTCCTCAGGGGAGATCGCCGGCCTGGTCGACAAGAGTCCGGCCGCCGTGCAGAAGGAACTGGTGCGGATAATGCACTCCTTGAGGGAGCGATTCCACGATGCCTCTGAGTGATGCCGAGATACGGAACCTCTACTCCGACCTGATCGAGCCGCCGGACGATCCTACATTGCTGTGTCTGGCCCGGACCCTTGATTCAGAGTATCGAAGCTCGGGGCTTCCTTCGTCGCTACGCCGATGGGTTCCTGCCGTTCCTCCCAGTCGGTATCAGCCGGCTGCTGGAAGCGATGCGCCGAGACGGAGTCGTATCTTTGCACGGATCGGGGGTGTTGCGGCTCTTGCCATCGTATGTGTCATCGCACTTGCCGTTACCCAGAGCCTGGCCACGCTGAATCCCACCAACCTTGGTCCTCCCACCGATGCGGCTCCTCCCTTCCAGCCCCTCGGCTCATTTCAGCACGTGGGCGCCCCCCTATACCAAGGAGGCAAGGTCGAACTGCTCTTCATTAGCTCTCAGGGCGATGCCTACGCGGCGGCCGAGCGCTGGCCGATCGTCAAGGCCCTGGGACAGTTTGGGACCTTCTCCGGGCTTCGTCCGGCTCTCAGCGCCCCCCGATTTAGTTGCCCGACTGTGCCAACCTATGACTTCACTCACGCCGTCTATCGGAGCCGGTATGTCACCTTCATTCACCGGGACCTGCAAAGTTACAACCCCAAAATTTCTGCGTACCCGCAGCCCCTTCAGAGATTGAATCCGGCGGAACTGGCTTTGCTCAGGCGGTATGGTGGTGTTGGCCTTTCGACTCCCGGAAGTTCGGGTTCTCCTGCAACCACGCCGAGCAATCCAGCATATCGGCTGAAGGATACGACGCCTCCGATGGAGTTGGTTGGCGGCTATGTCTTGAACGGGGCCTACCCGTCATACGGGCAAATGGTTCCTGGGTTAGGTGGGTGCGTTGGTGTCTACACCCAGCCAGCACCGGAACCAGCTTTTGGGCGGGTGCAACAGGCGCTGCTTGCGGGATATCGTAATCACTCAAATCGGCCTTATGTCTTTGACATTGATGTTGAGACTAATGTCATCACGGCCCTCATTTGTCACGCCGATAAGCGGCATCCCGCGAGTGTGTGCAATCGTCGTGTAATTACCAAACTAATGAAGCATATGAAATGACGGATAACCCTGCTACCCCGCTGTTCAGCCATCTCCACATGTCCCCCAACGGCGCTCGGTGGTTGGCGCTGAGAGCCGTCGGTAGCGATCCGGTCATCCGGAAGGGTCTGGCGCTGTGCTGAACTCTGTTGCGCAGCCTCTCCTCGGTATCGTACTTGGCGCAGTCTTCGTGACCGCTGCTGTTCCCAAGCTGCGTCGTCCCAAGACATTCGTCCTTGCAGTGATGGAATACCGAGTGCTTCCCCCGTTCTTCAGCCGGCAGTTCGCGCGAATAGCGCCATCCCTCGAACTGCTCCTGGGAATGCTCTTGCTAACTGGCACCGCAGTACGTCTGGCGGCCGTGGCCGCGGTCCTTCTTCTAACCAGCTTCCTCATTGCTATCCTGGTCAACCTCGCTCGTGGTCGACGGGTGGAATGCAACTGCTTTGGCAGTAGAAGTCGACGAGAGACGGGGTGGGGCCTGGTGTTTCAAGACCTCGCGCTCGCAGGCTCGAGCCTTATACTTCTGACCTTGTCGCCGGCATGGTTAAAGCTCTCCCAATCGTCACTCTTTCGAGTCATCGGGATGCCCGCGACAGGCGGCGTGCTTCCCATGTGTTTGTGCCTCGCGGTGACGGTCGGCACGACGCTCGCAATTCCCCGGACAGGAAGGAGGAAGGTCCACGACAGATCAGCACCCCGTGGTAACCCCAGCTCGTAAGCTCAACGCACAACGGTTAGGAGGTGTCTATTGAGTGGAATATGGCTCTTCGGTTATTTCGCGCAAGTCGCTCTGCTGGCGATCGCGTACATCCTCATGCTGGGCATGCTTCGCCAAATCGGAGAGTTGCAACGCCGTTTGGCGCCAGCCACCCCAACCTCTCATGCCGACATACCAGCGCCGGAGGATGACGGCCCTCCCCTCGGTTCGCGTTTGCGCGATTTCGTCTCGGAGACAGTCAATGGCTTCGGCCATCTGACCCTCGACTTCTTTCAGATCCAGGCGTTGACCCTGCTCGTGTTCTTATCGCCCACATGCGAGAGCTGTCAGGATATAGCGGAAGCACTCAACGAATTGTCGTTGGATGCTCCACGTGAGGTGCGGCCGGTTGTCATCATGCGAGCCGACGAGCGGTCGTGCCGTGCCTTCTTGAGCGTCTTCCCGCTCGCGGTGCCGATGATATGCGATGTCGACAGGGTCATCACGCATAGCTTCGACATTCACCGGCATCCATTCGCACTGATCTACGATAGTGCGGCGCTCTTAGCCGGCAAAGGCACGGTCTTTGGCTTGCCGGACCTGCAGCAGTTGGTCGAAGCGGTTCCGGAGCGACGCGGAGCTTACTGGGAACAGCCAACGGTTACCGAAACCTACCTCGTGCAGGCGTGAACGAGGGCAACTTTTTTGACAATCAAAAAGGAGACTTGGCATGGATAAGTTCATGAATCGACTGACAGAAGGAGTGAGAGGCGGATCAACGCGCCGGGGATTCCTCAGCACGGCGGGTAAGGTCGCGGCGGGCGCGGCAGCTGCGGTCGCGGCCGGAGGAGTCGGTGTGGCGGAGGCAGCTCCGCAGTGCTGCAGTGGTGCGAGGACATGCTACACGAGCGGAACCTGCCCGAGTGGCGACACCGAGCAACCAGGGTACTTGTGCTGTTACAACACTTACGGGCACAACGAGTACATATGCTACGACTGCATAACGCCCGCCGGTTTCTATGACTGCACCTACGCTACCGGACCGACGCCCAACTGCCCCCAGTCCCCGGCGCGGTTGCGGACCGCAGTTCAGTAGGGCGCCCAGAGACAGGCGAAGTGGTTCCTGGCGCGGGCGAGCTCTCGAAATCGCGGTGCTCACCCGCGCCTCAACGCGCTGCAGGGACGAGGATTCCAGGGTCTGATGACTTATCAGGGCCTAGCTCGATCTCCCGCAGTGTATCTATGCCCTGAGCGACAAGCGCTGTTTCGGTTGGGAGACCATGGCGAGCTACATTGCACGGCGTCTGATACAGACCGTCTTGACGCTCCTTCTGGCCTCGATCGGGTTTTTCCTTCTGATCCACTTCGAAGTGGGGCCTCCGTGTGCGCCAGGAGCATTTGCGTGCCGCGAAGCTCTTCGCTTAGATGACCCGATTGCCAACCAGTATTTCGTCTGGGCGTCGCACGTCGTCAGGGGTGACTTCGGAACTTCGATTGGTGGTCAGCCGGTCGCCGCGCTCATTCTCCAGAGGCTCCCACCAACGATTCTGTTGGTGGGCGTAAGTTTCCTCGTTCAGCAAATGATTGCGCTGCCACTTGGCGTGCTGGCGGCGACTCGCCAATATTCGCGAATTGACGGTCTGCTGACCTTTGCTTCGTACATCGCGCTGTCGTTGCCAGCCTTTGTGGTGGGGCTACTGCTGCTCTACGCGTTTGGCGTGCAGTGGCCGGTGCTACCCGTGGGACACGTCCAGGACGACTCCGTCCCGCTCTTCTGGTCCTCGGACTGGTTTGGTGCAATCTGGCAGGACCCCGGATACGTCCTGGGCGATCTGGCACGGCACCTGGCGTTACCTGTCCTGGTTCTCGCACTGACCGGCATTGCCATCGACTCCCGCTACATGCGCTCCGCCATGCTTCAGGTGCTCAGTCAGGACTACATTCGGACCGCTAAATCGAAGGGTGTGCCGGGTCGAATGGTGGTGTTCAAACATGCCTTTCGCAACGCTCTCTTGCCCATCATTACCAATATCGGACTGTACCTGCCCAGCTTGATCGGCGGGGTGCTGGTAGTCGAACTGGTCTTTACCTGGGACGGGCTCGGCTATCTCTTCGACGCATCCACCGGCCGTAGCTCGGTCCAGTTCGCCTATGGCGGACCCTTCACCATGTCTTCCTACCCAGACATGCCGACCTTGCAGGCCCTTCTGATTCTCTCCATTGTTGCTACGCTGCTTGCCAACCTTCTGGCGGATCTGGCCTATGCCTGGCTCGATCCACGTATCCGCTACCAGTCTGGTTCGGGTCGCTAGCTAGCGGCTTGCTGCTGCGTCTCCCTCCTACGTCCACCCGGTGGTGATTCCCTAACGCAAGGCGGTAACTTTTGACAGTATCGCGATCGGCGGCCCGGACCGGCCCGGACCGGGGCACTCAGGTCTATCAGCCGGGCCAGTGGAGCTTGGTCTGGCGGCGCTTTTCACGTCATCGCCTCGCGGTCCTCGGCGCGGGGGCGCTGCTGCTCATTGTGCTCCTGGCCTTGCTTGGCCCGCTGATCGCCCCGCCGCTCTTCGTGGTCGATGCTTTCCATGCGGGGCCACCCACGATCTATGCCCATCGGGACCAGGCGCCGGCGTTTTCACAGTGGACTTACCTGATGGGTACCGATGCCAACGGCAACGCGGTGCTGGCCTACGTTCTGGACGGCGCTCGCGCGACGCTCGCGATCGGTATCCTGGGCTCGGCCCTGGCGGCTGTCATCGGTGCTCTGGTCGGCGGGGTGTCCGGGTATGTCGGTGGGGTACTCGATAGCTTTCTGATGCGAGTCGCGGACGTCTTCCTGGCGGTGCCGCTCTTGCCCCTGCTGGTGCTCCTCAACCTATCTCCGGTGCAGGAGCAGGGCCTTCAGCGCTACATCGTCCTGTTCGGTTTCGCTACCTGGCCCGCCGTGGCCCGGCTGGTTCGAGGGTACTTTCTCAGCCTGAAGGAGCGGGAATATGCCGAGGCGGCGCGTGCTTTTGGCGTTTCCACCCCGAGAATCATCATGCGACACCTACTGCCCAATACCCTGGATGTGGTGATCGTGGCCTTTACGCTCAATATCGCTCTCTTCATCGTCCTCGAGGCCACGCTGGACTTTCTGAACGCCGGTCCCGGCTCGATTACCTGGGGGAAGGAATTGGCTATCACCTACTATGCGGGCGGTGTGATCGCTGGCTACTGGTGGCAGTTTGTTTTTCCCGGGGCAGCACTGCTCGTTACCGTTCTTGCCATTAATTTCCTGGGGGACGGTCTACGCGATGCGCTCGATGTCTCGGCAGGGCCGTTTGTCATCGTGGATGTGGTGCGCCCGGCGGATACGCGGCGGGGTGGCGTGCGGCATTGGGTGCGCCGTGTCGGAGGTTTCCCGAAGCATGGTTTGACTCTGGTCCGCGCCGGCTGGGCGAGTGCCATGTCGCCGGTGTTGCGTCGTGGCAGAGTGTCTGTCCTCCGAGTTGTGCCGGTTAGCGCCCGACATTGGCTACAACCGACCGAGGTAAGGCCGAGCAGAGAAATCCCGCTGGTCCTCGCCGTCCCTCCGCCGGTCCTCTGTCTCCTGCTGGTCAGTCTGGGATGTCTGCTCGGCAACGCTCGTCTAGCCTACGCTCCCAACTACTCACCGCCTACGCAGTTCACCACCATTGATTCGGCGTCTGACTATGCCGCCTGGCCGCTTGGTGCGGGCGGCTGGGCCATTCTGGGGTTCAGGCACGGCAAACTGTGGTTTCGGGAGGTCAACCGCGAGGGCCGTACCAGTATCAGTTCGACCATGATTGGTGGCGCCGACGCTGCGACTCAGCCGGCGCTGGCCGAGAGCGGGGGCCGAATGCTTGGCGCCTGGGTGTCTGCCGGTCAGGACCGGATTCAGGCCGCTTTCCTGGGGAAGCACAATTCGACGCTCGTCACCCTCAATCCCCCCGGCGGCATCGTGGAGCACCCCTTCGTCGTCGCCCTGCCGGCCGGCCAATTTGGCGTGCTGTTCGACTGGCAGCGCCACTCGAATCTGCCCCATGCCACCTACGACATCTATCTGGCTTCGATCTCGTATGGCGCCAAGACACAGCCTCGCTTGGTACGACTCATCCGCTCCGCGCGTTATGGTCTGTTACCACGCGGTGTGATGGACGGCAGCGGCGCGCTGGACACTATGTATCTGGAACAGACCGCCGCTGGGGCGTGGGCGATCGACTTCGAACGATTCAGGCTCTCGGGAACTCCGCTCGGCGTGCCCGTACCGCTGGGGAGCGTGAGTTACCAAATCCGGAGACCAGATACTACCATTGACCCAGCGGGTGTGCCGCCGCAGTGGGGCATGGATCTCCGGCGTGCGGGCAACGGGAGCATTTGGGGGGTATGGAGAGCCGGCAGCACCATTCAGTCTCCCCGCAGCATCGAGTCGCAAAGCACGACCACCATCAACCTCTCCCACTGGAGCGCCGGTGGAAGCCTCCTCTTACCTCCTACTGTGGTTGAAGTCGATCCCGGTATTGCAATGGACGTAGATTCGCTTGCCATGGCGGTCACTCCAGCAGCGGAGAGCATTTACTTCACCTATCCGGGCGACACCAACATTGTCCAGATCGCCCCGTCCGGCAATCTTGCGCCTGTGAGCCAGTCGTATATTGGTAGCGACCATGTGCTGGTTAACCTGAGACTCAATCCGAGCGTGCAACCGATTACCTACGAGCGCGTCGCTTACGATGGAGGAGGTGAGGTGAGCAACCCCCGGGCAGCGACGGTCGCGGGCCAACCAGAGGTCCTCTGGCAGAAGTTTGGCGTTCAGGGGGACGTTCTGGAGGGGGCTCTGTATCATCCGGTACGCGCACCTGATCTTCTCACCCGTCTCGGTCTTAATATAGGTAACGTCTTGGCGAACCTCGCATTGCTCACCTTTGGAGCACTCAGCATCGGCATCGTGCTAACCGTGCTCAATGCCTTCTGGCTGCTTCCCTTAATTCCGGTCTGGACCGTCGTCCGCTGCCTCGGCACTCGGCTTTGTTGGCCGGTGTACGCGCTAACCATCGGGTTACTCATGGCGTACGGCCTGTTCGTTCCTCATTACCCGTCCCTGTACTTGTTGGGCGTCTCGAATCTCGTTGGCCCTGTGATTCTCAGCCCGCTCAACAGAGGCCTGATCGTATCCGGTGCGGTGATCGCGAGTTACTGGCTGGTGGCAACTCTGCTCAGGCGCCAAGAAGCATGGTTACGCGCCGCCGTGATGGGGGTGACCGCCCTCTCTTTCGTCCTCGTCATCTACGCCGAACTATTCATTCAAAGCCAGCTCGGCAGAATATGAAGTGGTCGTTGATCTCACCGAGCCAGCCATACTGCCTAAGACTCAGCCGAAGTAGGGTCTTCCAAGGCCGTGCTGAAGGGGGGTAGTAGGAGCGAGAGCAATTGATGGAGGGCAGGATCCCGATCACCGCGTGAGGCGGCATGGCAACACCCGACGGGACGGCACCCGGATACAGCGGGAACCGTTCGATGACCGGCCCAGGAGGGATGTCGCGCGCCGTCGGCCTGTTCCACTCGGCATCGGCCGGCGACACGGGTCCGGTCCGAAGGACAAGCGTGAGGCTGCGCTGGCACGGCAGCGACTGCGCCTGTGCGGCGTGCGCGAGCGTCGCGCGGTCGGGGGGGATCGCGGCCGGCCATACAAGGAAAAGGAGGACAGCAGTGAGAAGCGATGAAAGCCTAAATGGGGCAGGGGACGTGGACAACGCCTTCCTCCAGGACAACGACTTCACGCTGTACTACGTTGTCAGGCGAGCGTTCGTAACGCGCCTCTACCGGAACCGATCACCCCAACTGCCACTTTGGGAACTGGGCGACAGAGAGTGGCTAAAGGTTCTGCGTGTTCCTCAGCGGCACATGCGTAAGCGGGTGAGCGATCACGTTGGTTCGCCAGAATGGGTGGCGGTTCTTCACCGACGCCATTCGCTCCGACTATCCTGGCGGAATAAGAGCTCTGAAGCGAAGAATGCGTGAGGTCGGAATCTACGCTCGGCCCGGCGCCCCTTTCGCTGATCGCAGAACAGATACTCTAAAATGCAAGGCCCGCCCGTTTGACAGTAGGGCCTATGCGCGAGCGCCGGCACGGGATAGATGACACTCGCCTTCCGCCGCGGATCGGGGACGGTGGCAAACGCGGCGGCCAAGCTTGCGACAGTGATCGCCTGGGTCGTTGGGGACGTGGAGGGGGTGGTAGACTCCATGGCGCGCTCCTTGGGGCTGGTGTGATTCGTCTCTCACCATCTTCTCAAGGAGCGCTCGCTCTGTCATCCCCACTCGCGCATAAGCCCTAACCGGCGGGATGAGATCCTGGCAGCGATCGGCAGAGGTCGCCACCACTGATGCTCATACGACTCAGCGTGCGGAATGTGTTCTGCCACATTAAATTTAGTGAAGGCGCCCCCGGCGGTGTGGGAGGTCCCGCACCGCCCGCCTGTCTGCGAGGGCGGCGCGGCGGATCAGGGCGCGTCTGGTGACCAGGCTGGAAAGGACAAGGACATGCGTGCGGTACGCTTCGACCGCTACGGCGGTATTGATCAACTCTACGTCACTGAGGTTCCTGACCCGGAGGCCGCGTCCGGCCGCGTGGTGGTGCGGGTCCGGTCGACCTCCATCAACCCTGGCGCGCTGGCGGCACTAAGCGGCGCGTTCGTGCCGATCCGCGACCTGGCAGGCGAGGTAGTCGCCGTGGGCGAGGGCGTGCAGGGCGTGGCGGCGGGCGATGCGGTACTCGGCTGGTCCGACCACCGCCCGGCCCACGCCCATCTAGTCGACGTCCCGGCGGCGCAGCTCGTGCCTAAGCCGGGGCGGCTGTCCTGGGACGTGGCCGGCTCCCTCTACGTGTGCCCGATGGCCGGCTTGGCCAGCGTGAAGGCCGTGGAGCCCACGGCGGGGGAGGTCATCGTGGTGTCGGGCGCGTCCGGCGGCGTCGGCCTCGTCGCCGCGCAACTGGCCAGGCGCGCCGGCGCGACGGTGATCGGTTTGGCCCGCCCGGACAACGGGGGCTGGCTGCAGGACTACGGCATCATCCCCGTGGTCTACGGCGACGGTCAGGAGGGGCGCATCCGCGCGGCGGCCGGCGCCAAGCGGATCGACGCCTTCATCGACACGTTCGGCTCCGGCTACGTCGACCTCGCGCTCGCCCTGGGCGTGCCCAAGGAGCGCATCAACATCAGCGCTCGGCCCAACCGGCCGGATGGATCAGCGCCACCTGGCGAACGGCTCGATCCCGCAGCCTGACCTCCTCGGTCGCGTTGTCGCGGTACGGCAGCGGATCCACGGCCCGGAGCTCCCGCCACCCCGGGAATGCGTGGTCGTGGGCATCCTCAGTTGCGTCGTTCTCGCGGTCACGCACAGGTCCGCGCCACGGGCATCCCCAGCGGGCACCGCGGTGCTCGCAGTGGTCGTACATGCCGTAGCCACCACGCCGCGCCGCCTCCTCGTCACGATCTCCGGCAGCGGCTCACCGTCGGTCTGGGCGATGTCGAAGACGAAGGCGGTCCGGAAGGCGCGCACCGCGCGGAGCACGTCCTCGCTCTCGACCCCGTCCTCGTCCTCCACGGTGCGGCGCAGCCGGTTGCCGACGGGTGCGAGGATGGCGATGCCCTTCTCACCCTTGCGGACTTGGCGGCCCAGCTGCTGCCAGCGGCGGTTCCCCGCCACCTGACTAGCGTCCGGGCGCTGCTGGGAGATGAGGAGGCAGTTGCCACACGAGTAGTGGTGGAAGCGGCGCTGGACGTCGAGCCAGCGGGTCCACTGCTCCGAGCTCGTCAGCTGCTCGATGCCAGCGCGGAGCTGGTCGAGGATGTCGGTCTTCTGTGCGATTGCCATGGTGGCCTCCTTGGGGTGCTGTGATGCACCCGGCCACGCGGGTCGCGAGCGAGCGGCAAGGACGCCGACGAAGGAGGCGCACGGCTGGATCCTTGCCGCAACCGGAAGCGAGGGATCCGCCAGGGTGCGGCGTCACAGCACCAGCGAGGCCATCACCGGTCGCACGGACGACATGGAGACCCCGACGCCGGAACGAGACAGCCCACGAGGCCGCAGGGACCTAGACGTCGGCGAGCGTCAGCTGCGGCAACCCCGTGGTGCCCGACTCGACCGCAGCCGCCCGGCGTACCAGTAGGGGGACCGCCCTGCGCAGCCAGTCCAGGTCCGCATCTGTGAGCGGGTCGGCCTTCGCCACCTTGCGCCCCTCCGTCGGATGCTGTCCGCTGGCGAGGCCGGACACGCGGTCGAGGAGACCGGAGCTCACGTTGAGCGTGCGCGCCGCGGCCCTCCGGTTGTTGTGCAGAACGATCGCGGGACTTCGTGTCGGCAGGCGGGTGTCGAATGAGCGTCGCCGGTCTAGTCGAAGCTGTGGGTGAACTTGGAGTCGCGATCGCGGAGCAGGAAGCGAGCGCTCAGATCCCGGGATTCACGCCATCGACGATCCGCGACCCGCTTGAGGCGGGGTCAGGAAAACGGACTCTCCTGACGTAGATTTGGGCGGAGTTCGCGGCGGAGAGCAGCCGCAAAGTCCAGTTGGGCGGCGTCACCGCTTATCCAGCCGGCGAGTGGGTGACACAGCAGGCGCGCAACCTGGCCTGGAAACTGCAGGACTAGGACATGGAGTCGGGGTCAACCAGATCTCCACGGTGAAGAAGTCGGCCGCCAGGATCTGGTCGGCGTGCTTGAGCCGGTGCCCGTCGCGGCCGCCTTTATCCCGAGCCGTTGCGCCCGCCGGTCTGAGTGCCGCGGCTGAGCGATGCCAGTCCGGTCTCCAGCAGTTCCGCGGCTTGGCGTATGTCGCCGGCGACCGCGTCGCGCAGTTGAGCGCCGCGCCGGCCGGCGCGGATGTGACGCACCCGCGAGTCCATGTCGACCTGGACCAAGCCGACAAGCGCCCGGCCGGCGACCGTCGGCTCGGGATCGGTGGGCTCGATCCCCGCCTGCAGGGCGAGCTGTTCGGCGGCCACGCGGGCGAGGCGGTCTTGGATCTCCAGCCAGTGCGCGTGCAGCGCCGGCGTCTCCTTGACCAGGGCCTCGAACGTCGTGGCAACGTAGGCAGCGATCTCGTCGTCGAGCAGGTCGAATCCGTCCATGTTGGCCTCGAGCGCGCCGACGAAGGCATCGGTGATCGACATCCCGGCCGACCGGTCGCGCAGCGCGGTCGCCAGGCCCTCGATGAGCTCGTCGGCGTCGTCGAGCACCATCGATTCCTTGGTCGGGAAGTAGTTGTAGAGCGTCTTCATCGAGACGTTGGCGCGGTCGGCGATTTCCGACACCTTCACTGCGTCGAAGCCGCGACTGGCGAACATCGCGGTTGCGGCGTCGGAGATGAGATGGCGGGTGAGCCGACGCTTGCGCTTGCGCAGCCCTTCGTCGGGATGCTCAGCGCGGTAGCGCGTCTCTTCGGCGTGGCGCACGCGGCGCAGGCTGTCGATGATCTCCTCGCCCATCTCCTCGGCGATGACGCCATCAAGGACGCGCTCGTCGCGCTTCTCGCGATTGATGACGCGGGAGACCGTCTCGCTCATAGGTCAATAATACCCCAAAGCTTCACGTTGACCTATTTCTATAATGTATGGTATTTTTACAAGAGTTGTATGAATCACTATCCAGATTGGAGAAGCTCACCGATGATTGAGACCCTCACTGCCCCTCCCCCCGACATCGCTACGCCGCCTGCCGCCCGCAACCCGCTGCGCTGGTTCGTGCTCGCGGTCGTGCTCGCCGGCAACATCCTGGATCTCATGGACGCGACGATCGTCAACGTCGCCGGCCCGTCGATCCGCCACGATCTCGGTGGCAGCGCCTCCACGCTGCTGTGGCTGAGCGCCGGCTACACGCTCGCGTTTGCGGTGTTCCTGATCACCGGCGCGCGGCTTGGGGACATGTTCGGCCGCCGCCGGTTGTTCCTGATCGGCTCGGCTGGCTTCACGGTGATGTCCGCTGCCTGCTCGGCCGCGCCGTCACCGGCGGTGCTGATCACCTTCCGGGTGCTGCAGGGCTCCTTCGGGGCGCTGATGATCCCCCAAGGGTTCGGGATGCTCAAAGAGGTCTTCGCCGAGGACGAGATGAGCAGGGTGTACGGCGTCTTCGGGCCGATGCTGGGCCTCTCAGCGCTTGCCGCGCCGATCTTGTCGGGCGCGTTGGTGCAGGCCAACCTATGGGGGGTCGGGTGGCGCCTGGTGTTCCTGATCAACGTACCGGTCGGCATCGCCGCGTTCGCCGGCGCGGTCCGGGTGCTGCCGCGCACCGTCGCGCATCCAGGGATCCGCCTGGACATGGGCGGGATGGTGCTCATCGGTGCCGCGTTGACCGCGATCATCTACCCCCTGATCCAGGGTCGCACGGCCGGCTGGCCGGCCTGGACCTTCGTTTCACTCGCCGCCGGAGCGGTCCTACTCGGCGCGTTCGTGCTGTGGGAGCGCCGCCGACGCAGCGATCCCTTGATCGAGCCGGGACTTCTGGCCAATCGCACCTACACCAGCGGCATCCTCGTCGCGCTCGCGTTCTTCGGCGCGTTCGGTGGGCTGCTGCTCTGCGTCTCACTGTTCGCTCAGCTCGGCGAGCACTTCTCACCCATCCACGCCGGGCTGACGCTGACGCCAATGGTCCTCGGAATGATCGTCGGCATGGGCGCCGGGTTCGCGCTCGTCGACCGCCTCGGCCGTCACCTGCTGCACCTCGGCGTCGTGTTCCTCGCCGCCGGCATGGTCGCCCTAGCGCTCACCGTGACCGGCGAGCGGACCGCCTCCACCCTGGATCTGGCGCCCGCGCTGTTCCTGGCCGGAATCGGCGCCGGCGCGAGCTTCGGCCAGCTGTTCGACTTCATCCTGGCCGGAGTCTCGATGGACGAGGTCGGCTCCGCCACCGGCGTGCTCCAAGCCGTTCAGCAGCTCTCCAACGCGATCGGCGTTGCCGTGCTCGGGACGATCTTCTTCTCAGCGTTCGACGGACATCTCCCGACCCACGGGCTGGCGATCACCGCATGGGCCTGCCTGGTACCGCTGGCCATCACCTCCCTGCTCGTGTTCAAACTGCCGATGCATGCCCGCGAGAAGCAGGCCTGACGAGGCAATGGGAAGGGGTCAACGGCGGTCGTCGGCGACGACCGCCCGGACGCGGCGCACGAGCAGTCACACAGCCCTCACCGCGGCGGCCGATGCCGCCGCGGCCTTCAGATCCCGGACAACAACGGCGCACAACGTTGCGTCAGAAATGAGGAACATGATGAAAGCAGCGCAATTCAGCCGCTACGGCGGTCCCGAAGTCCTCGAGATCGTCGATCTTCCCGAGCCGCACCCCGGTCCCGGACAGATCCGGATCGTCGTGCACGCAGCCGGCATCAATGCGACCGAGTGGAAGCTGCGCAAAGGCCTGTTGAGCTTCGGCGCGGGGCTGCCGCAGACGACGGGTCGCGACGTGGCGGGAATCGTCGACGAGGTCGGAGAGGGTGTTACAGATGTCACTGTCGGCGACCGAGTATTCGGTGTCTCCGACGATGGCGCCGGAGCGGCCGAACTCGCGCTGCTGACCTATCGGGCGCCGATCCCACCGTCCCTCGGTTTCATTGACGCCGCCGGCCTCCCCGTCGCGCTCGAAACCGCCACTCGCAGCCTGGACGAACTCAGCGTCGGCTCTGGAATCACCGTACTCATCAACGGCGCCGCGGGTGGGATCGGCAGCACCGCCGTTCAGCTCGCCGTCGCCCGCGGCGCTCGCGTGATCGGCACCGCCAGGACCGCCAACCACGACTACCTTCGACTCCTCGGCGCAGAGCCCGTCACCTACGGAGAAGGCATGGCCGAACGCGTCCGCGCCCTCGCCCCCGATGGCGTCGACGCCGCGCTCGACGTCGCCGGAAGCGGCGTGCTACCCGAATTGATCGATCTCGCCGGCGGCCCGCAGAACGTAGTGACCCTCGCCGACATCGACGGAGCGAAACAGCACGAGGTGCGCTTCAGCAACGGCTATCAAGGCCACGCCTTCCACGCCCTCAATGAAATAGGAGCACTCATCGAAGCCGGACGCTTCTGGCTACCCGTCGATCGAACCTACCCACTGAACGAAATCTCAGAAGCGCACCGCGCCAGCGAGCACGGGCACGTCCGAGGCAGGCTTGTGCTGGTAATCGGCTAAAGGCCGCGTCCCGGTCTCGTAGCCGAAGAAACCATTCCAGAGTCGACGACCACGTACTCGACGACATGATTGGGACCCTAACGGCGTGGGACGTTCCGCCGAGCGGCGCACGAGAACCGCGCCGCGCCCGCGCCCCTCAGCAGGACCAGGAGCAATCAGGCTCGACGCCAAGCGGACCCGCCGCGAGCGACGGGTCCGACGAGGCTCCGGGAACTGAACAACGGCATCTCGACTCGAAGCCGCAACGACGCAGCAGTCGCATCGACGGCATGGGAGCCGGTGAGACAGAAATCTATGCGGTAGCCGCGGTCCAGTTCCAGCTCGAGTTCCCACGAACGCAGATGGGTGCGCCGCAGATTTTTGGAGCGGAGATTAGGCGACTGCTTCTTCCCGTCGTTGCTTCCAGGGATGCTCATCGGTTGGTCGACCGTCGATGATGGTCTTGGGCCGCTCCTATTTCGGCGGAACGGTCGTCGGAGTCGGCGACCGGAGCGCCTCCTGTACCGCGCGCTCCGCTCGCCGTACAGTCCGACCGCCGTCCCGGCGCTGCACAACCTGCGCTCGCCATGCCTGTGCAATGCCGATCCAGGTCGAGGCCCACTGCCCGCTACAGAGCCGACCACGGAGCGCCAGGATGGGATTGATGGTGACAGGTGCCCAGTGACACCCGCAAGCGGGTACCCGACTTCCCTTCATTCGTTGCTCGATCACCAGCTTATTGGCGCTCTCGACGATGCCGCTCCCAATCGGATACCCCTGCTCCTGGAAGTCGGCATACCGGATCTGGTCCAGTCTCGTGGTCAGGTACCGAACCGCCGTCCGCTTCTTTTTACTGGCTTCGGACGTTGGCGCCGGGAGGGTGCGGATCGCAGCGATGACCTCCTCTGGCGTCTCCTTCTTCAACGTGGGTGTCCATTCATCCAGCCACACCGCTGCCTCCCGCCTCCCGACCCCCCAGGCGGCTTGTGCGGCTCGTGAGAGAGACCCAACGGCATGCGGGAAGTCCAGGATGCGCACGGCCTCGGGACACTGTTCGTCGATCAGTTCCTGGATCCAGGTGGCACCATCCGAGACCGCCGCCACTGCTCCTGCCTGCCGGGTGCCCCGTTCATGTGTCGGGAGCGTGGTCTGACGGATAAATTCACTGGCCTAGCAGTGGCGACTGAAGTAGCTGAGATCGGTGGCGTGGACGTGCCCGTTTCGCTCTTTCACTGGTCCACTCGCAATGGTTCGGACTTCCGTCCACCCTCCACCGACCACCGGGACCATGGCACCGTCGGCGCTGACTTGCTGCACTGCGGGTCCGTCTGGGTCCGGCGGTGCCTCATGCTCCAGCCGTTCCAATTCCCGCTGCTCGATCGCCACGTGGATCGCTCCCGCCTGCTCGGTCAGACGACGGACAGTATCAGCGGAAACCGAGACCCCAAACAGGAGGTCCATCTCTTCAGCGACCTGGGTGAACGGGAGACGAGTACCCACGCGTACGATGGCCTCGACTAGGAACGGCGAGTAGGCGGTAGGCAGTACTGGGAGCCGCTCATCCAGGGGGAAAAAGACCCGACCCACAGGTCGGGCAGACGACGTCGTCCCCGCTCACGTTCTAGTGTCTGATCCCCGCGTCGCAGTCACCTCCGCGTCGCTGTGCTGCGGGACATCATCGTGGTTCCGCACGTCTGGCACATCGGATGCCCCTCACGGACTCCGGCTGCGCTCCGCTCGCTGATCAGGTGCGCCCGCAATCGTTCGAGCTGATCTTCGACCGCGATTTCAATCTCGGCTAAGGTGGCGTCTGGATGCGTGGAATGCCAAGCAGCAAGCTCACGTTGGACCTGGTGGACGGGATCGGTAGGGGAGGCAGACATGGTGGGCGCCTTTCACGCTTCGAGATGCCCTCACTCTACGTCGCCCTTCCCTCTATTCAGCACGGCTTGCACTTCACCCTAGATAGCCTGCAGTGGGTGGTCAACGGCTACACCCTGACCTTCGGCGGCTTCTTGCTGCTCGGTGGTCGTGTCGCTGACCTGCTGGGGCGCAGGCGGCTCTTCATCGTCGGGTTGATCCTTTTCTCGGTCGCATCACTGTTTGACGGACTCGCTCAGAACAGTGGCATGCTGATCGCTGCTCGCGCGCTGCAGGGCATTGGCGCCGCGTTCCTCTCGCCGGCCGCCCTCTCCCTGTTGACGACGAACTTCCCGGAGAGCGGCGAACGCACGCGAGCTCTGGGTGTCTGGAGCGCCATCTCCGCCGGCGGCGGAGCCGTGGGGCTGCTGGCTGGTGGGATCCTGACGAGTGCTCTCTCCTGGCAGTGGATCTTCTTTGTCAACGTCCCGATCGGCGCGTTGGCCGTCCTGGCGGCACTCCGGTATATCCCCGAATCGAAATTGGAGGTCCTGTTGACTCGGCCCACCGTGACGACCGATTCGAACGGTCGACAGGTCGATCTCCGAGAACGCCCCAGGCAGAACCAGGTCGTAGCTGAGTTCGTGGTGGCCTTCGAGTCGCTCTGTGACGGTGTAGTAGCTCATGAAGCCGACCGGGTGCCAAATCTCAGGCGACGAACCTCTCCTCGGTGTTGTCTCGGACTTGTGTGCCATGGTCCGATGTTCCCACTACGGCGTCCAGGAGGAGGACATCTTGGCCATGCCACGGGGTTCTTGTCGATCGCCTGTTCAATCGAGGAGAAGGACGGCCTCGGCGATGACGTGGGCGGTTGGAGCTAACGCGTAAATCGGGCCATGGATATGTCGTAGCTACAACCGGGCCTTGAACTGGGACGACGTCCATGGTCGCTGAGTTGAGCCAGGGTTCGAGCTGACGGCTGCGGTGATTTGAACCTCCGACGGCTGTCACACAACCCGTCGGCTGCCCATTTGACCGCCGAGGTTCATCTGAAGCCAGAGTCACATGTGATAGCGAACGTCGCTCCTAATTAGAGGTCCAACGCTCGCCGACGAGGTGCTCCACCCGATCACACGCCCACTCGGGACAAAGCGATGACGGGGATGATGCGTTCGGTCTGGCGTTGGTAACCGGCGAAGCCAAGGTAGAGCGCTGCTTGGCGTTCGAAGAGTTCGTCGTGTTCGGATCCGTAGAGTTCGTCGGCGTGAACGTCGAGAGTTCCGTCGCCGACCTCGATCCTGACGTCAGGATGCGCTTTGAGGTTGTGATACCAGTCGGGGTGGGTGTCGGCACCGGCCTTCGAGGCGAACACCAGGTAGCGGTCTCCGTCTTGGAGGTACATCATCGGATTGATGCGAGGCTGTCCGCTTCGCGCACCGATGGTGTGGAGAAGCAGTAAGGGCGCCCCTTCAAAGCCGCCGCCGACCTTTCCGTGGTTGCGACGGAACTCGGTGATGGTGTTGGCGTTGAAGTCGTCGGTTTGGCTCATGAGGGTGGCTCCTTTTCTAGGCGGGTCAGACTCCAAGGGCCGAGCTGTTGGGTTTAGGGAATCAGGAGTTCGGTCCGGTACTGCGGGGCGAGGGTCTTCGACTTGGCGATGAATGCCGCTTGACTGGCCTCGTCGAGTTCGGGAGGCGGCTCCGTACGGGAGGCGACCGGAGTGCCGACAGCGGCAAAGAACTTCTCCTGGCCCGCCGGAGAACAAAGGCAGAGCAGGCGCACTGCCGAGCCGGAGGCGTTGTGGAAGCTGTGCGGTGCGTTGGCTGGCACATTGACGGTCTCTCCCGCACTGACCACGAGATGCTCACCGCGAAAGGTCAGTTCGACCTCGCCGTCGAGAATGGTGAACATCTCTTCGAAGTCGTGACGGTGGGGAGGTGGGCCCCCGCCGGGGGGAACGTGCATGTCGATGAGGGTGTACTGACCGGCGGTGTCCTCGCCGCTCAGCAGAACGGTGTAGGTGTCGCCGACGAGCCCAAAGTGCGGCAGGTGCTCATCTGTGTCAGGCCGCGCCACGGCGAGGGAGCGCTCGCCGTCGTCGGGAGGCAGGTTTGCGTCCTCGGGAGTATGCGCCATTGGATGCCTTTCTCGGGATCGTTCTCGACGGGCAACGGATGTTGAGATTTCCTTCGCATGGGTTAGATGGCCTTAAGCACGCGCAGGCGGTTCGCCACGGAGCGGCGGGCGACATCAGTGTCGAACGCGAACGTCTCGAATTCGTGCGGTACACCTCGGCGTAGGTGGAACTCGACATCAATGCCGGCGTGACTCAGCCGCTGCGCATAGGTCATGTCCTCATCGCGAAAGATGTCGAGCTGTCCGACCTCGATGTAGGCCGGTGGCAGCCCGGCGAGGTCGGTGGCGCGAACCGGGGACGCGTAGGCGGGCACGTCTGGATCGCCGATGGCGTCACCGAGCAGCGCGCCCCACGCGGTCAGGTTGTCGTCGTAGGTCCACACCGCGAACGGGGCGATCTCGGGATCGGGAGTGGTGTTGTGGTCGTCGAGCATCGGATAGATCAGCAGCTGGTAGGCAAGGACCGGACCTCTCCGGTCCCTTGACAGCAGGGCTACTGCGGCGGCCAGGCCGCCGCCGCCGCTGTCGCCCATGACCGCCAGCCGGCTCCGATCGACACCCAACTCCTCGGCGTGCGCGGCCAGCCACTGCAGCCCGGCGTAGGCGTCTTCGACAGGCGTGGGGTGGGGGTGCTCGGGCGCCAGTCGGTAGTCGACCGCGAGCATCGGCACCCCGCTGTCGGACACATAGCGCGACACCGGTCCGTCGTAGACGGCAACGCTGCCACTGATCATCCCGCCGCCATGTAGATAGAGGACGGCCGATCCCGGCGCAGCCGCTTCTTTGGCGTACCAGCGCAGCAGGATCTCCGCGCCGTCAGCCACAGCCACCTGGTGGTCGGTGACCGCCACGTCGGTAGGCGTCGGTTGCAGAGCGGCAGTTTGGGCCATGAGGGCTTCGAGCATCGGGCGACGCCCCAGCACGTCACCAACCGGCGGGGGCATAACGTCAGCCATGGCGGCAGCCATCGGCTCCATAGCCGCAGCCACTTCGGGGTCAAGAGTGAACGGCAAGAAGACTCCTCACATACCGGGGCGGTTCCGACTAGAAGCGAGTGGGCTGGTGAGCCCGAGCCGCGCGCTCATCGGACCAGGTATATGTTGAACTCAGGGGTTTGAAGCGACTGCATGAGGGCTGCGAACATCAAGAAGTAGTGCTCGGGCCCGCGGGCTGAGCGGATCCCTCCGAGGTCGACGATCGACTCGTCCGCCCACCCGAAATCCTTGAGCAAAGACTTGACCGTTGACTTGGCGTCCGGATCGTCGCCAGACACGAACACGCTGCTCACAGGCAGCACAGTCGGATTGGTCATGACCGTCATGGCTGCGGTGTTCATCGTCTTGACGACCTTCGTCTCGGGCAGCGCAGCTTGGAGCTGCTCCGCCAGGCTGGAGTTCGGGTAGACAAGCTCGAAGCCCGGCATGCCAGCGTTGGCGACATCGACCAGGACGCGGCCGGCGAAGACGGCGGCACCGATCTCGGTGACGAGTGCCAGCGAGGCGGCACCGGGGGTGGCGTTGATCACGACCTCGTTGTCCGCGACCACCTTGGCCAGCCTGGCGACTGGAGCCTCCAAGGAGCCCTTCGAGGCCGGGTCCCGTGAACCGAACGTGATCTGGTGCCCAGCCTCGGCCCCGCGTCGCCCGAGGGTCTGTCCCACGTTCCCCGTGCCCAGAATCCCGATTTGCATCCGACTCTCCCTCAAACGTGTTCCGGAGCTTTTCGTCCGTTTACGATAAGGATAGCACCAACTCCCTGGCGCCTGCCACCGGTAAGCGGACGGTTTCGTCCGGTAGCGACCAAAGTGTGTCATCATGGGTCCGTGGACAATGCGGCAAGGACGTCCGAAGGCGGACGCCGACCCCGGAGCGACGGGCTGGCGAACCGGGAACGCCTTCTCGCAGTCGCCGCCGGTCTGATCAGACGCGAAGGTGCGGACGTGCCCCTGGCGGCCATCGCGGCCGAAGCCGGCGTTGGCGTCGGCACCCTCTACCGGCACTTTCCATCGCGAGACGCGCTACTCGCCGCACTGACGGACCGGTCGTTCCGGCTGGTCCTCGCCGCTGCCCACCTTGCGGCCGACAGTGATGAGCCTCCGATCGAGGCGCTCCGCCACTTTCTCAACCAGACCATCGAGCATGGCGCCGAGCTCGTGCTCCCCATGCACGGCGGACCCGTGCTTCTCTACCAGGACACGGTCGCACTCCGGGCTGAAGTCCGCCGGACGTTGGGCGAAATCTTGCACCGGGGCCAGGATGACGGCACGATTCGATCCGACCTCATGCCAGTCGACGTCATCATGTTCGGGGCGATGATCGCGCAACCCCTCCCGCACGCCACTAACTGGAAACGGATCGCCCGTCGGCAGGCGACCATCTTTCTCGACGGAGTCGCCCCGCCCCGTGCAGAGCCGCTTCCGGATCGGGAAGTCGATCGGTAAACCCATCTCACAGGTCGCATGGCTTGGGCCACCGAGCCCGAAGGTGCAGTCGTAGTGATTGACTCCGATTTGAACCTACGACCACCGATAACTGCGTCCCACAGGGCTTGGCGCGGGACCCTACTTGCATCGCACCTGACGTCCTTCCAACACCACGATCATCACCGCCCATGTCGTCCGAGACCCCGAGCTTCGGGGTGCATCCCGAGGGCCCGTTCCCGCCCAAAGGGCGGTACTTGCCAGGCCCGATACAGGCCTCGGTATTCCCCAACATCCGGCCGAGTGCGTCGGACCAGGTCAAGCGGCGCTTCCGTCGTCCAGCCAGAGCACGGCGCTTACCGAAACCAGGACTGGTTCGGTCGTAGCTAACGCGTAAATCGGGCCGCCGCCACCAACTCTCATGGTTTGAAGACGCCAAATATAGCATGTTCCCGAGGGCCGAAACTTCTCAGGCTTGCGCCACGACGGCCATTTTTTTTAAGACCATTCGCACTCCGTAATATCCGTGACACGCCCAAAATAGCTGTCGCGTTCTTCTCCCGTGAAGACGCTTTTTACCCGGGAAGGGCATTTGTCCCTCCGATTGACAATTGGCACACTCACACGATGGGCTCCTACACCAGTCCCGTAGTCCGTAGAGCCCTTGACGAAGGCGTGAGAGCTCGATCACAGCGACTGAAACTCGACTGCGCCAGGGCAAAATTTGCAACAACTTGTTGGTGCTAAATGACTGCCTGGCCGGTGTTCCGCTCGATCCGGTCGTGAGCCTGCGCCTACTACCGTTGGCGCAGTCCTGCGATGAGCAGCTCGACCAGGCGACGTGCGTCGTAGCGGGGGGCGTTGTCGGCACCGATGCAGAGATTGCCGACGCCGCGCATGAGTTCGTGGGCATCCATGTTGGGGCGAATCTCGCCGGCCTCAACCGCGGCGCCGAGCAGTTGCGCACACACAGGCACGAGGCGGTCGACGAAGTAGGCGTGCAGCGCGTCGAATCCGGCGTCGTCCGACTGCAGCACGGCAGCGAGTCCGTGCTTGGTGACCAGGAAATCAACAAAGAGGTCGAGTAAGGATGGGAGCGCATACTCAAAGTTCGGTGGGCTGTTGGCCACGGCAGGGTGACCTTGAGCCGGTTGGCGTTCCGAGGGTTGCGCGTTCGAGTGAGGCTTGCGACGGCGGCGACGATCTGGTCGAGCCGCATCTCGACCGTCGCGTCGGCGGCGCGGACAATGGCACGACCTGCGCCGGTCAGCGCGAGTATCGCGCAACGGCGATCGTTCGGATTGGGCCGCCGGGTGACCCATCCGCGATCTTCCATGCGGTCGGCCCGAGGGCGTCGAAGAACGCCGCGACACTGTCTTGCTACGTGGTCGCCCAGAGCTCGCCGGTTGCCGCTGCGCGGTCCGATCAGGTCGCTCAGGGCGAGAGCGCCGACTCGTCGTTAGCGGATTGCTCGAGGAAGGGTTCCTCGGCGAGGTAACGCATGACTCGTTCATTGAGGGTGGCCAGGGTGTCGAGTTCGGCGGGGGTGAACAGGTCGATGAAATGCTGGCGGACGTTGTGCACGTGCTGGGGCGCTGCGTCCTCAATCGCTCGGCGTCCGGCGGGCAGCAGGCAGATCATGACGCTGCGGCCATCAGCGGGGTTGGGTTCGCGGACGATCAGCCCTTGCTCCTGCATGCGCCGGACCTGGTGGGAGAGTCGGCTCTTCTCCCACTGCAGCAGGCTGCACAGTTCCTGCGCAGGCATGCGGCCAGCGGGGTTCGCCGAGAGCACCGCCAGGATCTCGTAGTCGGCCCCGGTCAGTCCGGAGTCCTGGAGCAGGTGCTGGTTCAGACGTATGGCGAGTTGGTGGTGCGCGTGCTTGAAGCTCCGCCAGGCGTGGTCTTCGCGGGGCTTGAGCCAGTTCGGTTCCCTCGGCATGCACCCATAGTACCTCATGGTTGATTATTCAACCACCCGAGTGTTATGGTTGAGGAATCAACCTATTACCTGCACGAGGAGAACCATGATCACTCACCCCGACACGACCCCACGGGCACTGGACAGGCTCGATGACGCTGGCCGCTCAGTGCTTTTCACCGACGCCCGTACCGCGAACACATTCGCGGCAACGCCGGTAAGCGACGCCGAGTTGTCTGAGATCTGGGAATTAGCCAAATGGGCGCCCACCTCGGCCAACACCCAGCCACTACGTATCCTTTATGTGCGCCCCGGTAAGGGGCGGGACAGGCTGGTCGGGCACATGAATGACGCCAACAAGGCGAAGACGGCGTCCGCTCCCGGCGTGGCCGTCCTCGCGGTTGACACGCGATTCCACGAGTACATCCCCACCGTGCTGCCATTCCGGCCTGAGTTGAAAGACGTCTTTGATGCGAACGAGGAGATGAGAACGGGCACAGGGACGTTTAATGCGACCTTGCAGGCTGGGTATTTCATCCTCTCGATCCGTGCTCACGGCCTAGCCGCCGGACCGATGGCCGGTTTCGACGCCGCGGGGGTCGATGCCGATTTCTTCCCGGACGGCCGCTGGCGTTGCATACTCGTCGTGAATATCGGTCACCCCGGTCTCAACCCCTGGCTCAAACGGCTTCCGCGTCTCGACCACGAGGACGTTATCCGCTGGGCATGAACACTCACGTGGCTCGTGTTCTCCGTCCCCGCGTGGCACACCGGATCCGCCGAGATCCACCGGCTCGACGATCTCGAAATTGCCAGCGAAGGAAATTCGTCGTGGCCTACCTGGCCGGCACCGTCGCGGCGGCAGCGTGGCCGAGTTCACGTCGATTCGCACACTCTCGAAGCATGTTTCAGCTCCGATTCACAGAAAGTAGGCACACATCATGAGCAGCATCAGCATCATCGGTCTGGGAACCATGGCCCGCATCCTGGGTACCCGCGCGCTCGTTGGCGGCAACACCGTCGAGGTCATGGGCCGTGACGCGAACAAAGCCGCCGCCCTGGCCAGTGCGCTCGGCGGCAGCACCACAGCGGGAACAATTGGCAGCGCCCCGGCCGGAGACATCGTCATCCTCGCCGTGCCATACGCCAGCGCCGTACCGATCGTCAGCCAGTATGGGGACGCACTGACCGGCAAGGTTATCGTCGACATCACCAACCCTTTCGATCGCACCGATTTCACGCAGCTCGTTACCCCTGACGACGGCTCCGCCGCACAAGAGATCGCCAAGGCCGCCCCCGCAGGCGCACACGTCGTCAAGGCATTCAACACCCTCTTCGGCCACGTCCTGGCCGCCGGTCAGGTCGAGGACCACCCGCTGGACGTGTTCATCGCTGGCGACGACGCCGAGGCCAAAGCACGAGTGTCATCGTTCATCGAGAGCCTCGCCCTGCGCCCGCGCGACACTGGCGACCTGAAGATGGCTCACTGGCTGGAGGGAGCGGGCCTGCTGATGGTCGCCCTAGCCAACCAAGCCGTCAAGCACAACAACTTCGCCCTCAGCATCAACATGCTCGGCTGAGCACATCCGCCCTCCTCTCTCGCACCATAACCACCGGGACGAACATTTGCCCGATCTCATTAGATTGAGTCACGGCGCGGCCCTGACCCCACCTCGACGCCGGACATCCGGCAACACGGACGCCATCCGCCGATAGGCGGCCCTTCGCCCGCCGGGCAGCCCGGATAGAGATCGCTCGCACGAGCTCCTGGAGTCGCATGGTGTCACTGTCTCTGGCATCGAGGACGACGGTACTCAATTGGAGCGCGGTCTGAATACCACCCTCGTGCGACCGGAAGTGCGGGAGTGCTTCGGAGAGGACTTGATCTTCGATCTTCGAGGGCTGCTGGTTGAGAAGGTGGGCTCGGACTTGCATCACGACGTCGCGCACGGACTGCTCGATGGAGCCGCCTTCCAGACCACCGAAGCCATCTACGTCTGGCGGATTACTCTCCGCGTCTGCGTGCTGGCAGCGGCCACGCTTGCTACCCACGATGCGACGGACAACAGAGGTGCTTCGGACGGGTGATCGTGCCGTGACTCCCTGCCAGCATCGCGCAGCGCGACTCGCTACCCGGTTTGACTGTCAGCGAGATAGAGACGGTTAACCTTCGCCAGCAGACGCAAGAGTTGTTCTTGCTCAGCCTTCGGGAGGCGGCGAAATGGCGACTGACTTGCAGCCGCGCTTAGGAGTCGATTCCGTAGTTCCACTCCGGCCGGCGTGAGGGCCAGGACCGTCACGCGGCGGTCTGTGGAGTCCTTTCTTCGCTCAAGAAGTCCTCGCTTCTCGAGGCGATCAGCCAGGAAGGTGACATTCGTCGGGTCACATACCAGATCCTCTGCCAGGCGCCGCATCGACATCGGGGGAGCTTCGGGTGCGAGCCGCCATAGGAGGCCAGCCAGTGCCTCGGTCAACTCCAGCTCGATTAACGTCCGAGCTACCTGAGCGTTAATCGTCGACTCGAGCCGAAACGTCTCATTGATCAAGTGATGAATGGTGCTGTCGTCATCACGGTAGGTTTCGCCCATAGCTCCATTTTACATGAAGACTTCAATACTTGCAATGTTAACCAATCCATGCTTTAATGCAAATGAAGTATTCATCCATCTAACCATCCATGTAATTAGTTCCGTCCCAGCGTCACTCTCAATCGGCTCGTTAGCGCCAATCACAGGAGGCATCCCACCATGTCCCATCCACCTGCCAGCCTCGACCCGACACTCTCGATCCAATCAAGCCAGTCCCAATCCCCACTAGCCCAGCGCCGTTCCGGGCTCGCCCTGTTCGTGGTGGCTGCAGCCCAGCTGATGGTGGTGCTCGACGTCACCATCGTGAACGTTGGGCTTCCGTCGATCCAGGGCAGTCTCGGCTTCTCTCGGGCGGATTTGGTGTGGGTGATCGACGCGTACTCTCTGGTCTTTGCTTCCTTATTACTGCTCGGCGGACGACTCGGTGACCTGCTTGGCCGGCGTCGCGTCTTCATGGCAGGGGTGGGGCTCTTCACCGTCGCGTCCTTGTTTGGCGGGTTTGCGCAGGGAACTGCGTGGCTGCTGGCGACGCGTGGCTTGCAGGGTGCTGGTGCAGCGGTGGGGGCCGCCACCGCACTCTCACTCATCAGTAGCACCTTCTCAGAAGGTCCTGCTCGGAACCGTGCACTTGGCGTTTATTCCGCAATGGAGGGTGGCGGCGCCTCGATCGGTCTGCTACTCGGCGGCGTTCTGGTCAATGCGATTTCCTGGCGAGCGGTCTTCTTCGTGAATGTCCCCGTAGGTTTGTTAATTCTCGTGCTCGCCCCTGGAGTCTTTGACGAGACCCCCCGTCAGTTTGGACGGTTCGACTTCCTCGGCGCGGTGACCGCCATTGCGGGCATGGGCCTGGGTGTCTACGGCTTGACCGGGGCCGCAACGAGGGGCTGGACGAATGGTGTTACCGTGATTACCCTTGGATCTGCTCTCGCCCTTCTGGCAACCTTCGTTATCGTCGAACGGAGAAGCGAGCAACCGTTGATGCCTCTTTCGGTCTTTGGGGACCGGGACCGGTCCGGTTCGTACGCGACCGTGCTCTTCGTTGCCGCCGCCCTGTACGGCATGTTCTTCTTTTTGACGCAATTCTTCCAGGACGTTCTCCACTACAGCCCCTTGCAGTCGGGATTGGCATTCCTCCCGGTCAGTGTCGGGATTCTAGTTGCGGCCGTGGTGGTCTCTCTACTGGTGGCCAGGATAGGAATCCGGATTTTAGCCAGTAGTGGTGCGGCAATCAGCGCGATCGGGCTCTGGTGGCTATCAACATTGGATGCGAGCAGTGCCTACACGAGTTCAGTTCTTCCAGCTTTCCTCGTACTCAGCATCGGGCTTGGGCTCACATTTGTCCCCATCACGGTTGCTGGTGTGTCCGGCGTCTCAGAGCGCGACGCAGGACTAGCATCCGGTGTGCTGAACACAGCCCAGCAGGTAGGTGGCTCTCTCGGAGTCGCCATACTCTCCACGGTCTTCGCATCGACTGTCAACAACCATGTACAGGCGTTCCAACGCTCCTTGTCAATTTCAGGCGCGCACAGCAGGGGGGCCGTACCGCCCCATGTCCTCTCCGATGCATTGACCGCCGGACTGTCAGCGGGCTTAAAGGTCGCCGCCGGCTCAGCCCTCGCCGCCGCAGTCATTAGCGTGGCGATGTTACGTGCGCACCGGCGCACGGTTGAGAGCACGCCAGTCAATACTGACGACTCCATACCGAACGTAGTGCCGTCGCCCGAAGGAACTCATGGGTTCGCGTCGGAACTGGAGGCTTCTACTCAGTGATTTTCCTCGCACTACTGCGGAGCGAGCGCCAGAATTCAACCGTTTCGGCCCGAGCAGCCGTCGCATTTCTAAAACCGCCAAGACCGGACAAAGGAGGTCATCATGAGTGACAGTAGCGATCAACAGCCCGGCATCGATTCCAACGCCCCGCCGCCGATTGTTCACGGAAATCCACTCGAAATCGCTGACGGCGTGTTCATAGTTCCCGATGGCCGGGTGCCGCTCGTTCCGAACATCGGGATCATCGTCGGTGATCGCGCCGCGCTTGTCGTCGATTGTGGCTTGGGGCCCAAAAACGGCTCCATCGCCCTTGGTATCGCCAAGGAACTCGCGCGGGACCGTCCGCTGTTTCTGACACTTACCCACTTTCATCCCGAGCACGGCTTCGGCGCTCAGACCTTCCACGATTCGACAATCATATACAACCGTACTCAGCGCGACGAGTTCCGCCAGAAGGGTAAGGGCTATCTCGATCAGTTCCGCGGTTTCGGCGGGGCGGTAGCAGAGCAACTCGAAGGCGTCGACTTCGTCGATCCGCATGTGGTCTACGACGGTGCCGCTGACTTTGACCTCGGCGCCAGGGTGGTGCAACTGCGGACGTGGGGTCGTGCGCACTCGCGCGGGGACCAGGTCGCCTTCCTGCCGGTCGAACGCGTCCTGTCCACCGGCGATCTCGTCGAGAACCGCTTCTATCCGATCTTCCCGTTTTTCCCGCCATATGACGTGGACGTCGATGGCCACAACTGGATCACCGTGATCGAGGAACTCCAACGCCTCGATCCGAAAATTGTCGTTCCGGGCCACGGTGAACTCGACGATACTGACCTCCTCGTGACCACGCACAAGTATCTGACGCTGTTGCGGTTCGAGGTGAAGCGGCTTGCCGGTGAAGGTTACGACGCGGAGGAGATCGTCGCGACTCTTGGCCCAAAACTCGAAGCGAGATACCCCGACTGGGACACGTCCGAGCCGTGGAGAATCGTGACCGGCGTGCAGACCTTCCTCGCACAATAACGTTGCCTGACCGATCTTCTATCCCGGCATCCGTGGGTTTGAACGTGCCGGCACCCAAGATCCGCGACGGCCAAAGCGTCGCCGCGCTGTACGACTGCTTGAGAACGGCGATCCAGCGCGGCGAGCTTGAGCCCGGCGGCAGCGTCTCCCAGGCACACCTGGCACGCACGTTCGGCGCTGGGCGCACCCCGCTCAGGGAGGCCCTGCGGATGCTGCAACCCCAACGGCTCGTGATCGCCGCGGATCGCTGGGTGCGGCCGACACTCCATGACGCGCGCTCCACGGTACACCCCACTATGCCGATCGACGCTGTGACTTGAGCGATCACAACCCCCACCCACACGGCATTTTGTCGTAGTGAATGCTCGGCCGGTATCACCACGTTAGCGAGTCCGGATCGACGTAAGTAGGCACTGACGGTCCCTCCAAGTGGCCGGCAGTACCTGATAGGGATCAGTGCGCTCTCACGAATTGGCGACGACTCCTTCGAGCACGGTACGGATCGATTGCGCCGGGCGGCCGAGCATCTGCTCGAGCGCTGGGCCGGCCACCGCGAATTCTCCGCGGCGGGACGCGAGGTATAGGCCCAACATCATGCGTGCCACCCCTTCTGACATGCCGTTTCCAATGAGGCTCTGTGTGAAGTCGTCGTCATCGATCACGGTCCGGCGGATGGTGCGTCCCGTGAGTTCGGAGAGGATGCGGGCGATGTCGTCGAGGTCGTATGCCGCCGGTGCAGTCAGCGGCGGGGTGATCCCATCGAGCTGTCCGTCGTTAACCAGGATCGTCGCTGCGGCGGCAGCGAGGTCGGCGTGCGTGGTCCACGACACCGGGCCGTCGGCCGGCGCGAGAATGTCACCCGTCGTGAATGCATGACCGAGGAGGAAGGGGATGGTGCTGGCGTAGAACCCGTTTCGGAGGGACGTGAAGGGAACCCCGAGCCTGGCAAGGTTGTCTTCGGTGGCAGCATGGTCGGGCATCGGCGCGAAGAGGGAATCGGCGCTGGCACCCTGGTGGCTGGTGTAAAGCACTCGCACGGCACCGGCGTCACGCGCCGCGTTCATCGCCGTGGTGTGTTGTGCGACGGCCTGATCCCCGTGGGCGTTGGAAGAGACGATGAGAACCTGGGTGGCGCCCTCGAACGAGTTGGCGAGCGTTGGAGGGTCGGTGAAGTCGCCGTGACGAACGCGGACGCCGAGTGATGCGAGGTCTGCTGCTCCCTCGGTGTCGCGGACGCTCACACCGATTTGTTCTGCAGGGACGCGATCGAGTAGCTGCTGGACGATCTTGGAGCCCAGTTGTCCTGTAGCTCCGGTGACGATGATCATGAGTTGGTCCTTTCTATTTCCAATGATACCTAAAGAACGTTAGCATAGATAACATAGAGGTAACAAACGTGCGTTAGCATTGATTCATGGAGATGACCGAAGAGACCACCCGTGTCACCAGGGACCGGACGAAGACGGCAATCATTGAGGTTGCGGCTGACCTTCTTACCACCGGTGGCTCCGCCGCAGTGACGACCCGCGCCGTGGCAGCCGCGGCGGGTGTGCAGGCGCCGACGATCTACCGGCTGTTCGGTGACAAGGAAGGCATGCTCGACGCCGTGGCCGAGCATGCCTTCGCCGCGTACGTCAAAGGGAAAACGCTCAGCGAGAAGACGGACGACGCGGTCGCCGACCTCGACGACGGCTGGGACACACACATCGGGTTCGGCCTCGCCAACCCTGCACTCTTCGCGCTCCTGTCCGATCCCCAGCGCGGAACCCGCCTAGTGGCCCGGGTTGGAGGCGGGGACATCCTTCTCGATCGCATCCATCGGGTGGCCCTCACGGGAAGGCTCAAGGTCACGGAGCGACGCGCCGTCGAGATGATCCGTGCTGCCGGTACAGGCGTCGTGCTCACGCTGCTGACCATGCCACCGGCCGATCGCGATCTAGCGCTGGTGGATTCCGTCTACGCCGCTATGAAGCACGCAATCATCTCGGACGTGCCGATGATTCCCCTCGACGGTGCACCTCCCGCAGCGGTCGCTCTGCGCGCGAATCTCTCCGACGTGACCGTTCTCAGCACCGCCGAGCACGGCCTCATGACCGAATGGCTAGACCGCATCGCCAGCTCCTGATCCATGGCAGGACTAACTAATGCGACGCAGGTAGAGATGGTGGATCAAGCCGGGAGTGAGTACGTAGTGGGCCACGCCGACGAGACCGTCTCGGGTATAGAGCGAGCTCGAAGCGTGCTTGCCTGGGGCGATGCAGCCATTGCCGCCTATCTCCTTCACGAGCCAGTCGAGGCGATCGAGCAGGTCCTGGACCTGGTCGTCGCCATCGCCACCATCCACGGAGACACCACTTACCTCGAGCCCATCCTCCAGACCGCGCTTGACGGCCTGCGCCGACCGACGCTGAGCCCGCGTAGGACATCTGGGGCCGCGAAGTGCTCGCTGCCCCTGTGTCGCCAAGGCAGTGATCGAGCCGTGACGTCTCCTTCCGATGCGCGCAGGCAATGAGCGGGTGGGTCGTGTCGTCGGCGTTGAGCATGCTCGTGTACACGGTGCGGGAGGTCCCGACTGTTTTTGCGGCCCGGAGAACGTTGGTGTGGTGGGCGACCCGCTGACTCGGCTCGCTGCTCGAAATCAGCAGCACCCGCTCCACGCCGCCCAACGCCGCCACCAGAGTTTCTGGTGGGAGTAGTCCACCTCACGCACCTGCACCCCGGAATCGGCGATGTCGCCAGCCTTGTCCCGAGTGCGCACAACGGCAACGACATAGGATGCATGCATGCCGCCGGCCAGGAGCTCGTGAACCGCGAGACGCCCAAGGTGACCTGAGGCTCCGGTGGCGGCGTGGGTGGACGTAGTCATCCTCCTGAGGTAAATGGGTTACGGAGAGCAGCAGCCACGTTGAGACCGGCCGCGCCGTGTCGCAGCTCACCTTGCATCCTTTTCCCAGGTCGATTGAGCACGCTTCAATCTTGGGGGCGATTCCAATTATCGTGCGTCGTGCATGGTATCGATGCCGGTTTGCACGACGAAAGACGGTGCCCCAGCTACTCTTCGGTGAGTGTGAGGGTGGGAACGCGGAGCACCTGAATCGTGGGCGGAGCAGGTGCAACCTGACACGTGCTGGCCCGTCGTGCGGCATGACACCTACAGGATCGCGGTGACGGATCGGATCGTGTCCCGCAGCCAGCGCTGGGCGGGGTCGTCGTCCAGCCGCGGGTGCCAGGCCATGAGATAGCCCATGCGTTCAAGCTCCCGCGGTGCTGGCACGAGACTGATATTAGGGTCGCCCGCGTGCTGCTCCGCCATGCGCCATGGCATGGTGGCAACCAGCGTCGTGCCCCGCACGGCAAGAAGAGCGGCGTTGTGGAAGGGCATAGTGAGGCTGGCCCTGCGGGGCGTGCCAAGGGTCTGGAGGTGTCGGTCAATGACCGTTTGAGACCCATCGGCGATGGTAACGGCGACGTGTGCACACGCGAGGTAGTCGTCCAGCGTGATGCTCGTTCGTTCAGCGAGTGGGTGGTCGGCCGACATGGCGCAGACGAAGCGTTCCTCGAACAGGTGCTCGTAGTGGAGTGCCGGCGGAGCGGCCACCCCGTAGAAGACCAGGTCGATGGCACCTCGTTCCACATCGTCCAGAATGCCCTCGTGCAAGGTCTCGACTCGCAGCGTGGAGTGGGGCGACTGCTGGAAGACCTGCTGGAAGAGCGCGGGGCCGAACACGGACACCGGATAGTCGGTGCTGGCCAGCCGGAACGTTTCAGCGGCCGTTCGCGGGTCAAAGACCTCACCGGCGAACAGAATCTCGAGCCTGGGCAGAATGGCGACAAGCTCACGTTGGATACGCTCGGCTCGCGGGGTTAGCTGGTACCCTCTGGCGCCGCGCACCAACAGTTCGTCACCAAGGACATTACGTAGCCGCTGGAGGGCTCGGCTCATCGCCGGCTGGCTGACGCCGAGGCGTTCAGCCGCTCGAGACACGTGCCGCTCGTCGAGAAGCGCGGCCAGAGGGCCCAGCAGGTTCAAATCTATCCGCTCTATATGCATGATGCGTATAGTGATCATAGCAAACATGCATTGGACAAATACTTATCGCGGAAGCAGAATGAGACCAAGGCCCGGCAGGAGCTAATGAGCTTCTTCGACCGGGGTGCGACAGCAACCCATCGCTCATACATTTTAGAGAGAGGTCCATTCATGTCAGAACAGCAACAAGCCACGGAACGGGTGGCTATCGTTACCGGTGGCTCACGCGGCATAGGCCGGCAGACCGTCGAGCGACTCGGCGGTGAGGGGATTTCGGTGGTCGTGAACTACGCCGCGAATCAGGCGGAAGCTGCGGCCGCGGTGAACAGCGTGGTAAGCCGAGGCGGCAAGGCGGTCGCGGTGTGCGCGGACGTGGCGGACGAGAACGCCGTGGCCGCACTCTTCGACCAGGCCGAGCAAACCTTCGGAGGGATCGACATCGTCGTAAATGCCGCGGGTCGATTGGCCCTTGCTTCCCTGGTCGATCTCGACCTGAAGGTTCTCGATGACCTCCACCGCACCAACATCCGTGGCACCTTCGTGGTCAACCAGCAGGCGGCCCGACGGCTGCGTCGGGGCGGGTCCATCGTGAACTTCTCTACCTCGGTCGTGGGCACCTATCCCCCGACTTACTCCGCCTACGCAGCCAGCAAGGGCGCCGTCGAAGCGCTCAGTCTGATTCTCGCCCGCGAGCTGCGCGGACGGGACGTGACCGTCAACGCGGTAGCTCCCGGCGCAACCGCTACGGACCTGTTCTTTGCCGGTAAAGACGAGGAGATGATCTCCCGCATGGCGAACGCCGTCCCGCTCGAGCGGCTCGGTACTCCCGCCGACACCGCCGAGGTAGTTGCCTTTCTGACCAGCCCGGCCGGCCACTGGATCAACGGTCAGACCGTCCGGGCCAACGGGGGCCTGGTGTGAATGTTGCTGCCCGCCCTTCACAGGGGATCCGAGCACAACCCATGAGAGATTTCGCACCTCACGCCGGAGAGACAGCAGCAGCCAGGACGATCGTGGTCACGGGCGCGTCGAGTGGATTCGGCGCGCTCACCGTTCGCGCCCTGGCCCGCGCCGGCCACACCGTCTACGCGGGCATCCGTGACGCGGGCGACCGTAACGCTCAGGCAGCCGCCGCCCTCGCCCAGGAGGCCACATCCGATCACCTCAACCTACACGCGGTGGAGATGGATGTCACTTCACAGGCCTCCGTCGATACGGCAATCGCCCGGATCATCGATGAGCAGGGCCATCTCGATGTCGTCGTTCACAACGCCGGCCACATGGTCGTTGGCCCCGCCGAAGCGTTCACCCCGGAGCAGTACGCCGCTGTCTACGACATCAATGTGCTCGGCACCCAGCGCGTCAACCGCGCTGCCCTTCCGTACTTGCGCGCTCAAGGCAGAGGGCTTGTCATCTGGGTCGGCAGTTCCAGTACCAGGGGAGGCTGCCCGCCCGTCCTCGCCCCATACTTTGGGGCCAAGGCAGCCATGGACGCCATCGCTGTCAGCTACGCGGGCGAGCTGATCCGCTTTGGCATCGAGACCTCAATCGTCGTCCCCGGTGCCTATATCACCGGCACCAATCACTTCGCCCACGCCGGTACCCCGGCCGACACCGACCGGGCCGCCGCCTACGACGTCCAGTACGGCACGCTGATGGATGAGGTGAACCCTCGCCTGTCGGCGCTGATTCCGGACGACGCGGACGCCGGCGAGGTCGCCGAGGTCATCGCCGGCATCGTCGACTTGCCGACGGGCCAGCGCCCCTTCCGGGTCCACGTCGATCCCAGCCGCGACGGCAGCGAGGTCGTCTCGGCCGTTGCCGACCGTATCCGTGTCGATTTTTATCGCCGAGTCGGGCTACAGGATCTACTTGCCTCCCACAGCAGCCTTTTATCCCCCCCACTATCGAACAGACAAGGAAAACAACCATGCCATTCGCCAACGTCAAAGTCCCTGAAGGCACCCTCAACGCCGAACAGAAGGAAGAGATCATCCACCGCACCACGGACATGTTCGTCCACTACTTTGGTGAGGGTGTGCGCCCCTACACGATGGTGATCGTCGATGAAACGGTGGACGGCGGCTGGGGCCGCGCCGACGAAACTGTCACCCTGGCCAAGATGGGGCTCGCCGACAGCGAGCAGATGAACATCGGGACCAAGGAGGAGCTATGACCACCAACAACGTCATCGCAGTTACGGGTGCTTCTGGTGCCGTCGGGAGCCGCGTGGCCGCGCGCCTTGCAGCCGCTGGCGTCCGCCAACGGCTCATCGTCCGCGACAATAGCCGGGCGCCGACCGATCTGAACGCCGAGATCCGGCAGGCGTCGAACTATGGGGCCAGAGGTGAGATGCGCGCCGCGCTAGAAGGTGCGGACATGCTGTTCCTCATCCCGGCACGCGAGGCGCCCGACCGGGTACGACAGCACAAGACTGCGGTGGACGCGGCAGTGGAGGCCGGAGTGAGGCACTTCGTCTACCTGTCTGTCCTTGGAGTAGCACCCCGTGCGATTTTCACACTCGCTCGGGATCACTGGGAGACCGAGGAGTACATCCGTGCAACCGAGGTGCCTTGGACGTTTCTGCGGATGAACCTCTATATCGATTTCATCCCATCAATGGTACTGCCCGATGGCGTGATCAGGGGACCGGCCGGAAACGGGCGACTAGCTGCTATCCTGCGCAACGACATCGCAGCCGCGGCCGCAGCCGTGCTCACATCGGACGGTCATGCTGGCCACACGTACGACCTAACGGGACCGCAGGCTTTCTCCCTGGCGGAGGCTGCGGACGCGATGAGCCGCCTCACAGGCAAGGCCATCCGGTACCAGGATGAGACTGACGACGAGGCGATTTCTTCTCGCGCTACGTTTGGCGCACCGGACTGGGAGATACGCAGTTGGGTCAGTTCCTACCAAGCCATCCGCAATGGACACTGGCAAGAGGTAAGTCAGCACGTGCGGGAACTTACCGGTCGCGACCCCGTGTCGCTGGAAGAGTACCTGCAAACGCACCCGGAGAGCCTCGACCATGTCACAGCTTCTGTTTCCAGCGCTAGGCAATAACGGTATCCCGATAGCAGGCATGCAATCGGACTTGGTTACGAATATATGTACCGTCAGAGGAGTTACTCATTGCCGAATCGGATCGTCAACCACAAGGTGGCCGTCAGCGTCGTCTACGTGGACGCCATGTTCATGGCCATCATGGATACCACCATAGTCAACGTGGCCCTGCCGGCTATTACCCAGGACCTGCATGCCTCTCCGGTTGGAGTCGCCACCACGGTGATCGCCTTCCTCGTCAGCCAGGCGGTGTTCATTCCCGCCTCGCGGTTCGCGACACCAACGCCGGGGCGAGAGCCGCCGAGGAGATTGTGGCGTCGACCGGTAATGAGCGCGTGCACGTCGCCGTCCTGGACCTTGCCAATCAAGCCTCGGTGGCAGCCTTTGTCCAGAGCTGGCACGGTCCCTTGCACCTGCTGATCAACAATGCGGGGGTTATTCCGAGCACGCTGTCCCGAACCGCGGAAGGCTGGGAGCTACAGATCGCCACCAACTACCTCGGCCACTTTGCCTTGAGCCTCGGATTACATGATGCCCTCGAAGTTGGCGGTCGCGAACGCGGTGAGGCACGCATCGTTTCGGTCAGCTCGACGGCGCATATGAGATCACCGATCGTGTTCGACGATATCCACTTCGAGCGGCGCGCGTACGACCCGCAAGCTGCCTATGCACAATCCAAGACCGCAGACGTCTTATTCGCGGTCGAAGCCACACGGCGCTGGTCCCCCGACGGCATCGTCGCCAACGCTGTCAACCCCGGCGGCGTCGCTACTGGGCTGCAACGAGATTTCTCACAGAAACAGAAGGAGTACCTGGCCGACGCCGAGGCCGAGGCCGCCGGAGTATTTGTCTACAAAACGGTCCAGCAGGGTGCCGCCACCACCCTCGTCGCGGCGGTGGCTCCCGCATTCGCCCATACTGGCGGACATTATCTTACTGACGGCCACGAGGCTCACACTGTGCCCAACGACGCCGACTTGTTCGCACATAGCGACGGCGTCAAGCAGTGGGCGAATGACCCTGACACCGCACGAAAACTGTGGACACTCTCGCTCGACCTCATCGGGCAGCCCACCACACCGAGCATGGCCGGGTCGTGAGGCACGGTGCGGTCACCCCGCTCAGCGCGTTGTGAAACAACTGAACTCTGTGTCTGCGGCCCTGGATGCGTACACAGGCTCATGTGTCTTTCCAACGTGCTCGGCGCGTGACGACGCGATCTCAACGGGCGCTGCGCCGATATTTTGTCATGCGGACGGGTGATGGAAGTAGTGCCCCTGGTCGAGATCGGCGATGAGCCCGAGATGCGTCGGTTCCCAGCCAAGCAGTTGGCGGGGCGGCGTCGAGCCGGTGTACGGCCGGCCAGCGGTTGGACCCGTCGCCAACGTAGCCGGAGACGCCCTTATCACGGGCGATACCGACAATGAACGCCATGAACCCGTCGTCGCCGTTACCGTGGCAGGTCGGAGGCAGTCGCACCACAGACGAGCGGACGCCACGGCCGGCAATTGAGAGCGCCAGGTGCGCGTTGGCCAACCGAGCCTCCGCACCGCTGAACGGCAGCTGCGCGTCCGACTCGGGCGTCCCGTCCCGTTCGGTGGCCACTCGCCCGGGCGCCAGGCCGAGCGTCCCGGATGCGATGAGGAACGGTCGGTCAGAACCCGCGAGCGCCTCGCCAAAGGTCTCGATCGCGCGGCGATCAGCTGTGGCAGCGCCCGCAAAATTCCCCGAGAACGCGATGTCGTGCTTGAACGCAAGGTGAATCACGCCATCCGACTCCGTGGCAGCACTGCGCAGGGCGTCGAGATCATCAAGAGAGCCGTGACACACCTCCGCCCCGGCGGCGGTGAGGGCCGCGGCTGAGGCATCCGACTCGAGAGTTGTTCGACGAGCTCAAAGCCGTAGCTGCGGGCGTACAATCAGCGACGGCCGTTGGAGCGCGACGTTGTGCCGACTGTCGGTCCAACCCAGTCACGAGGCACAGCGTGCAGGGAACCGTAGGTACCCGATCGCGACCGGCACGTGCTTGCAGCAGGGAACCCAAAGTCTATCCGCTGAACCTCGTAGCGCTCATGGAACCGAGAACAGCAAGTTCATTCATTACGGTCATTTCTACGCCCATTAGCGTCTGTCCGCCGCGATCCGTTCCTGTTTGTGTACGTGCGCTCGCTCTCACTTTATGGCTTGTGTAAGTCAACCATGGAGAATCTCCGAGGCTCGGACCTTTGGGGATTCTCGCCACTACGGACATTTATACTTAGGAAGCATCTGCTTTCGCCACCGAGATCAGGGAAGCCATATGCTTTGCGACCTCTTGTCGGTGAGACGGCAGGACGTGGTTGTAGGTATTCATCGGAAGAGCGACGCTGCTGTGTCCCAGCAGTTCCGGAACCACCTTCTGGTGAACGCTTTTGCGTACCAGGTAAGCGGCTGTCGTGTGGCGGAGATCATGGGCGCGCACGTGCGATTACAACAGGCCGACAATGAAGCTTTCTCTCCTTCTGGACGCATCGCCCTTCAAGCTTCAAGGCCGCTACCAAGCCGGGTCAAGTCCACCGGCACCCCGCCCGATCCATAAGACGCGGCAAGGCAAGATCGATCAGGTCTTTAATCATTGCCCGCAGTTCCGCGACCGAACCGGCTGATTCCTTCAAGCCGAGAACTGCGGATGCTAGCACGTGTGCAACCCGAGCAGTAGACGGTCCTGCCGGCCCATGCTTGTCCCCCTGGACGGTGCCGAGCACCTGTGCAATTAGCGCCTCAAAATCAGCTGCCCCCCGATGCCATGCCTCCGTCGACAACTGCCGGCTGTTCTCGAGGAGGTCCGCGGCGTCCGGTGCGTTCTGGACAATCTCAAAGGGGCGTACGCACCATACGTCGAACGCGAACTGCAGCTGTTGACTCGGTCGCTCGTAGCGGTTCATCCCGTCGCGAATCTCCAGCAGCATAGTGTCGAATATCCTGCCGACGACATCACGAAAGATGGACTCCTTCGAGTTGTACATGAGGTACAGCGCCGGACGGGAGATCTCCGCAGCACTGGCGATGTCGCTCATGGTCGTCTTTCGGAACCCATACCGGATGAAGCAGCTCTCAGCGGCTACCAGGACCTTGTCCTCCTTACAACGAAGGCCGTCATTCCCGAGGTTGACTTCCAGTTCCATATGACTATAATAGACAGTTAGACACAAACTGTCTAAGTGAAAGTGAGGCGAGTATGATATCCACTCTGAACATTATCTCGATTCCTGAAGGTCCCCGCGGAACCGCCTTCAGCTTTGCCTGGCGGAGCATCCAAGCCGGTGATAAGGTCATCGTCGCATGAACGCCCGACACGAAGAAACCACGCGGACACAGCAGGGCCGGTCGTTTCTGATCACGGGCACATCCGGGCTGGGCCTGGAGACGGCGCTCGCGCTCGCGAGCGCCGGGGGAGAGGTCATCGTCGCGGGCCGCAATGCAGTGCGTGGGCAGGAGGCGCTCGAGACCATCCGAAGAGCCGTACCGGCGGCGAACATCAGCTTCGAGTCGGTCGATCTCGCCGACCTTGCCTCGATCCAGTCTCTCGGCACCAGACTCCGGGAGCAACGGACCAGCCTCGATGTCCTGATCAACAATGCGGGGCTGATGGCATCTCCCACGCGCGGCGAGACGGTGGACGGGTTCGAACTACAGCTCGGCACCAATTACCTCGGTCCCTTCGCGCTCACGCACGAGCTCATTCCCTTGCTCCGGCGCGGCCGGAACCCTCGGGTCGTTACCGTCGCCAGCCTCTCGGCAAACAACGGCACGATCAATCTGGCCGATCTGCAATCACTGCAATCCTACCGTCCGATGGCGGTCTACGCCCAGTCCAAGCTCGCCGACCTAATGTTCGCCTTCGAACTCGAACGCCGCAGTGCGACAAACGATTGGGGGATCACCAGTATCGCTGTCCATCCCGGCCTATCTCGCACTGACCTCGTTAGCAATGGGCCTGGCAGCAACAGTCCGCGTGGGCGCGTCATGGCGTTGGCCCTGCACGTGATCGGCCAGTCCGCATCGAGGGGAGCTCTGCCCTCGGTGTTCGCCGCCACCTCTCCCGAGGCGAAGGGCGGGCAGTACTACGGACCCGGCGGTTTCCAAGAATTTAAGGGCGGTCCGGCGGAGGCGAAGGTGCCGGATCGCGCGAAGGACCTCGATGTAGCGAACCAGCTGTGGGATACGTCGCTCGCTCTCACCGGCACGGCTCTGGTCACTTCCACGTGAGCCAGGGCAGCGTGACCCTCTGAGAATGCGCGGGCAGGCTGCGATCCCGTAAACCGGGAAGTCCACGAACGAGGAGAGAGATTGACGGGTTGGCGGTCTTGGCCGCCTATCTCGGGGCGTGTTGTTGACGAATCATGCCACGTCATGCCCATGAGGTCAGCGGGCGATGGTGAGGGCGAACCGCGCGAAGCCGTAGCGCCGTGCGATAGACGGAGCGAGGAGCATGACAGCTTCTGGACCTCGTGCGGTGGTGATGTCGCCCAGGTCGGTGATTCACTCCACTGGCCAGCTGAGTTCGGTCAGCAGGGTGGCAACGGTTGCCCTGGCGTCGTCATCGTCACCGGAGAGGAACACCGTTGGCGGCGCAGCCAGGCTGTGCGGATCGACCATGACGGTGAACAGCATGGTGTTGAGTGTCTTGACCACGCGGGTGCGGGGCAGGGCGCGCTGGAGCTGCTCGGCGAGGCTGCTGTTCGGGTAGCAGAGGTCCCCGGTATACCGTCGGCGCCGCGCTCGGTAGCGTTGGCGACATCCACGAGGATCTTGCCGTCCAACTCCCTGCGGAGGGCGCTTAACCGGTCCAGTGAGGTATCGCCGGTCTCTTTTTCGACGGCGTCGTCACGTCCTTCGCCACCTGCAACTGGCTCTTCCCGCCGCTCGCGATCGTCGCGGTCCTCGTAGCGTGGTAGCTCCAGACGGCTCCAGCGAGAGCTCGGCTCCTCACATTCATGTCACCCCAAACCCGAATGGGAGCGAAATGCTCAATGCTTTTGTGTGCGGATCCCAGCGAAGAGGATGTCCAGGTAGCGTTCGACTGTCTTCGGGTCTGTGCTGCTCGGCGAGATGCGGGCCGAGTGAGCAGTGCCGCATAGGAGCACAACGAGGTCTTCAGGGGAGAGGTCGTCACGCATTGCACCCGCCGCGATGCTTGCCGACAGGAGGGTTTCAAAGATGCCTGTAAGCTCTTCCTTGATTTGCGCCGTGCGCTGGTCCGCGGTCCCTTCCGCCGCCACGACAGCTTCTATCGCGTCGTCACGCATCTGGGCCGCCATGGCTTCTCGAAGGAAGGTCGTCAAAGCCAGCCCGGTATCAGACATGTGCAGGCATTCCCGGCCTAGCAACGAGAGGCTCTCCAGCGTCTCCGTTACCAGTGCTTCGCGAAGTCGCTCGACGGTGCCGAAGTGTCGGTAGACGGTGCCTACACCGACATCCGCCCGGCGCGCAATGTCATTAAGCCCCAGCTGTTTGCCGGTACTGACAACCTCCCGAGCAGCGGCAAGGACCTTGGCGCGATTGCGCTCGGCATCGCGCCGGAGCGGAACCCCCTCCACACCAGCCATATCATGACCGTAGCAAACATGGATCTTTTTATCCAAATAGATAATGTAATCCGTTTTGATGGTATAGTGGACTGTTCCAGCACGTCAGGAGATCGCGTTCCGAGTCCACCGTTTCCCCGTAGGTTACCGCTCGATAAGAGAGAGTCACATGCCAGAGCCAATACCGCAGTCCAAGGTTGTCGTCGCTGCCACTAGAGGTGGCCCGGAAGCGCTCCATCTCACCGACCGTCCCGTGCCTCGTCCCGGCGATGGCGAAGTGCTGGTCAAGGTTGCAGCTGCCGGTGTCGCCTTTGGTGACATCATGGTCCGCGAGGGCCTTGTCCGCGACGCCCCTCGTCCGCTTAATCCAGGCTACGATGTCGCCGGCATGATAGTGGGTGTCGGCACCGGCGTTATGGAGGTTTCTGTCGGTCAAAAGGTCGTTGCTTCCACTGGTGGGTGGGGAGGCTATGCTACCCATGTCGTGGTTCCCAGCTGGCGGGTCGTCCCGTACACATCGGACATCCGCCCAGAGGTAGCGACAAGTCTGGTCCTCGATTATTTGACGGCCTATCAGATGCTTCGCAGGACGACGAATCTTGAACCGGGAGCGACGGTTCTTATTCATTCCGCCGCCGGTGGAGTCGGCAGCGCGCTCGTGCAGCTTGGGGCCCTACGCGGGCTGAACAAGTTCGGTACATCAAGCGCCGGCAAGGCAACGTACGTGGCGAGAATGGGCGCTGTGCCGATCGACTATCGAAACGAGGATTTCGTTGCGCGGATCCGGCAGGAAGCGCCGAATGGGCTCGATGCCATCTTCGATGGTCTGGGAGTGGCGAGTTGGAGGCGTGGGTTCCCGCTGCTTCGGTCCAATGGGCAGCTCGTCCCCTACGGGGCGCCGGCAACATTGAAGGGGGGCGTCGAAGCATTCCACGACTTCTGAGCATGATCGTGCGCGTGCCGAGGACGAGCTACTTGAGATATCTCGTGAAGGGCGTTGGTGTCACCGGTTACTCCTCTGGCCCTACGGCCGTCGAGCATCCGGACTGGTACCGCAAAGACCTCACCACCTTGTTGGACCTCCTCGGCGCGGGCGCCATTGATCCGCTAATCCACCGCGTCTATTCGTTGGCCGACGCTGCGGCGGCCCACGAAGAGCTCGGGAGGAGCCGAGTAACCGGCAAGATCGTGCTGGTCCCCTCCCTCCATGCGAGCGCCACCCATGGTGGATAAAGCCACCCTCGTCGTGGACGGGCGGACGCGCAGCATGATTGTCGTGCGCCCGGAGCAACCTGTTGACGGTGCACCAGTCGTTCTGGTGTTTCACGGATCGAATCAGTCTGGCCAGATAGTACGCGAGTTCAGCGCGTACACGTTCGATCGCTACGCTGACGAAGCCGGCACCGTCGTCATCTATCCGGACGGGTACAAGAAGCACTGGAACGATGCCCGTGTGCATTCGTCGTTTGCAGCACGGAAGGAAGGATTTGATGATGTCGCGTTCACCCGGGCCATCCTGGACTGGGTAGAGACCACCTATCACACCGACCCGAGTCGAGTGTTCGCTATCGGCTTTTCCAACGGCGGTCAGATGGTGATCAGGCTCGCGCACGATACCCCCGTGTGCCTGGCCGGCATCGCGATCATCTCGGCGACCCAACCCGTACCCGAGAACTTTTTGCCGCAGACTGCCGAGGTTGTCGCGCTGCCGACTATGCTGATGCACGGCACAAAGGATCCGCTCGTCCCTTACGATGGAGGCATGGCGAGTCTGTGGGGGTTTATGCCTCGGGGGCTCGGTCTCTCTGCGTCCGACACGGCCGCCTACTATGCCCGTCGCAACGGTATCAGTACAGCCCCAACGTCAAGACTCATCCAGAGCGCCTCGCGAGCCGACCCGACGTCCATCGAGCAAACAGACTATCGCCAGGAAGGTCGGCCACCGGTGACCCTACTCACCATCCATGGCGGCGGCCACACGGTCCCCGGACCCAAAAAGGCACCACGCGTCATGGGCCGATCGACCGGGCACTTCGTCGCCGCCGACACGATTGAGGCGTTCTTCGGGCTCCCTACGTACGTTCATAGCCGTTGATACCCCGGAAGATCCAGAGGCAGAAGCACAACCCGATACTCACCTCACCTCACCAAATCGCGTGCAAGCCCTACATGCTCCGACGAATCGACCGAAACGAAAGCTCCGGAATGACCGCAGCCTGACCGTCTACTACGGCCATTTGGCTCTGTCCGCGATGATCCGCTCCCGGCCGCGGGTGTTCGGCCACCTCGATTTTTCGCTTATAGACGCCAAACACCGACCGACGACGGACGCCTGCGAACGACCATGAACCCCATACCGGAGAGCTCATAAGCCCTTTGTCGCAGGTTCGAATCCCGCCACCGCCACCAGAAAAAAATGGTTCATTTATAGCGCCTGTCGGAGAGGTTGGCCTACATGCGATAGTGGAGGATGAAAGCATAGTCCTGCGACCTTCGCCTGAAGATTCTGGCGGCGGTTGATGCGGATATGAATACGAGCCAGGCAGCTCGTACCTTCCGAGTCGGCTTGTCAACCGTCAAGCGGTACGTCCGGCAGCGCCGGGACACGGGCAGCAGTGCCCCGCGCACTGCGCCTGGCGCGTCTCCCCGCATTCCGCCATCCCAGTACCCAGCACTCATCGCCCAACTCACGGCCCACCCCGACATCACGCTGGATGAGCACTGCGCCCTCTGGGAGGAGGCCA
>JAABUL010001484.1_pt1 | contig 44452 bp, 47 predicted proteins | sample 5559151 | NCBI WGS metagenome assembly JAABUL01 (sample SAMN10711876, study PRJNA513368) | rock metagenome | isolation source: Antarctica rocks | place: Antarctica: Victoria Land, Pudding Butte sud
TAGCTTTGGTGTCTCTCCTGCATCTGCTTTACCACTGAATCGGAGCAGACGACTTATCTGCTGGAAATCGATATCCTCTAGGGGATGCTTCTTTATATTGCGCGCCGGTGGGAAGTAAGCATCAAGTTTATCTTCATACACGGCGTCCTCGTGCTTCACGATCTGCTCTTGACACCGCAAGAAGTCGTTGATGATAGCTGGAGATAGAACGAGCGACGTGGATTGCAGCGCGGATTCCTGCATTGGGAGCGAACCATCGTCAATACCCAGCTCGAGAAAGGCCGAGATCAAACGCTGCTGTCCAACACCACGAAGCACAAAGTATAGGCGGGGAGCTCTGGACCATTCGCGCATGCCATTGTCTTCCAGGATACCACCAAGTCGGGAAATATCTTCGTCGGAATAGAATTGCCATGGAGTGTGGAAGAAGACCTCGAGCGCCTGCTTTGGATCGTATGTGGGGCGCGTACTCGTCCCGAACATGATGGGCCGAACTATGCTCGAGTATTTATATCTACTCGAGTATTTACACAGAAGGATCAGCCATGACTTATCGACTTCGGGGCAGAACCGCTTGAGATGATAATGAGTGCTCAAAGGTTTTGAAGGGAGAAATGAAAGGCTGTACCAGGATAGGTTGCAGTCAACGCGGGGTCTTGCAGAATGCAGCATCTCAGCCTCGTTGTGACTGGTAGGTGGTGCGAGCTGAGTGAGCCTAGACCATCCGAATAGGGAAGAAGGCGCTAATTTGAGCGAGTGCTCTATAAAGAGTGCTCGTCTATAAATAAGGCTCTCTCTTCAGCTTTCTTCACGACTTCTGCCCTGATCATCATGGATCCTGGAACTGCAGCTGGTCTTAGCCTGGCCGTGATTGGAGTAGCCGTGCAATGTTTCACTGGCCTTATGTCAGCCTTGCGACTGATAGCAGCTGCGCGAGGACTGAAGCCTGAATATAGGTATCTTACGCTCCGGTTACAGCTCGAGCAACAGCGGACATTGAGTTGGGCATCTGGATGTGGCCTTTTGTCTTATATGGAGGGAGATGAGAATGCTCTCGATGCCAGCCTGACTAGGCTTCACCGAGGTGATGTCGTCGAAGTCCTCGCCCAGATGCAAGCTCTAGCCACGGGCTTTATCAAATATAAAGGCAGATATGGTAGTCTCGTCCCTGACTTGGAAGCCAACGAAGACCATGAACAGGTACCATTGGCACAGTCTGCTCTGGAAGCATCAACAGGCGGTAACTTTCGCGACTTTGTGCCACACATTACGAGATTTCTTGACGAGGCTCTTCATATAGCAACTTCTTCGACTTTGCCAAGAAGAGTGAGATGGGCAATTCAAGATAATGACAAGTTCGAAGGCCTTATCAACCGTCTGAAAGAGCTGAACGATGCTTTACTCAATCTGCTCGACACTAATGTAGGCAAGAATATCCTTGAAACTACACGAGAGACGCGTATGTCTGTCTTGCAACTTCACAACAAAATCGACGATCTGAACCAACTAGTAAAAGCACTTCTGCCTATTTCAGGGCATAGCAAAGGTAGTGGTGATAGCATTGGTTGGATCCAGGAATACGAGGGAGAGTATCGAATTAAGACAAACCCAGTATCTCACGCCTCTAGGCGCATGATAGAGCCTATCCAAAAGGATGATATGATCATAGCCAAGCTCGCTCGTTTCAAAGCATCGAATGCATCAATCGAGGAGGGTACCTCCTTGGATAGCCAAATAGTCAAGGACTTGGCCATCGCTCAGCCTGATACGAGATTGAAAGACGCGAGGCTTCCTCGAAAATTCATCCGCGTTGACGAAGATCCTCCGTTTGCTAGACTACAGCCTCGACATTCCAATGGTAGATATACCCCATCAGCATCAAAGACCCAGCAGATCTGGATTGAATGGAAGAAATATGTCCCCTCAGACTCGCGCCTAAGCCCAAAGCCGATCATATTGGATCGCGTGCAGAAACTGGCTGCCCTCCTTTGCGACGTCAACAAGCCCAGCTCACTCCGCGTGCCCACTTGCCTGGGGTACTTTGATGATGGGGAGCATGAATATGCCAAACGAGATCCAGAAGACGAAGACGAAGAAGCTGCCGACAGGCCTCCGGAATACCGATTTGGCTTCGTCTTCCTTAAACCCGAAGGTGGATCTGTGGTTACACTTCACCATCTCCTAAACAAGGCCCCGAAGCCATCGCTTTCTCGGCGAATTGCCCTCGCACAAGCAATCGCCAATTGCTTGCTATCACTTCACTCGGTCAACTGGCTGCACAAAAGCCTTCGGAGCTCCAACATTCTATTTGCTGGGAAGGAGAGCTCTCTACCAACCAGCACTCATGAAATTGATTTAGCTTCCCCCTTCGTGTCCGGATTCGATTATGCAAGACCTGCATCGTCAGGCGAGATGACGGAAGTACCAACAATTCGCTCAGAGAACAGTCTGTACCGCCATCCGAATGCACATGGGGAAGAAGAGCGTGAAGGCATCTCATTCAAGAAGTCATTCGATATCTATAGCTTGGGAGTCATCTTGACTGAGATCGCTGTCTGGTATCCGGTGGAGGAGCTATTAAAGAAACAAGACGGCGAGGATCGGAGTGAAGCGGCAAAATTATCACCTAGACGGAAAGCAAATTGGACTGCTAAAGACGTTCGGAACACATTGCTAGGCATAGCAGCCATAGATGCCGTGGAGGCGGGTGCAGGAGCGAGATTCGAAGCTGCAGTAAATATCTGCCTGAAGGGTTCGGAAGCATTGGGCCTTGATGCGAAAGAAGATGAATCAGACCAGAGAGTGGGAGTGAAGCTGCAAACATCCTTTCACAGGAAAGTTGTCAGGCGGTTAGAAGAAATTCAGACGTAGGAGAAAATTTTGCACGACATTGCTTAATATCGTTTGACTACGTGTAGTATAGTGAAGCTGAGCACCTGGTAAGTTTATATTCACACTCATAAGCTCGAACCAGCCGACACAAAGACAATATATTTGATGAACTTCCTTTTAAATTACACTAGCCTCGAGGTGCGACGGACGGGATGCGTCCGACCCGAGGTAGCGGGCACTGTATATTGCCTTCACAATTTGTAGCGAAGCTTGGCACAATGCAAAATACGAACAATTCTTATTCAAGCTGACGAGAACGAGAACAAAAAGAAAAAACGTTCTAATGAGCAGATCAAAGGAAGAATCTTAGATCATGCTGAAGTTCTCCAGGAGCGAGAAGCTGCCGAAAAGGAGAAGGAAGTCATAGCAGAGAAAGAACGAGAGAAGGAATATTGGGAGCTTTGGAAGCTATTCCAGACTATATAAATGAAGCCATCAAGTTCGAAAAAGCGAGCAGCAAGAGGAGCTAAGCAAGCAGCTTCAGCAGCTCTTCCGATCAATGTAAATGCTTCTGTTTTGGAGCCTCCGCGGTATGATATGCAGACTGGTGATCCAGCGCGAAAGATTGTACTAGTGAAGGAAGGAAATCCACAAGGTCATTATCGAGGAAGAGCTTTGCTCACCAGAGGCGAAGAGGTGATAGAAGAAGTAAATTTGATCCCTACCTAGCACTAAATATGATCCCTACCAAACACTCTTCAGGGCTTTCTTTATGACTCTCTACCAAATCTACCTACCTACCTACCTACTGAGGGCCTACCTATCTATCTACTGAGGGCCTACTACCTATCTAATAAACGATCGAGTCGTTACAGAACTATATTCCAACCGTTGGAAAGTCTTCAAAATATGCTCGGACAGTCGAACGATCAGCTGAACTCACCGAGCAATGGAAAATGGACCTAGCATATCTTTGAAAATTTGAAATGATTTTGGAAATTTGGATATAAACCAGGTCATCACCGTGCAACAGAGATTATACTCTATTTCCCGCAGAACATATATTTAGAATTTAAGTCAATAGATAGAATAGATATAATAGTATTGATTGCAGTTGTCGATATCGAAAGAATATATGTGTTGCGTTGATGATCGTGTCTGAAAGCAGGAAGACGAATGTTGATTTTCAAAACAACGCTGATCTGGCAAAAATACGGCGCCTTGCGTTAGACGTATTACCCCTGCGATTCTGCGAAGTCATCCAGAGGGTAGCTAACCCAAAGGGGCTTAGGGGAAGGCGTTAACCCGAAGGGGCTTAGCCACGGAAACACGTCTGAGGTCCTGAGGCAAGTAAGGGACCTCAAGCTTCTTGAGCTATGTATGTACCGGCTACACAGCTAAGGTATCTCTTCCTCAGACGCCCTTATGTGTTTTATAGCACCTGTATTCACAATGAACTAGGTGGTCACAGTACCCAGCGAGATAACCGGTTAGATGGTCGAGGTATCCTAGTCATGTTTTGTAAAGCCTTGATGCGATTCTGGGCCTGGGAAACACCTCTTGGCGGAAAGTAATTCAGATTCAAGCACAAGTACCTCCGTAACAGCCTACTCTAACAGGAAATAGATGTCCTCGGCCTTGCATGTTGGAAAGGCGCTCGTTGCAACAACGTTTAGTCAGCCCACGGTCTCTTGCCCTTTCCTCATTGGCCGCGGTCGGACCCTGAACGGGATTTCGTCATGCCCCTGGACCCGCCTAATCGATAGCGCCCTTTCGGCTCTAAGATCAAGGTACAAGATCTGAGCTTCCTGCAACCTCAGCTCTTCCCACTCTTCGAAGCTGCAACCACCTTTCATCTCGCCCCCGTACCAATTTACCCTACCACAAACACTCGGTCCAAAAGCCCCCCCTAAAGCTACAATGTCTACCCGCAAGAGGAAGCAGGAGGAAGAGGAAGAGCTGCAAGCACTTCCCAGTGACGAGAGCGAGGAGGAAGAGGAGTAAGCAAGGCTGTCTTGACGTCATACCCCTTTTCCGTGCATCCATTTTACAACTCTTCGAAGCATTGAATTGCCAATTATATACGAATCGCAATTGCGCGCTTTCAACGCTTCATTTAACTAATTGGCTTCCGTTGCGGTAATGGTCGAGTCCAGTTGCTGACTATACGCCGTAGATACGAGGCTTCCGACGCTTCCGATGTCGAAGAAGAAGAAGAGTCTTCTGAAGAGGAGCAAGACGGTAAAGACGCAGCCGAAGGTAGTTTTCTTCAATCAAATATGGGGCTTACAACCAAGCTCATGAGGTTCGTGTAGCTCCACCTGCTTCGAAAAAGCGCAAGACCGCTCCCACCAAACCAGCCGCTCCTGAAGAAGCAAGTGACGAGGAGGAGCCTGAAGAGGCGTCCGACGAGGAGGAGCCTGTGGCAGTGCCAGGTGAGGATGACGAAGAGGATGCCGAGGGCGACAGTGGAGACGACGCTGCCGAGGCGACAGCGAAATCGAGTGGACCTGCCGCCACTGCAAAAGCCGTGAAAGGATCGATCGTCCCTAAGGAGGATAACCTTAGCGAGGTTGAAGGGGGTGAGGAATAAAAGTATGCATGGTAATATGTCTTGAATGTTAAGAGGAATATTTGTAGAGAGTGGTGGTAGACCGGGATAAGGCTTCTGGGTATGGACCTGTATTATCAGACTACTGCAAATCCTACTGGGTTATCTTCAACCTTGTTCTTTCAACACTGTCTGCGGGTGACTACCATCAATTTACCTCTTCCTCAACTGGATAAGTCGACCTGTTTTACGAATCAGCCACCTATCATTGCGTATTGGGCCATTTTACATGCGCGGCACCAATACAAGCACATATGTTCATTTCTACCATCCTTCTTCATTGCACTATCTTTCAAAAGCTGGATGCTATATACATTATATTTAGTAGCTACCACTTTCTATGAGCCATTTGAATCGTTTCCATATCACGTTGATAGCGGCATCAGCCTTTCCCTCACCGGCGAGCGAGGTTAAAGCATTCTAGCTATATTCATTACGCAAGTAAATAGCATTCTCTTTGCTTTTTATTTCCTAAAAATAGAGCGGCAACGTCGACGTCGTCTTTGTTTCAGGCCGCTACCTGACGTCCTGCACAAGACCCCAAGACCTCACAAAACTAACCGTTCTACGACCACGAAAATTGAATCTTCCTATGGCACCTGAGTTCGCTATGTCGCATAGACACTCACTGCGGCTGTGCGCCACTACCACTTAGTCAAGAAGGTGCCTAGCATACCCAAACTCGATCCTGACAAATCCGAGAATAAAAGGGAAAAATGAAAGAAACATATACACATCCTCGCCAAGCCAGGACTCTAATTGCAGTCGTAGCGTTTTCGGAAAATTGAACTGAATTGAAAGGTTCTGTTTCGAGTGCACTGCTGCCTTTGTAGGTCTGAGATACCTCAACTTAATAATTTAATATACTTCTCGCGTTGCCAGAATTTCAACATCCAAACGAGGCCTGTATGGATACTACAGGATAAATCGTCCTAAAACAAAGTGTGCTTCGATTCGGCCACAGCTACCTTCGCTACTTTAGGAATGACAGCCGAACCTCAAACTCTCAGCTGAACCTGAAGGATTCGAATCCCGGCTAAAAATCCAGTCGTGAAGCCATGACCTAAGAAACCCCAAGTTTTCAAAGAATTTGGCTGTTATTCTTGATGATATAACAACGAAATGGATCCTTCATACTTGGTGGAAGGAAATCAGTCAAATGCTCCCTTACTCACAAATAAGGAATATACTAGCATTATAGCCGAACCACTGGAACCCCAAAAAGCTGATGCAGCTGCGAGCAAAATGGGGGGGGTGAAGCCGACTCGATCTCTCCCTTCAATGCCTCTGATGAACCTAGACGCTCAGATTCAGATTCGGAGGCTCGTTGCCATGATAGCGACCACGGTATTAAGCTTCTCCCACGTTTGCCACGTTCGGTTTTCAACATTGCGAACGAATGGTGGATTCGGGAAGTGACTGGATGGACTGTCAGTCTATTGGTTATAATTGCTCTTCTCGCTACACTCCTAAAGTACAATGGGCGAGCTCTTCCGGAATGGCCACTACACATCACACTCAATTCTGTTGTAGCTTTATGCGCGACCATTTTCAAGGCCATGTTATAGGTTCCGGTCGTCGAAGGCATAAGCCAACTGAAGTGGTGCTTGTTTCAAAGGACGCAAGCGCTACAAGAAATGGAGATTTATGATAATGCAAGCAGAGGACCTTGGGGGGGTGCCCGATTTCTATTCAGCCCTCGTGTAAGGTATGACTTTGCACACCTGGATGGTAAATGTAGACTGACTTGGCCTACAGGCACCAAGCATCGCTGGGGGCTTTAATAACAATCCTGGGCCTCGCAGTCGATCCTTTTTCTTAGCAAGTTATAACTTACCCACTCCGATCTGTCCCTTCAGGAACGACTGTGGTCCCTCGGATAGAATCGTATAGTATTACTGGTGTTCGGAAGTTTTCCGGTTGGGACTTTTCTCTAGATATAGATCTATCTCTTAAGGCTGCCATCTACAACGGTTTATATGGAAGGTCTAGCAGCTTGACGCCGACATGTTCCTCTGGAAATTGCACCTGGCCTGTCTTCTCTTCAACATCAATCTGCAATCGTTGTCTGGATGTCAGTGACCATATCGTCAATCGTACATTGCCTAATGGTCCTCAATGGAGTGACACAATGCCCGACTTTGGTTATTCAAACCTAGTGACAGCGTCCGGGCTACTCCCTACGAAAGAGCTCGGATACACTAGAGCTACTTTGGCCAACTTCTCCGTCACAAATGGCTTTGGGGGCTACGAGTGTGCTCTATACTGGTGTATACAGGAGTATAACTCATCAGTCATAGGTGGCATATTTCAAGAAAACGTCACAGCAACATGGAGTAACGAACCCTTGTCAATAAGCGAGATCGGGCAGCATGGATATTCCAATGGCACGTACGCCAATCACAGCACCGGTTACTTCCTGTTTACTCCTCCAAGTGGGGCCTTGACAAACTCTACCATCGACAACCTCCAGAATTTCTCCATCTCGAACGATTCTCAAGTGACTATAGTGAATTATTTTAGATCTTTTCTTTACTGGCATTGTTAGTGGTGAACCAGAATTCGGTTTCAATTCCTCTTCGGATGCCATGGAGGCACTTGTGAATGTCACAGATTACCCTGACCATAGTTTTACCGTGGAGCTAACCAATATTCCAACCCTAACAGGGAATCTGACAAGGAACCTTAGTATCCAGATGCGCCAAGCTGCTAATGCCAACAGCTCTATGGTCGGCACCGCTTGGAAAACTGAAACTTACGTCTTAACCTTGGTCTTTCTCATTACCACCATACTCAAGAATGCACAAAATAAGATCTCACCATGGAAGTCATCAAGCACCGCGCTTCTTCTGCATGTACTGGCCGCCAACCATCATAAAAAATTATGCATTTCATGAGCGGCAAGACGAAATGGATGCTGTTGCGAAGGGCTTGGAGATCAAGCTGCAGAAATCTCAAGCTGGATGGCAACTGAGATGATGAAATGATATCTTCGGGGAGCCCCAACGACTCTTATGCTCAAGATCCACTCTTCCAGTCATTGCCGAAGCCGTGATACCCCCCCAACTACGCACACTCTTTAGCGCGTCTCTACCAGCTCTAACCCTAGCCGTAAGCAAGGCCCCTCCCTCGTCTCAACTCGACAACCAAAACCCTCCTCTCGAGAAAACCATCGAAAGCTTTTTATCCGGCCAATATTCCTACAAGGTACGATACGCTTTGGTTGAAAAGGCCCAAAGCTTCGGAAAATCTAAGGACATCGATAATTCTGCTCAACGAAGGAAATTCCAAAAGAAGAAATAGGTAAATTGAGAGCACGACATAGAACCTATTGTAGGATCAAAAGGGAATCCCCCTAAACCGAGTCACTACTGACATGGCCACATCCTTGCAAGACCTTTTGCCGAAACGTTGCCTTTCCAACATCTATCTCCCTTCATACTTTTAGCATGAAATACACACCAAAAAAAAACCTCCTCTATATTTCCGCAAAGCCCCGAGTAGGATATCGTAGATCTCCAGGCTATATAGGGAGGGCTTTTTGGCGTATGGCATTATCTCACAGCGTTGTGAATATTTCTTGGTGTGAATATTTCTTGGTGTGAATATTCCTTGATGTGAATTTTTTTTCAATGGATTTTATAAAACCCTCCTACAGTAAATCCCTTCATCCCCCTTCCTCATTGCCCCCATCCCCATCTCTCAACCCCACGCTCAAAAAAACCACCAATACCAAACCCCCCACGTCCTCAAACCCCAGTGATTTCAACTTCCCCAGAGCCCACACAGTGCTGGAACCTTTTCAAAAGCCGTTGAGAGCGAATTTCGGAAGAAGGGGGCAGGGGGGTCAAAGTGTGGGGGAACCGATGAGGAGCTGGAGAGATGGAAAGTCGCTACCGACTCGCTCGGCCTCCTACGTATGCAGTAACTATCTGAGCAAAGAAGTCGAAATTCCCACAGAAAAGCAAATCAATAATCCGTTCTCCTGACTTGAGATGTCGTCCTGGGCGTTTTTTTCTTTTCTTTTCTCGACGGAGAGAGCAAGCCCGTGACTTTGTGGTTTCTATGGATGGTTTGGGAGTTTTTTGGGGTTTTGCTGGGTGGTAGGTTCCTTGAGGGAGGGGGGGAAGGGGAAGGGGAAGATTGGTGTAGGGGATTGTTGGGAGGGCGGTTTCATAAAAAGAAGTTTGCGTAGGATTTTGGCGGTGAAATCTGAGGGGTTAGAGGGAGAGGAATGATGTCTCCATTCTGAGCAGGTTGTTTCTTTCTGGGAATGGAAAGAAGATAGGAGTGTATTAAATTGGGACTACTTGATTCGTTCGCTAGTAATGCATGAGGTTTATAGTAGTGTCAGTGCTGGACTGAAATTGAATTCGCCATCCAGCTACCGACTGAGCTTCGGTTGGGATACGGTATCCTGTTTGCGCGTTGTGGGTTGATGGAGATGAGGTAAGGTTATAGTATGGAGGGGGACAAGATGTCGGTTTCTGGTGCGCAGAGGAAGGAGTGGAGTAGCTGCTCTAATTCCAGGGGAGCATGGAACGTGGACGTGAAGACAATGAAGAAGATTGTGTAAGTAGTTAATGGTGAAGATGACGATCCACGAGGGAGTATGACTTGTAGTGGTAGGTGATGAGAACCTCTGCTGATAGGGTATGAACACTAATGTTTTTTTGCAGAGAATATTCCATCCGTTTGGGCGAGAGACCGCACCGTACCACTGCTGACAGCTCTCCCTTTGGTATGACATTTCATCTTAGAAAAGCGCGCTTGATACATCTGGGCTTTCTCGGCGTGCGTTATGCGTAGACGTTTGCTTTGAGTGCAGGATTGGTCGTGGTGAGAAGTGGTCGTATTGCTGTTGAAAATCGCGCTCGACGCCATGGTTGGGAATTTCGGTGTTGTTGTATCACGTCGAATAGGCATTTGGTGAAGGAATTGAGTGGCGTCGTTGCAGAGTTGCGGCATACTTTGGAATCTCTCGGACAGAAGGGGTATGGATCTGCGTTCTTTATGCAATCGTTACACATAGCAATGATTGATGAATTCAAGGCCGATTTGAAGCACTGGTGATATTCAATGCTTGTTGTCCTAAAACTTGACGAACATTGACTCATCATCGTCTGATGAGTTGCTTCGGTAGCTCTTCATATCTCCCAGCTAGGAGCATAAAACTCTACATCGCTAGCAGCTTTGCAAGCTCTCTTTCCAGCCTCAATAAACGGGTTGGGTCCCGAGATATACACCCACGTCCTTCCCTTGGGCTCCGCTTCCCGCACATCTCCCAGCACCTGGTCAACGTCTACTCGTGCCCTTCCTGGTCCCGTCAAGTACGTCTGCATTTCTAGCCCTTCGCATTTCTCAATGAACGGTAACTCGACGAAATCGGTAGACTTGACGCTCCAAATGATGGAGCACTTTTGCCACGGAGACCTCGTGGGCATGATTGGCTTTTCGGATGTGGTTTCTAGACGGCTCCGTTGTGATACAGCAAAGGCACCGGCAATGGCTATCGCACCACTGATTCCTGTGCCTGCTACGAGGCAGACGACCTTGTGGTACCGGGATGGGTCGGCGGGCGAGAAGTAGGGACCTTCAAGGCGCAGAGCAATGTTGATTTTTGGGAACGATTGTTTTCCAGGAGTGGAGTGCGAGTCGTCGGTTTTGGAAAATGACAGGTCATGTTCTTGCTGCTTGTCCACGAGCCCTGCTAGTTTGTCCGTCCATTGCGCACTATGCGCGCGCGATTTCTTGCCTCGTAGCAATCGTCTCAAGGCACCTAAACGACCGAGGTTTGGGACATCCGACGCCGGCTGATCCGGCCGGGTTCGTTTTCGAAAGAGGAATTGTATCGGAAAGTCGTCATCCATTAAAGGAGTTTCGGAATGCTTAGACGCTAGGTGAGTGATGGTGGTGAAAGGGTGTAGCTCCCTGATGGATGATCCTGCGTGATGGATGTAGAAGTGGGCCAGTGGTGATCGGCAGGAGCAGCCAGTTAATCTTGCCCGAGGAAGAGGAGTAGTAACGCTGCATGTCGTCAGTATTCGGTTGACATAACAAGCATCCAGATAAGCGTACCAATACCACCCATTCCCAATTGTAGTTATGTCTCCATCCAAGACCTTTCTCAATTCGTATATCCGCATACCCCAGTCGAGGAACCACATGGCCAATCCGGGAGCTGTACAGTAAAGTATCGTACTGGCGTGGAGACATATGATAATGACCATGACAATACTGAACAAATGTGTAAAGTAGAAGAGATTAAAGTGCTTTGACCGAACTCTCGGTAGGGTAGTAACGGAAAGGGCTGCCATGATAATGACGGCCGTGATCCCAGTAAAGATTAACGATGCTCGCCATATGCCAAGGGAGTCTTGGTTGCCTGGCCAGACTTCGTTATATAGATAAGTTGGGTTGAGCACCGGTATTATCATCCGAGCGTTGTTAGAAAGGCTATTGAATACTGGTACCCAAGCAACGTATAGGAACGCATGTATGAGTACGAGGGTGAAGAGGGTGTATGCAGTTAACATATGATTAGTAAGTGTCGTCGACACCGACAGCTTGAAGAAGGATGCCAGGGCACTGTGCCTGGATATCGGGACCAAGACCATTCCCATGGTTATGTCGCACAAATGGCCAGTCAGGGCAACCGCGGCAAGTCGATTGCCTCCACGATGAATACCACCAGCAATAGTGCGTTGAACGAAGTAGTCGCGCAGCCTGATCCACCAAACTCCGATAACCACGGCATATAGTGCAATAATCCATAGAAATATCAGACTCCCTCCAATGGTAAGGCTTCTACCAACCAGAGGTAGTTTCCTCCTCCAGATGGGTCGAGTAAGGACCTTTTGCATCTCGGGATGGAAGGCTCGCACGGCGAGGAAGGTGACCGATATTGAAAGCCACATGTACCAGATTATAACATGAAGGCGTGTTTGAAGAGGAAAGAGCCATGCTCCGCAGGTTCCGGCATAGCAGTGATGGTTTGATCGAAAGGTCAGGCCAATCGACAGGCCAAAGGTAACGACCAGACTCCCAGCAAGCGGCCAGAGGCAGGTCCGAGGGGTGATACGGGTGCCTCTTCGAGGCTTTGGTATGATGGTTTCAACAGTCGTCTGCTCCATTGAGTCCATCTTCGGCAACAGATTAAGGCAACGGACAGTAAGAAGGGAATGGAGGGAACGAATCTATATGCCGTGTAGCATCTTAGAGAATAGTAAGATCACTTGGAATAGACGATGGAGCGCATATATGAAAAACAGAGGATGCGACTTGGCATGCAGAGATGCATTGTTCATGGGACCGGGGGGTCTAGAGGGTAAAGTTTCTATGACCAGCAGATACAGCAAGATATTGGTTTCGGAAGATGGGCAAGCCGATTTTCAACAGTAGCGGCGATGGTAGACTGAGCGCCATGGGCTGTTGTAATATTACCGTAATACCTAAAGTAGAGTGTGAGTATTAAACAAGGTACTTAATGGCCTGGAGATGATGCCATTGGTACGAGTACCGGCCGGTTTTTGTTTGTATGCAAGACAAACGTCGGAGCTTGAGGGTTCCGCTCAAAACGGGGGCCTCGGATCTTGCGCTAGCTATATGTGCTCAGTCGAGCAAGCCACAAAGTCTCAGAGTAGTAAGGCGTTGCAGATCGTGCAAAGCTTAGCATATCTGCTAGTGTAAGACAGGAAGCGGAAGCAGGATACCCCTGCAGAGTATCCGGGCTTGGGCTTCATCTGTTAAAATCTTCAACTGTCCATCCATCGTGGGCTGGATCAGAAATACATCGAAGCCAAAAGGTTGGTATTTCCACATAAAACATAGAAAGCATATAGACGCCATAACGTCCAACGATATGACCACTAAACAATAGACAAACAACCATGTACTCCTGCAAATTGACCAAGAAATGCCTGCACGATCTCACTTAGGATCAGGACACTTTACAGCCTTCCTATCATTGTCCAAGCAAATATCATCCAAGAAGTTAAACTCGTCAATCGAGTTTTTAAAATATGCGATCCCATTGAAAAACTCATCATGAGGGTCCGCTGGATGCCCGACGAAATCCTTGCACAGCGACGCGCACACTCTCGTAATCACATCTCTCGGCTCCGAGGTTTTGCTGCCCCATGGTGCTGGGAAAGGTCCGTTCTTTTGGTCATTGAAAGGAAGGGGGTGCTCGGAGCCGCCAAACGAGTACTTGTCGTCCGAAACCACCTTTGCCTTTTGCTCAAAGCAAAACTCGTTTCCATCCACAGTATGGCATTGTCGGTCGTGCACCTTGGGCTTGTCTTTGCAGGCGTTGTCTTCCTTGCGATGGATGCATGTCCAGTTCAGCGAGTGGATGCGATCGAGCTGGGAGTTGTAGTACTCCATGTGGTAGTAGGACGACCCGCTGTTTCTGGTTCCGGCGACGGGGCTGCTACAATAGCAAAGAGTGCGCTTGAGACGGTCACCGTGTGGTTGTACACCTTTCAGACCTGTAATGTTTGGAGCTAGGACCGTTTTCGTATCCACAGCGTTCGAGGCCTCAACATATGGGGCCGTGGCTTCTGGAGGGAGGTTGAACGGGTCCATATATGGTGGCGACGGCACTCCAACCGAAGTAGCTTGAGCGTCTACTCGGTCGTAGAGCAGTGACAAGAAGCTCACGAGGAGTAAGAGGAGAGGAAGTCTGCCAATACTGAGATGCATAGTTGGAACTTGGTAGTAATTTGAGTGCGGGAGTAAGGTTGGAACTTCAGAGCTGAATGATAGATGGCCAAAAATGCGCAGTGATCTTTTGCTAGTGACTGAAGTGAGTACTTGGAGAGGTAATTTATATATATATGTATATCTCTCTCTCTCTTTGTACACCTGGGTAGAAATTTTAGATATGGATATTTGTTATCCATGGATGGAACGATCTCATACAGGGATCAAATGGGGTTTTTTGGATCAAATCGCGGATTGGTGAAAAATCTCACCCATGGATTGTGATAAAGTTGCGCGAACCGGACCATTAATCCACGTATGAGGGCTAGATATCCAGGGATTAAGGTAAAGTCCCTGTAATCCATATAAGGTCAATTTTGCAGAACCACCTCTTAATGAAAAGAAAATCGTTCTAGCAAAAGACGGCATACAAACAGTATCAATACATGTTGATCTCAAAGAACGTGTATCAAGAAAGGAAATTGGAGCTATGTTGGATATCATTGTAGATTGTGTTTTTTCAAACGAAGGTATTACCTGTGATTATATTTTTGATGTGAGGTTGTTCAATTGGCTTTGATCCATGAATCATCGCTTGATCCATGGCTTGGAATTATTATTCTAGGGTCCTTCCAACCTAATATTTGAAAACTCGATGATTGAAACTTCAATGGCGCGAGAAAACGCATCTGCTTATGTATGATACCGGAACTGTACGGGACGACTTGAGCGATCAATGAAGGTGAACGGAGGTGAGCTAGCCCATCACTTCTGTGCTACCGGCATTGTCGCAAAGTATGCCATGGCCAGCTTATTGGCCTCCTGCAATGACCTTCCCTCCTCGGTTATCTCGCTTAGAAGCTTGAAGTAGTTGACGTAGAACGCCGGCGTAAAGGTATTAAAGAACCTTGCCTCCTCATCAAATGGATTAGAGAAGGTGTGCGGCGCGCGTACGGGCACAGTCACAAAATCCCCTGTTTTGCAATCCACATCTTTAGCGTCTCTGAGACCAGTGGTGTGGAAACGAACGGCGCCCTTGGTCACGAGGAAGCCTTCGTCGTGCATTTCGTGCCAGTGAGGGAGTGGGCCCGATGAATTCGGAGGCAGGATAAGTTCGGCAGCGCCCAGGCGATTATCTATGGTCCATTGATGATTAGATGATAGATCGAAGGACTTAGGAACAGAGGAGCAACTACCGGTACGAGATCCATCTTCGATGATTCGAATACTTAAGATGCCAAGCTTATAGATATCCCCTTCTTTGGCTGGAACATGATTGATACGGACCTGGGGGGTTGCCATCAATGGGGGCGTCTCTGCACTTGCCGCCATGGCTCTAATATCTCGTAAGTTATCTCTTGGATTGAATTGATTTGTGGAATTGATTTGTTAAAGGAGTCCAAAAGTGGAGATTGAAACACGGGACAAATGCAGAGATAAACCAAGCTGATTGATGATAGATACTGGCTGATAAAGGCTCCATATGAAATTGTAGCTGATAAATATCAGAGCAACTTCTTAACACCGAGTCACAGACTGATATAAGGATTTCTTAAATCCGGGTGGCTCGGGGATATCGCTCCTATGTCAGAGACGAGTACCATCATCGGGCTAGGTAGGTATCAAGCCAGCCAATCGAGCGAATGAAAGTATCTGAGAAATGCTGGCCGCATTTCTCAGCTTGCGTACAGAGGTAATCAGGTATGTAATATGGGGCGAGCCAATAACCTCGTTAGTAATGGAGTTGGCCAAAATGCCACAGGTCTCTGTCGTTCGATTGCATACAGTAAGTAGTACGGAATACCTAGAGAATGGATCCTGCTGTAGTGCCGGTCAGACTAAGGCAGGTTTGCTACCTTGTTATACTCGTGACAGTGGTCATGCAGCGACGAGTCGTCCCTTGTACCTAAAAGAAAAGGATGGCGAAACTGCAAGGCTGATGAAGCCTCTTTTGACCCCGCGGGACATGGGCACGTGATGGGGTGGTAGCGATAGCCTCGGCCCGTCTCAGATAGATAGCCGATGCTAGCCGAACGCGGGCAAGGTAGTTGGATGCAGCAGATCATCAATTGACGACGGAAATGACAAGAGACAGCCCGAGAAAGATTTTCAAGAGCAGCAACATCGAAATGTCTTCTCCATTGGTTTCTCGAGCTCTCACAAACGCATTGCGACAGGTTGGTCGGTCAAGACCCAGAACCCATATTCTAGTTTCGAGTCGCGCAGCATCTTCCAAGCATCCAAAAGGATTCGTCCCCCCAAGCGATGAAGATCTGGTAGAGCTGAGGGAACGAGTACAGGAATTTACGCGTAAGGCGGCGTGCCTGTTGTAAGATCAAACGAAACTAATATTTTCCCAGGAAGAGAGATCCCCGAGGAATTTGCGGCAAAGACAGATCGAGAGAATGAATTCCCGAACGATATGTGGAAGAAGTTTGGAGAAGCAGGGTAACACTGACCAAACATCTTGAAATGAAAGCCGTTGACGCATGGAAGATTCCTGGGCATCACGGCAGATGAAGATTATGGAGGACTGGCCATGGGCTACCAAGCCCACTGTATCGTCATGGAGGAGATCAGTCGCGCCTCAGGTTCGTACTGTCAATCTAATAAACAACGGGGGTTCACATGCTTATGGTTTCAGGAAGTATCGGACTCTCCTACGCCGCCCATTCCCAGCTCTGCATAAACCAGCTTTCCCTCAATGGCACCTCTGAGCAAAAGGAGAAATTCCTGCCGCCCCTGATATCAGGTGAAAACATCGGTGCTCTAGCCATGTCAGAACACTCTGCCGGCTCCGATGTCGTCAGTATGAAAACAACTGCCAAAGCTGTAAACGGCGGCTACGTTCTTAACGGCACAAAGATGTGGATCACAAACGTACGAGCCCTATTGCCACATTCTGCATGAACTTCTGAAAGCTTACCTCCAGTCGACAAAAACAGGGCCCAGATGCACACACGGTAATTGTCTACGCCAAGACAGAACCCGAGAAAGGCTCCAAAGGCATCACAGCTTTCATCGTCCCCTCCGCAACCCAAGGGTTCTCCTGCACGCGCAAACTCGACAAGCTCGGCATGCGCGGCTCCAACACCGGCGAACTCGTCTTCGACAACGTCTTCGTGCCACAAGAGAACATCCTCGGCGCTCTAAACCACGGCGTCAAAGTCCTGATGGAAGGCCTAGACATCGAGCGCCTAGTCCTGAGCGCTGGACCCCTAGGGTACGTCCACCTCCCCGTCCCACCACACCCCACCCTTACCCTCCAGCAAGGCCCCCCCCCACTAACCCTCCCCCCAGCCTCATGCAATCCGCCCTCTCCCTCGTCCTCCCCTACACCCACACCCGCACCCAATTCTCCACCCCCATCGCCCACAACCAACTCATCCAAGCCAAACTCGCAGACATGCACACCAAACTCTCCGCCTCACGCGCCTATACCCTCACCACCGCGCGCCTGCTCGACCAGCCCCCTCATCGCATCGAAACCAAAGACTGCGCGGGCGCGATCCTGTATGCGGCGGAGCGCGCGACTGAGTGCGCGCTTGATGCGGTGCAGTTGATGGGGGGGATGGGATATATGAGTGAGGTGCCGGCGGGGAGGTTGGTTAGGGACGCGAAGCTGTACGAGATTGGGGCGGGGACGAGCGAGGTGAGGAGGATGGTTATTGGGAGGTGTTTTAATCGGGAGTGGGCGGGGAGGTAGGGGGTTTGATTAGGTGGTTCTGGCGCAGTGGGAAGGTCGAGGTACTCCGAGGATATTAATTATGTTTGGGAAGACTTGTGATGTTTGTGATGCTGTCAGTCTAAGCCGCAGGGGACCTAGGTCCGGCTATGGTAGTAAACTAGTTTTATATACAGCAGTCCTACCTATTTGATATCACCTTAAACCCTTCCACACGTGTCCTTGCCGTCGTTACTGGCGTCGCTATCGCTTCGAACGTAACCCTTGCAGCGAACTCAGCGGCTGTCCTCGAGGTCCAGGCGGCGTATTCCGCTTGGCCGGCGGTTCAGCGTCTCTGATTTGCAGCTCCTCAACTTTCCGCTTTCGCAAACTTCCCTTCGGAGCTTCAGGTTGCGCTTCCTTGCTGGTCTCTGCATTGGTGACACTATTGCCTTGACCAGCTACTTTCCCATTCGGTAGAGGTTCGAGAACCGCGGCCTTGGTATTCGTGGCTTTCTTACTATGCGTGCTACCCTTTGATGTTACTGGCGGGATTGAAGTTTCGGCCTTGGGCCTTCCGATTTTCCTAAGTGTCTCAGAGGCTACGGATTCGACTAATGTTCCTTTCTTAAGAGGTTCGTTCGCTTGAGTAGTTTTAGTGGCCTTTGCGCTGTTCAGTCGCTTAGAGGCTCCACTGAAAGTTGCCGAGCAAGCGTCGTCGTCGGTCAATGCAGATGCCTTTCTCTTCAACCCGCTAGTCGGCGCTTTTTCCTCTGATAGGGTTGAAACGGCCCGTTTACTTGATGGTTTTCGGGCTGGTTTCGTGGCTGCTGCATGTTTTGGCGTTTCCCAAACCTTCTGTCGCTGCTTTGCAGCTGACGAGGCGGTCATTGCTGTGCCGTTAATGTGGTGTTGTGTGATTTTCGACCTTGACGGTATCCCTGGATCTTTTAAGAGAGTAGTTGTCGGGCCCCTCCTTTTTGTGTCCTTTTCCGAAGCCTTCTGTTCGATAACTACAGCGACTGCTTTTTGAGAACCTCGTCGGGCCACGCCCTGGGATTTAGAAAGGTTTGGACTAGTCTGAGAAGGAATCTTGAATCTCTCCCTCCAGTCTTTCAGTAGCGCGACCTTCTCTCCTTGCCCTTCGCTGACCACAGGAACATTGTTAGGTTCCGTTTTCGACTTCCATACTACAATCGGAGCCACAGCCTGATGATCACCAGAGTTGGCATATAGCGAATCTCCAAGATATAACTCTGGTATTTTACTCGTTGAGTGTAACTTCCGACGCTTCCGCCTCAGACCCGATCCCTCCTCTCCTTGCTCATCGACGGTATTTCCCGCATCGCTAAATTTGCTCCTCTTTCTTGGCGAGACCTCGTCGTAGAAATCATCGGAATAGTAATCCCAATCACTCCAGACCTCGGCGGTTTCAATGGCAGGATCATAGTCTTGCCAGACGGGTGAGTGCATAGTATGCTCAGCTAGGTCGTCCTGTAGGAGTGTTAGACGAGGATTGCAGGACTGGTTGCACGCCATCGGCTTACTGCTTCGGCATATGGACCATCGTCCAAGTAGATGTAGTCGTCGTCGTCATAATCCTCCTCATCGGACATCTAGCTAAATCTTTCGAGAGTAGCCTTTCACCCCCACTTAATCTTTACGACTGGGTAAATTTTAGGGTATCTGAGCGAAGTTGATATCTTATAGCTCGTGCTTGCAAGAGGAAGTTGAGGCGTGAATGGCATCAGTGAAAAGGCTACTGCGAGTGAAGCTTGTTCGTTTCCTAAGTGAAAGTTATGAGCGACGCCTGCCCGTGCAACCGGACAATGGAGAACAGTGGAGAGTAGAAGGCAAGGAGAATGAATATTAATGTAGGCACAAATTGTCATTACAACATTTCAAGCTTAAGCAATCAGGCTGCTAGATGATTCGGTGCGTCAAATGTAGAATGATAGGATTCGGGATCTCGGTCTGGGCCGTGAAGTCGACTTCGGCTACCAACGGCCACAACACCTTTCTGTACTCTCTACATAGGTGGAGAGTTGGAGTACTTCATATCCACATCAAACGTGTTGTTAAGAAGCCTGACTACCTACTGGCTTTTCGTTCATATATCATCTCAACTTCACTATGTAAAGCGGATCCACAATGACCTGCTAGAGCTGAATAGAACTATGTATCGTAGCCCCAGAGTTGGCCTTCTACGCGTCTCACCCCATCATGCCTCAAACCTCGTTGCCAGATATTCAACTACAGCGACGCCTGGTAAGTCTATAAAATCAATTCTGATAGCGAACCGTGGTGAGATCGCTTTGTGAGTCGATACTAAACCGTTGGAATCCTACCGCATTCTGATGAATGCTTCAGACGAGTTGGTAAAACCGCCTCCCAGTTTGGGATCAAGGTCACTACGATCTATACCGATCCGGATGCTAAGTCGCAGCATGCATTGAGCTCGCCTTTTTCTATCAACCTGGGGGACCCTTCGGCTTATCTAAACGGAGAGAGGATTATTGAAGCTGCTACACTGCATGGCTGCACCGGCATACATCCAGGGTATGGATTCGTACGTATTTGCGTGGTCTCTATAATACCCGGATAAGCTCACTAATCATACACAAGCTGAGTGAGAATTCCGCCTTTGCAAAGAAATGTACAGAAGCAGGCCTTGTCTTCATTGGTCCGCCATGGGAGGCAATGGAGGCCATGGGCAACAAGAGGTAGTAATTCCATGATTGATGGTGCCTTACGTGGCTGAAAGACATAGCCGTTCGAAGATGATTATGACTGAGGCAGGCGTACCCTGCATACCAGGCTACCATGGCAGCAACCAAGATGTGGATTTTCTAAAGCTGGAAGCATCGAAGATTGGCTTCCCAGTACTTCTCAAGGCTGTGAAAGGAGGCGGCGGTAAGGGCATGCGTATTGTAATGACGCCAAATGATTTCGAAGACCAGTTGAGCTCGGCAAAGTCAGAAGCTCGGAATTCATTTGGAGATGACGTTATGCTGGTTGAGAAGTACATTACCACACCGCGCCATATTGAAGTGCAGATATTCGCGGACAAGCATGGTAATTGCGTAGCTCTGGGAGAACGAGATTGCAGCATTCAGAGGCGGCACCAGAAGATCTTGGAAGAATCTCCTGCACCCCATCTGGATGAAGCGGTCCGTCAAGATCTCTGGGAGAAGGCGCGCGCTGCTGCCTTGGCGGTCAAGTATGAGGGTGCCGGCACTGTGGAGTTTATCTTTGACAATAAAACCGGCGAATTTTTCTTCATGGAGATGAATACAAGACTACAAGTTGAGCACCCTGTTACGGAGATGGTTACTGGAGAAGACCTAGTTCGTTGGCAAATTGTTGTCGCTGAAGGAGGCATTCTTCCCCTCACTCAAGCTGAAATTCAATCAAGAATAGCAGAAAGGGGCTGGGCCATCGAAGCAAGAATTTACGCCGAAAACCCTGCAATGTCTGTGAATTAGGACAACAAAAATCTTAACTGGGCTGACTTGGATATAGGGACTTTATACCTGACTCCGGACGCTTGATTCACATGCGAACGCCCATCAGTACAAGTACGGTTCGAGTTGACGCAGGCTTCGTTGCTGGCGACGAGGTGTCTTCTCACTACGACCCGATGATAGCTAAGCTGATCGTTCGTGGCGCTACTCGCGACATTGCCATACAAAAGCTGCATGCTGCATTGACCGAATACGAAATTGCTGGTCCAATCACTAATGTAGAGTTCCTTAAGAGGGTATGCGAGACTCCGGCTTTCATTGCCGGCGATGTAGAGACAGGTTTCATCAGCAAGTGGCGGAAAGATTTATTCGATCAAGTCATCGTAGCACCAGAAGTCTACGTACAAGCTGCATTGGGGATGTACCTCCTTGAGGCGACTACGTTTCAGAATGGGAAAGCGAATCCCCCGGGAATTCGGGTTGGGTTCATGTCTAATCTGCATGGTCGCCTCTTCCATTTCATACCCAATAGGGCAGACGGCACCACCGATGCTGCCGAGACAGTGGTAGAACTGAAACATATAAGCACCGGTCTCTTCGACGTCAAAGTGGACGGAAACGCCTATAACTCAGTTGCGAGTCAGTGGGATAGCTCCAACCTCCGCATCACCTCTTACTTTCCACATACACGGCTTGAAACCAGAATTATCAGCGACGGCGGAAACCTCACGCTCTTCCAGCAAGGTCAGCAATATCGTCTGCGATGTGCCACACCGAAGTGGATTGAGAAAGCACTAGGGATCAAAGACATAGCGCATAGTGTTCTAGCTCCTATGCCTTGTAAAATATTGAGTGTGCAAGTCGCGGAAGGCGATATCGTTAAGAAGGATCAGCCGCTGGTTGTTATTGAGAGCATGAAGATGGAGACAGTAATACGGAGTCCCCAAGACGGGGTTGTCTCTCGGGTTGTGCATCGGCAAGGCGTAAGTCTGGAAGTTGACCACTGGTTCCCGCGCTAATTGAGACATAGGATCTGTGCAAGGCAGGGACTGCATTGGTAGAATTTGAAGGCCCTGAGACTTCATCACCATCTCAGACCTGAGCAGTAAAATATCAGGGTTCGTGAAACAAAATGATCGCTTGAATCTTCGCGCAGTATCTACCGGCAATTCAGTGTATTGCAAAACTTTGATGTCGCTGCACTTATCCGGGATTCCTTATCCTAAAATGGCGTTCAAGTTCCTTTCTCCGGACCTGTTGCAACTGTTATAGCCACTTAGTTTTCGATCTGGTAGAATGTACTTTCCATTGACAGACCGGGAAATGAAGTTTAATCAACAGCTATGACAAAGGAAACCAACAAGCACACAGAAGAGAGGCCATTATCGTATGAGCTACATGTACGCCAGCGATGATCTTTTCTAACCCGATCTTTGTGCCATAAAGACCACGACAATAAGCTCTTCTTCATATTGCGGCTTCGCCACCTTGTTACCGCAGTGGTTTCCCAGTCTGCATCTAAATTGCAAAGAAGATCTGCGGGCCCGGCTGTTGTGGGTAGCGAACCTGTTATCCATCTGTTCAGAGAATTAAGTCAAAGACGAGCGGAGCAAAATGAACGTCATGGAAGGAAGACTTGATAACTAAAGAGAGCAAGAATGTTATGAGCCCGGGGCAACTCGTATTTTGAATCGAAGTGGTTGAAAGGGATCGACCAAAGATGGTCCGAGGACGAGAAGGGCAATTTAGCACATCGCAGGTGTACTGTACTCCTCACCTAGTAAAGTCAGCCCTCCTAGTTGTGATGCTCCGACACTATCAGAGCACAATATGTACTTAGACCTTCTGACTATATGCAATCTTAGGTATTCTTGATCTCAACGGGCACAGAGAGTACTACTTGCACGAATGAGGAAGCAAATTCGAAATTTAAGCGAAGCAGCCTTGAACAGAAGACTTGGTCGAGACGCGAACCAGCAGTCGAATTAGAAATTCTTCGTAGGGCGATAAATCTCATCAGGAAATATGAAAGAAGTGCGCAAGGGTGATCTCTCGAGCGGTATGATCATAATGGGAACGAAGGAAATTAGATGTATACGTTCAAGCCATCAACAGGGGCAATGACAAAGATACCATTACGATGGCGGTTCGATCATTCAAGGGCACAGCGGATGAGACTAATGTGTGTAATGTGGACTGATTACCAAAAGTGTTCGTCATTCTAATTTCTCAGTATATGTCAAGGTCTATCGCCATGGGCTTCCCAGATTGAAAATACCCAACGGCTTGACTGTTATCTCTTCTTTTCAAACCGCAGCAGCATAGAGTAGAAGAAGCAAACCAACTGCACATTGACTGTGCACAGCGGCACCAGAACAACCCGAGTCAGCTACAAGGCTTGGTCGAGCTCAAGCAGAACAGTAAGTTCAACAACTGGTGATTGCCCTAGCCGGGAGCAGCCTTATCAGTCTTCCACACCTCATGTTTGCAAACTATCCTGATTTGATGTTACTCTCTGAATACCTCATGTCGCCGCAAATTATCAGATTTGGTGCGCCGGTCTGACCTCGCCGTCGGCTGTCGCAAATCGCCAACTAAATGGATGAAACGGCGGAATGGTTCACGCCAAAACCCGATCGACCATCCGATGCACGGTCAAAGAGGTTATAGATATGCTTGGCTCCCACAAAATCCCCGCACCCTACCAGCTCGACTCCAAATAGCTTCGCACTCGTAACTCGTCAAGACTGCTTGGGATCGAATCATTAGCAAACCATCGTGTTTCAAGCACCGCTCGTCTCTACATTCCAACCTTGCATTGTAATGCGTGCTTTATCACCATCTCCTCTCCTTCTCTTATTCAACTATGCCATTGCAAGCGTAGCTGCGCCACCTCCAGCCTGGCTTAACGGGGCCTCAAGCTTCTCCACCCTTCAGCTTCCAAACAACCTCCTAAGGTCCGCTCTCTTCTCTCTTCTTTTCCATCCAACAATCTCCCAGCCCCTCGTCACAATTTCCTGAAACCTCGCAGCCCCACCCGTGCCCAGCCACTCGTCAACGTCGACGTCCCCAACACCCGAACCACCGTCATCCTCACCCTTCGCGACTACATCGATCGCGCCAGCCTCGAGGGCCTCATCCAACGCGCGCAAGTCTTCATCGGACTCCATCACCAAGGAGAAGCCTCCGAAAATCCTTTTACGTATACAATCGATCCGATGTTCTTAATGGTGGTGCATACGATTCCAGGAAAGCATTTGCCGTGGGAGGTCATGCACAATGCGCTGCAGGGGCTGCAAATTTATCTTGTGGATGGTAGGCATGAGGAGTTGTGCTCATTCCAGATTTTGCAGGAGATGGTGAGAGTAGGGTGGGGGTACATCAAGAGAACGGTAACGCCTCCTTCTTCTCTAGGGGGTGGGATGGCTGTTTCGTAATTTGGAAAGCAGAGAGCAGGAACTTTTGCTCTAGAATGCAGTAGAATTTCATGATCGCATTCTGAGTATGTCGCTGTGAGGAAAAGAAGCACACGCGCATTATAGTATCGAGCATCCACCATATCGTACAAGCCACGTAAGAATTCGACCAAAACGACGTCCCCTCAAGCATTACCGCCATTATGGCTTACAACTAGCACTCTCTCAACTCCGCCGTTCCTCCGCCCCCTTCTTCACCCCCTTTCCCCCCTCCCACCTAGACAGCCGCCCTGCCCGTGAACTGGGACCGCGAGTTGCGGTTCCTCCAGAACATGAGCGCTCCAATGATCGCGGTGACGAACCAGAGGAGCATGTTGATGAGGTCGATCCAGACGGCGTTCTTGAGCCTCGAGATGTTGTGATCGCCGTGTGGGTTCTGATGGATGTAGATCGAGGCGAAGACGCCGAAGACAGCCGTCCACAGGATGCTGCAAATGGAATGTTAGCAAATCCACTGGCCCGAATCTCTGTTTGCGCGATCGGAACCGCGATCAACACAACTGGAAGCACTTACAAAAGAACAAGGTCCCAGGCAAACGCGAGGTAGCTCTTGAGCTTCGGGATCACAAAGACCAGACACGTGATCGCGCTGAGGGTAGCCACGACCATGGCATAGACCCAACGCGAGTCTTGGTGCTCATGTCCCTTTCTCGCATTGCTGATGTCGGTGCCGTAGAGGCCGATGACCGCGATCGCAAAGACGAATTGAAGGAAGCGAAGGACGGCGTTGACGATGAAGGCTACAGATGAGCCGGAAGACGAACTGCCAAAGCTGAAAGGCATCTTGGCCTGGGTGCGTTGTGTGGTGGTGGTGGCGGTGGGGGGAGCTGGAGCTGGTACTGGGTCGAGGTCGCGTATTACGACTTGGCTTTGGTGAAGGAGGCGAGAGAAATCTTGTAATTCGATGGGGTCGTTGGCGTTTGCTTGGAGAGCCCCAACAGATTCTGGGTGGCCTAGAGGCAAAGGACGTGGAAGAGAACTTGAGGCAGTGGGTGGTCGAGCACGAGGAATGGGAGCTTGGACAGGTAAAATTTGATCAGCCATCTTTATGCAATATGACGTAGATGAGGGTCGGTAAAGATAAACGCGATAAGCGCAATAGGAGAGAGTGAGGTAAGAGATATATAGACGCAGCCGCACAGAGCTAGTCTTGATTGGGCCTAAGCGGAACAGCTTGGTCTTTATTGCAATCATTCACTTCAGATCTTTCAACACAAAATAATACTTTATTTCATAGATCATACATAATACATGACTGTTAGTGCTCAATCGAATGATTGTCTCAGTTCAGCTTGATCTTATTAGTGAGAGTATCTTTATTTTCTATGAGTAATACGCACGTGTGATCCTGACCCTTCACTTGCACTACGGTTTGATCTCTATCTCTATCTTTATACCTATTATTACCTTGTATTCATTTACCGATGTATGCCTCTCGCAGACAAGGACATAGTGAGTTACACTGGAGATACGGTAGAGAAGCCCACGACAAAAACAATAGCGGTAGACTCTCAATGTACATGCGACCGGGGGTAAAGTGATTAAGGATGATCTTCCTCAGTCACAAGCCAAGGTGTGACGAAGGGCGACGGGGACTTCTTGTCGCTCGAGGAACGATATGTGTAAAGAAAGATAGGATCGTCACTATATTACTACTACATTATGTATTGGTATATGAGGTGCAGAAAGAGCACGTATAAATTGTATATTTGATGGAACTGTAGTAGGAAGCTGCGAAGGGACGAAGGACTCGGTGAGAACTCTGAATCCCCTGTTGCTTTACACATGTATGAGACCGAATAAATACGCCTACGTGAAGTGCAACCCTAATTCGAAGTCGCTATCGGCACTGGCACCCACTGACTACCTTAGCACCGGACCCGGATAAGCAGATGATATGCATAAGGTACCTTAGTGGGTAGGTAGGGTGCAACGGGGCGGCCGTGGCTTTTCACTAATCCTTGTTTTCCCAACATCAATATTAATAAGGTAAGGTAGGTAGGTATTAAGGCAATATTATATAATTATGATTTCACGTCTCTTTAGCACACTGTCTTCCGAATTCGAGTGAGAAGAGTTGGATATGACATGAGAATCACATTTACTCTATTTGCAAAATCCGTGCTTCTATTAAACATAAAGAAATTTGCATGCCAGCCGTAAGCAACTACGTTCTAGAGCAAGGATAGGACTTAATTTCGGCCAAGCGACGAACAGTTCAAATAGCCTATAAAGGCCATGTCACGTTGTGGAAAGTTCTGAAGGCAATCGGTGACTTGGCTGCCTTTATTTGCCTTACCAATTTCATGTCGTGTCAGGTACCTACCTTAGGCATACAGCTTCGCCAGATAACTTCAGCCGCCATACTCTTATAGGTATCGTTCATACCATTATAGGTATAGTGCTCATGCAAGGTAGATCTATCTCACTTGACTGATGAGCGTGCGCTAAGATGAATAACGACAGAACCGACAATGTGGCTTATACCGAAGTGAGGGCCAATGGGGAAAGCGTTGCCCCCCTTTTCCCTCCACGTTTCCCCACTGACTTCTATCACCTCGGGTCTCGCCTTGCGTAAAAGTTATCAGCCCAGCAGAAACCAGCTGCAATATGAACCTACATAAAGTAAGAGCGTCTTGCTCCTTTCCTACTATTCAACTCTTCATATTCCTCGCCCGCCATCTGTTCACTGTTCAAATCGATTTACAATCATGTCGCTGTCTCATCCTCCCTCAATTGATCAAGGCTCGGGTCATCCTTCTTTCTTCATACAATCGGCCTCGAAAGGGGACATGATCAATACTGTCTTCGGCATCTTCGCAGTATTGGCGAGTGCCATCACCATCTGGCAAGGCCACAAGACCTGGAAGATGTGGCGAGAGCATCACCTGCACCGCCATGCGCAAACAAGTATTGTTGTACCTTACTTAGGGATGTTGCTGTTACTTCGACATGCTAATATTGCTTGTCCCCAATAGCTGTACCGCTAGATCTTGAGCTAGGCGGGTCGCCGCCTCCCTACACTAGCCCAGAAATACCCGTCAACCGCCCACTACCGAACGAGGTGGACCGCCTTAGAGTTAGTACAAACATCGATGGGGACAGCACACTTCCAGCTATACCCGGAGACTCGGAACCAGCTCCTGTGACCCTAGTTCCGAGTCCTACACCAGTCGAACAAGAAGTACCCTCAGCAGACATGCAGCTTGGAGCAAGCCAACCGTCAGCATCAGCATCAGCATCATTGGAGCCCCTTGACGCTTCACCCTCGCCGATGAACTTCGGTTCCCATACTGAAGGGTCTTCCGCCTCCGGGCTGACACGATTGGTATAATCACGATGCAATGGCCTCTACTATGCTTCCACTGTATCGAATTAGTGATTGGCGTAATGGTGGGGCATTCGTATATGCTTTGGTCATTGGCAAGGTGGTAGGCTATCGGACCACCCATGGTGATTGGCGTGTTGCACTAGTTTTCGTTCTAGTATACTGGGATATTCTTTTCCTCCCCCAAATAAGGATACGGTGGGCCCATGGCGATGAGTCACGAATATATGAGCATGTTGTTTCCATTTCTTCTTCGACGTCGTGTTCTATTGTCACCTCCATAGACCACAATCCCACTACATGTTCTTCAGCTATACGTCCTTTTAAGGGACTCCTTTCAGTCTTGATGGATCAACACCTACGGTAATACTCTTTAAGAACCTAATAATAAAGATCTTCGAATCACTCATCTTACTTTCGTCTCAACGATCAAGCATTCAATACGTAAATCAATCGAAAAGTTCAAAGAAATTTAAAAAAAACTTGACATCCTCAAACCATGTTCCCTGAAAAGATTAAACTTACACTAGGTTACCCCCTTGGTTATGTTTAGTTATATCAAAGAGGTATGAAAAACGTACTGCATCGGATTAGAATAGCGCACAGTCCTACGCTTAAAAGTAAGGTGTGAGAGATGAAATGAGGCTGAAATGAAAGTACCCTAAGGGCAACGTCAGATTTCTCGTGACGGTGCTGGACCCGTTAATTAGATATGACCATAAAATTCGAGACTTCTTTCACATGGTTTCGGACTACTATCGTTCCGTTACTGTTAGATTGACTTAAAAAGAGTTCGTAGTCGCTTCTGCTGATTATGAAAGTTCTGCTACGATGCTAAGAAACGACGTCTCACGAGATGGTCTTTGACGGTTATTAAACAATTAATACTTCACAGAATATTAATACGCTTCAAAGGAATTCTCAACTATGCAAACGTCGACACACCCAGACTTATGCCACACCATAAACCGGGGATCCCCATCGAAAAAGACCTAGAGATGCCCTGAACATCTCTTGAACACCCAATCCCTCACCCCGAAAATTGACGCGTAGCTTAATAATCCTCATTTAAGTCGTATAAGTAAATTAAATTTGCACATCTCAACTACCAAGTGCCCAAATCAAGCTCCGGAAGCATTGTTCTTCATACGCTCATTCGATTCAGTAAAAGTGCATAACAATTGTCAGAAGATATCTGTTTGGAACCAGCGTATAGCACGCTGTAATGCATACAGGGTATGTTCTGCGGTGGTTATGATTGTGGCAGAGGTGTCTGGCTAGTTGGTCAGGACGTCTAGGCAAATTTCTATTGATGACGTTGAAGTTTGAGCTTTGACCTAAGGGATGATCGGTTTTAGAGGGAGAAGAGGAAGGGTAGATATAGTTGTAGGCCACTTAAGTAGGTTTCATTGAAATAGCTTATCTCGAGAGTAAATATTTCGGAAGTGTGAATTAACATCTTTGTTGGCAAGACGAATCTCCCAGGTGCGACATTAGGAATGCTGTGGAATGAAAGAAACACTCCGAGGTATGCGATATCCAGCGCTGGTGGTTTCGTAAAAGTGTGATTGTAAGGCAGTCAAGGACCTGATATTTCAGGAATGGCAGGAGGTCTAATTATCATTGGCGCGCTTCCTATCCGCCGAGCCGCGCTTCAGCAAGACCCCCGAATCTAAAAATCAAAACGCCGCCGCAATGGAAATTTAAAGAACCATAGGTACTCGGACAAAGATCCGATCTAGATGTACGCCAGACGCCAAGGTCACCCAAATACCGAGGTCGAGGGCTTTCCAACGTTTGGACATGATGGATTCATTGCCGTGCGAATTGTATCGGCTATCGGTTAGATCTGCCGTCCTGATGATACGTCAGCATATACCACAAGAGGAGTGTTCAGATAGGTAGAGAGAAAGAGAGTTGTTTGTGCAAGCGAGTTGCATAATTATCGTCATGCCAAGGGAGCATCTAGACAGTATCATTGGTTAGTAAAGAACTTCCTTTCTGTCATCCTGGTATATCCTCCTACAAGGGTGATTGGGGCCCCATAGTATTGACGTGGCACTGCCTTTTATTGATGACTGTTCTTGAATAGTATTCCACAGATAGTGTAGGCTCGTTCCGTAAAGTTACCTGCGCGGAAAACACCGACTCCGCACAAGGGCTATGCCTTTCCCCTTTTCTTGCAAGATTCGCGCTTTTGGAAATTTTGGGATAGAAAGGTATTCCACTGTAGATGTTGGTTGTAGTCGATGTCACTTTCGCGAGCCAAAGACAAAGGGGAGGTAGGCAAGCGGCGGTGTTGGCTACGTTGCTTCCGCTTAATCTTGTCCATGGCCCTCTAAGTCGGAAATCCCATCCTGAAAGAGCCCTTACAAGTAGCGCAGAAGAACAACAAAAATATACAGCTTCAATGAGAATCGAACCCTCAACCAAAAAGCAAAAAGGATAATTTCCCTGACACAATGCAGTGAATATTAGACCCTCTAACCAAGTTAGGAAGTCAGAGTTCTCGTGACACTGTGCACTAGACGGGTCTGACAACCTGACTTGATAACATATAAGATTCTATTTTGATATATATCTTAATGAATGATATGATAGTGTGTTTTGAGTTTTGTTTGTATCGAGGAAAGGGGGAATGAATACTTCCTACATGAAGAGATAAAGATTTCCTTTTTATTTATCACAATGTACTTTGTTGTCAGTATACTCGCACACTGGCGTCTCACTACACAACAAAACCCTCAGCTATTGTACAAGTGTTACGGTCCTACGCATAACGTAAACACACAGTAGAGCCACAAGTTTCTTTACCTAAGAAATGATAGTTGCATCTCGGCCCTGCTCTTGATGACGGATAAGAATATCATACTCTGCAATTGATCGGGCCCTAACGGGGCTATTATTTGCAGTAGATCATGTTGCCATGATCACGTCCACACCATTACTCCCAGGCCATCTGGGATAATGGCTCAATGCAAGCACTACCTTATAACCAAGAGTGCAGACAGGGGGAACATGGCAGTGATGATACTTGGGGATGAAAGATGAGCGGTGCAGATAAGCTTAAAAGATCTGTCCGGTTTCACCTGTATGATCCAGCGCTGTAAGGGTTTCACCCAGTCACGAGCTTGCATGTATGCGTGCCTCGGTACTATCGTCAGAAAAATATCTTCAGAACCTGCCTTAGGCCGCGATATGGTGCATCAGAGTGTAAGTGGAACAATGGTTTGGAATCATAAAGAAATGTTTGCTGTTTTAGGACCAGCTCTAAGGGACTGCAGATGATTCTATGCGATGAATCTGTTAGGTTTATAGAACGCTTGGAACCTGGAACGGTCAATAATCTCAGTTTGGTCCCGTCGACTACACAAGAATGTGCGGAATATGATACCACAACTAAGAGCATGGCAAAATCATCGGCTTGCTCCATCGTTCAAGCGGACTGTGATGTTATAAAGTAATAAGATGGGCTTGGCCAAGCATCTCTGGCCAGTCCGAAGGCTAAAATGCTGCTTCAAGCCATGCCACCCAAGGTAGAAGTGTGCTGAAAAATCTAGGTCAAAAGTAACAGACCTCCAGCATATAAGACACAAATACAAGTATCCTGAAGTAACCACAGAAATGAAGTTCGAACTGCGAAAGCGCTACGGAGACGATCAACCGTACCACCCAGAAGCGCTGACCTGAGTCTCTTCAGTTGACTGCCGATGTGGAATAATACTCTCGTTGATATCGAAAGCCTCAATGAGGTCTTCCCAAGTTTGGAAGTCGAGGTGAAAAACGGCTTGGTGTTTAGAGATGCCCTCCTCCTTGATTTCCTTTGCACCACGAGGTTTAGTAGCATCTGTCCTGTGTTAACAACCGCCTTACAACACCTAATAAGGAATGGGACCCACGAAGTGTTGGTAGCATACTGCTGTCGTTACCAATTGCTGCAGTTCCGTCTCTGATTAGAAAGCTCACGTAAAAGAGGTTTTCTACAGTTTGGCCGAAGGAATGGGGATTGATAACGAAGTGGAAGAGCGGGATACCGGCGTCGTCGGCAACGCCATGCTTCATCATCAAGGCTCTAATCTGCTCTTCTGTCATGTCATCGTCGACTTCTTGTTCGACTCTATTGGGCCCCTCAACCATTTGGTGAACGAGAAGGTCTCTAATGTTTTTACATAGCGTTGTCAGGTTCGAGTTTTCGACTCTTTCCAGATCTTTGGCCTTAAGCTCCTCCGGATGTACAGCATCCTTAGGATTTCGTTTCTGAAGTCTTTCTCGATGTTGAGTTTGCTTGCGTAACCTTTTCTGCACCGACAAGGGTCCGAGGAGGAAACCGGGAACTGGAGGGCGGACATTGTTGGGGAAGCACGCTTGACGACCAAGCCAGCCCCAATTGAACGCATCCCCCTCATCAGCACCACCTGCAGCATCGCTGAGGTCTTCGTCGCTTTCATCTCTTCGTCGTGCCCCACGAGATGCTGCTGGATCACCACTACTTGGAGCACGACGCATAAAGGTAATGCATTTCCCTACAAAGTCGTCGACATCTATACCCTGCGTTGCGTCCCCGAGATTCAGTTGAGTCGTCCTCTTAGCAGAGAGGTCTGCGGTAGAGACGAGAAGCCGCGAATCTAGGGTTGCATCGGATGTCTGCTTGACCGATGTAAATATATCATTCGCCTTATTGAGCGTTTTGATCAACCCATCGGAACCGGATGCCAGGTATTCAGCGCGCGAATCTGTATATAATTAGATGAGATTACACCATCTAAGATATGAGAGGGTTTGACATACCATTTAATTCCCTTGACAGATCTCTGATCTCTTTGCGGATGCCCCTTCGCTCTTCCATACTCTGATTAGGATCATAGTGCTCGATGTCGTCAATTTCTTCCAGCTGTTTCTGGTGAGCTACCTGACTCGCGTTGGGGACATCGCGTTCGCTCAGCTTTCTTCTCTTGCTGGCCCGTGGTGTTGCTGGCTCAATAGATGTGGGTGTAGGTAGTTTTGGCGGTGGCATAGCTTTCGACTTGCCATTACTGGCGCGCGCAGAGCTCGTCGCAGCCGCTCGATTTTCTTTATCGGATGAAAATGACGCGGCAGGAGATGGGGAAAGTGAGGCTACGACAGATACGCGCCGTTGCCTTCGTCGCGTCGGTCCTCCATCGGAATAGATCTCTTCCTCCTCAGCATTCTCTTCTGCAGGCGCGGAAAGCTTTGCTTGACGTGCCATAGGGAACGTGATAGATTTAGGGATGTGGTGGGTAAAGCTGCTTCGTTTGCATTGGAATGACGCAAAGTCGCAGCGCGACCAGGTTTGCCAATATCCTCTGATGCCTATCCTTTGATCTTGATCAGGTCATGAACCAGGCTATTTGTGAATGGGTAGTACTTTTGACAAAGGACCCAATAGTAGCGAATTTGTTCGAAAGAAAGAAATCTGAGCCTTAGTTCTTGGTTGCGGCTTGGAGAGCATTTGCTTGTCCGTTTTCCGCCAATTTACGCGGTGGTCCATGCACTCGTCTCCTAATCCTCGGGAGCTACTGTAAGTCGAAGAGCCGTCTATCCAACTATAAACCTCGACTGGGCAAGGCTTTCTACGGCAATTAAATAAAGCGACTATCACAATGCTCAGTAGAAGCTATGGAAGAGTATTCCTTTGCCAACTCCAGTGCTCTTGACTATCCTGTCAGTGTCAGAATGTTCGTTCCTGCAAGAAGGATTTACGATGCGGCCTGCTGACATGAAGCAGTGGCAGCTTAGATGGGCAACACAACCCCCCGCCGTTCTCCACTCTACTGCAAAGACCTGACTTGAGACATATTGGTTCAAACACAAGGTGCACTGACGTATCCTATAGCGCTGTAAAATTGCCATACTAACAAACCCTAAGTCTGTATTCTGATCTCTACGTGACTGTACAGTTATGGGCGGACTCTAAGCCGTTGACCGTGCCGCTTCAGACGGCTTACCGGTCATTCAAGAACTCACGGATCTGGAATGAATGGCTGGAGCTCCCAATCACTATATCAACTCTCCCCCTAAGCTCTCAGCTCGCTATATCAATATGGGATCTCTCGCCAACAGGAGGGAAAGGCGCCAGAGGTCATGCCATACCTTTTGGAGGCACTACCATATCGCTCTTCGATAAGGATAATACCCTCCAGAAGGGCAGACAAAAGTGTCGAGTATATCGTCATAAAGTGGCAGATGGTTTCTCATCAACAACCACCCCCGCAGTTCCGCCTCCTCGGAGAAAGCGAGGCGACAATCTTAGCAATGACCATACCATGACGGCTGAAGAGGAGGAGCTTGAAAGACTGGAAGGACTTTTCAAGAAGCATGAAATGGGCGAGATACCGCGGGTGGATTGGTTAGACCAACTCGTGTTCAAAGCGGTGGACCAGAAGAGGTTACAAGTTGAAGCTGCAGCAAAACTTTCTTCGAAAGCGATACGGCAGCAACCGAAGTATACAGACAAGAGCTCTACTGGTGCCAACGACACTACTTCCAAATCTGCAAAGGATGAAGACGTAGACCCAGAATCTCAAGATGACGGCGCTGAGAGATTCCACTTGACTATCGATTTCCCACGTTTCGACCATCCCATTGTTTTTACAGATCACGAGTATGCTCCTCCTCCAATCTCATCTCAATTACATAATGCGTCACTCAGCGGTAATGTAAATTTGAAACCCCCACCAGAAGTACAGCTTGGCCCAGGTATCAACGGTACTGGAGGCGGAGATGGAGATGACGATGAGAACGCTCCACCGCTGATCAGAATCTACGACCCCGAAGTTGGTGCAAAGGACAATCCGGCAGAGAGTAAACATCGGCGCTTAGTGCGAAGCCACCGTACTGGAGTTCTAGACCGAGATCTCAAGCCAAACGCCAAGATCAGGGACGAGCTGAATACGATCATGTCCTATGGACCAACCCAAGAACTCAATGCAGAGGAAAAAGACTTGGTATGGAAATTCAGGCACCATTTGACGCGGGACAAGCGTGCTTTAACCAAGTTTGTCAAATCAGTAGCATGGCAAGACCACAATGAGGCACGACAGGCTGTCCAGATCCTACCAAAGTGGACTGAGATTGACGTAGACGATGCTCTGGAACTTCTAGGTCCAACGTTTGATAATCAGGCGGTTCGAGCTTATGCTGTGGATCGTTTACGGGAGTCGGATGACGAAGAACTGCTATTGTATCTTCTCCAACTAGTACAAGCACTCAAATTCGAGAAGATATCTTCAGAGACTGATGATGACGGTACTCGAGACTCATCATTAGCTAGGTTCCTTATCAGCCGTGCTACTAACAACCTCATGCTTGGCAATTACCTGCATTGGTACCTCATGGTAGAGTGCGATGACAGAAGCCCAGACCAAGCGAAAGAGCATCGCAAGCTCTTTGCTAAAGTTGAATTCGATTTCATGATTGAGCTCACGCAAGCTCCGGATGGGCCAGAGCGCCGGAAGACCCTCTTACGTCAAGGGGAGCTAATCACGGTTCTTTCCAAAATCTCCAAAGAGATACGCTTCTCGCGCGAAGACCGCCCTCGGAAGCTGCAACGATTGAAGAAGTACTTGGCTGATCCAAAGAACGAGTTGCTGACATTCGATCCACCCCTGCCTCTGCCTTTAGACCCCAGTGTCTCGGTCGTGGGCTGTTATCCAGACGAGTCTATGGTCTTCAAGTCATCTCTTTATCCTCTACTCATCCACTTCAAGACTTCCGATGGTAAGAAATACCCCGTTATTTTCAAGACTGGCGACGATCTCCGCCAAGATCAGCTTGTCATCCAGATCATCTCCCTTATGGATCGCCTCCTTCGAAAAGAAAACTTAGACCTAAAGCTGTCGCCGTATCGCATTCTGGCCACAAGCGCCAACGCCGGAGCCGTACAATTCGTACCGTCCATGAGCTTAGCGGCCGCTTCAGCTAAATACAAGGGCAGCATCTTAGCCTATCTCAAAGCAAATAACCCAGACGACAAGGAACCGCTCGGTGTGCGAAGAGAAACAATGGACACGTTTGTAAAAAGCTGTGCCGGTTACTGCGTCATTACCTACCTTCTCGGCGTCGGAGATCGCCATCTGGACAACCTCCTACTAGCCCCTGATGGTAAGCAACTCCACAAAGCCTCCATTGTTCCTAGCTAACCCCAACACCCAAAAAGGCCACTTCTTCCACGCCGACTTTGGCTATATCCTCGGCCGTGACCCCAAACCCTTTGCCCCGATGATGAAACTCTGCAAAGAAATGGTCGAAGGCATGGGCGGCAGCGCCTCCCCGCACTACGCCGCCTTTAAATCCTACTGCTTCACCGCCTACACCACTCTGCGCAAGTCCAGCAACCTGATTCTGAATTTATTCGCGCTCATGGTCGACGCCAATATCCCGGATATCCGGCTCGAGCCCGATAAGGCGGTGTGGAAGGTGCGGGAGAGGTTCCATTTGGAGCTGAGCGAGGAGGAGGCCATGAGGGGGTTTGAGACGCTGATTGCGGATAGTGTGGGGAGTATTTTTCCGGTGGTTATTGATACGATTCATAGTATGATGCAGGGTTTGAGGGCTTAGGGGAGGTTGGTTGGGTGGTGGTTTGGTTGGGGGTGTTATGGAGGTGGTTCTTTCTGAAAGTTATCACTATTGACCAGAATTAGTCTCAGTCATGCGAATTCTACCCTCGTTCCTCCCTTGATTAACAGGCAGCTGTCGTAAAATCTATTCCATACACTCCCTAGGAAAATCGAACTCCAAGATTTATAAGATACCCGCCGTCTCCGCTACCCAGATGCTTCTATGTATAACCTACTTTTACACGCCCCAAAAACACCCTTCTAAATGCTACTGTTCTTTCTACACTCATAACCAAACGCTATGCTTATATATCCACTGCCATATACGACTGACTCCAAAATTCTAATCTTGCACACGATACCCTCGCTCACCCATGCTTCTTCCACTTCTTCCCAACATGATTCTTACATCTCACACTCACCGTCCTCACCTCCCTCCCGCTCTCAACCACCAACGCCGTCAACTTCCCACCCTTCACGCAACTACTATCGATTCCCATGCTCCACTTCGCAACCCGCAACCCCCTTCGCGAATCATGCCCGTAAATCACAGTCGCGCGCTCTTTCGCCGGCAGCACGGTCTGATATCTATTCCACAGCTTGGCCCAAGGCGTGCCCTTGGCGCGACTGCTCGGGACGTGGTTGTGGAGATCGATGGTGCGCATGTTCATGACGGCGGTGGGGTCTTGCACCTCGAGGGCGAGGCCGGGGACGAGGCCGGCGTGGACGACGTGGGTAGGGCCGAGGTGGGGGAGGTGGCCGAGGTGGAGGATTAGAGGGCAGGAGGAGAGGTAGTCAATCTGGGCTTTGGTGAGGGTTTGAGCTAGGACGCGATCGTCGTTACCGCCGCTCGCGAGTTTCAATTCGTCCCTGTTCTTCTGTGGTTGGGAGAATTTGATAGGGCGATTGGAGCCGGCTAGTGGAGTTGTGGTTTCGTCGACTAGGCCTGGGAGAGTGAGGGGGTGGGATACTGTGTCGCGGTGGGCTAGGAGGATGCGGTCTTCGTGGTTACCGCGGACGCAAGAGGCGCCGAGGGAGATGGCGAGGTCGACGACGGCGGGGGATGAAGGGCCTTTGGAGACGAGGTCGCCGGTGAATACTAGGTGGTCATCGCGTTCGTTGAAGGATAGTTTAGATAGCAGATGGACCACTGTGAGAATGTCAGCCATATGCACATCAGGAGCCGATCTCATCTTGCCGGAAATCAAAAGGTAGAATAGCAGGATACTTACGCTCATCATGGCACCCATGCACATCTCCCACAAGAACAAGCCTCCTCCTATCTCCTTTCAGTGGCACTAGCTTTTTGTCTAGTGTCTTTAACTGCACCATCCCTAAAAACGCCGGTGTCATATTATGTCCAAACAGCATATGGCCTTCGCTCATCGTCAAATTCAAAGATTCGTTCAACGCCTTGTTTTCCAATCGCGCAGGTTGCACCCAGCCTATCCAAGTCGCCCATATAAAGCTCAACAGCGACATAATTGATAGGAACTCGATCGCATACCGCCGAAACCGTGGCGCTGATAGTATCTGAAGCAAGGATGGGGGATCCTCGTCGGAAAAAGTTGGGGAGGACGGCGAGGAGTCGGCGTATAGGTTATTTCGCCAATCGTTGCGAACGTACTCCAATAGAGGTCTTGAATACCGCCGGTCTCGATATGCGTGAGCGTGTCGGGGAGGCCACTGGAACTCTGTACCATCTTGAGGACCATAGCGATTACCATTCAACGTCGGATTCCCTAAGCCTCGCTTCTCGTCCGAATAGGAATCTTGGTATTGGTTTCCATGAAACCCCACATGGGTCTCGTTTCTCAACCAAGCTCTAGGCTTTTCGTCCAGAAAAGGAACTTGATGTAAGGATTGGGGTTCGTCGAGATCGAAGTCATCTGAACTTTGGTCGGAGTCCGAGCTGTATGTGTTGGGGACATTGGAGGGCAGGACAGATGAAGGGACCGTGCTCGCAGGCTCCATATGGGAACGGGAGCCAGGCATCGCAACTTGTTCGGATCCTTTGGAGAGACGCCATGAAAGTCGTCGAGAACAAAGGGGGCGAAGCTTGGAGTCTTACATGAGGTAAGCTGTAAAAGCTTTGACCATGCCCATATTTGAACAACATACAGCACCTTGAATTACTACTCCTAGAATACAGAACACAGGTACATTTGGAAGAGATTGAGAGCAAAGTAAGCTGAAATCATTGCTTGATGCATTGCATAGACTGTATGCATACTATATTCGTCACTTGACCAAGGACGAACGACAGGTAGATCTCGGTCGACATCCGCTGTTCATTATAATTCAACAAATACGTTCGCATTGTAAAAATTGAAACACTATGACTTCATGGCCATATTTTACACGTTAACATCTTCGAATCACATATGTTTTCCTCTTTTCATACGTCTACATGCTCGTCGAGCGTTCATGACTATCTCATTCTCGTTCTGAGGAATGTCTTATTCAGATCTATCTATGAAACTATGAAGCTATCTTCACAAGAGAGAAACAGGACAAGATCAGATAACTGCTGCTCAAACGAAAAGCGCAAACAAGGGAACCTTATATCAATGATTTTGCTTCTGCTTCATGTCCCTTCACGACTTCGTCGACCTTTCGACCTTTCTTTTATATCATGCAGGTCTTTGCGAAAACACCAAACCAGCATTAGTAATCGAGTCTGCCATCGCCACTCTTGATATGGTTTCCATGAAAACCAAAAGCTACTACACTCTCCATGCTCGCCCTCCCTACCTCCTGTAGATTTCTTGCATCAAGTACCAATAGATAGCTCTTTCCCTTGGTGCCATCCAGTACGACGCTTAGCAAAACCCCCTCGTCTTCTTCGTTGCCTTTTGGGTCAGGTACAAAGATGGGTTCTCCAGGAGTCTGGCCATGGTACTGCCACGTGATGTTCTTATGAGTGTGGGTGTCATACTTGGTGATCTGATCAAAAAAGGTCGAAGCACCGGTATCTGAAACACCATATATGTAGCGATAAGGACGTGTAATGTTTCTGAAGTTCATTGTAGGAAGCTCTACCGAGGAAGACTTTGGAGCAGCCCACTCAAGAATAGCTTTACCCATGCCAGAGTCGAGCTTGGCTTCAATGTTAGGAAGCCGCCATCTCTTGATCGCTGGCCGTGCGGAGTCGCCTTTCTTGCCGACAAAATCTCGTGAGCCGGTAGAGGTGGCTTTCACATTGTTATAGTAGAGTTTTTTAAGAATGTCACAATTGTCATAGGCCACTAAATCGGCTACAATGTCAGTCTTAGAGGAGTCTGTTGTTGAAGGCTCCTCCCAGGCATTGATGGTGTGGAAACAGAAGAAAGGGGTTGATTCGTATGTTGCAACAACGCCTGTGCCATACTTGCGGTCGACGACGAACCACGTTGATGGGATGGACTCATCGAGAGGGTTGAGGGCATCGAGAATGTTTTGCTCCCAAAGGAGCTTCGCACCACCGTATGCGTAGTAGCTACCCCAGACGCAGAGAACGACATGGTTCTCAGTCAAGAAAAGAGAATGAATGTAGGCGCTTTTGGCATTCGTAATCGTCGCGAGAATCTCGGTTTCGCCAGTCGAGGCAGAGACGTGGAAAACACGATACGTAGGCTTACGGCCTACATCCAGGTTGAAGTTGTACACATCGCCTGTAACGGGGTCTGACTTGGCATGTGCAGCGGACATGGCTCCTTTGAGATCAGGGTGTAAATTTGTTTGCTGGGCCATACCAATGGGCTCCAGTGTTTCAGGGTCCAATCGCTTGAGGACGGTGGCGTCCGTCTTGACCCACAAAGTCTGGATACCAGATGCATGACCTCCACCTTCTTTCTTGGATGATTTGGCGGATGGCAGACCTGGTAGGTCGATAGAAAATGTAACGTTCACATTGGCATCGGCTTCGCGAGGAGTGAACATGCTGGTGAACTTTTTGAAATAGCTTTCGCATGGGTCATGCTTCTGGCCGAAAGTAAACCCCTTGAAAGATCCCGATTTACGGATGTTTTCAATGAGCTTATCTACAGTCTTCCGAGAGTTGTAGAAAACTTTGGTCTGTGCGCTGGGTTTGGACGCGGCTATGATCTGAAAGCGATGAACCTGGGCGAAGCCATCGAACCAGTGAGAGGCTGTAAACGTTGTACCTTTCTCGGTGACAACTTGGCAGCCACCCGGACCAGTGCGGTATAATATGCCAGCTGCATAAGCTGGTATCTGTCCGGTCACAACGAGCTCAACCGGAGAGCGATAGTCGACGTCTCCATCGAACTGTATGAGTATCAACATGGTACTTATTGTGGGTACATATGTCAGTGACTTGCCCCCTGCTCGTTCTGCCATCCATTGTACGGTTCTAAGCGATCGGTGCCCATCGCCATAACAGATTTTGCGCTAACAATAGTCGACCCAGCAACTTTGAGGACCTAAGCCACTTGGGAGCTTGTACAAGCAAGAGCTTAGTGATGTATAAGAATCTTGAAGGAATCTGGAAGGATAGGGTAGAGTATAGGATTCTAGAGTGTCGCTATCTTTTTGGGAATTGCACTATAATATACCGGTCCTTAAAGATCGATACTGGAATGGAAGCTTATAGACGTAGATTTGTGAAGATAGCTCATGCTGATGCTGGGAAAGGCCAACTCTTATACCTACACATAACTCACAGTTCTAGCAGAACATCTTTCATGTGGCTACACTTTTGGTCGGACACGGACCAACCCCATCAATTCGTCAAGGATTCGGCCGCAGCAAATTCGAAGGGGCCCAGGCATCCAAGTCTCAAGTGTTGTGTAGCAAGATAGAACGCTCGAAATGAGAAGAGATGCGCATCGGGATTAGACCGATGGGACAACAAATTTTGATCCAAAGCTGCCCAATTGACCGCCTTGCTTTCTACAAGGACAACTCGAGACTGGCTGCGAAGCAGTTTTGCATAGACTTCGGTCGTTGAATATGACCGACTACATTACGCACGCACGGCACTGCACAGCATCTGCCCGCTACGTCCGTAAAATCTTTCCGGCTGGAATACAGGCCGGCTTTTAGAACAAGTGGCAGTCTTACCAATTTTTCCATCCATTCCTTCAAGTAGAAAATGATAAAGCTTTTCTAGGGCGACGTTCTCTGTGTCAATTTGTACAAGTTTATTAGACACGGTCTTCCAAGGTCGATACAGCTAAGTGCCCAGGCGCAACAGGCAATGTAGATTTCTATGGCAGGCCAGGGTGCCAGGGTCGGATGCAAGAGTCGTTGCCGATTGTCAAATTACACCAAAACATAGGCGTTTTACTACCAAATCCACGAGAAAATCAACCACATCGCCATGAAACGACCTCGAACATCTAATTCATAAGACAACAGACTTTCTGGTAGACTACATCCACTCGAGCACGTGGCCAACAGTTAAGGGTCACGGGTCACAAGGCTTCGGAAATTCGTCAACAAACGGGAGTTCCAGAAAGAACTTAAACTACAATGATTAAAGCTTCTGTTCGACGGCCTGGTGCAGAACGTTCTGGTTGACCTAGCAAGCTATATGATGATACAGTTAAGAAGACGATCAACACTCTGAAAGGTCATTATAAGAGACATATTTGATCGTGAGGCGAATGCTGTGAGTACTTCGAATCGAGCTGCAGTGCAGACACTGTGAAAAGAGCTTTTAAAAAGGCTGAATATCACAAGTGCCGTGCCTGTCAGAAGAGCTAAATAAGCTATGAGCAAGCTGAGCTTTCTCAAGAACTTACAGTAGTAAATTCAAAAGATTAAAACTTTCTCTCAGGTTTACTTTTTGTTGGGACCGTGCCTAGAATCCAACCTGTGGAACCATGGATGGAATGTTTGATCAATAGAGGTAGCTATAACTAGGAGTTTAAGAATACATAAGAAAGAAGGTATTCCGTACGTGGAACACTATTAATGTAGTGCTCAGAGTTCGCGCTAGGCCCAAAGGGAACGTGTTGTGACACGAAGGAGATAAGGTGATGGTAGTGTCGATTAGGGTGTCGGTTAGGGTGTCGGTTGGAGGGGGTTGGTTAGGGTGTTAGGGCTTGTAATGTGACGAGCCAGATCTAGGAAACCCCTTGTTCCTGGCAGCCGTTTAGCCGTAGGCAAACCCTTAGGGCTTTACCGTTTAGGAAACCCCGTAACACTTTTCATATGAATCTTATTTTTATCAAAACTCTCAGCATATGAATTGTATTATTAGAAATAATAAGAAACGAAATTGTTCGAATGCAGACAGTCAATTCAATGTATAAGCTATAATAGAAGTCAATTAAAAGAGCAAGCTTATGTTTTGTGAATACACGAAGAAACAGAATAAACAGCAGAAGAACGGAAAGATCAGAGTCACGATTCAGAAGATGAGCGAAACTATGACTCATCAGCGATATGCTGATGAAATACTATTTATCGTCAAGGATTGAAAGCTTTAAATAGAAGCTGAAGAACATGTTTCAAGAAGATAATGATGACTCACACGGCACACGCTCGGAAGAAAACATAGCACGCACGGCACGCTACAGAAAGATCGAATACGAGCTGAATTACACCGATGACTGATCTTCACTCCCTCCCAAAGGCAAACCAGATGCCAGGGGGGTAAAAATAGGAATGTTAATAGCGTGATGGACATTCGGCAACGACTTTCGCATCCGACCCCTCGGGCCAGCACTAGAGAAAAGCGGCGCTGCAAAGCGGTCTAATGCCAGACCTACCTTACAGTAATCCAAGTCCTGGTATATTACACCAGGGACCTCGCATACCTACATGCATGACGCATTCTATCCTACCTTATCTCTGGACGTTAAAGCCACAAAAGTCGACTTATACGCCAACAAATTCCAACGAGCTCAATGGAGCGTACTGTCCAACGACTAGCGAATGGGGTAAGCCTGGCTGCCTGTATGTCCAAGAGGGGTTCAGTACTACATAAACCACCTTAACTCATGTATTTCTTGGTCACTTGGATCCATGGCTATAGCAACAAAGCTCTCTTTTGTTGATGCTTGTGCTCAGCCTCAGGTTTCATTCTGAGACACGGGCAAGCCGTGCCAGCTTCGGAGAGCGGTTCATAACCTGGCTCGATCGGTCATATGAGACCTTGAAATCGATTCCTTTAGCTACTTACTCTCTGGTTGTGATATTGTATATCCTATACTACAGTGATGCAGCTACGAGTCTGTTGTGCATCCTGGCGATTTCCTCATCATGCAGTGAACAATGGTTGATTTCATTATCTTTCTTCATTCAATCGCACCGCTCTTTTGCAAAGGCGAAACGCTTGTTGTCTTAGGTGAAGCAGTTTCCGAAGCCTTCAACTGCCAGATCAAACCCTAAACTTTTTAACTCGCTCTAGATCCAGTACTGTTGCACTGTCGCAACTGTATGACTGGTTGGTGCGTTTGCCTATTGTTCCGCGAAACGTGATTTACTTCAAGTAAATATTTGGCTGACGGTCATCCTGTATGCGCCTGTCGGATGTTGCGATTCAACCCAGATTAGGAATCAAAAAGTCCCGCGGATAAACCCCCGCGGGCGAACACATGAATTATGTTTTACATCTTCTTGCGATCCGTGTTTTTTGACACGGTCGAAACAAAGGCATGGTATTCTCTGTCGAATTGCGCTTACAGCAGATATGGCCCTCAAATATACCCTCATTTTGCAACTGTAAAGGCGCCGCATTTCAGTGGGCATCTTAAGATAAGGTTTTCTTACTATGTTGCGTCGTTTGTCTTTCATTTTCAGATAAGAATCGGTCTTTCCCTCTTGCCAAAAACCGGCAGTCAATCCA
>JAABUL010001486.1_pt1 | contig 44387 bp, 46 predicted proteins | sample 5559151 | NCBI WGS metagenome assembly JAABUL01 (sample SAMN10711876, study PRJNA513368) | rock metagenome | isolation source: Antarctica rocks | place: Antarctica: Victoria Land, Pudding Butte sud
GGGATTGGCGGGTGAGAGACATTTTGATGGGCTTTGGGACGTGTTTTGAAGGGAAGTCTGTTTTGCCGAAGAGAAGAAGGGAGGGTGTGTAGGAGATGTAGTGTCGATCAGAGGGCATGGTGGAGAGATGTAACGATGACGTTCGGGAGACTTCCTACCTCTGCTGCCGGATTGTGGCAGCTTTTGAACACGAGGTTTCACCTTGTTCGATGGTCAAGTTGTCGTCTTCAATATGTATGCAGTCACGTGTTTTTATTTAACTTCATTCATGTTTGAAGTCGCTTTATAGAAGGAAGATTGTACAGAACAGGAATAGGAATCGTGATCGAAGAATGTAGCGTGCGGAGTCTCGGGAGGCGCAGGCTGTGGCGCATACCCCGCTCTAGAACATTTTTTGAAGTCTGACAGAAATGACTCCAACGTCAGACGATATCAATTGACGACACAGTCGCTTTTTGCACCACCAGAAACACTCGTGGCTGAAACACAGTCGCCCATCATGTCCGAGGTATACCCAAACACACCAACAACACCCAATGGCTCCCCACACTAACACCACACCAGTTCTTCCTCCCCAACCCCAACGTCGGCGACCGGACCCGCGCAGAGGACTTCCGCATCCGCGGCATGACCCCCCTGACACCCCCCGACCTCCTCCAGCACGAAATCCGCCAGTCCCCCAAATCCAAAGCCACCGTCCTCGCCGGCCGCAACGAAGCCGTCGAAGTCGTCCAGGGCACCGACGCCAACCGCCGCCTCCTAGTCGTCGTAGGCCCCTGCAGCATCCATGACCCCAAAATGGCCCTCGAGTACTGCGACCGCCTCCTAACCATTAAGAAAAAATACGAGGACGATTTATTGATCGTGATGAGGAGCTACCTCGAAAAACCCCGTACAACCGTTGGCTGGAAAGGTCTCGTCAACGACCCGGATATCGACAACACCTTTAACATCAATAAAGGTCTCCGCACAGCGCGCCAACTCTTCCTCGACCTCACCGAAAAAGGCATGCCCCTAGCGAGCGAGATGTTAGATACCATCTCCCCCCAATTCACGGCCGACCTCCTCTCCGTCGGCGCCATCGGAGCCCGAACGACGGAGTCACAAATTCACCGCGAACTCGCCTCCGGCCTCTCCTTCCCTATCGGCTTCAAGAACGGCACCGACGGGACGCTTGATGTGGCTATCGACGCCATCGGCTCGGTAGAGCATCCGCACCATTTCCTCTCCGTCCAGAAATCCGGCAACGTAGCCATAGTCGGAACTGACGGTAACGACGATTGCTTCGTCATCCTCCGCGGGGGCAAAAAGGGCACGAATTTCCACGCGTCCGCTATCGCAGAGAGCAAGGCGGCTTTGGAGAAGAAGGGCCTCCGTGCGCGGCTGATGGTTGATTGCTCGCACGGGAATAGCGAGAAGAATCATGCGAATCAGCCGAAGGTTGCCCGGGAGCTGGCGAAGCAGATAAGGGAGGGGGAGGATGGGATTATGGGGTGTATGGTTGAGAGTAGTATTCATGAGGGGGCGCAGAAGGTGCCGAAGGAGGGGAAGGCGGGACTTAAGTACGGTGTTTCGATCACGGACGCTTGTATCGGCTGGGAAGACACTGAAAGAGTCTTGGAGGAGTTGGCAGGGGCTGTTGCTCAGAGGAGAGAGGAGTTGGGGAAGGTGCAGGGGAAGAAGGAGAATGGGGTGGTTGCCAATGGGACGAACGGGCATGCGTGAGGTGGGGATGGGTGATGATTGGGATGAGGTATGAAAATGTCGATTTGTAGCATGGCTGGGGGCGTTGATCTGCACATAGATGACTGGAGAGAGACGTTCTGGGATGTCCAATGTGTGCATTCTTGCTCGTCATTTCCAACCATCTCGTCTTGCACGGATTGCTTGGCGTTCTGCGCTCAAACCTGAAAAGGGAAGGAGCGACCCCAAGAGTGCACCAACATGCTACAAAGCAGTGTTATGAGCATACAAACCTCTCCACACAACAATGGGAGCAGAAGTCGGCGCATCTAGCACCCGAGAAGGAATGTACGTTCTTCCTCTTGCCCACTCTTAAACTCAGCTGGATTTGGAAGGCAGGTGCCATGCACATGCCACGACGCTTGGAGGAACTCGCCGGTTTCCACCATACAGTGTTGGATCATCACCACACCAGGTGGACTCATCGGCAAGCGAGCCAAGCAATAATGTGAAGTAGGACTACAATACGGTTACACGGATATTCTCCGGTGCTTCCTCTTCTCTGCATCGCTGGTTTCCGGTGGCCAAAGAAGATGGAGAGGCTCGGGAGGAAAGGAGGGAGACGGAATTGTCGAAAACAGGAAAAAGGACGGATGATGAATGGGATGAGGTACGACGATATCTTCTTGTACGTGGACACGACGTTTCACTGCACCAGGACGACCCAGACAAGTTGTTCACATATCCATGCTCCGATCCCTCAACCATGAGCCCAGGCCACGTCTCCCTCATCATCGGGTGCAGGCAGCGGGGTAGGAATCTGCTGCGCATCCCCGGTCTCCTCCAGCGGTCTCGCCTCCTCGTTGCCGTCGACTAGAGTAACAACCATCTGTGGGCGGAAGCTGAGTTAGACTGAGCCCATTGTCCAGTCCGAACGATGTCACCGTTGGCGAGCACAACCTCTAGGCCCGCGATGTGCTCGTGGTGGGAGGCGGTTGGCGTAAAGCCTGCTCCGCGGTCGAGAGTCTATGTGCGCACCTCAGCATTCTGTAATCGCTCCTCTTGGGACAAGAGAGCTCACATTTCCAATCACGCTCCCCCAGCCTAGGGACGGCACGCTGGGCCAGACTTTCGAGTTTTTCTCAACGCAGTAGTTATACAGATCAGTGAAGGTTACACCGGGCTCAACGACAGCATAGGCGAACTTTTAATTAACCTCGAGTATCTTGTCCATGCGATGGAGGTCTAGTGCTACCGAGCCTGGAAGTCTTGGAGCAGGACCGCCGTAGCCGATGTTTTTGCCTCGTGAGAAGGTCCAAAGCGGGATACCATGCTTGTTGGCGACTTGCAGGACCTTTTGGAGGGCCTCTATCGTTGGCGGGCTACATCGCTAGTCAGTAACTGTACGCAAAGCTGCATCGAGATAAACCCACGTTACCGCTGCACTCGGTATCTTGCGTTCGCACCAGGCTCATCGATCTCGTACGGGTCGATGTAGTCTTGCAAGGCTTCTCCAGCGAAAACGTTCTTACTTCCTAGAGCTTCCACGAACTGGTGGATCACTTGATCGAAGTCCTCTGTGCTCATGCCAAGTGGCAGAACTGGGTAGAGCGGCCGCTCGGATGAACCTAGGTAGAGATCCGTGTGTGCTTTTTGCACTTCTGGATCCTCATATCGGGTCGGTGGAGTGGTAGTGGCCATATTTTGTTGCTATTGTGGGGAATATCTGGATGGATCAGAAAGCTACAGAATCACCTACCTGTCACCGAGCGCGGATACGCATGTGGGCATCTATATGTCTCGACTTGGAGCCAGCGATACCTAGACCACGGCAGTTCGTCTTGTCGTAGCCGCTCGTGGCACGAGGTACGTGGTACATGCTGCGCGGGCAGAGGCATCTGCTGGAGCCGGGAGATGAGGAGAGAGCGAGGAACAGAAATGAGGAGTCGAAGCAACTCCCTGGGATCACGGCACGTGCCCTATAACATGGGCCAATGCAGCGAGAAACCCGTGCCTGGTGCTGCCCACGTTGATTCGTGTTTCCGAACGCTCTTTGTGAAGATCCTACATTATGCTTCGGTAAATCGTGAGACGAAGAAGGTTGAGGAGACCGAAGTCTTGGGGAGTGCAGCATAACAGATAAGTACAATGCAGCTGTTCCATACATTCTCACTTCCTGAGACCCACCACTGAACCTGGTCCTTCCCTGGCAGCATGCTTCTCTCTCTTACATCCCTCGTATGTTTCATCACTGCAGCATCCGCAGCTACAGGACCTCAGTGCAATCCTCATACCAATGGCACGACCTTCACCGGCACCGCCGGCACCGAACAACAGCTCAACAGCACTACCATCCGCAAGATCAAAGCCGCCGATGCCAACCAAGGCGTTGCAGTTGACGCAGACCGCTTCTATTCCATCGACAACTACTCTATTACCAAGCACAACAAGACCACCGCCAAGCCTCTTCTTCAATGGTATGGCGGTGAATACGGCCCAATCATCCACTTGGACGGCGGCGTGGTCATCGACGGGATCCTCTACGCGCCGCATTCGAACTATCCACAGGTTCCACTAACCAGCTCGGTGGAGATGTGGGACACTGAGACCATGGAGCACATTGGCTCCCGTAGCTTTGGCATCGAACGCGGCTCACTAACCTGGATCGATCAAGACCAAAACGGAACTTGGTACGGCGTCTTCGCCAACTACGACCGCGTGCAGGCTGGCCAGACGACACCGTACGGGCTCACGATGAACACGCAGATCGTGCAGTTCAATGACGACTGGACCGTTGCCCGCGGATGGATCTATCCGGCTGAGCTGTGGCAGTCTTTCTCGCCGATGAGCAATAGTGGCGGCTCCTTCGGTCCAGATGGATGGCTATATATTACCGGCCATGACGCTACGGCTGTCTACGTGATCAAGCTGCCTGATGCAGGTGATATCGCGATATGGGTCGCGACGATCTGGGCAGCAGATATTGCTGGGCAGGGTATCGCGTGGGATAGATCAAAGGAAAGGACGGCAGTCTGTACGGCATCAGCAGGGACTCTGCCAAGGTCGTGGAGATAAGCGCGCCGCTGCAGGAGTGCGAGTGGACTGTGCCCGTGAATGTGGGAGCGGTGTATGGGCCTGGGGACTTTGTGTTTCCATCTGATGACTGATGGATGTGCTGTTAACTCGGTGATAGAAATGACAGGCCGTGTATGAATGCAATTATACTGACGATTATACCACAGTATAACCACGGTAAGTGACAGCCCAATTGTACTTGCTCTCTTTCTCTGGCGCGATCGCTTTTGTCTGTATAGCAGGACGACATCCCGACGCACTAGAGGTACTGTTACAGCGTAGACGGGTTGCAAGTTCATCAGCGACATTCGACGCCACTCAATGCGTCGCTGCTGGTGAAGACGGTCAACCTGGCTCGAGTCCCGGTTCACCACAACACCCCTACGGCAAGTCAAGATTGCCTCGCAGCTCAAGTAGAAGTCGGTCGTCCATGGGAATTTCTCGAACCACACACTCTTCATCCAACCACTTGACACACAGAGAGACAGTCTCGATCACCACCCTCAACCAAAACCGCGGAAACTTCTTCAACCACCAAGACGCGATGTCTTCGAACTGGTACAACAATCAGGCCAACCGCCAGCTGCCACCACCCATGTACAACGAGCAGTACGCGCGCAGTGCACTTCCCAAGAACTTCGGGGGCCTCTATCTCGGCCGCGGAGGACCCAGCACGGGCGCCATGGGCCGCAATGAATACGACATTGTTGGCGCGCATGTCAATGACCAACTGGCAGATCAGAAATCTCCCTTACTACCAGCAGGGTCGATATCCATTGCAGGGCGGGTATATTGATGGGAACTTTTACTACTGGTAGTTTGTTCGGCATGGTTTTGATATCCAAGGAGGGATGGCGATAGCTTATGATGCGAAGCTACCGACTATGGCATTGAAGTCTTCCTGATAATTCTCATGACATGTTGTATCGCAATCAATGCCGGTCAGGAAGAGGTGTAGTGTAGTGAGGCGAGAGGCGTCACAATGCCAAAACGTCGGAGCGGCTGCAGCGCCTCACTGGCAAAGGACTTTGCTAAGCACGGTGTTGACGTGGCAGTAATTTCCCTCTGCCGTGCACTGTACTCCACCATCAGCAACCCTCCCCTTAAAGTACCTCATGATCAAACTTACCCGGTACTCGCCATCGCAGAGATACTGGATTTGGTGGTCACTGGGTCCGAGCAGGCAGTAGCCGCCAGGCACGTCGCCACCGTTGGGCGCTTTCAGATAGCAGTACTGTGTGGAGTGCCATCAGCTACTTGATCTCAGGTTCAGGGCAATGGAGATCGTACTCCTTCATCGGGCTCACTGCCGGCTGGAGGAGTGCTGGGGGCAGGATCTGGAGCTGCGTTGATGGAGGAGATGAAGAGAATGCTGATGATGGCGAGTTTGGAAAGCATGCTGACGAGTGGCCCGGAGTTGGCGGAGCTTGTCTTCGGAAGCGGTTGTGGGGAGACTGGTCAAGGTATAGATATGGAGTTCGAAGTTTGTGGATGATTTGGAGGTAGAGTTTCAAGTCGTTCGACTGCTTATATGCCTTTCTCCCAGACCTGCCGCTTTCGCTTTTCATATCAGCGGGGAAGGTTTGGCATGGTCGACGTCCACAGGTCTCTGATGATAGGGTGGTTTCGTATTCCAGAGATGACGATCATTGTCGATATAGGTCTAGCATTATAAAGCCAGGCACGACAAGACTGACGGCTTGTGTTCCATGATCTGCAAAGCATAGAATGATGGGGTAGGTAGCACAACGTACCCATGACAGAGGCTTGAGAAGGATTCTAGACGAACATTGACTGGATCTGAGGATTCGAACGTTCCCATTCAGTCCCAAACCTCGTGTACTCCTTTCATGGTGGAAGAACGGCATGATCTTGTGTGATCTCAAGCACTGGCATACCGTGACTTAACGTTTTGAGCCCGGCCATCTTGCCTCCCAGCGCCGAGCGTTGTATGTCTTAGCTCGACGAAGCTCTACACAAGCAATGTTGGCATCCTCAAATACAAAGCACAAACTCCGATGTGGGCCGTCGAAAGGAACGTCAAACGCGAGTGCGACCCTGGCGCATGAACGTACCGTAGCTGGCGCAGTAGGCTAACATCTTCATCTTTCGTGACTTCTTGTCCCCGTCGCTAGGGTCAGCAACTCCACCTGGGCGCAGAAGGGGACAGCTAGGACTGTTAGCCCGCAGCTAGCTGGACGTTTGAAGGAGAAATGGATTGGTTCTGCGGTCGATCATTCCATCTTGGATAGCCTCCTGGTAGATCCACGAAGTCTCACTCGAGCTATGTTGGTGTCGTGAGAGCGCGGGATGCCAACCATTGAGTGGGTCGTCAAGAGGAGGTTGACGCGAGCCCGAGGAACCTTGTCTCCTAAAAGAGTTGGTTACACAGGTTATGATTTAGCAACAGCTACAGTGGCATGGAGCACATTGTCTTCACATGCTCACCCGCAAGGCTGGAGACTGAGGGATCAACGTGGAAGGAGTAGTAGGAGTCGTATGTAGGCAACTGGTAGCTCTCCACTTCCGCATTATCCAGGCGTGAAAGGAGTCATCGGGATACATTGATGGGGGGTATCAGTACTGGATTCGGCTGGCGGGGTGTTGCTGTCGAGGAGGGCTCCCTATAGCTTGTAGTGTGATGAAGCAGCCCACTATGGCATTGTAATCTTTTTGATGATACGGTACTCATGGGGTGTAGAAAATCGAAGTGAAGAGGTGAAGTAAAGGCGCCGACTCTTCGTTCCGGAAATAAACAAAGCGGCCCGACACCTCCACCATCCACCAATCATATCAGACGTAATCGCCATCATCATCGATCTGGGCCTTCCTTACTTCATTACCATTGCCACACCCTCTTTCTCCCCTCCACCACCCACCCACACATCTACAATGGCACTACGACTAGCAACACGGCGCTTTGCCGCCCCCCTCGTCCTCCGCCGCGGCATGGCCACCACGATCGAACACACCAAGGGCGAACCCCTCAGCACCGTGAGCGAGATGACCTCCGGCACGAGCACACCCGAGCCCGCGTCCAAAAGCACACCCATCAAGGACCCGAGCCCTTCGCAGCAGGCCAAGATGAAGACCTTCCAGATCTACCGATGGAACCCGGACGAGCCTACCGCGAAGCCGAAAATGCAGAAGTACAGCCTTGATCTCAACAAGACCGGACCAATGATGCTGGACGCTCTGATCAGGATCAAGAACGAGGTGGACCCGACATTGACGTTCAGGCGAAGCTGTCGCGAGGGGATTTGCGGGAGCTGTGCGATGAACATTGATGGAGTCAACACATTGGCATGTTTGTGTAAGTTGCCGTCGTGAAAGAATGGCCATACTCAGCACGATTGAGCAGATGGCTAACGCATGACTTCCAACAGGCCGCATCCCGACCGAGCCAGGCAAGGAGTCGCGGATATATCCTTTGCCACACACATATGTCGTCAAGGACCTCGTACCGGACCTGACGCAGTTCTACAAACAATACAAATCCATCAAGCCATACCTGCAGCGAGATACGCCACCTCCAGATGTGAGTCCTCTACCATGGCTAAGCTCATGGTAAGATGCTGATGATGTCTAGGGACGTGAGAACCGCCAAACCAAGACCGACCGCGCCAAGCTCGATGGCCTCTACGAATGTATACTCTGCGCGTGCTGCAGCACTTCATGCCCATCATACTGGTGGAACTCCGAGGAGTACCTCGGCCCGGCTGTCTTGCTCCAGTCATACCGATGGATCGCAGACTCGCGTGACGAGAAGACGGCTCAGAGGAAGGATGCGCTGAACAACAGCATGAGCTTGTACCGTTGCCACACCATATTGAACTGCTCGAGGACATGTCCCAAGGGACTGAACCCGGCGCTTGCGATTGCGGAGATCAAGAAGGGGTTGGCCTTTTCCGGTTGAAGGTTGATAGCATTGTGATTTCTGGCAGCGAAGGGTTAGGGCAAGGAGTATAGCGAGTGTTCAAATGTGTACATGAAATCGTTTATCCAAGCTTCGCGCGAACAGCATATTTCTGGTGCCTAGAATCATGACACAGGACGTATGAAGTGGTTCGAAACATGCATATATGTATATGTGCTGTGCCGCCTTCAACTCCAGCCCCGCTTCTTCCACTCTCATCGGGCCTCGCAGACCTTGCCAGAACAAGGTAGGCCGCCATGACTTCGACTTGTTCACCTTACGCCACATTTCCGAAACCATGCCTACCCGCTCACCAGGTTGTTTCTTGTGCAGAAAACGCAAGGTCAGATGCGATGAGGGAAGACCAGGTTGCAAGCGCTGCGACACGCATGGAGTGCCATGTCCCGGCTACCGCGTCGATAAGGCTGGCGGTATCGAATTCAAGGACCAAACTATTGTAACCAAACAGAAGGCCAATGAACAGTATCGAGTGAAAGAAGCGATACGAACAGCTACGAGCCATGTCATCAGGACGAACGAAAACGCCAGCATTAGCGCATCATCTACATTCATCATAGAAGACCTGGATGCTGTCTACGCCACCAACCGCTGGAGCAGCCCAACATCCTCTAACTCATCTGTCCCCACCGTGGATCTCGATAGCGTCCCAGCAGAACGGCAAGGCCTTGTTATCCTTGCGAACAGCCGACCACCCATTAACCGCAGCAAAGCCATCTCGGCCGCATACATGCAGGGCCCAATGCCACTCTACAGTCCGGACGTCGAGCGCGCATCCCTTTACAGCTGCTTCATAGACACATATCTCCCGCAGACGGTCAATGGAGCTCAGAACGGTCACTTCTCGTTCTTCCAGTGCATAGCGGAGAAAAGGTCCACCCAGCCCGCCCTTCAGCAAAGCCTCGACTCCCTCTGCTTAGTGCAAATCGGATCACTGTACCAGGATCAAGCTCTGGTCAAGCAGGCTGTCCGACAGTATTCCAACGCGCTCAACAGCCTCGCGCGCTCGATAGCGAAAGGGCAGTTCCTCCACGACGACGATGTGCTTGCGGCTGTCACTGTTCTGGCGACGTGCGAGCTGTACGAGGAGATCTCGAAGACGGGCGAAGGATGGGGAAAACACGTTCAAGGTGCGAATCAACTAGTCGCACTACGAGGACCGGAGTCAATCAAATCTGATCTCGCGCTACTGCTATACTCGAACATGCGACACGGCGCGATGATACATGCCTTGATAGCCCGCAAGGCGCCGTTTATGGCGACGCCCGAGTGGCGTGAAGTCGCTTTCCGCGTCCCGAAAGCTGTGCAGGACTCTAGCACCACGTTCTACGACCTAGCGATCCAGATACCGGGCCTGTTAGAAAGACACGATGCCCTCGACTTCGACGCCCCGGACGCAATGGAAAGGCTGGATGCTGTTCTGGCAGACTCTACAGATCTAGAAGACGAACTACGTGACTGGTACGCAGCATGGCAAGCTCTCGGAAGTCTGACCTCGAGCTCTCCAACACCCTACTACAGCCTCCGACCCATCGAGGAGTTCCCGCTGTTCTTCTCACTCTGCCACGACCGCGCGTTTCCCGAGGCGTTCATGTTCCCGGACTTCTTGGTCGCGTACCTGCACTCGCTGTACTGGATGAGCATGCACTTTCTCCGCACCAACACGCAGTCGCTGCACAAGCGTCGCCACCGACTCGACCATGACTGGTACCCATCTGAAGGCTCAGTCGTGCGAGAAGATGAGTTGCTCGGCTACACCCTCAACCTCTGTCGGTGTATACCGTTCTTTGTGGAGCCGATCAGCAGCAGCACCGGAAGTATTGGGATCTTCCTGCCTATAAGGTGTGCCGCGATGTACTTCACAGCGCACGGCCATTGGGCATGGCTGAAGTGGATCGGGAGTGTGCGGAACTCGGTGTTTGTACGAGGGCTGGTGCCGCCGAATGTGAGCAACGAGTCTAGACGAGCGTCGCCTTCGCCCTGATGGCTTGTCCAATGTTGTGTGCCGACTTGAAAGTGCTGTTGTTGAATGACTCGGCCCTTGGCTCTCAGTCTCCATCTGGGTTCAACAGCATGTCTTCTTGGACACGATCGAACTGCTCCGCCACTTTGACCTGCTCGTCCAGTTCGACAATCTCCGGATCAACCTTCTCTCCCAGATCCCTGGTGCTGAGGAAAGTCCGACCTTCGAGCTTCTCCGGCAGGTACTCTTGCACAATCCTGCCGTCGACATATTCAGGGTTGTACTTGTAGTCTTTCCCATACCCCAGTTCCTTCATCAGCCGAGTCGGCGCGTTGCGGAGATGCACCGGGATGGGCAAGCCTGCAACACCAGGCTCACTCAACGCCGCATACGCAGCTTTGAGACCTCGATAGGAGCGCGTGGACTTCGGCGCCTGACAAAGCGCAACAGCGCAGTGCGCGAGATTGATGCGGCACTCAGGCATCCCGATCTTCTCCGCTGCCGTATACGTGGCTGTAGCAAGAGAGAGCAAGCTGTTGTCTGCCAGACCAACGTCTTCGCTAGCGATCACAACCATTCGTCTGGCGACATACAGCGGATCCTCGCCACTTTGGAGCATACGTGCCAGATAGTAGAGAGCTGCATCGGCATTCGAACCACGCACGGATTTGTGGAAGGCACTGATGGTGTCGTAGTGCTGGTCGCCTGCTCGGTCGTATACTAAAGTCTGTGTCAGAGACTGTTTGATGTCGTCTGATGTGGTTCCTGGTCGTTTGCACAGATCGATCGCTAGTTCGAGGAGGTTCAGACCTGTCCGGGCGTCGCCATCTGCGAACGAAGCTAGGTAGTGTAGTAGAGCGTAGTCGTCTGTCGTGAGCAGGTGGCCGCTACTTTGCTGCGATCCGTTCTCCTCGCTTTCATGCTGTTCTGCGTCCGTGTCTCCAGATGCAGGACTAGCAGTGGGCGTAGGTAGCGCATCCGGCACTTCACGCGCCAGACCACGCTTCAATATCCCAAACACATCTTCATCGCCCAGCTTCGACAGCGTGAACGTCCTGCACCTGCTCAACAACGCATTGACGACCTTGAAACTCGGGTTCTCCGTCGTAGCACCTATCAACGTCACTTGCCCATTTTCCACTGGCCCCAGAAACACATCTTGTTGGCTTTTGCTGAAGCGGTGTATCTCATCGCAGAAGATAATGGTCTTGCGCCCCGTCAAGCTCAACTCGTTCTTCGCCTCCGTGAATAGCTTTTTGCATTCTGCCACGCCGCTGGATGTGCTGTTGATCTCCACGAACCTCGTTCCAGCTGTTTGTGCTATCAGACGAGCGATGGTTGTCTTGCCTGTACCCGGGCTGCCCCATAGGATCATGGATGGTACGCGATCGGTGGTGATGAGGTTGCGCAGGACTCCGTTTGGACCTACGAGCTCTTGTCCGGCTACTTCGTCTAGAGTCTTGGGTCTCATGCGCTCTGCGAGAGGTGCGTGTGCATTGCTCTTTTGTTTCTTCGATGGTGGCGCTGGCTTGATCGGCTCGTGCTGCTGATGCTCCGCTTCGTCCGTGGCATTGTGGTCGTCTTGTAGGTTCTCTGCGCTCCTCTTCACACCGTGTACAGGCGCTGACGCTGTCGAAGTCGGCGGTCTTGCGCTTGGTGTTTGTGGCTGCGTGGACGAGAAGCCTCGATGGGCGCTCGTAGCCATCGGCGAACTTCCATCTTCCTCCTTGAAGCTCACGGTCTTCTGTGTTGATGGGGTGAAGAAGCTCGCCGCTTTGAAAGGCTTCGCTTGCGTCCCGTTTGGCTGAGTGTTCGATGGCGGCGCGGGCTGATCCAGGAACGACAAGCAGTCCGAGTCCAGATGACGGTTGATGTCACCTGCTTTCACAGACTTGTAGCATATCGGACACGACACCATTGGAATCCGATTTTCCAGATATGCTAAGCGAGTAATGTTCGTACTCTCGACCACCCACTTAGTTCTAACGCGAGTGGTGGAAGACGCGGTGGAAAAAACAGACGCTAAACCGGATATGGCGGCGACGGTGACCTCACTTCCACTCACTCTACGTTTTACTCACGGACATCAGCACCAATCGACAGTACGCCCCTCACCCCGTGGAAGCGTCATGCCGGCTTCACAGGTTTTTGCTACAATACACTACTTTCATCCGAGATAAGATGTTGCTAGTGTAGCACGTTCATCGCACACGTTTCGTTCACCTGGCTCGCTAGTGGCCCGCAGGGACTACATCGTCATTGTATATGGCATGGCCATCTATGTACCTCAACACATGAAGTAGCACGAACGTGGATGCCTCTCTGGACAACCACCGGTTCGTCTCCGCGGTGGCAACGGGGGTTCGCAGACAATGGCAGGGAAGAATGCGATGGGCATGTATATAGGTGGGACGATGGCCCCCCAGACGGTTCACCCTCGTCGTGGAGTACTTCGTTGCATTCGAAGAGCTTCGCAATGAAGCTTTTGTTCTCTGTTACCGTTCTTTCGACCCTGGTCTTGCTGGGTCTTGCTTTACCTTTACAGCACGAAGAAAGATCTGCATTGGGGAGACCATTGAGATTCGCGAAAGACGGTACATTTCAGATCAGCATCTTCGAAGATCTCCACTACGGCGAGAGTGAGTAGGATGTTTACGGTGATGCACGACCAGACTAATGTGATACAGACGCCTGGGAGAGTTGGGGGCCTCAACAAGATATTTGGAGCAATTATGTCATCAATCAGGTCCTTGATGCGGAATCGCAGCAATTGGTCGTTCTCAATGGCGACCTAATCACGGGCGAGAACACATACTTGGAGAATAGCACCGACTACCTTGACGAGATCGTGGCACCATTCGTCCAGCGGGATCTATCATGGGCCTCAACGTATGGCAACCACGATAGTGATTACAACCTCAGTCGTTCAAACATACTGGCGCACGAACGACGATACCACAACGCACGAACAACGCAGATGGTCTTTGGTCGTGAGGCCGGTGTCAGCAACTATTATCTGCCTATCTACCCACACAAGAAGTCCAGCACACCATCTCTCTTGCTGTGGTTCTTCGACTCGCGTGGCGGTTTCTACTATCAAGAACAGAACGCAACTGGAGACCGTGTTGGCCAACCGGACTGGGTCGATCAGAGCGTCGTCGACTGGTTCACTGCTACGAACCAGGAACTTACGGACGAGCACGGCGGACCGATCCCCAGCCTCGCATTCGTTCATATCCCGACCTACGCTTCGCAAGTCTTGCAGACCGAAGCGAAAGTCAAGAAACACTACCAGCCTGGAATCAATGACGACTATCCTCTTGCTCCGCAAGCCCAGGGGTGGTGTGCAGACGGCGCCAACGATGGGTCGTGCGAATATGGTGGACAGGATGGTGCATTTATGGAAGCCATAGCGTCGACGCCAGGCATGATGGCCCTTTTCAGCGGTCACGATCATGGAGATACATGGTGCTATAAATGGGAGACCCAGCTCCCTGGCATGACCGTTGCTGGCAACGGTGTCAATCTCTGCTTTGGCCAGCATTCTGGCTACGGTGGCTACGGCACCTGGACGCGAGGGTCACGCCAGGTGCTCATCCGCGAGGAGATGATCAACGACATCGACAATCTCGCGGTCGAGACTTGGATACGGCTAGAGAATCAGAAGGTTGTCGGATCAGTGACGCTGAACTCGACGTATGGGCAGGACAGGTATCCGGCGACCAAGAACACGCATACAGAGTGTCCCACATGTGAGTAGCCAACGGTGTAGATATGTACATTGTAATAACTTGTATCAAAGGTGTCTATCCTGCGTAGAAAACGCCTCAAATACCATCAATGCATCCGTTCACTGCGTTCTCAGTACGTCCCATCATCCGGCACCTCAGCTGCTGTCGCTTCCGGCTCTCCAGGCTCGCTGGGAATGTCTACGAATGCCGTCACCCACTACAGCATGGTCAGCGGATTCTTCAAAAGGTTCACGGGATCCAGCTTCATATCTTACCTCCACAGGCCCGGGGGCCGTGACCGTAACCCCCACGACAGCAACAGCGGTAGGTTGCTGAACGTCTTCGGGCACAATTTCAATCACTTTTACGTCTACTATCTTCTCCATGGCTCCACCCGCCGTATCGTCCGCTACCGCGCCGTCTGCTCCGCCTGCTGCTTTCTGTTTCGTCTCATACACTGTATCACCGACCACCACCCCATCCATGGAATCACTCACAGTATCGGCGACTGTCTCGCTGAGATCACCAGCTTTCTGACTTCCACTCGCCTGCGGCTTCTTCGGCTTCGTGAAGTTAAAGCCCGTCTGCCCAGCACTATACTGATCCGCTTCCAGCTGCGACATCGCCTTCGCATCCGCCAACGCCTTCGAATTGTCCTCAACCAGCTTCTTCGCCGCACCCTCCGCATCAAGTTTCTCCTGCAACTTCGCTCTCGCCTTGGTAACAGTATTCGTAGCTTTCGTGATATCATGCCGATTCCACGCAGCCTCCGGCGCCATAACAAGCACCTTCAACCCATCCACCGCCGTCGATATTTCGGCCATCTCAGGATTGCTGCTCTGACTTCCATCAAAATCATTGACAAGCAAATCTTTCTCCCCGGCAAAGATAGCTTTATGCGCCGCCTGCAACAGCACTTTATTACTATCCGTTACAGCAGACGTGAGCGGCACCATCGCCTGCGTGAGCTTATTCATCGCTTCCTCCAGCTTCTCGACATTGTTCTGCCATTTCTCGTTCTCCAACACGCCCTGCAATGCCCCTCTCGCAGACTCTACACCTTTCTTCTGCTCGTCGTTCAATCTATCACCGTAGTCATTCATGCGCTGATCCGTCAGCGTCAGCATTTCCGCCACCCTGTTCCTCGTCTCCACCAGCTTATCCGCTTTATGTTTCCGCAGCTCCCCCTGCTCATGCCAGAAATCCCTCGCCTCTTGCGGGTAGCTGGTCGATTTCACCGGGACCTCCCAGTCGTCTAGATGTTGCTCAGCGCGTTGCAGCCAGTAATGCATCCGTGCCTCTCGATCGCCTACACCAGCAAAGTGCACGAGAAGGTCGCCGCGACGGACCTGGAAAGGTTGCAGCGTCTCGTTGTGCTCGCCTTGATAGGCGTTGAACCAGCGCTGCGGAGCTTGCACGATGTGTCGAGCGAACTCTGGCTCTTGCATGAGGGAGTTCATGGCCGACTGGTCGCGGAACTGCAGCGGCTCATTGGGGCGGAAATGGCGGTATGAGACGATGCCGGAGAAGAGGCGCACTGCCCATTGATTGACGCGGACGGGGAAGACACCGTTGTTGAGGCCGTTCCAATCGTTGGAGTACATTAGGAATACGTCGTCGAACTCGGTTCCGGGGGGTGGTAGGAAGGTCTCGATAGGCACGTTTGGGTTCAAGATGATGGTGTCGGCGTCGACCCAGAAGAGCCAGTCCAGTCTCACGCTTTCCGGCTTCGACATCTCTCGGAGCAGGAGACTGAGGATGTAGGCTGGTTTGGACCAGACATCGTCCATTAGTTGCTGGCGAAGCACGTGCAGGCGGTAGCCCTGGACTTTGTCGTGCCGTTCGTGGGTACGGATGCATCGTTCCCAGAAGCTGTTGCCAGAAAAGAGGATCGAGATCTTGCCGATTCGTGTCCTTGCACCAAGCCGTTCATCATCACTGACACCTTCTCGCATAGTCTCGCCCCCCAGACCAACCGCACTATCATTCTTCCCACCCTTCAATCCAGCCGTCTCGTTATACGGCCTCGCATCAACCATCTTCGCTCCTTTGGCAAAGTAAGGATTCCACGACTGGATCTTATGACTAACCGCACTATGCAGCTCTGCCAGCGCCCCCGAAACCGACTTCTCTGCCTCCTTGCCCTTTTTTAGTCTCCCATCCTCCAGCATCTCCTCATCAAGCTCACTGCCGATGATCCCGGGCCTTTTCTCCTTCGCCCGGTTTGTTCCGAAGCCGGACGGATCGTCTAGAATCCCGGATGAAGATGTGTCGTACGACACGTGCTCGGCGTCGAATATATCGTCGCTTGGTCCTAGATTCGAAGTGACAACCCAACCTAACGCCAAGCATGCGGCGGCGAGAAGGACAGTCTTGAGTCGTGCGTGACCGACTGTGCCCTTCCGTGACCGCGACGGACGGAGCCATTGTGGTAGCGAGCTAGGGGAGAGTGGCGAGACTGGTGAGTTGGGTGAGCTGTCCCGGTAGGATCCTGTTGGTGAGCCCCATGAAGCCATTGAATTTCGCACTCCAGCACCAATGTCGAACGGAAGTTGAATCTCGAATTTTCATTGTGTGCGTGAGACTGAGAAAGGGTCTCGTGTCATTCTCGTGTTTACATGCCATACCACGGGATCGTCGCGGCGTATGCAAGGCGTTGAAGACCTGGAACGCCAGCGTTCGCCTTCGACTTTCGGTTCGAACCACAATTCTTTTGTATCATGTCATCCATCTGTGAATCGGGACCTGGTGAGATGGTCGAGAGACCTATCAACAAACCAGCCATTGCTACAATATACTGCCATAAGTTATGCTACACATGTACGCACCGCTAATTGCTCGTGTTGTAGAGGTGCAAAACCTGCCTCACATTCCCGCCCATTCGTATTTGAACACCACCCGAAAGCGGTGCTGAACGCTGTTACGATTGCCACCCACATAGTCGTAAGAGAAGTTGAGCACCTCTAAGGCCTCACTGACCAATTGCGCCCGTCAAGCCATCACCAGCACTCGTCAGTACATCACTCCTGCGGCGCACCAGCCTTCATGATTCGATCCGGGTAGCGACTCTCATTCGGCTCATCGGCATACAGCACCTGATCGCCCTTCCCACCCATCTCGATGAACTCAGTGGGATCTCTTCCATCTGCTGGGCTTGGCTCGATGGTCTTCTCCACATGGCCTTTCTGGCCCTTCTTCACCACCTTCACACCATTGCCGGTCTGCGAGTTTGTGACGAAATAAGGCGTAACGTTCTTGTCGAAAACTTTCACCGGCGGTTTATCGTCCGTTGGCGTATCAATAACACGCTCAACCTTGACGTCGTTGATCGAACTCAGAAGTGTGCGCTCGCGATGCGGCTTGCGTCTGCTGAAGTCAAGACCAGCGAGTGCGCCGGTGAGCCCATCGGTACTATCGGTGAGGCTCATTGGCTGCTGTGTGGTCCAGGGGTGCTCCAGGCATTCGTCGATTGTGATGCGCTTCTCCACGTCTACGGTGAGCATGCGGTCGATGAGATCGAGCGCCTCGTCACCGACGCTGTCCCAGTATGGCGACGGGTAGTCGAAACGGCCCTGCTTGATCTGCTGGGAGAGGTTGTAGGGATTCGTGGATGAGTAGAGTTCGTCGGAGAATGGTGGGAAGCCGCAGAGGCAGATGTAAAGAACGACACCGAGTGACCAGACGTCCACAGCACGCGTGTAGCGGCGGTGATTTGTTTGCTCCAGGATCTCCGGAGCGACGTATGATGGTGTACCGCATAGGGTTGTGGTGAAGGACTCTTCACCAATGATCTTCGCCAAACCGAAATCAGCAAGCTTGACATTGAGGTCCTTGTCGATGAGAAGAATGTTCTCCGGCTTGATGTCGCGGTGGACGATATTGCGTTCGTGCTTGATCAATGTTAGTTCAAAGTCCTAAGATGCTCAGTGGATCACTTACCAGATACTTCACGCCCTGAAACAGCTGGATGAACACCTTCCTGGTCTCTACTTCCGATAGCTTCTGCTTCATCACGATCCAGTTGAAGAGCTCGCCTTCCGGTGCAAGCTCTAGGATGAGATACACGCCGTCGTTCTCGTCGTAGGTATCCTTCAAGCAGAGCATGTTTGGGTGGCTGACACCCTTGAGCACCGCAATTTCTTGCTGCAGGCCATCGACCATGCTTCTTGCCCCAGGCCCTCCTCGCTTCTCGAATTTCTTCACCGCGAATCTCAAGCCTGTGCTCTTCTCGGTTGCGAGGTAGACTGTCGCGAAATGGCCTTTGCCAAGCTGTCCTTGAAGTGCATAGTTCTGATGGAATTGGCCTGTCCCTCTGGATCGTGGGTAGCGGAAGATGAAACGTGCCTGATCGAGGATAGAGATCTCGTCTCCATCCGACAACTCTCTCCTCTTGTTGCGGCCCACATATGCGTCGTTGACATAAGTGCCGTTCCCGCTAAAATCTTCAAGCACGGCAATCCTATTACCGCCCTTCTTCTCATTGAAGAACAGCGCATGTCTGTTGCTCACAGTAGGCACGTCGATAATGCGGTCACACTCGGGATGTCGACCCAGAAGGTAGCCTCCAACTGGAATGCCATTTACGTTCTTCTCCGTCTCATAGTCCTCCTCCTTTTTCTTCCAGTGCTTCTTGGACGTCTTTTGTTTTCCACTGGCCTCGCCAAGCATCTTGGGAGGAATAGGGCATGCGGCACGATCACGAAACACCAGAGGCTCAGTGTAGCCATCTACAGGGACGAGATAGCCCCATACTGCCTCAGCTTCTTCGTCCTCTACCTCGTAAGCGATGGGTGGCGGTGATATGAACTGTGAGTATGGTTGCGTGTCCGAGGGTGGAGAAGACAGGCCATTGATCTGAGACGCTGGAGGCGGACTCGACCGCGGAGTTGCGCTCTGCTGAATCTCTTCAGCTTTGGGTGGTGGTGAGGCAGTACTCTCGCGCGGCTGCTCGTCTTCGGTCGTGTCTCGTCGTGTGACGGGTGAGGGTAGTCCGCCCTGCTTAGTCTGCTCAGCCTCCCCTTCAAGATGGGACAGACGAGCAGATCGGCGAGGTTTCTTCGCATCGTTGGAGTCGCTAGCAGATGGCTGCGTTCGTCAGTGTCTGGTACAGCCACATGGTGCATTGGGGTCTAGCTGAGACATACTCTGCCACGCTTCAGACTCTGTCTTTCGGCCATATTGGCGACCGTCCACCTTCACAGCTCAATATTCCGGCCCGAGTTGATGAATCGCAATCAGTACTCTACTCTTCTACCGTACGTGATGCTTAACGAGTGACGGTCTGGTATGCCGCGGCAGCGATGGCAGCAAGCAGAAGCTGACGAGACTCGCGGAGAGTTTCGCTCTCTGACATATCGACTCTGCCTCCAGGAAACCTAAAATGTGCTCGGACCCTCCTCCGCTCCCGCACACGGACCAATGAGGCAGGAGCCAGATGTCAACGTTTCTCAACCCACGCGTTTCCACGCGACATGCTCAGCTGTCACTTCTGCCCTCAATGGGACAGGATTTGTGTAAGACTTAACAACCCCAGTCTGATCACGCGGCTTTAAAGGTGCGATACGACACTTACATTGTAGGAGGAAGAGCGTGGGCCAGCACGCCGTTAGCTTTTCTTAGCTCTATCCATCTTCATTGCTCATCGTTCCAGACTTTTCTCTGCTCGAACTTCACACTCGAAAATCCTGGTACTTCCCGTCATGCCATTCTCCCACCACTCCCACTCCGGCCAGTTCTGCGGCCACGCCACCAATACGCTCGAAGAAGTGGTCCAGGATGCCATCAGCAAAGGCATGACCACCTTCTGCCTGACCGAGCACATCCACCGCGACAGGATAGACTTCTACCCCAAAGAAGAGGACAAGCACACCCCTGAGACTCTGGCCCAGCTCTACGATGACTTCTACCACGAGGCGCAGCGGCTACGAGAAGCCTACGCGGACAAGATCCAGATCTTCATTGGCTTCGAAAGCGAATGGATTCGTGATTCAAGCTTAGAAATCGTCCAGGGACTCCTTGCGAAGTATGACCTGGACCTCTTCGTGGGAAGTGTACATCACGTTCACCATTGGCCTATCGACTACGACACTCCGATGTATCACAACGCACGGGAGGTAGCTGGTGGCAGCGACGAGCAGCTTTTCGCGGACTACTTTGATGCACAGTATGCGATGCTGCAAGCCCTCAAGCCTCCTGTGGTCGGTCACTTCGATCTGATACGTTTGAAGAGCGACGAGCCGGATGGGCGGTTCAAGCTGTGGCTCTTTGTGTGGGAGAAGATTCTGCGCAACCTCAAATTTGTAGCAGAGTATGGCGGTGTTCTGGAGCTGAACAGCAGTAGTCTGCGGAAACGGATGAGGGAGGCATATCCGCAGGTCGAGATCTGCAAGGTATGTTCGCGTGCACTTCCATGACCTGCATTAACTAACGTAACGCAGGAGTTCAGATCCATGGGCGGCCGCTTCACGTTATCAGACGACAGCCATGGCATCGATCAAGTCGGTCTCAACTACGGCAAAGTACTGGAGTGCATTAAAAAGGCTGGTATTGCGGAGCTATGCCACCTTGTGCCAGCTATGGATGGTGTCGATGCTCATGACAGTCGCTTCCCGAACGTTGCTTGGAAGACGGTATCGGTTTCGGAGCTCGAAACTCACCCTTTCTGGAAGTTATCAGGCCAAAGCTCATCGCCTGGTTCTGGTGTGAAACATGCTGCGGATCCCGTCCGCAGCGGTCACGTCCCGGACACTGGGCTCGAATCATCGTCTTTAGGTATCGAGCTTGCGTAATGCTAGCTGCTTCTTTGACCTGGGCTGGATAGATGTGCCTGTCGCAACCTTTGGATCCATGGAGAAGTCCACGCGAACAAACGACCGTGGGATTCATCATGGACTCCGACCGTGTTGCTCGACTAGCCAATCGCGTCCTATCGGATTTGCGTTCGAACAGACAAGCGGGCGGCCGCGAGCCTTGACGCCACAAGTAATGCGGATCTACGCGGCTGACACGACAGTCGTACGAACTGCAGTGCTTGACCAAATATATCGCTCATATTCCTTTTCGCGAGGAGCGGTGAGCACGATTGCTACGTGTCGACGCGGACGAGCAGAGTCGGGCACGTCGACAACGTGCTAGAGTAGACGGAGGCATCCCCAAACGATCCAGCACTGCGCGATGTGGCTTGACTGCAAGCTACTGTGCAGCCATGACTTGAGGGCTTCGGTACGGTGAAGCTGTGGGGCTCCACAAGCTTGATAAGATATATGCCGAACATTGGCAGCGAATTAAATGAAATATCAGAATGCTGCCACAAGCACACCGTCTCTTGACCGTTGAGAGTCGTTGACCAAGGTCGATTCAGCATATCTAGGAAGTTATATAAGAAAGTGTTTCGTGAACCGAAAGTGCTCATATAGCCTGCATGATGTTCCTTGTCGATATGGGTTCCCTTCCTCCCATGAAACGGCTCGAGAGCGCTTCCAGGGTTGATACCTGATACCTGATTCCAAGATTGATTGCCAGCAGAAGGTTCAGGTTTCGAGGACGCGGCATGTTATCGCATATACCTCATATATAGTTTTTGTGGGATGGATGTCGATGTTGAAACCACATGCTCCACTCTGTTTCCGGCGCGCTCGGACGACCGGATTTATCAGCACTTCATATCATCGCAGGGATGTCTTCCAACTCCATGGTAACCGACACTTTGGTCCAGATGCATGCCGCGGAGCACTTCGCGAGCAGATCCATCCCACTTCTGCAAGCTGAACCCACAGCCGTGATCCGCTCGTAAGCGCTATCTGGCCCCAGCATATATCGCCATGCTCCATGACTCGCAATATCGACCTGGATTGCGAGGTGCAGTCGGCAGGTATAGCCCTACGAAACTATGGTTAAGGTTCCGGGAAGGTGACGTGCGAGGTTAGTGGCAAGGGCGGGTCAGAGTTGGGAACCCTTTCCTTAGACCTCATTCCAGACCTTTGAGCTTTTCTATCTCTTCTTCTCTCTGCAAGAAGAGTTTCTGTTCAGCTCTATAACTCATCCAGACCACGATCCACAGACATCATGGGTGTCACGAAGGAACAGATCAGCCCTGGCGATGGCACCACGAAGGCGAAGAAGGGAGACACGATTACCATGGAGTACACCGGCAACCTCTTCGATTCGAATGCGCCGAACAAGAAGGGCAAGCAGTGAGTACAGTACTGCCTCTCTTCGGGCATGAGCAACTCTGACGACGTATTGCTCTCAGATTCGACTCGTCTGTAGGCCGCGGAGACTTCAAGACCTCCATTGGCACTGGCCAGGTCATCAAAGGTTGGTACCTTGCCTTCCTGTATTCCGAGTATTACCGGCACACCGAGCGAGCCGATCTCGAGTCGAGACGGAAACGACGCTGGACAGGGGCCACCGCTAATACGTCTGTAGGCTGGGACGAGGGCGTCTTGAACGTTGACGGCGGCATGACTCTTGGAGAAAAGGCCACCCTGACCATCACCGGGTACGCTTCATGTGACATGGCAATTCGTATCACGAGCGTTGTACTGATGTTTTCTCCTAGCGACTATGCGTATGGCGCTCAAGGATTCCCAGGACTCATCCCTCCGAATTCCACCCTGGTCTTGTGAGTGCACATCCGTCTCTTTCTACGCACGGTTATGCTGACTGCGATCGTAGTGACGTCCAGCTCAAAGCCATCGGCGACAAGAAGATGTAGATTTGCGCTGTAAAGCACAGGAGGCTGAGAGTTCCGGCAGTCATTGGTGACCGACAGCGCAGGACACTGTAGCATCTGGTAGGAAGACCATTATGTCGTACACAGCACAACAGCGCAGCACCTCTCCGTGTTCCTTCTCCTACCTCCTAGGTCCGCGTAGACCGTACCACTTGACAGCTGCAACATCTCGCGGCTGTGAGACAACCACTCGACATCTGATTGGTCAATGCATCTCTGTGGGAGGCTCAGGCTCAGCCACCGCAAGGCTCTATTGCTCCTCTATCCTCCCGTCTTCTTAACTCAACAACATCGTCATGTAGCCCTCCGTAGTTGGTCTGAGGAGAAGAGACAAACCGCCAATGGCAGAACCTTTCAGTATAGCGACTGGAGCCATTCAGGTCGCCGGCGCCGGACTCCAGCTGGCCAAAACTCTTTACGAATTCATAGAATGCGTCAAAACCGCTGATAGGCACATCAGTGCAATTGCGGCCGAGGTCAAACTGACTTCTTCTGTGTTGCAGCACCTCGGGGACTTGCTGAAAGATCATGATGGCGAGAAGCTATGCTCTACAGCCATCATTTCCGATGCTGGGTCGGCTTTCAAAGGCTGCGAGGCTGCCTTCCACGAGATTGACGATGCGTTCAGCCCACTCTACAAGTTGAAAGTGGATGGCTCTAGAAGCTTATCAACTACCAGGAGGTGGGCATGGCCTTTCAAGAAGGGAAGGCTAGAAACGCTGCATGCGAATTTGGAGCGCCTGAAGACGACATTGCTGCTCATGCTCTCAGTTGTTAGCTATGCCCGAGAGAAGAGCTCGAAGTGAGTACTGCGAAGGGAGTACAAGCTGTCAGGAATTAACGTGTTCTAGACCCACGGGTTCCGCTGTCGACTCTACCGTGGAGAAGCTGCAAATGCTGAACCTAATGAAAGCGCAGGACGATGCCACTGAACGTCACAAGAAGCTGATTGTTGAAAATCTACCGCGCCTGGATACCTTCCTACCCGAGGCCACATCGACAGTGCATACGGCATGTCCTGCTGGCCATAGTGCTGTCATACCGCAAAGCGAGCCAGCTGCTCACAGTCAGAGCACTCCGCTACCGAAGCCAATATCAAGCGAGCCTTATTCCAGCTATGAGGATGTACTAAGAGCGCTAGCAACGTGCGCCTGTGTTGCTTCACAGCTGGCAGCGTCAGTCAACAAAGCTTCCATGGACTGGACTGTATCTCAAGAAATGGATGCTCGCCCCATACAGGATCATATGGAGACACTGGCCCCACTGACGCAGAGGCTCATTGCGCACGACAATTGGATTCGAGCTTCAAACCTCCAGCTCACCTCTCGTACACAGAGTCTGCAACCAAACTTGCTGAGTCCTGCGCCGCGGAACTTCAGACCCATCACGGAGCCCCTAGAGCCTCACAGCCTATCTTTCCATTCCTCTGCGTACCACTCTGCGACGCCTCTATCACCAAATTCTCCGTCGTTGCTACCAAGGCCGGGTTATTATCCGCATGGAGCTCGTTTGAGTCCTCTGGACGCATATGGCACTGAGCAACTCTTCCGGAAACGATCACATGAGCAGATGTTTTCGGACAATGGCCAATTTTCGCCGACAGATGTGGTAGCCTACAGTCGCTCTGGCCCTGTCTCTTCTCAAGGTGCAGACTTTTCTCCGCAGATTCGTAGCACTACAATCAAGCGTGGCGACCCTCCAGTTGACCACAAAGGCAAACTCATATGCGAATATGACTCTAGCTGTAGCGGGCTTACGTTTGATCGACGATGCGAATGGAGGTGAGTATGATATTTATCAACTGCGCCTTCACATAAGCTTACACGCTCTAGCAAACACATGGACAAGCACGATCGGCCATATCGCTGTCAGCTCGATGAATGTGCGAAGCTACAAGGTTTCACGTATTCCGGAGGCTTACTCCGTCACGAGCGTGATGTCCATAAAAAGCACGGCGGCCCTAGGGCGAAGCTTCTATGTCCGCATCTAGAATGTAAACGTCACACCGGCAAGGGCTTCACGCGCAAGGAGAACCTTGATGAGCATGTTCGGCGTGTGCACGAAAACAAAGACCAGCATCTATCGCAATCGCAAGACCTATTACCTCTAACACCTTCGGCTGGGGTCTTGTTTGGGAGTGCACAGGACCAGCAGCCTCCGGAGATGGAGATCATGCCAATGAAGAATGCACCAGGTGCTTCCAACATCACTATCGGATCGGAAGCAAACAACCATGCGCTTCAGGACTGGCAGATGCAATTGACGCTCCTGGAACGGCAGAACAAGAAAAGGTTACTACTAGCTAGACAGGAACTGGATCGAACAGCTCCTAAAGAGCCGTGCAGCCGCTGCAGGATCGGGGGCTTCGAATGCGATCGTCGGCCGCCAGTCTGCTCGACCTGCGCTAGCGTGGGTGTCGCGAAAGGGTCGTGTAGCTGGACCGATGGTAGTGATGACTCCACGAGACCGTCTCATGTTCCGCCAATGCCAGAGTTGGATGACTATGCGGACGTTGACGTTGACTTAGACCACGGATTCGGGGCAAGAGCCGAAGTACTGAAGGATTTTGATTTCGACAGCTTTTTGGATGATGATGAGCCTCTTGAAAAGTACCATTCCGCGCCCGACTTTGCTTTACCCGAAAGTCCTACTGCGGAGCCGGGCCTCTTCATCCAGGATGTTCGCCCACCAGCATCGGTCGGAAGAGGGAGAAGAGATGGAAGAGGGGGTTACGGAGGCATGACCAAGAAGCTACCACGACGATCGAGCCGAAACAGAACGTCTGCCTCGTCCATATTTTCACCGCAGGAAGAAGAAGCTCGGCCCGCGGCGTCGCTCAAGCGAAGCCAAACTAGTTCTGTTGCAGACTCTGACGAGGTCCGTTCGCCCAAGAAGCGGAGGACGAACCGGCCATACTCAAGCGCTGCTTTGAAGTATCGCGAGGATGGATGGACCTTGACAGATGCTCTGAAGGATATGAGAGCGCGGAAAGCGGCAGAAGATAGAGGGGATGAGGGATGGGGTCACAGTGCACCAGTACCCTCAATAGAAGGACGTGCTCCAGAGACTGAGTCTGCGAAAAAGGATATGTGGACTCTGGACAGCGTGGACGAGCTTGTGAGGCGGTGGACCACGGTTGCTGTGTAATCCGCCAATAGCTATGAAGTACCTGTAGCTGTGGTCTAGACATGGCTTACTTTAGTGATCAGCCCTTCTTGCCACCTTCAACAGCCACCTTGTCCCTCCCACCCATCACCTCCCCCACCCCCCACATCTCCCCAGCACCCCTCTCATCCTCCTCCCCCCACGCCCTCGGCAAAGTCGCAAAAACAAGATAACTAGTATGCGTCCTGACCTCCGGCTCACTCCTCTGCACCAAATTCCCCTCCATATACAACTTCCTCGTCTCCGCCTCCAGCTTAATCTTCTCCAACCGCTCCGCTTTACTCTGGATCTTCTTCTGCTCGCCTTTGACCTCCACCGCCGCCCTATTAGAGTGATAATCGCTCAGCTTACATTCCACCTCCCTCAGCCGATCGATCGCTTCCTCCACAGTAGCAGCGCTAGCGTTCACACCGCGCAGCCCTTCTTCTTTCAGACCTACACGCTCGCGACGGACGTCTATCCGGCGGTTCTGGACTTCGCACATGCTGATTTCAGTCCAAGCGTTGCGGCGGAGGTAGGAGACGGTGGACATTACTTGCTCGATGCAGGGGGAGAAGGTGCAGAGATGGACTGGGCCGTGTGGGTTCAGGGGGGCGTCTGCGGTGAAGCGGGCAAGGTGTTTGAGTGCTAGCCAGGGGGCGGGAAGATCGAGGAAGATGGCGTCGGCTTGTGGTGGCGGGTGTTCTGGCGACAGGGCGAAGCCGGAGGAGCAGACATCGCGGTGGGTGAGGTGGACAATGTTGGAGAGGCCGTGGGACGAGAGTTCCTGGCAAAGGGTGGCGACGCGGGGTTCGTGGTATTCGTAGGAGTAGACTTTGCCATGTCGTTTACTCTTGTTTGTGAGGGATGGGGAATAGCCGTTGAAGACTGCTCGGGCGGCCGCGTGGGTGAAGCTGCCGCTGCCGGCTCCGGCTTCAATGATCGTGCTTCCGGGTCTTACTCGCAGTCGTTGGAGGATGTAGCTGTAGTCGGGCGTGTATACGACCTGCGTCCTGTGGTCCAGTGATGCTGTCCATGTTTCCGGTGTAGGTGGGAGGACGTGAATAAAGCCGGATCCTGCTTCTACGGCCACTCTCGCTGCAACGGGCGGCTGACCATTGCTTGCCCCCTGCTTGAGCTTCTTGGCTGGAAGCTCTGAAGCAGTCAGATCGTCATCTGATTTTCGCTTCTTCCTCGTCCTCGGGTCATCTACAGCGACAACAGGTACACCGCCACCGCCTCCCTCGGGCCCTAGCTGCTCCTTGGTTTCTTTCTTCTTGCGTCCTCTTGATCCGGTGTCGACTTTGCTCGCTCGGACTTGGCTGCCCCATTCAATGCCGATGAGTGTGCTGTGTGGAAAACTTCCGAACCTGGTGTTTGTTACGGCACCTTCGGCATATCCTTCGTCGGCGGCCGTGCGGAGTGTGAGTGGCAATAGGCTGTCCCGCTTGAGATGTAGTATGGCCAGAGAGTCGGCTTCCGTGAGTGATGTGGTGTGGAAAAACGGCGATGGTTGGCCATTCGTTGTCTCGAGCACGTCGTTGGACATGCCAAAGAAAGAGTTGTGTAGAAGGTGCCACCAAGCTTTTTTTCTCCCGTAACTATTGATATGGTCTTCGTTCCAGCGAGACGAATTTTCTGAGACCAACCCGACACAAGTCTGTGAAATGTCGAGCCGAATCCGTTGCAGGTTTTCCGATCACAGGATACCTTATGAAGAGAAATTTGAACATTCACTTTCGAGGTCACCTGACCTGACTCGAGCTCTTACTGTATCCGGAATAGAAAGATGCGGCTCTTTCCAATAACCACTCGGATTGCCTCCCACTTTCTACCCCACGGCGAGGTGCAGGAACGGGCTGCCGATCGGTGATGCGAGTCTCGACCAACTTTTTTTGTAGTGGGAGCCGCAAAGCTCAACGACGCAAGAACTCTTTACGTTTCACGCCTGCTGAAGCACACCTCCTGCCATTGACTTGTACAGGAAGGCGCCGAGGGAGCCGATCAACAAGAGCTGTATCTTGCCATTTCGATCCTCATCTCACTTCCATCACAACATCTCCATCTTCTCATCTCATCCTATCTTCTGTACAGCTCGTACATTCTTGTCACCTTCTTGTGCAGTTTTTCGGCAACGAGTGTACGATACGACTCACGACTATCACGGTCATACGCAGCGTTGCCATTGATACACATCCGCCACATAGAGCATAGAGCTACATCACTTGCTCCAGACCCCGAACACCTGACCTTCCTCACACCGACTCGCAACATTGTCTCGTCGCTTAGCTCTCTCAACAGCACTGTCTCGGTGGGGATCGTTAGAGAACCGAAAAGATGTCTCCGCAGCAGGTGCACAACCCCACCGTCTACCTCTTACCGCTCAAAGACGATGGCACCCCGGATCTGCCGGGCGAGCCTCCATACATCTACCTCACTCCGCCGACTGTCCCAGCATACAGCGTGAGGTTCGAGATCGAGGGCACCAGCTCGATATGCCGCGAAGGCAGCCTGTGGGTGAACATCCCGGACAAGCACCAGCAGTTTGACCGGAAGAAGTTCCGAGAGTTCAAGTGAGTCTGATCACTCTTCAGCTATTGCCCAAGATACTGACCTCCGCAGGCTCAAACCGAGCTTCAACGATGCCATCAAGATCGATATCCCGATCTACTGCGCCGGCGCCTTCTCTTTCTACTGCACCTACACCCCTCTTCCACCTTTCACGTCGAAGAAGGTCGATCCACCCAAGCCTACGCAGACGCAAACCTACTACATCGATGTCTCGCCCGCACTGCACGTCCAGAAGTCCCGTGTGCCTCTTGACGCCATCTCATGCATTTCCGTGCTGTCCAAGTTCATGGGCAAGTACCCAGACGACTGGGACCGCCATCTCCATGGCATCAGCGAGCGAGGGTACAACATGATCCACTACACACCGTTGATGACGCGAGGCGACAGCAACTCGCCATACTCGATTTATGACCAGCACACCTTCGACAAGACCGTCTTTCCTCAAGGCGAGAAAGACGTCGAACACTTGACCAACAAGATGGTTGAAGACTATGGGCTCATGTCGTTGACCGACGTCGTCTGGAATCATACCGCGAACAACAGCAAGTGGTTGGAAGAACATCCGGAGGCGGGCTATAATATGAATACGGCACAGCACCTCCGGCCTGCGTACGAACTGGACAGCGCACTGCTGCGATACTCGGCGAATCTGCAGAACCTCGGATTGCCGACCAAGCTCAAGAGCACTGACGACTTACTTCGCATCATGGATGGCATGAAGATTCACGTCATCGGCGCTATGAAGATGTGGGAGTTTTACGTCTGTGATGTCGAACGGGACACCAAGGCCGCGGTCACTGCGTGGACTGGAAACAATGCGGACATCAGCGATCCCATCCCGGACGATGCGATAACGTGGAGTCTGAAGCAGAAGGCTGACTGGCTTCGCGATCATGCCTGCCCTGGCAAGGACCGTATGGGCGAACGATTCCGGCGTCGCATCATCCCGGAGCGAGCTGCTTCCCTCCTGGCGAAGCTGTTCGGCAGATACAACTCCAAGGCCAACGGCGAGGGTGACATGCGTGTCGCATATGGCACCATGCAACGCTTCCTGAACGAGGTCAACCTGGAATGGTACCGCGAGTACGACGCTGATGTGGCCGCCATCATGGAGCAGGTCTTCAACCGCACGAAGTACATGCGCTTGGACGACGGTGGTCCCAAGACTGGCGACATCACTATTCAGAACCCGCTGACTGAGTCCTACTTCACTCGTCTGCCTCACAACGACACCACATCGAAGCACGACCCAGATTCGTTGGCTCTGGCGAACAACGGTTGGGTGTGGGCTGCAGATGTCATGCGTGACACCGCCGGTCCAAAGTCAAAGGTCTACCTGCGTCGCGAACTGATCGTCTGGCAAGATTGTGTCAAGCTGCGATACGGCACTGGTCCAGACGACTCGCCATTCCTGTGGAAGTTCATGATGGAGTACACACAGCTCATGGCAAAGCACTTTCATGGCTTCCGAATTGACAATTGCCACTCGACTCCATTGCACGTCGCAGAGCACATGCTCGATGCTGCGAGGCACGTTCAGCCAAATCTTGTCATTGCGGCCGAGCTGTTCAGCGGTGACGAGAGGATGGATTTCTTATACTGCCAGCGCCTTGGCATCAGCTTCTTGGTCCGTGAAGCCATGCAGTGTTGGTCGACCGCCGAGGTTAGCAAACTGGTGCACATCAACTGCGGACGACCTATTGGGTCTTTCGAGCGAGACGACGTCGCCGGCCTGGACACGAAGCCGCAGGCCAACGGCTCTACAGCCAACGGCACACCTCAGGGCAAGGAGATCGTGCACAAGATCAACCCATCGAAGATCCACGCTCTTCTGATGGACTGTACCCACGACAACGAGACGCCAGTACAGCGTCGCGATGGCCGAGATACTCTGCCAAACTCTGCCTTGGTGGCGATGTGCGCGTCTGCATCCGGTTCCGTGTTCGGCATGGATGAGCTGTACCCGCAGCTGATCGAGCTTGTTCACGAGACCAGGCCATACACCTCACCATACAGCAACCTCAAACCTGGCGAGACCCTGCGCATCGGCCCTTCGGAGGGTACTGGCGGTGTCAAGCGTCTCATGAACCAGCTTCACTCGATCATGGGCATGGATCATTACGACGAATGCTTCGTGCACCACGATGGCGAGTTCATCACCGTCCACCGCATGCACCCGAAGTCGCGCAAGGGCTACTACCTGATCGCGCACACTGCTTTCCCTGGATACGGCAACGGGAATGGTGGCTTCCAGCCGCAGTGGCTCACCGGAACCAAGGCAAAGCTGCTGGGAGCCTGGAACCTGGAGTGTGACCAATCTTGGGAAGCCAAGCAAGCGGCGATCAAGGACAAGGTGCTTCGCGGCGTGCCATCGAAGACCAAGGACCTCAAGGGCGTGCAGGTCGACCAAAGAGGCGATGATACTGTCATCACCGTGCCAGACTTCTTCCCACCTGGCTCCATCGCCGTGTTCGAGACTTGGATCCCTGGTGCTGAGCACAGCGAAGGCCTGGACAAGTTCGTCACATCTGGTGCACGGGAAGCCTTTGCCAAGGTCACACTTAACGAGCTCAACGCTGTTCTCTATCGTGCCGACTCCGAAGAGCGCGCGATGTCGAACGGCTCCGATGGCGTCTACACCATCCCTGGGATGGGTCCTCTGGTCTACTGTGGTCTGCAAGGCTGGTGGAGCGTCTTACGAGACATCATCAAGCACAACGATCTTGGCCACCCCATGTGCAGTCATCTCCGCGATGGTCAATGGGCCCTCGACTACATCGTTGGTCGCTTGGACAAGCTCGCTGAAAGGGACCTTTATGCCAACGCGAAAGGACCTGCTGATTGGTTGCGAGTGCGCTTTGAGGCCATTCGTAAGCTTCCTAGCTTCTTGTTCCCACGATACTTTGCACTCGTCATCCGGACGGCTCACAAGGCTGCTTTCGAACGAGGCATCGAGCAGATGAGCCACCAAGTCCAGACTGGCCAGCGATTCCTGAAGAAGCTCGCCATGGTCAGCGTCCAATGCAACGGCTACATAGCAAATGCCTCGCTTTGGCCTGACAAGCTGGTGCCGTCTCTCGCGGCTGGTCTACCTCATTTCGCACAAGACTGGGCACGTTGCTGGGGTCGCGACACCATGATTGCTATGCGAGGCCTGCTTCTTAGCACGGGCAGATACGATGACGCCAGGGAGCATCTCCTGTGCTTTGCTTCTCTTGTCAAACACGGCATGATCCCGAACTTGCTCGGCAGTGGCAAGCTTCCACGCTACAACTCCCGCGACTCGGTCTGGTTCTTCCTGCAGAATGTCCAGGACTACTGTACCCTCGTTCCGCACGGCCATGCGATTCTCAAGGAGAAGGTCAAGCGTCGCTTCAAGCCTTACGACGATACTTGGTTCGCCTGGGACGACGAGCGTGCGTACAAGGACACCAGTACCGTCGAGGATGTCATTCACGAGTGCCTTCAGAGGCATGCTAGCGGCCTGCACTTCCGAGAGTACAACGCTGGCCCAAGTCTGGACAGCCAGATGAAGCCCGATGGCTTCGACATCAACATCGATGTGGACTGGAAGACTGGTATCATCTTCGGTGGCAACGAGCACAACTGCGGGACCTGGATGGACAAGATGGGCGAGAGTGTCAAGGCTGGCAACAAAGGCGAGCCTGGTACGTCCAGAGACGGTGCGCCAGTCGAGATCACTGGCTTGCTGTATAGCACGTTGAAGTGGGTTGACGGTCTGCACCGCAATGGCTCTTTCAGACACGAAGGCGTCACCACTTCCGATGAGAAGAAGATCACCTACGGCGAATGGGCGGCGAAGCTCAAAGCCAGCTTCGAGCACTGCTACTACGTCCCCGTCGACCCAAGCGAAGACAGCCAGTACGATGTCAACACCAAGGTCGTCAACCGCAGAGGCATCTACAAGGACGTCTATCGCGGCAAGAAGGAGTACCGCGACTACCAGCTCCGCCCCAACTACCCCATCACCATGACCGTCGCCCCGGACCTCTTCAACCCCCAACACGCCCTCATCGCCCTCGAGGTCGCGGACAAGTACATCCGCGGGCCCACCGGCATGGCGACGCTCGATCGCGGCGACCTCGAATATCATCCGTGGTACTTCAACAGCGAGGATAGCGACAACTTTGCAACGGCCAAGGGGCGCTCCTACCATCAAGGACCGGAGTGGCTGTGGCCGACGGGCTTCTTCCTGCGCGCTTTGCTCAAGTTTGATCTCATGCGACGGCAGACGAGGGAGGAGAAGATTGAGGCGTTCCAGCAGGTCACGGCTCGGTTGCACGGGTGCCAGCAGATGATCAGGGAGAGTCCGTGGGCGGGCTTGACGGAGTTGACGAACAAGGATGGGGCGTTTTGTGGTGATTCGGTAAGTACTGACGACTTCTAAGATCGGTTTCGGGATGGTGAGCTGACTTTTTGTGATGCAGTGCCCGACGCAAGCGTGGTCCGCAGGGTGCATAATAGATCTCTACGACGATGCGAGCAAGTACTCCGACGAGCTGCTGTAGGATGGGGCTCCGGAGAGGAAGTTGGTGCATCATGATACGTTGCATCATCAGTGATGCGGTTGAGCGCGGTGTTGGTTGTGTTTCGGGAGGGGTGGAAGTGTGATGGCATGTCTGTCCTGAGATTACTCTACAGCACCTGAGCATGACAGTCCTATAACATAGATGCCTAGATTGTGGATATACACTTCGACTTTCACAACACAAGAAGATGTTTTCGTCCTTGACCTGCCACATTGTTTTGCAAGACGCATCCAATAGAACCAAGACCGGCTAAACGACAACGACATGTAGTCTCAGCTTCAAGCACAAACGAAAGAGCGCAGGCAGGCTACTGAGCAGAAGAAGTGGCGGTCGAAGGTTTAGGTTCTCGACTGGTTTGATATCTCGATATGCTACTATACGACAAGACATCGTCTCGAAGACGCTGTTGCTAAGCGCGAGAAGATAGACAGTCGTTCGGGAGGACATGCTGGGGTTTTTTTTCGAAAAGCCATACTTTCACGCACTGTTTTATTGCCACTTGTTCTGCTCAGTAGCCTAACGGATGGTGAAATCTACAGCTGTGCTATACCAACTTCCATCTCGTGCTTATTCCCACACCTTATCATATCAAAAACCGGCCAACACCATCAAGATGCTCTTGCGTGAGCCCGGAGGAAAACTACCATGAGACTTCTCAATGCGAAAGATGCCACCTTGAAAGAATTCATCGGCTCCAACATACCGAAATATGCCGTCATCTCGCACCGCTGGGGCGAGAAGGAGATCTCATATCAGGACTTCATTGAGGAGCGCAAATCACTCAATGACATCGAATCGGTATCACCAGACTGGGGCACTAATGGTTGGGCCAAGATCAACGCCGCCTGCCGACTCGCTAGAGAACGAGATCTAGAATGGGTCTGGCTGGACACCTGTTGCATCGACAAGCGGAGTAGTGCCGAGCTGTCTGAGGCCATCAACTCGATGTTCGACTGGTATCAGCGGTCTGAGTCGTGTTATGTCTTCCTTCCGGATGTCGATTACAACGCGGAAACGGTAGCACGAGCAGATGTGTTCGGGGAAGAGGGTGAGGGTATGGCGCGAATGCGTGATCCACCCACCGGACTTCTCCCATTCGATCAGGACGTGTTCATGAAAAGCGTCTGGTTTGACCGAGCATGGACTTTGCAAGAGTTGCTCGCACCCAATGACGTCCGCTTCTTCAGCACCAGCTGGAAATTTCTAGGTAATAAGAACGATTTGAGGCCTGCTATCAGACAGGTCACGAGGATACCGGATATCTTCATAACTTCAAACGACATGATTCACAAAGCAAGCGTGGCGGAGCGAATGAAATGGGCCTCGAACCGGCAAGCCACTCGGCTTGAAGATAATGCCTACAGTCTACTCGGATTATTCGGTGTCAACATGCCACTGCTCTACGGAGAAGGCAACAGAGCCTTCCTCCGACTTCAAACCGAGATCATCCGGATCTCAGACGACGAGACGATCTTCGGCTGGAGCGGGAAGTCCTACTACCACGCCAACGGCCTCCTCGCCCCAGATCTCGCAGCCTTTTCAGCAGTAACAGATCTCCGCCGTCAACATCTTGTTCCCAGACAGCACTATGAAGTCACCAACAAGGGCATCAGGATCACCCTCCTGCTCCGGGAACATCTACTCGAACAAGCCTTTACCAAATCCGCGGAGGTGCGAGTGCTGATGCTGCTCAATTGCGCCGACTACTTGCCCGCGTATGGGCCAGGAGAAGAGGGTCCGTCCTTCGGGATCTTGGTGGTACTGCGCAGAGATATGCGGGGCCTCCATCGTGATTCGAAGTTGCGGCAGATGCAGCCGGTGCTTGGAGATCGTATAAGTCTACGTCCGATCAAATCTGTCAAGCGTACCGTGGAGACGACGAACGAGAATGGGGATACGTATTGGGTGGTGCGAGGGAACGATGGCTCGATGGGGTTCTGCGATCTGGTATCGCCGGCGATCGAGGAGGATGCTATCAACGTGCCGGTGTATTTTAGTACTGGGTGGTAAAGCACAGTCTTCGTCAAAAGGAGCAACGGAGAGGTAGTGGCTCGAAAGCAGGAAGAGCTTGCGGCACACACCGTGGTTCGGCTCCACCCTTAGCAGCACTGAGCCGACCATGCTGGAGAAGGCATAAGAGCTCTTGGTGCAGAATAGAAGGGTACAAGCAAGTGTCTCGGAATTTCTGAGGAGTCTGAAAGGTTCAGAGCGTAACATGGAGTCCGGTCGTGTCTCGAAGGACCAAGTTTTTCGATCGTATCGATGGGGAGGGACTACCATGGCCAGTCTACTGGACGTCCTCACCACCGAGCCTTCCCGAAATCCTGCGTAGCGACGAGGTACTTTCTAAAATCTGTTGGAACCGAATAGCCTAGTGAGTGGAAGTTTGGGACTGTCCAACCAGGCTTCCGCCAACACCATCACCGTCACAAGTTTTTGGTTGCCCAGATCCGCAGCCGTAGGTTATCTCCCAAGTTCCTCACGTCCTCCGCGTCCCTCGCGTCCATCGCGTCCCTCAAGACTCTCAAGTCCCTCAAGACTCTCACGCCCTTCAAGTCTTCACGTCCCTCACGTCCTTCACGTCCCTCGTGTCTTTGCATCCCTCATGCCTTTCGTGTCAGTTGTCCTCGAACGAATGCCAAATCTACGCCGCCGTCCTGCCATGGAACCGGGTACGATGTCTGCAGTCCCGGAACTTGGAAGAACATTTTGCGACATGGAAAGCGGTATCTGACCCGATGAATCTGCATCATCAACGCGAACAGGAAGGAGCCGCCGCCACTTCCTGGACGAACGATAAGCGGACCGCACGTGGCCTCGCCACTCATGAGCAGATTGGTCGCTTCACTTCTCCCCACTCCTGACATCGAATGGCGGCGATTGCGGCATCTGGACCAGGCAGCATGTTCAAACCCCTAGCATCTTTGCTTCCGATCGATTACCTCACTTCTTCATGGCTTGCTCATTGTCGACGCATGCCTTGTCCTGGCTATGCTCAGCCTCGTTCTCCAGGACCAGGATCGTTCCTGCCACTGCAATCCCTATGCTCGTTGCGGCGAGTAGGGTAATACCAGACACATTCGGCCGGAACAGGCCTTTCTGTATGTCGCGCATCACGCTGAAGTAGCGCAGAGTGCCATGCGCAACTGACAAGCTACCACAGGCCACCAATATCCCGGCAGAGGCTTTGGTCCGAGAGTTCTCGAGGTGAAGAAGCGTGGGCGAGATGGCCGCAAAAGCCTCGACCTTCTCCAGGGCAATTCCAAGGGCGATGAAGCCGAGTCCGGTGCGTGTCCAGGCGAGGAAGGTTCGTTCGGAGGCGAGTAGATCGCGAGCGACGCTGCCGGTGTTCTTCAAGGGCTCTGCACGTGCGAAGGAGAGGAGGCGGCGTAGCATTCTGCTGTGCTACACACGACTTAGCACGATCCGACAACTCACACTTCGTCTTCGAGGCTGGACGCTCCTCGAGCTTTCGGGTCGGCCCGCCACTTCCGCGGCTTTTCCCCCGCACTTTATTTCTCGTGATGGCTTCGCGACTCGCGACACGACACGACACTTTCTTCTTCGACTCACTCACTGGCACACTACACCACCAATGGCGAGCATGGCGACACCGCCCGAGCCTGGAGGCCGCAAGGTGGGCGAATACACATTCACCGCGCGTGGCGACAACGTGGAAGTGAACCTCACCCTCAACTTGCCCGTGGCAGCTCTCAGTCTAGCATCTCGACCATTGGTGCCCCCATCAGCACATCCCACAGCTGCTCGCACCCGCATCTTGGTGTCCAGCTCGCAGGAGAACCCAGCACCCACCTCTGCACAGCGCTCACAACCCGCCATTGACGACGATGTGGACGATGCCATTCTCAACAACGTCTCCTCGCTGTCGGCGCGACCTGAAATGTCCTCGAAGGCGCTGCCCGCCTCATCAGCCGTCTCCGCGTTCGAGAAGATGAGGGATTGGCAGAAGACTCATCAGAAATCTCAGAAGTCTCGTCCCACGCAAACGAGTGCATCAGCGGGCTGGTCGGTCGAAGAGGATAAATGTCTCCTTCGTGGGCTTCGGCAACGGTGGACGATGCCAAAAATCAGGAAGTTCTATCGCTTGAATGACCGATCCGACAGCGGCCTGAGGTACCGAAAACAGTATCTCGCAGCCAAATTTCCGAAGTTCGAGGTGCCGGCGGGCGACTCACGCTATGAGCAGCCATCCGCAACTCCGGGAACCGACCAGCCATCGTCACAACCTCCGATATCGTCTCCGCTGGACTGTCGTGCCCAAAACACAACAGCGGCACCTGCAGCACCTCGCCAGGTCGTTGCTAACCCCGAGAAGACTGCAACGACCGTGAGGACCGGTCAATCATCTTCCGTGCCTCCAAGCTCATCTCCGCCGGACGATCTTCTTCAAGACGCAACAGCAGCCCCTGCAGTGCCTCCACAGGTCGTTCGTAACCCTGAGAACGCCGCGGCAGCCAGGAAAAATGCCGCCAACCAGGCTTTGATCAGGAAGCTCGCAGGGCTTGACCAACTTGCTCCACCAGTGCAATGGCCGCATATACCAATCAGTGAACCGAGAGCCGATGGGCTGTGCGAAATCGGCCAGATTCCGTTCCTTGCCATAGTCCACCCCGAGGTCATACACCAGGATCGGGACGAAGCCCTCATCAAGCTGGCCGTCAGCACCACGACGAGAGAAGGCCGACCCGAGGATGCTCAAGAGGACTTCGATGAACGGAAACTCACCCTTCTACAGAATTGGGCTATGAGCGCACAAGATGAAGTACAAGCGGAAAGGTTACGCGAGCTGTCACAACGCATGAGCCATGATTCTCGGATCCGACATGGCCGGCCGCGACCCGGCACACACCGCGTAGAAAAATGCGTGGAGCATAGGAGAGCAGATGGCACGATCGAAATAGAGATCGAGACTGTCAGCGAGACGGACTACGACGCCGGAATGTCGGATGACGGGTACGACGGAGGGCAAGATGGATCACAGGAGGAACAGGGCGAGGAGATTATGGGGGTATATCAGGCGGATGATCCGGACGAGGACCAGGGAGAGGATAATGATGACAATGCTGAAGTCAGCGCCGGTACCGCACTGCCCTCGGCGAAAAGGTGGTTGTACTCTCCCGGCAGAGTTCTGAGCGAGGAGGTCGCGGAAAGCGTCCACAGTGCGGGAACGAGCGCGATCCTCGAACTTGGGTCCGTCGATCGAAACATGGAGGACGACAACGGATCGCTGGACCGGAACATCAATGACCTCATTCCCAGCGACGCTGTTGCGAGGGATGACGACATGATGGAGGATGACAACGACTTCGACTTGCCCACAGCGCCGCCAATGGACGACGTTAACAACGACAATGCACCCACAGACGAACAGCTGCAAGAGTTGGTGCAGAGCGGCGATGTTGACATGCAAGATGGAGGGAGCATCTCGGAAGTGAGCAGCGTTGTATCGGACAGCACCGACACGAGCAGCGAGGAATCAAGCGTTGTTTCAAGCAGCGACGAATCGGACGACGACGACGAGGCCAACCAGGCCAACGAGGCGACTACGGGGGATGTCAGGATGTACGACGAAGATAAGATCTTCCTCGGCAACACCAGCGCTCCTGTCGGCCGCCTCTCCCCCGAAGTTGTGGTGACCAGGGCCATGACGGTGGTGACAACTTCTTCTCGACTCAGTCACCAAGCGAAATCTGAGCGCAAGGCCCGCCAGAAGGCCAGGAAACAGAAGCACAAGGCGGAGGACGAGAAGCGCCGTGTCTCTCTGGCCACGACGAGCACCGGGCAGTCGACCGTGCTGGCTGATGGCACCAGGAAGCCCAGCCGCCGCGAGCATAAGCTGCGTCTCCAGGCTTTAAATGCCGGCCGTACGCCACCGACGAGCGATTGTTTTGATGAAATGATTGCTACTGGCTACTGCTGAGCGTGTTTTGAGCGAGAATTGCTTGTGGTTATAGTGTAAATATGATACCCCAATGTTATGCGTTGCGCCTTGACTCTCCGTTGTGACGAATTTTCTACAGGCTACTGCACGCCTTGATATCCTTTTGGCCTTCTATCGTTACACAGGAGAAGATTGTAGATTGCCCTGTGGCAGGTCTTGACTCTCCGCCGTGTTGACCTTTCTACAGGCTACTGTACACATTGATATCATTGTGGTCGCTCTTTTGCTACGTGGGAGAACAGTGGACATCGCCTGGTAGCAGTCCTTGACTATCCGCCGTGACAACGTTCTTATGTGCTACTGCACGCCCTGGTATCTTCTCAGCAGCTCTATTGCTGCATAGGAGATGATTGCATATTGCCCGTTAGCAGTTCTTGATTCTCCGCCGTAACGACTCTTTTACATGCTACTGCAAGTCTTGATATTTCCCGGCCGCTCCGTTGCTGCGTTGGAGAGGATTGGTCATTGCACAATAGCAGTTCATGGTTCTCCGCCGTAGTAGGTTTCTCCAAGCTACTGTAAGCCTCGATGTCTGCTTAGCCGCTGTTTTGCTGTGCAGGAGAAGACTGTATTTTGCACGGTAGCAGGTCATGCTTCTCTACCGTGACGATTTTCTCCAGGCTACTGCACACCTTGATGTCTGCTTGGCCGCAGTTTTGCTGTGTATGGGAACACTGTATATTGCCCAGCAGAATTTATTGGTTCTCCGCCGTAACGATGGCAGTATGAGTCGCTCCCGAATCGTTCAGCAAACGACAGGTTCTCACGGTTCCGCAGAAGGTGTTCATGGCAGTGACAAGGTTCTCGACAAATCCGCTGTATAGATGTGCTACTGCACGTCTCGATATTGTCCTGGCCACTCAATCGATGTGTATGAGAAGATTCAGGCTTATTTTAGCATGCTTCCCAGATATGCTCATCCTTCCCTGACATCTCCACCTCTACAGAGTAGCAGTGGCAAGATTCCCGATAGACCCACCGTTTCTCGATGCTACTGTATCATCACAGCGCCATTGCTACGCAGGAGATCGTTGTAAGGTGGGTGGGAGATCCTGCTGATGTCCACGCCAAGCTCACGGAAGCGGCGCCGATCCGAGCGGCCAATCACGATTCAGGTGTTGACAGCACGAGAAAGCAGGAGCTCTCGGAATCGAAACCGTCACCACCGAGAAACACGCCGCTACCAGCACCAGCACCACCCTCCTCTACCACCCTCACCAACACCTCTCCTCCATCGCGGCCAATCGCCTGGGATCAACATGTTGGCACGATCGAGTCTGCGGGCTGCCCGCTCGGCCCAGAGCGTCGGAAGCCGCGCCATCACGGTACGTAGCAGCACACTCCCCCTCCCTCCACACGGCGGCAATGGCCTCGCAGATGGCATTGAGTGCTCGTCGGGAGTGGTGTGGGAGGAGATCTGATGATATGAGGGATATGGGAGCTGACGGCGTGGAAATGACAGCGCAATGCCTCTTCGCAGAGCTCCTCCGAATCTGCGGCGGCATGGAAGAACAACGGCCTCCTCGTCTCCTCGACCCTGCTCGCCGTTGGATCGGTGTCGTGGTACTACTACCAGTTCGGCCGACCTACACAGGCCATGACGCCCGCCGAAGAAGGGTAAGTGCGATGAGAGGTGCTGCGGGATATGATGGATATGAGCTGATGGGTGGGCAATGGCAGACTTCACGCCCCAGTGCATCCGTGGGAGCACACGAAACTCTACAAGACCTTCGACCACGGTAATCTTCGTCGCGGCTTCCAGGTATACCGCGAGGTCTGCTCCGCCTGCCACTCGCTGCAGCGTCTCCCCTACCGCAAGTTCGTCGGCTCCTTCATGACGGTTGACGAGGCCAAGGCGCTGGCGGAAGAGAGCGAGTACGACACCGACCCCAACGACGAGGGCGAGGTTGAGAAGCGCCCCGGCAAGCTCTCCGACTACATGCTGGCCCCGTACAAGAACGACGAGGCGGCGCGTGCAGCGAACAATGGTGCCCTGCCCCCGGATCTCTCCCTTATCACCAAGGCTCGTCACGGCGGTTGCGACTACATCTTCTCCCTTCTCACCGGCTATCCCGAGGAGCCGCCGGCTGGCGCTGTGGTGCAGGCGGGCTTGAACTTCAACCCCTACTTCCCCGGCACTGGCATTGGCATGGCGCGTGTCCTCTACGATGGACTGGTCGAGTACGACGATGGCACCGATGCGACGACCTCGCAGATGGCCAAGGACGTGACGGAGTTCTTGAACTGGGCTGCCGAGCCGGAGATGGATGACCGCAAGCGCATGGGCTGGAAGGTCGTGGCGGTGACATCGGTCTTGTTCGGCCTGTCCATCTGGGTGAAGAGGTGTGTAACGGTTATCATAGCAGACTGCTACGACTGCATACTGACAATGTTACAGGTACAAGTGGTCCAACATCAAGACTCGCAGACTCGCGTACCAGCCACCACCCCCCAACGTGCACAGGCAGCCAAACTCCGTCTTCCGGCGATAGGCGATCCGCGGTGATGTTTTGAGTAGCAGACGAAGGAATGGGAGAGGTGGACAAGGATCAGTGTATATACAGCTGTTTTCACCAAGCGTTTTCTTCGAGTATCAATGCTGTGCTTTGCTATCTTCTGTTCCGTCGAGATTGCCTCATTGAACAGTGCTGTGAGGGTATGTGAATCTCTTACCTTCACAGCAAACGGGACACAAAATGTGCCGCAGCATTGCAATGGCAGAGGCGGATACTGTTCATCACAGCCATGGGGTTTCTTCGTCTCCTTGGCTCTCATTTTCGGATCAGTACCTCACCTGCGAGCAGAAAGAAGCATTGTCAGCAATTTCTGATCTTTTCCTTTCGGGCAAGCCATCAGCCCGTCGACGCTTACCGTGCAAGCAAGCGAAGCATGCGTCCTACAAAACAGAATCAGCAGTGTCTCACAAATGAAACGCTTCTGCCCATCAGTGCTTACCTCCGCCACCGCCCATTCCTCCCACGCCTTCGCCATCTCCTCCAGCTCGTCTTCCGTGGCGAGGCCCATACTCAACCCTTTCTTCCCAACCTCACCACTCCTCACCCGACTCGCCCAAGAAGCGCCTATCACCAATCAGCCAACTGCCACATTCGCTTCCCATCAACAAAGGGACAACACACCCCAAACCCTCTTCTCCCCCACCTCACTATAACACCACGACCCCTGCGTCATCCTCACCTCCTCCCTCTTCGTTCCCGCCCGCAACGCCCACGAAATCAACTGCGGCCCTGCCACGTTAGTCCCGCCATTCGCTTCATGCGTCGCCAACTGGATCTCAAAGAAGCATATCCGTCTCTCGCACCGCTACCACGCCGCCATCGGGTTTCGTGACGCGAAGAAGTTCCGTGAGCGCTTCTACGGGGGAGTCGAGGTGGCAGAGGATCTGGTGGGCGTGCACGATGTCGAAGGTTGAGTCGGGGAAGGGGAGGCTGTAGACGCTTTCGGTCTGGAAGGTAATGTTCGCCACCCCGACGCTAGAGGCGTGGGAGGCAGCACTAAGTAGGATTTCGGGGGAGATGTCTATGGCTGTGATGTGGCCGGCGGGCATGTACTTTGCGAGGGAGGCGGTGATGGTTCCTGAGCCGGCGCCGACGTCGAGGAGGGTTAGGTTGGGGGTTGATGAGGCTTTGGATGCGAGGGTTGGGAGGAGGTAGGTTGAGCAGTTTTCTGCTGTGCCTACAGAAGGGACGGCGGTTTCGGCAATGTTTTGAACACGAGGAGTTCTTCGATACAATGGACTTTGGATGCCGTTGATACTTACGTAGTTCATGATGTTTTACATCCTTGTGACCGGGAAGATATGTTTATGTGATTTCACTTGTTCAGACATGCTCACGGTCTTGAAGCACCATCACTCCAATTATCTCGTCAAGAACCGTGCAATCGCAAAAAGTTCAGCAGAGACAGCAACAAGTTCCAGACTTGGAAGCTCAAGAAAGTACTCCTCCTTCCGCAATCGGGACGTGGAGTTGACGAGCTGTCGGAAACTGTGCCTGAACAACAGCTCGTTTGATCAAGACGAAATCAGCAAGCTCCAGTTTCGAACAAGCTCGAATGCAGCACGAGAATTTGTGGCAGCTACTGGAATCCTACTTGAACCTCCATGCAGAGGCAACTCACCATGACTCACTGATCGAAGTGGATCGAAATGGTCACCGCAGGACATCTAGTGCAACGGCATGCCTTGGAGGTTATGCAATGAGTACCGACATGTTTGAATATCAAGAACGTATCTTCCAGTAGATCCGTCAATCGATCTTACTTCCTTCACCTCGCCCAGCCACTACTCCGCACTCAATGGCATCCATCAAACCCCCCGGCCTCCCAGCCTTCGAGATCAGAGTCGCCGCCGAACACGACATCCCCGCCCTCACAGCCCTAATAATCCCAACCTTCGCCCACTACCACATCGAACAAATGCTCGGCAACCACCCCTCCGCCATCGAAGCAGCCAGCGCACGCCACCTCCGCGCACACCGCGAACATATAGCCGAAACCGGCGAAGCCAGCGGGATCAAATGCATGGCCCTTGACCCCAATTCCGGTGAAGAAGTCATGGCAGCGTGCGCGTACTGGTACTTCTTTCCCCATCCACGATCCCAGGAAAGCATGGACCCGTCGCCGAATTACCTCCTCTCCGCCGACTGGGTCCCGGAGGAGAACGGGGAGAGGGAGAAAATGCGGCGGTGTCTGCAGCCCGTCCTCACCACCCGGCGGAAGTGGGTCCAGGGCAGGGGCCACGCGATCTTGATGTTCATGGCGACGGAGCCGGCGTGGAGGCGCCAGGGGGCTGCGACGGCGGTTGTGAGATGGGGGCTTGAGAGATGTCGTGAGCTAGGGATTCCGGCGTTTCTGGAGGCGAGCGAGGAGGGAGCGCCGGTTTATAAGGGGTTGGGGTTTGAGGTGGTGGATACGGTTGTTATGGAGGTTGAGGGGGAGAGGGCGGAGTTTCCGGTTATGATGTGGTGGCCGCCTGGGACTGAGGAGTGGGAGAAGAAGCCGTTGGGGGAGTGAGTGGAGAGG
>JAABUL010001487.1_pt1 | contig 44387 bp, 76 predicted proteins | sample 5559151 | NCBI WGS metagenome assembly JAABUL01 (sample SAMN10711876, study PRJNA513368) | rock metagenome | isolation source: Antarctica rocks | place: Antarctica: Victoria Land, Pudding Butte sud
CGGCAGAGTTAACGCAGCAACTCCTTTTCACCAGGGTTTGACCGATTTGGGGTGCTCAATTTTGACCTTTATGAACACTAATCAGCCTGAGTGAGGCTGGGACAGTGTAATATCTCTCTCTCTCTCTCTCGAAACAAGCAACGATGAAGTCCATCACAGCAGCCTGATCTGTCTGGTTAACGAACTCGCGCATGGACTGGCCGTCCCAGAACAGGTCCGAATGATAGTCGCGAATGTGCTGCACTGCTGGGCACTCGAAAACCAGATGCCTTTCGTCCCCCACCGCCGCGGTGCCGCACTGCTGGCAATGCCGTGCCTAGTGTACTGTCACGCCCGCCCATTACCACCGGCAGAGTGCTGCACCCACTGGGGTTGGCAACCCGAAATCGTAGATAGTTGCCAATCCGCCGCGACGAGTGCCGCTGACGGAAAATCTGCAATGTCTCCAATGTCACGCTGGGCGAGGCCGACTGCCCGCTCCCATGGGACACCTGGCCATTCGTGTACAAGGTTGTCTTCAAACTCGCATAAGATGATCTGCCGCACTGCAAAATTGTGCCCAGCCGAAATCGTTACATCATCCTGCATGACCGCACACCCGATGCAGCTTGATACAGCCCGCCAATTTCGCCGATGCCGCCGCACGCGCCAGCGAACCACGGCGCGGCGCAATATGGAGTCTGCCAAAGGAGATTCACATTTGAGGCAGCCGTGGAGACCCTAATCGAAATCGTATCTGAAAATCCCTTTCCGTGCTGCACACAGGTGGAGCACGATGATTTTGCTGGCTTCGTTTCTGACGACTGCTGCACGTTGTTGGACGCGATGTTCGACCTGCGCGCATCTGGCCGCATCCTGGACAAGTATCCGGCGCGCGTCGACCTGCTCGCGTACCTGGGGCGGGCGCTGCCCAATGAGAAGTGGACAGTGTCCTTCTGCGCCAAGGTGGTGCGCCTGCTGCGGCCCGCGACCCAGCGCTTCGACGCGGAGCTCTTTGGCCCCATGCGCTGGTGTGGAGCCCTGGCGCGGAATTCTTTTCCCGCTGCAACTGAGCCATCATCGTCGCCAGCTGGCGCTACGCTACCAGCACAGCCACCATAAGCAGCTGATTTACGTCTGATACGGTGTTGTACGTGCAGCTATCATGAAATTTGTTGATGGCCAAGTGCACTGGTGCCCGCCAGCTTTGCGCGAATACAGATCTTGTGCTCGTGTTCGTCTGAGCGTTTCTGGCTGTAGTAATCTCCGGGGGTGCTGCATGCTTCAATCTTGAACGCCTGGCGGCTTTACCGGATTTACTTTGGCAACTTGTATACTTCACCTGAATGTACGCACCTGATGCTGCTACGGCCGCCACCATGCCGCCGCTGCCATCGCCGCCGCATGCGGCATGTATTCCTTTTCCAAGTCTATCAACATGCATTTCAAGTGTGGCTCTCCTGGTTCTGGCCGCACGCATGTGGCCCACTAGGCATTGCATGCTGTCGGCGGCAGGCGCAACATGCGCTACACCTGTAGGAAACATTCACCATCCACCATGGCGGTGTACATCACCCTAGGTGCGCCATAATAAGCTGTGCAAGGGCACAGCGGCTACTGCTGTGCTCCGGTTTATCAAGATTGTGGCGCTGCCACCGCTGGCCAGGGGCAGCATGCACCACGCGCCGTGTTCTCCAGTACCTGGCGCACTCGCACGGGCACTGACTCGGCGTCAATGCAGTGCGGCTAGCTGACTCTGGCTTGCAAAATGCAAATGATCGCGTTGTGCCCCAACAGGCGCACATGCATGCACATACATGCCAATCTTGAGGCCATTCGCGTTCGCAGCCCCGCACTTAGCTTGCATCAGCGAGACGCGAACTTCGTGATCAAGACCAACGCGAATCGTTGCTTGCACGTCCTTTGCAGCCAGTTGCAGCCCACACAAAGATTTGCTCCAGGATCTGTCATATACAGGCCGCACGCCGCACTTCAGCAGCACAGCGTTTGCCAGTAACAGATCAACCACCCCAGCTGTGCGTTATTGCCGGCAGCGTGTGATAATCAGAATGGCGGGCACGACAGACAGCTCTGCGCAGCGGCCCATCAAGCGCGTGGCAGTTCTCATAGGTGCAGCAGTGTTCCTTTTTCGTGCTGGATCCTCCACACGCACGTCCCAATCACCTTCACATCAAGCACAGCTACGGCGGGTCTGCATACACCCTCGGCACCACAACGCAGCCATGTTTTGCAACTGTCACCGCGGACAGCGGCCAAGAGGTCAACGACAAGGTTTCTTTGTGGTTCTGTGCGGGCAGCCATGGAGGCGGAGGCGCAGCCGCTGCTCAAGCGGTTGGGCCTCGAGCGCGATGAGCCGCCGGCGATCTCGTCGCCGGCGCCCTGCGTGACTTTCTCGGGCGAGGCCTTCGGCCTGGACCTCCACATCATCTGCAACGGTGCGCAGCAGACTTGTGCAAAATTGCAGAGTAGCTGCAATGCCAGATGAAGGGCGTGCTGCCCCGCGTTACCTTCTTCGGCGAGGCCATCGGCCTGGACCTCCACATCATCTGCCACGGTGGGTGGCAGCGCCGTGATGTTGCTTTGTCTGCAATGGCCCATGTGTGCGGCATTGTAGCAGATTTTCGAGCTCAAATCCATCCAAATGGGATGCGGGGACCCTCCAGATCGTCGGTAACGGTGCGCGCGTGTACTGTTGGCACAGCGTGCGCAGCTGCACTGTCAGAGGCATAAAATGGGTTTGCACATCTTCCGCACCTTGCGCAGCGGACACAGCGTGGATAGCTGCAGCGCGAGCTGGACGCCTGGCGCCGTGCTCCGCTCACAACGGGGACCGGATCCGCAGTGTGCTGGCAGACCGGAGGACAGTCCGCTGCAGCAGGCCGTTACATATAAGCGACGTGGATCAATTTTGGTGCATGCTCAAAGATTCGCACACCTTCTGACGCGCAGGCAGGTGCTCCATACCCAATGTGGACCAGGTCGGCACCATCGCCGCGGCACTCACGGCCTACCTGGCGCTCCAGGGGCATTTAGGGTAACAAGCGAACTATTGTATTATGAACCTCTTGAAATGCATGTCTGTTCCTATGCGCAGGCAAGTGCTCTATGCACAACGTGGACCAGGTCGACACCGTTCCCGCGGCGCTGACGGTCCACCTGGCGCTGACGGTCCACCTGGCGGGTGAAAACATGATTTTCACAAGTGACATCATGTTTTGGTGTCCTGATGCGCAGGCAAGTGCAGCGTCCACAGCACGGACCTGGTGTGCACCATGTTGGCGGCACTGACGGCCCACCCTGGCGCTCCAGGAGCTCTGAATTGTGTTGAAACCACGCACAGCATTCAACCCACTGGTTGTTCCACTGCAAGTGATCCATCCACAGTGTGGCCCAGGTCGGCACCGTGCCAGCGGCGCTCATGGCCTACCTGGCGCCGTACGAGCTTGAAAGTTTCCGTCAAAACCTCAGATATAGCGAATGGCTAATTCTGCTGTGCAGGCAAGTGCTCCATCCACGATGTGGACCAGGTCGGTACCGTCCCCGCGGCGCTGACTGCCTACCTGGCGCTGCAGGCCTTTGCGCCAGACCTGCTGATCAGCGCCGGCACTGCGGGCGGCTTCAAGGCGCGCGCCTTGCTCAGGATTTTGTATATGAACTGTACCTTGAATGTCTGGGTGCCAAGTCACGTGGCCAGGTTTTGGCATCGCAAAGTGAACCCTGAATCCACCTGCGCTTCGAGGTCTAATTAGGTTGTATAGTGACAAAATTTGGGTTGGGATGAGCAGCGAACTGTAAGCCTGTTTGTAATGCTCACAGGCGCGCGGCGGCGCGATCGGCGACGTGTACGTCAGCAAGGCGGTCATGCACCACGATCGCCGCATCCCCATCCCGGTGAGCGCACGTGCGGTTGTTGACTGGTAAGCTGAAGCTTTCTGGCTTGGGCGCCACCGACACGATTGTGCTATGATTTCTGCATCCCCATCAGTGGCATGGTCACATCTGGAAGCTGCTAGATGTTTTGCACCTTATTGCGGTCACGTACTTGATGACCTCGCTGACGGCGGCGCAGGGCTTTGACACATACGGCATCGGTGCCTACGACAACGTGCCAGCGCCCAAGCTGACGTCCGCCCTCGGACTCAAGGTGCGCTCGCGATGGTACTAAGGCGTTGGTCACAAGCTTGCACGTCGCTCGAGCGTTTCGAGAAATCCTGAGACCGTCCCTCGGCGGGAAGGTGCATGCTCTGCGCTGTGGCAAAGGGGCAGCACAGCGGCAAGAGGAATGCGTCTATTAATGTCCCTGCTGTGCTTTTCTCGCAGACTTAGTATGCAACCACTGCTTGCCCGAACCTCGGTCAGGGAGGCAGGGTGTCCAAGCGGCAACAGCCTGGACTTGCACCAAGGAGGAAGACAAGGAACGCATAGATGGAGCACGGCGTGGCGCTTTTCCATAGAACTTTCAGGATCCGACTTTTCAATCACTCCTTTCGGCAAGCCGTCTTCTCCGATATATGCAGGAGGGCATTGTCTCCAGCGGCAACAGCCTGGACTACACCAAGGAAGACATGGAGCGTATGACGGAGCACGGCGTGGCGGTGAAAGAGATGGAGGCCGCCTCCATTGCCTGGGCGGCGCACCTCTTTGGCACGCCCATGTTTGCGCTCAAGGCCATCACCGACATCGTCGATGGTGGGACACTACTGCAATACATCCATGAAACATTTCGCCTATTTTGAAGACTTTCAAAGCACATGTTCGGCATGCTCATAGTTACGGTCCAGGCCATCACCGCATATTACATGTAATCACCATAATGGGTGCCGTCTTGAAGACCTAGACAGTCTGAAAGTAACCTCGAGTGCTGTTCAGCAAACTCGCACTTCTGCAGCATTCCCTTGCTTGCGCTGAAGGCCAGCATCGACGCCGCGAGCTGTGGGCGCTGCCAGCTGAGTCGTATCTGTCTCGCACATGGATCTGTCGCTGAGTGCTGACATGATTCACGTGACAAGCCGCGTGCTAAACCGCCGTTTCAGTGCCCGCAGGCGACCGGCCGACAAACAGGGATTTTTCGGAGATTCGGTCTCGAAATTACCTACAACACGTTTTCAATGTTGACCCGATCCAACATACAGAGAGGTGCCGTATCAGTGCCCGCAGGCGACCGGCCGACAAATGAGGAGTTTCTGGAGAATCTGGCGGCCGCGGCGCACGCGCTGCAGGAGAAGCTGCCGCAGGTGAGACATCGATTCTTAGTACTTATCAACATTGAAGGCTCCGAAACTCGATTGGCGACGAACGCGTTTATCTTATTGTCGCTGCTGGCGGCAGCGGCGCTCTTGCTGCAGGAGAAACGGATGCAGGTGCGGCCGACATTACGGTTCCATCTTCCAAAAGATCTGTGACAGATATCACGACACGTCCCATGCATACCAGAATCTGGCAGCTGCAGTGCACTCGCTGCAGAATCAGCTGCCGAAGTTGCAGCATGTGATCATGACATATGCCGTCATCATCGCGAGGAACGAGCGCACACCTGCATGCGCAGTTGCCAAGCAGCACTGGGCCGGAAACGCGGGAGGCGCGCCGCCATTGACCTTTCGCCATGCACTTGCGTACTCTGAGAACACGAGTTCCTAAAATGCCACTTGCTACTCTTTCAGGTCCTGGAGTTTGTGGCTGGGAAGCGGGTCGTCGAGTTGTGACGCGGCGCGGGAAGCGGAAAATTGCTGTGTGACCGATTCTGCTGCGGACGACGGGCGGCACACCTTGGCACTCGCGGGGCGCTTCCGTTGCGCTTTGATTCTCGGAGGCCATGTGGCGGCGGCGAGCAAAGCCGAGCGAGTGCAGCGTGCCAAACAAATGACTTCTGACGACGGCTGGGAATTGAAAGGAAGTCCCCCGTGCGGCAGACATTGCCAGGCGGCATCCGCCTCTGGACTGCTCCTGATCCCATCAGGAGCTGGCGCGCCTGATGGGATCAGGAGCAGTCCAGAGGCGGATGCACGCATTGCTGCAAATCGATTCTGAAGTGCGAGCGCCAACATTTGCGTTGGCGCAGGCTCAGTATCGACCATTCGTCACAAGCATTGCCGTCAAAACAGTTTGAACACATTGGACAATGTCAAGCGGGTTCAGCAAAATAGGTGCCTTCCATGGAGTTTGTCAACTACCACTGCGAGTCATGCTGCTGGAAACACTGTTGGAACTTCCCGACCGTTTGAACGCAAAAGCAGCGGGACTGCGCAGCTGTCCCACACATGGTGCGCTACCTACAGCTCGTTTCGATACGAGGAACAAAGGGCACCGAAAGCACGCTGCATCTGGCGCGTCTAGGCCGGAAAGGCTAACCACCCCACCCCATCAGCGCGTCAAGGGCAGCTGTCTGCGCAGCCCGGCATGGCAGCCGCCCACAATGCGGCGTGTGCGGGGCTTTTTGTATGGTGGGTGCTGATGGGCTACCTCCCTACTGTGCTGCTGTGGCAGAGCCCAGAGGCAACCTTCTTCCCCATTTCCGCCGGATCACGTGCCGCTCCCCGCCGCCGGCGGGTGGACCGTCAGGCACATGTTGTCCACGATGAGCTGCTCCTTGGTGGAAAAATTCGACGGCTGCGACGGGTCCTGCGTCGTCTGCGCAGCAAGCAGATGAACGTCACCATTGGAACCCAATGTGAGACAGGCAGTGGAGAAGCTGGACCGCTGCGTCGGGTCCTGCGTTGTCTGCGCAGCAGCATGACATGCCACGTCAGCGATGCATGCTTTAGCAATCGACACAGCTCGGATAGATAGATTACACCCGCCAGCCTCACTCAGGCTGATAAGGCATGAAATCACCAATAAACCATCACGTGTCATCATGTCGCAAACGGTTGATGACACTCACTGAGCAGATGAGCCAGACATGCGAATTGCCGGCGCACGTGCCAAGCCTGAACGATCGCCACCCATGTCCAGCGTATTGTACACAGCGCGGGAGAGGAAACACAGCAGGCACCATGCTGGACGCACTGGCGGAGAGATACCCATTAGCGGAAGTGCGCACCACTTTGACGCTGGTCAGGCCGGCAAACGTCGCCGGCAGCTGCAGGAACGTGGGGCCTGCGGCGCCCACTCTGAGCGTCGCGTTCGCCACCTGCGTCATGCAAGATTGGGCGTTGCACTCCAGCATTCAATCTACCTTGAAAGCCAGCTGAGCGTGGACTGAAGCTCCTCCTGTATTCCCTAGTACTAGCAACTGCCGGCAGGGCTGCTCTCGCCCCATCAGTCGCCAGGGCCAGGAATGGATGTTCGGACCAGAAACCGAAACCAAGCCGAAGAAGATAGCCGCACCGAGGTTACGCCGCTGAAGCCAGTGACATTTCAAGTCCAGCGGTGAGGCCTCTGGGAAGCCGGCGGTGCCATACATGAAGTTCAGGTCGAACGTGGCGCCGCCAACCGCTGAGATGTACGCGGGCTGCGAAATGCACAAGTCGCAGGATTGGTTAACGAATACCACAAGAAGCCCGGGGTGCCGCACAAGAAATGCTCGGACATGGTGCCGTTGAACGCCGGCAGTACGCCGGCAGCAACATGCGAACAAAGCCAGTTACAACCAGGCCAGCTAATGAATCTGTGGATGAGGTCAGGCGCTACCAGCCGAGATGTACGCCAGCTGCAGTCAGTAAGGCGTCTTTCGATTGGCACGTAATTGCAGATGAGGCGCCCCTTTGGGATTGGTGTCGAATTAAAGAAGTAGCAATGTGAATGCCCTGCGCGTAGTTGCTCCAGGCGACATTGGCAGGAAAGCCGCTGCTGGGGTGACAATCTGAATAACAGTTTGAACCCATGTTTTGCATAATGTTGCCGATGATTGCACAAAGGTACCTGGGCATAGTTGTTCCAGGCGACGTTGCGCGGCGACACGACACCGGTGGCAAATCCGCTGCTCGGCACCACGGCCTGGTAGCCCACCGCGTCCCAAACGTTCCAGTTGCTCCAGTCGAGCGAGGGGCTGAGGTAATCGCTCGGCACCGCGATTACCCTGCAGTAGGTACGTCCGGCGGAATTGAAACACATGCGGCGTTTCATGTGCTCCATTCGAGGAAGGGAGGCTCTCGCGTGTCACTCGGCACGGGGTTTGCCCTGCCGCACACAGTACCAGCACGTTGCATTGCGGTGATCTAGGTGAACCCAGTGAGTGCGTTCTGCTGCGCAGCAGGAGAGAATCCGCAGCAGTTTTCCTTCCGCTATGCCGGACGCTCCTCTGAGCCAGAATTGACCAGGACTAAGCGAATGCCACCAGATCTGTAGCCGCCCAGACACTTGCTCTTTCAGCACAGCACTGGGCATCAGATCTCACCCGTCGAAGGTGCTGGGCAGGTCGTCGAATGTCGCGGACAGCGCGCCGGACGGGCAGGTCCGCAGGAATGGCGGCGGTGGCGGCGGCGGGCTGGGCGGCGGGCTCGGCGGCGGCGGGCTCGGCGGCCGCGCCGGGTACTTGGGAATCACCGGAACTGCAGGTGCATGGCAGCATGCATAAGGATCATGAGGAGCTCTCATGATTATGTCGAGACACCATTGCGCGTGTGTTTCGGATTTGGGCATTTGTTGCAGGACTCCTCTGCTGGGCAGGTGGTGTTTCAGGGTGTCGGACTCAACTGTTCACACACAGCAGAATCTGCATCCTTCAAGAGCTGGTTACGGGATCACTGCGCACCCGTGCATATCTTCGGCACAATGGCGTTGACGGCAGACGCCAGGCTGGCAAAGTCGTTGACGGCGAAGAAGAAGTTGTCCTGGCTGGCGATGCCGCGCAGCAGCCCCAGGTTCAGCACCGTGTCGTTCTGCAGGATATATAGGTAAATTCACGATTGGGTTGAACTGTGCAGAGTGATATGTGTCCCCACCAGCGCGGATTTCAGACCGCATCGTTCTGGCAGCAAGATGTCTGCCTGAGGCATTTCATTTGGACAGAAAGCACGATCAGAAAGCCAGAGACAGCAACCCAGATGGAAGGCTTCAAAATGGACTTGCCAAGCTCCCCCTTCCGCAAGCTGCCAATTTTCTAAAGGACCTTTACTGCTGCCGCTCACCTGCTCGCTGCGCATTGTCCTTCACGCCAAAGATGCCAGGTGTCCGGCACGTTTTATATCAAAAGGTGTTCTTCTTGGTAATCGCTATCATACAGAATCAGGTTCAATGTGCACAAACCTGCTGCGGGTTGTCCTTCACGCCGACGGCAAAGATGCTGATGCCGTCGTCCTTGAGCAGCTGCGCCGTCGACAGCGATGCTGCCTCCGGCCCTGTAGTGGGCCTGCATCATGCACAGACGAGTTCAGTGAGGCTCCAAACTTTCGACTTCATCGTCCTTGGGTAGCTTTGCCGTTGACAGCGACGCCGCCTCCGGCCCTGTGGTGGGCCTGCAGCATGATCGGACGCTGGTTAGCCCCGCAGCCGTGGAGGGGAGATTCGAATTCTTGCAGTGTCTTTCCACATTCCGCCATCCAGGCAAACTGGAGCTCCAACTCACTGCCAGTTCAAATCGCAACGACTTCCTCACTGAATACCACAAAAGTGCAAAGGAATTCCGTAAACACCCGCAGGTTGAGCTTGCCGCCGGCAGTGGGCACAACAATGCGCGGCGCCCTCCTGTCCGCTGTTTGTCCACTTTTGGGACTGAAATTCTCAAGTGCAAGAGAAGGTTCAGGAAGCTCACAGGTTGGGCTTGCCATCGGTCGTCAGCAAGACCACGCGCGGCGCCCTCTTGTCCGCCTTCTCCAGGATCAGGCGGCAGGCGTCCAGCCCCGCGGCGGTATACGTGCCGCCACGATTCTGCTTAGCCGCTGACACCTGCAGAGAGGTAAACCACGATCCATCAGTCTGCTTGGCCGCCGACACCACTGAAGTTGCATCACAATGAAAGTATCCCTCCTATGCATCTATAAAGCATGAAACTAATGCACACCTTCTTCTGGAAGCTGTTGGTGTCCGATGTCAGCGTCGTCACCACGCCCTGCACCTGGCTGTCGAACTTGACGGCGCCGTACCTGAGGGTACCGAAACCGATTAAACTCTCAAAATACCGCAGATCACTTGCAATATCATCAACAAACACCGTCTCACAGCTGGCCGCGTCCGCCATGGCATGCCTGCATGATCCGCACGCACAGCCGACTGCGAGGGGAGGCAGCTATAGCACTCAGAAAACACACACGCTGGTGCCGTCGGGTCAATGCGCGATTGGCTGTAATCGAAAGGGGAAACTTGAAACACTCAAAAGCATACAAAACACGCACACGCTGGTGCCGTCGGAGCGCTGCGCAATCTGATTGGCACTGGCCGACCTTTGGGCCCTCCGCTGTCGGCACTGGCGTCGACTTCCGTGTCGGCTTCCGCGTCGGCTTGGGTTTGCGAGTCGGCTTGCGAGTCGGCTTGCGTTTCTTTGTGGGCCGCCGCGTGGGCTTACGCTTCTTCGTAGGTTTCTTCTTGGTCGGCCGCGGGCGCCTCTTGGTCGGCCTGGCGCGCAGCTGCACGCGACTCGCCGCCGCGGTCAGCAGCGTCCGCCGGCTGACGTCGAGCTGCATCGTGCGATGGCCAGCATTCGGGACACCGGCATTTGAACCGTTCAAAGAACTGCACGATAGCCCGAGGATGTGCACTGTCATGGTCTATCGGCCGTGACGAGGCGGCCGCCCGCATCCAACCGCAGAGGTTGTGCACGCTGCTGGTCCAGAACATGAAACTAAGGGCAATGGAGGGCCCTTCGTATCTTATGTCGCCCTGCAGTGCTTCTGAGTGGCTGTCACACCGGGGTGGACAATTGCATCAGGTCTGCACGCAGCCATTACCTGTGCGTCGCTGGCGATCAGCGCGCTGGTCGCCTCAGCGCCGCTGCTTTCCTCTGCTGAAGCGCAAGATGCTGCGGCCAGGGCCACCAGCGCCAGCAGAAGGACGCAGCTGCGCCACTGCATGGCGACCCCGCCGTCCTTTGTCCGCAGACGGCTGTGTCGTGTACTTGACCGCACCCGAAGTAGTCGTCGCCTGCATCAGCGCGCAATCCCAGTCGAAAGGTGCGTATAGCGTCATTTCGATGTCATTCACGTACCGTGTCTGAATACTTACTCTTGCCCGCCGGGAGAGAAAGCTTCAGTGCGACGCGTTGCAGCTCAGATGACGGCCCGGCGTTGTTTGCTGATACGCAACCAGCCGCACATGCCTGAAGCAGTGTCGAGGCTCTCGGAATGAAGCAACATGAGCACTCACCGGTCAAGTTTGCGGACTGTCGCCCGATGCGCAGGTCTTCGCTGTCGATTGCACTGTCAAAGGCTAGGTCCCCGTTCACAAGCAGCAGATTGCTGACAATGCTGCTGGTGGATGCAGGAATGATTTACGAATCAGGGGTGCAACTTCTGCAGCCTGAAGGAAGCAGGACCAAACACAAATGCGTGACGAAAAATTGATTGGGGCATCGACCCGTACGAACGGCTTGAGATTCCCCAAGGGGCGTCTGCTGATTAGCGGGGTTGGGCGCCGGTGGGGTGAAGATTTGACGAAAGGCAGTACAGCTGAGGTGCATGTGCTGCCTGGCGCATCAGGTCGTTTGATCGATTATGCGCCTGGGCTTGCTTGCACACAGACACTCGAGGGGATATTTACTCGCTGGACTCGGCGGTGACAGGGGCTGACCGGTGAGCATGCACTTAATTAGCTCCATAGCGTGCTGCACGCACAACACGAGTGTGCCTCGGTGGAGGGTGCTGTCAGCTTTCTCGAAATTTCAAGAGCGACGCAGACTCCTCGTCGTGCATGCATGGCCGTGCCTGTCCTGCAATGTCGATCATGCGTAGAAGGCGTTTGTTTGTAGTCGACTTCTGCAGGTGCAATACACCTTGCAGGCGGCTGCCAAGCGCGCGCCACGACGAGGTGGCGTCGCCGTCTAACGAGCTGCCAGAGCGCGGCCGGGCCAAGGACTTGACCAACATACTCTCGGATGCAAATGCTGCGTAGGATCTTGCCATCCTGCAAACCCTGTGGCGATGCTGTAATGGCCCACTCGGCCATCACTCTGCCCTGGCTGCACACGTAGAATGTGACTCATTTACGAGCAGTATTGACAGTCTTTTTGGCACAGCGCACAGTGTGTCACATGCAGGAGTCGAAGGCGGCGCCGGCGACGCTATTGAGCCGCTTCGAGTCGCATCACTTCATTTTGCGACGAGCTTCAGGCTGCACGAGCTGTGGGTGGACGAGCGGCGGGAGTGCATCGACGACATGAACCGCATCCTGGCCAACGCCATCCTCAACGTCGCGTGCAATGAGTAGCTGGTGTCAGGTTTGGTGGCAATTCGCGGCGGCAGGGCGGCGGACGCGGCAAGTTATAATGCCTGATGTCGCTCGGTCGCTGTATGCAATGTTGCCATGGTCTTATGCACCGTAATCATGCAAAATGTCACGTGTCAGCGCTGACGTAAAAGCTGACGCAAGCGCGTAGATCGTGACAGCCGCTACCCATTTTCGATTCTACACGATAGCCCAATCGATTTTCCGGAACTAGAGAACTGTTCGGTCTCACAAACAGTCACTCGCGAACAGCGTACTTTTGCTGCACCTCACAGCGCAGTAATTATCACTGTGGGCAGACATCCAAGTCTCTCGCCAGCGTCTCGGACTGCAGCGCCCTGCTCCTGTATAGACAACCAGGCTTCATACGCCTGGCGAGGTGCGCTGCAGGATGCCCGCATGTTTGTCCAGTTGCACGGGTTGCGCAGGCGCTCTGCCGCTGGCCAGCCAGCCGCATTTAGCATGTGCATCTGCCAGCCTTGGGCCTGGACATGCCATCCTGTACCCAAGAACGTCATACAAGAGTGCAGCTGCTGAGCAAGCGTTCGGCCGGCGCGCTCGGCACAGAGCGTTGGCGGCGCTGCGTTCGCAACCTGTGCCCTGCCATCGTCACGGCACGACACATGAGCCTGCTCCTGTTGTGCCACAGAAAGCCAGAATTCTCCGGGAAGGGGGTGTCCGTGTCCCTGCGCCGGCCGTAGGAGGCCGCCGCCTCAGACTGCACCTGGCGCCACTGCGGAGCGGCAGCGGAGCCAGCTGCTCCGTCAGAGCGGCATGGCGCGCAGAGTCTGCCCCGGCGGCACGCTGACGCTGCTCTGCGCGGCCGTGTGCCTGGCGGCGGCGTCCGCTGGTGCTGTCCCCGCAGCAGCAGCGGCGGATGCCGGTTTACTGGCAGCCGCAGAGGGCTCTGCACAGCAGCTGGTGGTCGCGACTGACCACCACAGTGCAGCAGCAGCGGTGAGGATGGAGACTGGTCCACGCAACTGCCGGCTGTTCTGCGGCATGACCCTAGTCTGCTCTCGTGCATCGGGTCGGATCTTGTTTTGGAGTTCTCGCCGGTCACCTGCGCCATATGACATTCCCACAGGTGCGCAGCGGAAGGGCGCTGCTCGCGCTCAGTAAGAAGCCCAGTAAGAGGCGGCCAACTCGGCGGCGGCCCACAAGCAAGCGGCCAACTCGCAAGGTGCAAAATTCGAATTGACCTCCCTCTTTGCATTGAACCGCTGTGCCAGGGCAGGCGTGCAAAGCAGATCCTCGTGGCGGTGGCGGGGTTCGTACCAGCACCACGTGTAGCTGGTTGCTGTGCGCATGCCATGCAATGCCGGCACGCACCTTATCACGGTCGGTGAAGGTGTTGAAGCAGAGGTGCTAGCAACACATGGTGCCACCCGCGCGCAGGCGAGCTGCGTCGTGTCGGTGTGCTTCATCATGGACCAGGCCGCATCGATGTCGGGCGCGCAGTGGAAGCAGCAGCAGCAATTTGTGGCGGGTGCCATCAACACCATAGGCGCCCGGTCCGGCGGCCGCAGCAGGTGCGTCACAGTTTGCATTCCTGGCCGAGCGGGACTGCGAGTCTGCGAGTTTGTGCCCTGTTTGGAGGCCTCGGCAGCAGAGAACAGCAGCGCAGCAGAGCACACGCAATAGCCACTCCTCAACAGCCGCAATGCTCCATACTGGCCATGGCGGTAGGTATGCATGCTGCTGTCTGTTGCAACACAGAGGCACAGAACCCGTCAACCGTGGCATCGCGCCCAAGGCAGGCATGGTATCTAAACCAGCATCTGTTGTCATGCTCGCAGCTACGCGGCGGTCAAGTTCGACGATGCGGCGCAGACAGTCGGGAAGTTCACGACCTCGGCAAGGACCGCGTCCGCCGCGGTGCTGAGCGGCAAAGCAAAACAGAAAGGGCAGAAACACGGCGGCGGGCCTGGCGGCGTGCGGGGCGCTTCTGGCGCGGTCTTCGTTGAAACAGCCGCGTGTGGCGGTTCTGCTGACCGACGGCCGTCCAACACTGTGAGCTGATTGTTTCGATCGAAGAGACTGTACTGTGTAACCAGGGTATCAAGGAGATGTCTGCTTGGCAGGCGTTCTGTCAATGCGGCTGCGCGCGGCGGTGCTGCTCACTAATGGCCGGCCCACCCTGTAAGCTTTCGCAGGGCATGCAAGTGCTCGATGCTCTGACCAAATCAATCCATGCGTCGAGCCGGTGCCCCAGTGTGCCTTGCAGACCTGTACTGCTTTTCGTGGCGGGGAGGTGGCGTGGAAATGGCGGCGCAGCTCCACCAGGGATGCTGATCTGGCTGCCGCTCCGTATCTGGCACAACAAATAATATATGTATATACAAATGATCGTGCATCCTATACGTTCCTGTGCTGCAGGGCAGGCTCGCGGGCGAAGGTGAAGCGACATCGCTGGCGGCCATGTCAGCAAACAGGGCGAGCGCGACGCTGCTGGTGCTGGGCGCCAATCATACATTATCCATGTTCGAACGATATCATGTTGGTAGAGCCGGAGACGTTGACGCGGCCACGCTCGCGCGGCAGCAACTGCCACAGCGCGGGCGGCGCTGCTGGTCCTGGGCGCAAATCCAAATATGTTTAGATGACGTGCTGCTGCGGTGCAGGCCTGCCGGCGATATCGAAGCGGCCACGCTGACGGCGGCGTCAGCGGTCAAGGCGAGCGCGACGCTGCTGGTGCTGGGTGTGGCGGACAAGGCTGGGCAGGCCGCCAGCATTCTCAACGCCGCGCTACTTAAACAGGCACGCCCAGAATGTAAATGGAGTGAACACTTTCCACGGAATAATTGCTAGTGCTGGGTACGGCTAAACAAGGCGGGCAGGCTTGCAGCGCGCAGCGCCACGCGCTGCTGAAGCAGGTGCGCAATTGTTTTCCAAGGCTTTGGAGACCCTTACTTCGGTCTCCATGTCTGCAGCACGGTCTCCATGTTTTTAGCACGGTCTCCATCTGCACGATTAACCTGACCACCCCCAGGAGCAAGCTGTCTTGACAGGCTGAAATTTCCTGTAATGCGTGACACATGTGTGGCAGCGCACATCGCATGTGTTCTGTGCAGGCTCTGACGGCAAACGGTGGTGGACATCGATTCATCGCATGGCGTTCGTGTGAAATGTGCGCAGGCGGCTACTTCCAGCAGCCTGTACTTCCCAGTGGCCAGCTTCTCGGCGCTGACGGCGGCGCTGCCTAAAACCCTGAGCGCCATCTGCGCAGGTGCGTGTGGCACGTGCATGTGGCATGCACTCAGCCTCCAGGAGTCATGTGCTACAGGCGCAGCCACCACCAGCATGGTGGCTGAACGTGTGCCTGGACAAACTTGGCTGTGCACAAAATCTTCAGCCCTGACAGCTGCAGCCAAGCTCAGCGTGTGCCTGCCGCCACGCAAACACTGCTCACTTGTCGCATCTGACTCAACATGCAACACGTTTCCTGTGCAGCGCCGAAAAAGGCGGCCGCGCTGCCGCCGTCGCCGCCCGGCGGCGGCGCCTGCTCTCCTTGAGCATGCGTCTGGAACCAAATCGCAAGTCGATGACAGTGCTGACGCTGATGATGCTAATCGTAGTATCGCGTGTTGCTGCAGCGCCGACGATCGCGGGCGCGCTGCCGCCGTCGCCTCCCGGCTGCGGCGCCGATTCCCCAAACAGGTCCTGGGGCTAGATCCAGATTTGAAAACCCCCACCCAATTAATGCCATGAGCTTTACAATCTGTCTGCGTGCAGCGCCGACAAAGGCCGCGCTGCCGCCGCCGCCGCCCGGCGACGACGCCTGCTCCCTGAGTATGTGCCTGGCGCTGGATCAGGGGGCGGCGCTGACGGCCGCCAACTGGGCGACCGAAAAGGCTTGGGCGTCCGCGGTCGTGAACGGCGTCAACTCTGCTGCCGGCGGCGGCAGCGTGTGAGACTCTCTGTTCGTTTCCATACATTCCAGCTTGCTTTCCCATGCTGTGACAATTTATACGGCATGGGTGGCGGCCGTCGTCACTGGCGTCAAGGCAGCAGCTGGCGGCGGCGCTGTGTAGGGCCTCCCTTCTCTTTGGTATTGCATTCTCTGGTGTTTTGGTCACTGCATCTCGGAACGAGAATTCATGGGCGGTGGCAACCCCGTCGAGGGCGTAAACTCCGTTGCCGGCGGTGGCAGCGTTGCGAGGCTACCTCTCTCTGCGTAGCCTTGTTTTCGGTTGTCGCTTGCCTGTGTTTGTCTTCCCTGACCTCCCCATTGCCAACAGGCGATATGTCGTTAGTTCGACAAGTAGCCGCCCCTACTGCCCGGCATGAGGCGCGCTGATCATTGTGCTCCACAGCAGCGAGGAGATAAGAAATGCAAGCATCAGGTGCAGCAATCACTTTCAGAATGTCTGTATACAGGTTTGCCGCCGTCAAGTTCGACGCCAGCGGCTCGCAGGCCGTTGCCGGCAGCCTCAGCAAGAACTCCGCGGCGGTGGCGGCGGCCATGTCCGCCGCAACGAAACGCGGCGGCGGCGCCGGCACCGCGCCTGGCCTCGCCACATGCACCGGCGTGCTGACGAACGCGGACCGCTCGCGGCCGCGGGTGCTGCTGCTACTCTCCGGGGGCGCCGGAGACTTGTGAGTCCCGTTTTGCAACCCAATACCTGTTTGTCTGTTCGGAATGCCTACTGGGAACGTACTGACGAATGCGGACCGCTCGCGGCCGCGGCTGCTGCTGCTGCTGATGGTCGGCGCCGGCGACCTGTGACGATTTTTATAGTTGAATGTCTCGAATGTTCCATTCCAAAAAGCGTCACCCGAAACCCTCTCGTGGCCACGTGTGCTGCTGCTGCTGCTGCTGCAGCTGCCGCTGCTGCTGCTGCTGCTGCTGCTGCTGCTGCTGCTGCTGCTGCTGCTGCTGCTGCTGCTGCTGCTGCTGCTGCTGCTGCTGCTGCTGCCGGGAGGCGCAAGCGACCTGTGCGTCTGCTTCTGTGATTTCGCATTTTTTTCCACTTTGTGCTTGTGGACATTCTATCCATTCTCTCCAATCCTGTCGGCGGTTTTCATTTTCAGTCAGATCTCCCGCTCTGTAGGCTGGCAGCCGCCACCGCACCGGCAGCGCCGACAGTATTAGCGGCCGTCCAGCGCAGCGGAAACTCAAATCCTTCCATTTTGCATTTCGCACGTTGTCATTACACGTCGCATTCACATGTCCGCAGGGCGGCACGTGCCAGCGCACAAGCGGCGCTGACGGCATCTGCAAATGCGAAACGCGACGGCCAAGTCGTTTTGGTCCTGGGCGTCAAGGGCACCGTCAACACTGCGGTGCTGCGGCTGCTGGCATCGCGGCCATCATATAACTGGCCGTCAAGTGCATTTGGCTCGCTTGCCGCGGTGCAGAAGACGCTCACAAGCGGCGCCTGTTCCGGTGCGGCCTTTGAAGCAGGCCGTTACCAGCTTCCGCTGACTGGCCGTTTGACGGCTTCGTCTCGCTTGGGGAGCGGCGCGCTCGTATGCCTGCTGAATCGCAGTCCTGTCCTGTCTATCCATGGTAATGGCGCATCCTCGACCACTGTGCAAGCTTGGCGCGGGGTTCTGGCAACACATGCGGGCGCTCCAGAACAGAATGAGGCTCACAATTGTCCAGGACCGATCACGCGACATATTTCCTGGTGCAGCCCCGCGCAACCCGTCATTTACAGTCGTGACACAGCTGCCGCTGCCGCCGCCGCCGCCCCCGCGGCGCTTCAGCCCTCCACGTGAGACATATTCGGAAATTGGCATTGACAGTGTACTGCACGTGCTGCTTTGCCTGCATGCGACGTCGCCCGAGCGGTGGAGTGCACCATGCTGCAGCATGGCCATGGCAAGCTGCCACACATATGACCAGCTGGGCCATTGCATCTGCACCTTCAACTGACCCTGCGCAAGTTGCGACATGAATTCACTACGCCGGAGCCGGCTCAACGCACATGTCATTATGCCAGCTCTCGACTGTTCCGCAAACCCACGTGCACCGCTGCGTCGTGCTTCGCACTGGACATTTCACCAAACATGTGCACGTTCGATCGATCCTTTGCCTCCACGAAACACACGGCTTTCCCTGCCGCAGCGCCGCCACGGCCGCAGACGGCATGCGCCGCCGCGATGTGCTTTGCGCTGGACGAGTCGGCGTCGCTCGCTGACATGGACTGGACCATGGAAAAGGTAGGCACCGACACAAACCTCTCTTCCTTTCGTCTCCTACCTCTACCTACCGGGCAGCCTTAGAATAATACGACTGCGTCGTTCTTGTTTGTTCAGCATGGGTTAATAGATTTCCTCTTGGACATTGTGTCAACGCTCTGGTAGTTGTTTCTATAGGTGTTGGTGGCCATGCAGAGCTTCTTTTCCAGGAGCGTGAATGAGTGAGGCTATCAAACGCTGCCGTCGCAGACCTTTGTGAGCGCGCTCATCGGGCAGCAGGCAGCGCTGCCGGGAACCAGCTACTTTGCGGCTGTGAAGTTTGATGCGGCTGCGCAGAGCGTCGTGGACCCGCTGGTGAGTTTCACCATGCAATTGCAACCGCTTGTGCAAGCTGCCTCAAGCACAATTGCGAGCAGGATTCGGCGGGTGCACAAATCCAGCGCCGTTGCAGCGCTGCCCCGCACCGCTTGCACGTCCCGTCCCAATGACAGTGTCAGCGCCAACCTCGGCAATTATCTGTTCCGGAATCCAGGGCGGCAACGTGCCTCTTTTCTTGCGGAGTAAGGCTGCGTGATGATCCTCATGCGCCGCAAGTTCGCGGACCAAACGTCATTCTGCTGTCTGCAGACGACGGAGGTGGCGGCGGCGCAGGCCGCAGTCACTGCTGCGGCAAAGACGGCCGGCAACACCAACCTGGCCGCTGGCGTGGCAGCGTGCACGGACCTGCTGGCGCTTGCGCCGCCAGACCTGGCGGCCAGCATGGTGCTCATTACCGATGGCCAGCCCAACAGGTGAAAGACCTTCCTTCTGACAGGAGCCTCACACACAGGGCCCATACAACAACAAGTCCGAGTGCAATGCAATGAGGGGTCAAAGAAATGATGGCATACCGAGAGGTGCAGCTTGCGCCCAGCATGGTGGTCATCACAGACGAGCAGGCCGGGTCTAGGGTTTGGGGAAACCCTACAGGTGCGGCTCATAAAAGCCATTTGCTGTAACGTGCCGGTGGTTTCTGGAGTCAGGTTGCGTGTCACTTGCGACATCTGATGCCACTCCAACCCCTGTGAACTGAGAAGTTTGATCAATGCCACCCTGTAGCAGCAGGGCAGCTGGTCAGACACAGCCAGTTTGCTCGAGCGGAAAAGCCGTGTTGCAGGTCGCTGGACCAGGCTCCTGCCGCCGCGGCCGATGCAAAAAGGACCAGCACCGCGACGTCCGCCAAGGGTTTAGGGTGCAGGCCGCTGGCATCTCTGTCCACCCACATGTTCCACCCACATGTTCTGTGGACTAACTGTTGTATTTCAGGCCGCTGGACCAGCATTCCGCCGCAGTGGCCACTGCTGCAGCCGTGGCTGCCATGTCCGCCTACATCTCCATCGTCGGCGACTCTGAGTTTTTACCGAATGGAACTGTGTGGCACAGGCCGCTGGATCAGGATCCCGCCGCAGCGGCCACCAATGCCGCCACGGCCGCCAAGGCGGCCGGCATCTCAGTCATCACCGTCGGCGTCGGCGGCGACATCAACTCGCCTCTGCTGAGGTCAATGTCCTCAGGCGGCAACAGCTTCACGGTGGCCGACTTTGGCGGCCTGGCGGGCCTCGCCTCGGCAATCCCCGGCTTTTCCGCGGGCGACTGCGGCACGCCGGCGCCCACAGGTGCGGTATCGCGCTCTGCTTGCCAGCACACGTGCAACTAGGTCACGAATCAATGACAGGACAGGACGGATGATCATGCTGCAGAGGCCTGACCAAGGGCGATTCACATTGCTAATCACTGAGTGTGGTTCAGTGACTCACATGAGATGTCCTTGTGCAGGGGCGCCAACGGCGGCGCCAACAGCGGCGCCAACTGCAGCGCCTACTGCAGCGCCGACAGCCAGCCCCACCGCCGCACCAACGGAGGCCCCCACAGCGGCACCAACGGCAGCGCCAACCCTGGCACCGACGTCGGCGCCCACCGCCGCGCCGACGGAGGCGCCGACGGCCGCGCCGCTGCCCTGCACGTCCGGACTGCTGACGTTCGACGACCTGGGCGGCATCAATGGCGGCAGCGCGGGCTCGGCGCCGCTGCCGGCCGCCTACGCCGACAGCCGCCTCACCTGGACCAACTGGCAGGTGCACATCTGCAAACCCTAATGGTCCACCACGTCAGCAGATGACGGCAGCGCGGGATTGGCGCCGCACTCTGGCCGCCGCCCGAACTGCACCACTGGCAGGTGTGATCTGGTATCCCTTATCGCCCGGCACACACATGTGGGTGTGTCTCAGGCAGGTGGCGCCGTGGCCGGGTGCTTCCGTTCTCGGAAGCTTTGGGAGTCGATGGACGCACTAGATGTACGATCAAAGGATCATCTGCCTGCGGCGATCGACAGCACGCTGTGGGGCCAGGTGTCCAGCCCCGCCGCCCTGTGATGCGCACAAACCAGTCAACAATACACACAGCACACCACATAGAGACTGAACCCACATGTGTCTGCAGGCCATCAACGGCAAGCAAGGGGGGACCAGGCATCCAGTCCCACCTCCGGCTACGCCCAGAATAATATTTGAGACTGCGTCGTCTTGATGAGACAAGTAAACATCACCGCCCGCAGGCGATCAACGGCACGCAGTGGGGCCAGGCGTCCGGCCCTACCTCGGGCTATGCGCAGGGCGTCGTGTCGCCCACCAACGTCATCTTCAACAGCCTGGGGCGCCAGGTGTGGCTGCCAAAGCCTGCGGGTGTGACATAATATGTGGCTGCCAAAAGCCCTGTGGGTGTGACATTAATGTGGCCCTTGTTTCGGCAGGCCCTGTGTTTGCGGCTGCCGGGCTGAGCAACATGCTCTCCGAGCTCATGCAACACCAGCAGCATGATGCAGCGCATGCCGTGCGTCCTGCTCGTCCGGCCAACGAGGAGGTGGTGCTGACTCTGCTTAACTTGGTTCGCCACAATGATCAGCCTTCGAGAGGATATTTGCGTTTGCTGACGAGCGCAGGCGTCAATCGCAGCCGCTGCGCCGGCGCTGCCGAACCTGTGCTACCAGAGTACAACGACATACGGAGTCTTCATTCACACTTCTCCTTTGACTTTGCCTGTGCCACGCAGGCGTCAATCGCAGCCGCGGCGCCGGCGCTGCTGAACCTGTGCTACCTGAGCGCCACGCCCGGCTTCAGCGCCGCAAGTCCCCTGGGCGTCACCGTCACAGGTGCTCATCTTCCTGCAACTTCTGCGCTTCTAGCTCGTCAACCCATGTTTCTGAACGACGCCATGTCTGGGATAAGTACTGAGAGCCTGCTGCGCGTCGGCACAAGGTTGCTGAAAATTTGCACCTGATCAGCTCGGACTCGGTGCTTCAGCTTGTTAGTGAGCTATTTGCCGGGCAATGTCGCGCCCGCCTTCAGCGCTGCCAGCCCCATGGGCGTCATCGTCACAGGCGCGTGATCTCGTACATCGTATATATCCCGGGCTGCTTGAGCAGAGCGCGTCCTTGAATGACGCCATGCCCGGCTGCAGCGTCGCAAGTCCCCTCGGCATCAAAGAAAATCACTTTTACTGGTAAATAAATTGTTTTACAAAAACATTTATGACATTGGTGTGCCTGCTTGTGCGCACGGTCTCCGTTTAGGGTTTAGGGTTTGAGACACAGCACTTCTTGAACACCGCTTCCTGGTCAGCTGTGCTGTTCCAGGGCCACACCAACGTGTGGGCTCCTGTCGAGGTCAATATCGGGACCAGCTCAGCCGTGGTTTCCACGGCAAGGACTGTCAGACCGCCCTTGCTGCAATTGAAAATTTGTTAGATTTGCTGTTAATTGCGTCGATGCATCTGCAGGCTTCGTGGGCGCCGCCGCCACCTCGACCTTTTCCTTCGTGGCGGATCTCGCGACGCCGCGCATGAATGTGACATTGCCCAGCCCAGCCTTCCAGGGGCTCAACCGCATCACCGTTGACACCTTGGTGAGCGCCGGTCTCCTGCCGCCCCGCTCTGTCCTTTGTAGTTGTAGGTTCAAATCCTACTAAGCTCAATTACTCAAAAAAAAAAAAAAATCGGAAGGATCTGACGATGTTCCACGTCAATGTGACGCTGCCCAGCCCGCCTTCCAGGAGCAGGCTCGCGTCACCATCAATGTTGTGGCGGGGATCTCCTACATCCCTCTGACTGATGTCCGTCCGCCGCCTCGGCTGCGTTGCTAGTGCGGGAAACCTCCTGTGGCGGGCCCCATCAGATTCGCTGCATAACCTGACTTTTCTGCGTTCTGCCGCGCAGAAGATGTCGGCGGGCGGCAACGTTGCCCAGGCGCAGGTGGTTATCGACAATCTAGGGCTGGGTATCGTTTAAGCTTTTGTCGCTCCGGGCGAGACGCACCGCCGCCCAGCGCAGCGGCACATGAGAAGCCGCCGCTGAATTACATTGAAGCTCCACGCTGTGCGGGGAGTACCAGGAGTGTGCGCCTGGTCAATTGTTGCCGAACATGTGCATGTCGTCAAGTGACGTGTGCGACCTTGCGTGCAGCAGATGCTCTGCTGGATGCTTCAGAGCTTGGTGATCAGAGTGGAGTTGATCTTTGAACAGGCGTGATTTCGTATATTTATTTCTTTTGTACGATGACATGCAACCGTAGCATTGAAACTTTCGCTGCTCATCCGCTAAGGCGCATCAGCCACAATAATGCCAAACACCCTTCAGGCCGATGTGACAAATCGCCGAAGCCGTCGAAACATCTCTGTCTCAATAGCCGCTGCCGAGGAAAGCGGCGCTGTCATCGCTCTACCAACGAATCTGCTGCCGCTGTTGCAAACAATCTCCATGCCGCCGCTGCTGCCGCCGGGGCTGACGATGCACATCGGGGTAAACATACCCCTTCACACGTTTAAAGACTACAGCATGTTCAAAGTCTAAATTGCCACAGCTGGCGCCACATGCGCGCAAATGCCAAATCCAGTGCAAACGACCTCGAGCTGCTGACACTGCCTGCCATGAAATCTGGTCTGAACTGCCTCACGGCGCTGTGCTGTCGGTATGTACCGTGCTGGGGCCAGCCTGGCCATTCCGCTCCTTCCTCCGCGCGATGCTACGGCGCGCAAGGGTGTTTAGGAACAATTGCTTGGAAGCCAGCGGCGCCCCCGTCAGCGGCGACATGTCATGTCCCGCCAGCCAGGCCGCCAGCGCTGCGCGCTCGTGGGTCAGCCCATCGGCACACACCACCGGGTCCTCCATCAGCTCCTGCAGAAATTAGGTCACCCATGTGTGACGAAAGTCCCACGGCGCGGTCCATGGCATGGTTTTGCACGGCGTTTTGCACGGCGTTTTGCACGGCGCGGTCCATGGCATGTTTTGCAGCATATACAGTAAACAACACACCTGAAAACTAAACCCCTGCTCAAAATTCTAGCACGTGTTGAACAGATCAAGAACTAAACGTCATAGGGCAGGAATGGGGCATCTCACCATCGAGGTGGGGCAGCAGAGGTCCTCTGGCGGCTGCTTCGGTTCCAGCTGCCAAAACGCCGGCGGCAGCGGCAGCGACGGCGCTGCTGCTGCTGCTGCTGATGCGGCTGCTGCCGTACGCGCCTGGCCTGCAGCGGCAATGACGGCAGCGTCGGCGTCTGCTGCTGGTGCCGCTGCTGCTGCTGCCACGGCTGCCCGTGCGGCTCTGGCAGGCCAACAGCAGCGGATGACGGTCAAATGTGCGTCTTCCAACGGCTCTGCGGCCTCAGGCACATGTACGGCCGGCTCTGCTGCGAGCGCCTCCGCTGCCTGCGCCTCTGCTGCCGTCGTCTGCTGCTGGACCGCCGTTGCGCCTTCCCTCGCCCTGTTCCTGATTGCTTTGGCCGCCGCCTTCTGCGCCGCAGTCGCTGCGGCTTCCTCTTCTTCCTGTCACGGCAATCATGATGAACCGTAAATGAGATCAGTGTCTGATTTCGTGTAAGAAAGTACATGCTGCTGCTGCCTCCTCTTCGTCCTGGGGGCACAAGGCAACGCCTGACGGCTCGCGCAGCGAAGTGGCGCAGCTAGCGGCCGCCGCCATCGCGCTGTCGCAGTCGCTGGCGAACGGGGCTAAGCTGTCAGCCAACCGCCTTCACGCCGCCGCCGGCGCCGCAGGCGACGCCAAGCCAGCGCTGGAGCATTGCGCAGACGGCATGGGCGCTGCGACAACCGCCCTGACGTGGGTGTGGCGACGTGGCGAGCAGCTGGCGACAGCCGCAGCCGGCCACAGCCGCACCAGCATACCGCCAGCCGTCGCCTCGGCACCTGCTCCTGCTCCTGCTCCTGATGTCGGCCACGCTGCTGCGGGCGGTGAGCAAGGGCAATGGCCGCCCATGGGCGGAACAACCGCTACGAAACCTGGACTCGGAGAGTCCGAGTGCAGCAGCCCTGAATACCCTCCTGGAAGGAATGGCTGTGGGGGATTGCATCGCAGCTGCCCTGCGCGGCCTGCAGGCCCTCACAAACAACACGGCGGACGGTGCCGCCGCCGCAGCCACATCTGGCAGTAGCGCCGAAGGCGCCGCCCGCAATCTGCTACTGCTGGCGCCGCTGCTCCTGAATCTGACTCAGAGCGACGTGCCCGCGGAGCGCTGGCTGCCTGGGGTCGGCGCCTGCCTGCCAACATTCAACAGCTGACCCAACGCCGGCGGGCTTGAACGCCGCGCCGTCAACAAAGCGGTGCTCGAGGCAGAAGTCGCAGTACCACTTATCCTCGGGCAGCGCCGGCAGCAGCGGCAGGAAGCAGTACAGGTGCCGCGCGCTGGTGCGTGCGGTGTAAACGTTTAGGTTGGGGCCCTCATGCCGAAAATCACTTCAGAGGGTTGATGATGAACACGCATAGGACTGACATAGCAGGAATTATTTTGAGGGAGCAGGCGTCTATCTGTCACCAGAGTTATGCTGTGCGACAATGCTCAACGCCGCCTTCCTGTCGGGAGAGATCCCGGACCAGTGGAACACAAGCATGGTGACGCCGATATATAAGAAGGGAGATGCAACGGACACAGCGAACTATCGCCCCATCGCGGGGGGCGAGTCTGTCATGCGGTTGCTGGGCATCCTGCTCAATGACCGCTTGGTAGAATCCACAGAGACGCACGACCTGCGATCGCCGGTCCAGGCTGGCTTTCGCCCAGCGCTGTCTTGCCGCCAGCCGCTCATGACGCTACAACACTTCATCGATCAGCAAGTACAGCACAATAAGGGGCAGCTGTTCTGCTGCTTTGTGGATCTGAAGGGCGCGTACGACAGTGTGCCTCGCAAGCAGCTTTGGCAGACGCGGGCAGGGCTGGGTATTCATGGCAACATGCTGAAGGGCATCAAGGCGATGTATAACAACAGCCAGGTAGTTGTCAAGGTGGCAGGCCGCCATGGCAATATGCACAAGCCCTGTTTGGGCGTCAAGCAGGGCTGTCCCCTCAGCCCGACATTTTTTGGTTTGTACATGGATGGTTTGTTTGAATACGTTCAGTCAGTGGAAGGTGGCAGTGGGCCGCGGCTCAGCAGTGGCCAGCGGGTGTCGGCGCTCATGTACGCAGACGACATAGTCCTGATGTCGACGACGGTAGAGGGGCTGCAGCGTCTGATCAACGCGACGGCGCAGTACTGCCACGGCAAGGGCATGACGAGCAGCCCGGCATGGATGGCAGTGGTGGTCTTCTGCAGCAACTCGCACAAGGTGGCGTGGGAGCACACCTGGACATGTGACGGCGCTCCACTGCAGCAGTGCGACGTCTGGAAGTATCTCGGCCTCGTTTTCACAGCAACCCCCGACGTCGCAAGCGGCATGTTGGAGATGCAGCGGCGGCAGATTGCGGCAGCCAGCCGTTCCATTGTTGCAGCAAAGTCAGGGTGCATCACTGCCGAGGCCATGACGGCGGCTTCTGCGTAAGCATGCAATCAAAACGTGTCAGAGGCAGTGCGAACACGCTTTCCAACTCAAACAGTCATGGGTGTGCCAAAGCACCCTCACAAACAAGGGCTGGCGCAGAAGGATACTCGCCTCTTTGCAGGGCGCGTGAGAACCTCTTATTGAAGCTCCGAGAGGACTCGTCACGTTGCCGCGACTGCCCGCATCGCTGCCAACCAACGCTGTGCCCCTGGCCGAGCGTGAAGTGACTGCTCTACTGCCTATGGTCATTCCTGACACAGCTGCATCGTCGAGCACCCCTTGCCGAGTTCGATGCTTATAGATACAGATACAGATGCTTACAAATTTGTAAATCTAAGTTTAAATTTAAATACAGATCGATGTAAATTGTAGATTGTAAATATAAATTTAAATTTAAATACAGATCGATGTTACACAGCCGCATGGCGCATAATCCCGTCAACGACATGTTGCTGCTGTCATATCATCACTAGGCACATCTTGATGTACTTGTACGCCTTGACGCGGCGCAGCGGCACGATGTTGCTGCGCTTAGTTGCCAGCGCCGCCCGCAGCGCAGCTTGACTGCGGCGCAGAATGCATCAGTGGCAGCAGTCATGTGGGGACATTCCCGAACAGGGTCGGGGCTATGCTCACGTCGTGTCGAACCATTTCGGGACGGCAACAGAGAAGTTGCATTCTTCAAACATGTGCAGGATCCTACCTGCCATGGGCCACGCCATCAGCAAGGCAGATGCCGCGCCTCTTAACCTGATGTTGCAAGTCAAGCCGGCACAACTGTCAATCCGTGAACACCTTGGTGCAAGCTGCAGGCACGAAAGTCCCTGCAGCTCAAGGGATAGCATACACTGCAGCAGCATGCGCGCAGCCCAGCCTGCTTATTGTTTGCTATGTGGAGCGCATACAATCCATTCAAGGTGAGCAAAACGGGCACCTCTTTTCTGAGCACTGTCATACTGCAGCCGCGCTCTTCGTGCTCGGCGCGCAGGACCTCCTCGATCTCTGCCAGAGACGGCTTCTTGTTTTTGCCGGTATTCGAGATGCGCAGGGCCGCAAAGCTGCTGAGCATGGATCCAGCGTCCCATTCTTCAGCGGCCACCATCTCGCTGCACCAGTACCGCCACAGCAGACGCACACAAAAATCCCTGCTGCCAGTCCCACACGAGCCCGCTGCCTGTGCAGGCACAGCTGCACAGATCGTGCTGCAACCAACGAATGCAGTGACATTTGTGGTCCTTTGCACATGTACCCCTTCCAGTCAGCGTGCACGATCAACCTATCCTCTGGAACAACTGCTGCGCCAACGATGGTGATGTGTTTTAGCTGCCATACAGAGAAAAAGCCATGGCAGCCCCAACCTAATAAATGAACCCCTGTCCGGAAGCCGGGTTCGGCTCCAATCTCGAGGGAAACAGGACTGCAGATATGATCACTCGCGCCGTATGGTTTCTTGCGCCGCTACACAAGAGCCAGCGAGAAGGGCTCGCAGTGGAAGCCGGATACGGCAGCGCCAGCACCACCATGGCCGCACAGGCAAGCCCAGAAACCCACGTTTGTTAAGTGCGTTTTGCAATAGCTGCATCTCAGTACTGACGCACCTGCTCACTGGTCCTTGTCTGCCGACGCGCTACGTATACGCCATCGATAGCCAGGAAGCGGCGGCTCAAAACAGGAGCCAAGGATAATGCACGAAGATGACATTTACTGATCACACACCGTAACTGCAGCGGCATGTGGTGGAGTATGCTTGCACTATCATGCGTGCCTCGGCATTGTCGTACGCTCTGTGCTGAGCACCGACATATGTACTCCCCTGTTGTCTAAAACGTGCCAAAAGTCACTAATCAGCCTGAGTGAGGCTGACAGGACAGTGTAATATCTCTCTCTCTAAAATGTGATGAGAGTCTCAGGATGCAAGCTTCTACAGCAACTCAGCACGCTGCACGCCAAGATTGCGCCGCAGCTCGGCGTAAAAGAAGAAAGAATCACTTTGCAAACCCGCCCGCCCGCCCCCAATATGTGTTTCCAGGCCTGGGGGCAGCCTCTACAGCTGCCATCTCTTGCCTGAAAGGAGGGGTCATCTTGTGTGCGACTCTGTGAATTCCACCAAGCGGTCATTGAGCAGGATGCCCAGCAACCGCATGACAGGCTCGCCCCCCGCGATGGGACTCTTCGCTGTGTCCGTTGCATCTCCCTTCTTATGTATCGGCGTCACCATGCTTGTGTTTCACTGGTCCGGGATCTCTCCCGACGGGGAGCCGGCGTTGAGCATCGTCGTCAGGGCGGGCAGCAGCACATTTTCCACCTTGCCATCTGGCGGCTTCAGCGTCGCATAGCGCAGCAACTCTGCCCGCTCGCCACTGAGCCCAGCTGCTTTGTCATTGTTCAGCTTTCGCAGTGCCTGCTGCACCTCCGCCGGCGTGAACATCTCGTTGAGCATTTCTGCCTGCTGAGTACCGGTCGTCCAGCCAACCGGCCTCTGCTGCAGGCGGGATATTGGCGGCGGCGGCGGCAGCCGATGGCTGGAAGTCTGCGGCTGCTGGGTTTCAGCGGCTGCAGGTCATCTTCGTGGTCACAGGCCGTCACCTTCTCCACATATGGCTCCCACAGGTCAGTTGTCTGCATCGACAGCGGCAGCGGCTTTGGGCGCCCCTTCAGAGCGCCGTAGACTGCATGCGGCTCCCACCGTATCTGCTGCATCACTGCTCGTAGATTTTCTGATTGTAGCGCTCTCATCTTCCGCCGCACAAGGCTCATGCACTCGCTCTCCAGGACCCTCAGCTGCATGCTTTGTCCAGGCTGGTGACGCAGCCGCCACATCTGAGACCGGAGGGCGTCAACCTCACGGCCCGAGAATTGCTTGGGGCTGCAGGGTGCCCCTGGCCGCATCCGGCGGAGTGGGATGCTGCTGGCTGTCGCGGCGTCCGGCACAGCTCCGAAGACCAGTTACGAAGCTTGCTGCACAGTTTGCTGCTCATTCCTCGCCACGACATCCGCCAGGCGGCTGTCGTTGCTGAGGTGCTGTGCATACCGCTGTCGCTGTTGTAGGCACCAGCGTCGCCGCATCATTGGGCTGCCGGCGGCGGCGGCGGCGGCAGGAGTCTTGGCTGTGAAGGCCATCGTGCACGAAGCCGAGATGGAGGAAGAGGGTCTTAGCTCGTCCAAGAAGATGCCCACAATGACGTGTTTGAGCTAAGACTCCTTCCAACTTCCAAGCTACTCGCTGTATAGGTAGGGTAGTGCTGCAACTGGGAAGATGTACAGCCCAGAATCTCGAATCTGCGTGTACGATAGGTGAGGAAGCATGACGGTGGGCGAGGAATCAATCACGCGGAAATTCGAAGCCAGTCGCCTGACCTGCGCGCCAGCTTCTCAGACTTGATTTGCTTATGGCCCTATCGGGCACGCCATAATTGGGGTGACTTCTCCCTTACATGTCTCAAATGTACAGGTGTTGCAAAGCCTACTTCAGCTCCTCTCAGCAGCGACATCCCTTGTAAAACTTTTTGGTGACGTCAGTGCACTGGTGAGTTTGCCCAGCGCGTCAGCAACGATGCATATTCAGGCGTCGTCGGGTGACATGCATGATTCCTGCTGTCACTACCATTGCCCAGAAACGTCGCACGTTGTTGCGCGCAGGTCTGACAGCAGCATGGATACCTGCCTGCTCGGTGGAGCGGTGCCCTCGCTCCCGAGCGTGACTCAGCAGCCTGTGAGGAGTCGTGGCGCCCAGCTACTGCAGCCGCCGGCAGGACTGCACAGCAGCGGCAGCCGCTACCGCAGCGGACGCGGCGGCCGCGCCTGCAGCTACCGCAGCGGACGCGGCGGCCGCGCCTGCAGCTACCGCAGCGGACGCGGCGGCCGCGCCTGCACAGCGGCGGCGGCCGGCAGTGCCGCAGGCCCGACCCAGCATGCCTGGCGAGCTCCGGACGCCCGGTGTACAGGGCGCCGGCGGCGTGGCGTGGTCGCCGCAGCGGCGGTGGCGACGGAGCAACCGCCAGTGGCGGAGCGGCTCTCTGGGGAGGATGCCGATCAGTGGGCGGCAAGCCTTGAAGAGGTGGGGAAGCAGCAGTAGTGTCTTGACGTCACAGATCCTTAGGCATTTGAACGGACTTGAATCACCAATTGGAAGCCATCGCGGGTAGCCTTGACATCTGACGCGCATGTTTTGAACTCTCGATGGTGAGGAGCAGAATGAGGATCTCCCAGCTTGGCCGGCAGAAGGGAGGCATGCGTTAACTTGTCAGCAAAGCACAATCAGGCTGCGCTCTTATTCAGAGACAGAGACTCAGCGCCGTGACGCAGGTGGAGAAGGCGGGCTTCAGTGGCGCTAATGCCACAGCACTGCTGGAGCAAGCCCTTCGGCTGGCGTGCACAAGAGTTTATGTCTTTCAGAATCAGACACACTGGTGTTACTCTTCGGGGTGAAGAAGGTGGGCTTCAGCGACGACGACGTGACGACGATGCTTGAGCAAGCCTTCGGCTAGCGCTGTATCCAAACTGTTGATTTTGGAGCGAAAGGCGTTTTCTGCTCCCTTGAAAATGTCAATTCGGCCTTCAGCGACGAGGACGCAACGGCGCTGCTGGAGTGTGCCTTGGGCTGGCGCGTAACACGGTGCACTGTTTTGACAATGTACTTTGTTTGATATCTCAGGTGTGCTATCTCAGGTGAGTAAGGCGGGCTTCAGCGATGAGGATGCGGCAGTGATGAAGACGCGGCAGTGTTGCTGGAGCGGGCCTTCGGCTGGCGCATGCAAAGGTTCTCGCTGGGCATACAGTGCATATATGCCTGTGACCGCGATGCTTTTTCGCCTACTCTCGCAGGTGAACAAGGCAGTCTTCAGCGATGAGGACGCGACAGCGCTGCTTGAGCGGGCCTTCGACTGGCGCACGCAGCCCTTCTGTGCGGGCTGCAGATCGTGACGTCTGGATCTCAAAGCCTCTCGTCATCTTACATTAGTACCTCTCCTCACCGTGCCATAGGTGAAGAAGGCGGGCTTCAGCGATGAGGACGCGACAGCACTGCTGGAACGAGCCTTCGGCTGGCGCACGCAGACATTCTGGCGGGGCCTCAAAAAGGAGGAGGTGCCAGTGGCGGAGTCAGTGGCGGCGACCCTCGGCTTCCTGCGGGATCTCGGTGCACTATTGCCCCTTCAATTTGCCTTTCTAAGATGGGCTGGCAAAACAGGTGGTGCCACAGGCGGTGTCGGTGTCGGTGGCGCTCGACCTCCCTGAGGAATCTGGGTGACATGTTGTCAACATTTCTAATCGTTTTTATATAGGAATATTTATCGTTAAAACAGTATTTTATGTAGTAATATATTATGACTTTTTCAAATAAAAGTGTGCAACACCTTCCACCCCAGCTTGTGCCGCACACAGATGTTTCTGACGGGGTGGCCTCCAGACGCACATGGGCCAGCCATTCTAGGGACGCTGCACTGTGCTCTGCCGACTCGCAGGGCTTGCCCTGTACTGTGCAGACGGAGTGCACACTGTTTCGGGACTGACAGGATAGATACAGCTGAAAGGCGCAGTGTCAGGCTGCCCATTCAAGCACCAGTCCAGCCGAAGCGGCGCTGAGCAAAATCACAGATATGCCATGATGCTTTATATCACGCTTCTCCTGCTAGGTCGATCTCACTCACTGTTTACCAGTTCTGCTCCTTTTTGCCGATACTACGGATGGGCACTCCCTGGTGGCATGGGACGTATACCTGGAGGGCCTGGCATGGCATCAAGAAATCGACCAGTGGCGGCGCAGAGAAAGATAACCAGCCGAAAGCGGCCGGAAGCTAGTTGATGATCAATATGATGATCAATCTAAGTTCAAACATTTACATCAACACTCGACCAGTCATCGATATTTCCTTCGTCGTTGCATCCTCTTCCTGCTCCTCTCTTCTTTCCGACAGCATCAAGGCTGACTTGCAAGTTGCTGTTTTCTAACCCTAAACCCTAAACCATACTGCAGGCATGAAGGACGTGGACATTCAGGCGGCGTTGAAGAAATTTCCCGAGGGACTGGCGTCGGGCGTGGACGAGCGTCTCAAGCCCAACATGCAGGTGCAGACGTTTTTGTTGGGCGAGCTCGCATTCAACTCTTACAAGATTCTCGGACAGCTCACCTCATGACTCCCTAAACTCCCAACATGTACATCTGCAGCATGTCGGACGCGCAGCCTTATTGGGGCTTGCTGTGCCTGCATCCTGATATAGAATATAATATCATATATATATCATATAGAATGGTGCAGTGCTAGACGACGCACCTGTCTGTGCCACTTATATTCCGCCTGCAAAAAAAGCTGGCACGCCATACACAGCTGGCGTGCTGCACACACTTCTGCAGTGGGCGTCAGCGACATTCGCCGCAACCCCTGATGGCGCTGGATCGGCGCTGCGGACATCTGAGACAGTGTCAGCACGATTCCTGAAGCCCTGCCATACGTTTCCCACGCAGACGCTGCAGAAGCAGTACTACATTCCGGAGAAGAACCTGTTGGCGGCCATCAAGCGGCAGCCCAAGGTGAGGGCGGAAATCGTGACCTGCTGCAATTTTCAGAGGCGGCATCAGCATTGGACTGGGATCAGCTAACTCAGATGCCAGCAGGCGTTGCAAAGATCCTGTACATCCCCTAGTTTTAGCGGTCGAAAACCCTTTGAGGCTCATGCTCTGAGGCTGACCGCATGTTTTTCCCACTCGTGCAGGCGCTTGGGTTCAGCTACGACTGCGAAGGCTCTTGCGAGGGCGAATGCCACAGGTAAGCCTGGATGTGACCACGTTATCTAAGTTCGTAAAGGTGTGCACCCACACAACAAGACCGATCAGTACAGTGGGATGTAAATGGTGCAGCTCCACGCCATGGCACTTCCACGAATAGCCTCACACCTGTGTGTGTGCTTCATGCTGGCGAGGGCTGTGACACCCATTATACTCAGCAAGGCTCTCACTGTGATGGCAGGCTGCGCAGAGCAAGGGGTGCTGGAATTTCACAGTGCACATTGATTTGCAGGCGGTGTGCCATCGCCGCATTCTTCACTATTGCATGCCTGCAGGTGCTGGGTGCGCTTCTAAGGCAGTTGGCAACATCGCCGTTCATCAATGATTGGTGGGGAACGCGTAATGGGCCACAGTACAGCACGCAGCGGCAGCATGTGGCAACTCGCCTGCCGCCGAGGCGGCAGGAGCTGGTGCATGCCGTGGTGGCGGCAGTGAGAGATACGGCGCCTGCAGCGCGGCTGCCATCGAAAGGGTGAATGTATATTTATCAGAGCAGGACCTGTTTTGCCATTTGCGTGTATCTTCCATTTCGTCATTTGCGACAGGTATGCGCCATTGAGGCAAAATCTTGCAAAGCTGTAGGCAGTCCTTTACAGTCTGCATCATTGATCTGTGCTGCACGCACTAGAATGGAGAAGTGTCTACAGAATGGCAGGTCCATGAACGAATGATCCATGAAGTTCTCACTACTGTCAAGTTCCAACTACCGAACAATGAATGTCAACGTCAACAACTGACCGTCCCTAGCAACATGTATGACACGATGATGCCTCTGCTCGCCACCAGCAAAACGATAAGCATCTTGAGAGTTGACTGTATTTCCGAGTGTTGTTGGCTTGAATTCTGCGAACATCAAGTTCTATTGTTAATTTCTGGCCACTGGCACGTGTGTCTGTGTGCTCTGGCCCCAATACTCGTTGCCTGACCGTGAAGATGTGCCGGTGCTGCTTTGCCGCCTCTGCATGCCGCCCCAGCTTGCCCAGCAGAATCGCCAGGTTATTGCTGCTGACGAGCGTGACAGGGTGCTCTGGTCCTAGCACACGCTGCTGGGCGGTCGAAATGCGCTGCAGCAGCTCTGCCGCCTCCGCATGCCGCCCCACCTCGCCCAGCTGGTTTGCCAGGTTGTTGCCGCTGCCAAGCGTGTCAGGGTGCTCTGGTCCCAGCACACACTGCCGGGCCGTTAAGATGCGCTGCAGCAGCTCCGCCGCCTCTGCATGCCGCCCCAGCATGTCCAGCTGGTTGGCCAGGTTGTTGCCGCTGGCGAGCATGTCAGGGTGCTCTGGTCCCTGCACACTCTGCCCGGCCGTCAAGATGCGCTGCAGCAGCTCCGCCGCCTCCGCATGCCGCCCCAGCTCGCCCAGCTGGATTGCCAGGTTGTTGCCGCTGGCGAGCGTGGCAGGGTGCTCTGGTCCTAGCACACGCTGCTGGGCCGTCGAGATGCGCTGCAGCAGCTCCGCCGCCTCCGCATGCCGCCCCAGCATGCCCAGCTGGTTGGCCAGGTTGTTGCCGCTGGCGAGTGTGTCAGGGTGCTCTGGTTCCAGCACACACTGCCCGGCCGTCAAAATGCGCTGCAGCAGCTCTGCCGCCTCCTCATGCCGCCCCAGCATGCCCAACTGGTTTGCTAGATGGTTGCCACTGCCGATCGTGTCAGGGTGGTCTGGTCCTAGCATCTGCTGCCTAAAAGCGAAACCATGACGCTGAAGCGCCCATGCCTGCCGCGCATGCCCATAGCCTGCCAATGCCCAAGCCGAGGTCTCCAGCTTCTCCAGGGTAGCGGCATTATCACTTACGGCCGGCCAGTCGCTGAATGGTGGCCGCGTCAAAAGCTCCCCAAACCACCCGACATTGGGCAACTCAGCCGCCATTAGCTGCAGCGCCGCTTGCAGGTTTGCCGAGTCTCCAGTGTGTGGATGCAGCTCCGCCAGGAACTTGCCCTGCTCCAGCATCCAATCGAGCCACGGCATTGCAGCTGCCTGCTGCTGCTGCGCCGGCTGCTCCTGCCGCATGCGCTCGCTGAAGTCCCACACCACCGGGTGCATGCTGAAGCGGTCGACATTGGCTGGGCCGCCCGCTTCCTCGGCTATGCGCAAGATCAGGCTGGCGCAAGCTTCTGCAGCAGCACACGGGCGCCGCCAGCAGAGCATTGCAGCAGCTCATTGCAGCTGCCCTGGAGAATGTGCCCCTGCATACACAAGCACAAGAGCTGGTGCAAATGAGTATTGAATCGATTGCTTTAATGCGGTAGTCACGAGCTCATGATGTTGATATCAAGACGTTCACAATTTGGAGGTGGTTGGCCGTTTCAGCACTGGCGGTTTGCTCACCTGAACAATACGAGCACGGTCATGCTGTCAAATAGCTGAGACTTCTTCAAGCGTCTGTGGAGCCACTGATGCGCCCTGATGACGTGAGCGGTCCGCGCGTCACCTTGCTCAGCGCCAGCCAGCAGTCCCAGAGGCCCGCCAGTATCCGCATCCGACAGAGCCTCCTGCAAATGTAAAAACCTTCGTAACGATCGTCGAATGCAGGGTCGCATGCATATGTTGTGAGTCTTCAGAAGCTCGAGCAGCTGCTGACTGGCAGATATGCAGATTATTGGGACTTTCATGCAGAGGGTGCGCATGCATGCTCACCATGAGGGTGCAGCGCTGAGCGGCCACAAGCCCCGTTACGATGGAGAGCAGGAGTGCGTTGCAATTGCACTGCTCGGCAAGCTGCTGCGCCTGCCATCGCTCCCAGCGATAGGGCTTTTCCACGCCGCTGATGACACTGTCCAGCACCAGTGCGACTGCCGCATCCTGACTCAGTGCCGCCAGGCGGAGTGCATGCATGTCCGCCCCGAGCTGCACCCGGGTAGTCAGCAGCAGCCTGACCCGAGGGTGAGAGTGCAGCTCATTCACCAGAGGCAGCAGCACTTCCTGCACGACAGCGAAATAGGGCGGTGTGAAGAGTCTGCAAATGTTAGGTTTGACTGACATGGCTATACAACTGTATCTCATGCAGCTAGCTGACTTGTACTCTGAGCAGTCACCTGCATCATGGCAGCGTTCAATGCCGCTGCCTCGACATTGTCCAGCACGAGCAGCAGTGGGTGGTGTCCACTTTGCAGCCATTGCCGCAAATCGTTCCAATCAGCAGACTGCTTTGTGGCCAAGTGCCAGGCCCCCTGCGCATGAATCAGCCATGATCCTGCTGAGCTCGTGCGCCATGTTGCTGCAGCCATACTCTGCATGTAGCCGGCCATGCATGCAACTAATGCAACATGTTTGTGGCAGTCAGTAGTGGGATGACCTGCACGCTGCCGACGGCGGCAGCAAGCTGAGTCGTGATGTGCTGAGACAGCGCTGTCTTGCTGTCTGCAGGTGACCCCAGCAAATTAGTTCAGGTCGAATTGCAAGCAGCCGAATGATCATGACAGCAGGGCACAGCACCCGTCATGCAAAACAAAACAAGACCCACCTATTGGCGCGTCAATCAGGTCGACCCGGTATGCGCCATCCACAAGCTGCCCAGCAGCGAACAGTCTGTGCGCCGCCTCTGCAGCCAGCACAGACTTGCCCTCGCCCGGACCTGCAACCAGGCACAGCTGCCGTTGCTTCGCCAGCAGTCGCTGCACATCCTTCAGCGCAACGTCGCGCCCAAATAGCGTCCCAGGGCGCGGCAGCTGGTTCCTGGCGGCGCCGCAATAGCCCGCCGGCAGCTTGCTGGCTTCCTTCAGCAGCTCGATGGTGTCTGCCACAACCTGCTTGGCCATTTCTCCTTCGTAATGTTTGCCCTGCAGTACATGACTAACAGGCTGATCAAAGTCCTGCAGGATGTTTGGCAGCACACTGTATATGTCATCACCATCTCATGTGCATCCCTCACTCTCATATATGTCAAAACCCTTCTGGCACCAGCATGCAGAGACCAGCCGTGTGACATAACGCATGCCAGGGGTTACTAAGTACATCTTGGATGATGCAAACAGTCCGACCCCACATGCTATGACATACCTGGTCGAAGCTGTACTTGATGTGGTCGATGAGCCTGCTGCCGACTTTGCGCAGCTCAGCCAGGGCAGACGTGTAGGCCTCAGCCTTGGCAGCGCCAAAGCCGATGAAGCAGCTGCTGGCTGGCGTCACGCTGGCGCACTCTGCAAAGCTGATGTCAAAGTACACCGGCAGGATCTTCTGCGGCGCTTCGCTGGCCGCGCTGCTAGCAGCTGCCTTATGCTGCTGGCGCCGCGCCATGATGCTGACCAGTTCCTCCATGGGATCCTCCTTCCCGAGGAACGCCTTTGACAGGACCACCACCACTGCAAGCAGGGCAGGGTCACGCCTTGAGACACGCACATGCGTGTGAATATAAGGCACCTTCACGCCAGTTAGGGAGAAAGTGTTAGTGCTGGGTAATCTCTCAATTATTAATGCACTACTACACTACGCGCAGTTTGTATATGATCTTGATTGAGTGCGCACCGACATCCGCCCTGGCAAGTTCCTGGTGCATGATGGCGTCCGAGTCGCCATTGAGGGGCAGGCATAACTCGTCCAGGAACACTGCCGGCAGCCGGTGAAATCTCCGTCAGCTCCCTGTGCACCAGGCTCAGCCACGGCTTCTGTTGGCCGGTGTGCACCAGGAACACTCGGGGCGGCAATGCCGCTGCTGCCATGCCGGCGGCCTATTGGCAGCGCTACCGAGCTGTCGGTTGATCCAGGGCGGCCATGTGGTTGCCCTGATGCAGGAGGAGACATCCCATGTTGGTCTCAGAACTGCGTAATTTCCCACTTCGTGCCACACGTTGGCAGCTGACCACCTGAGGTGCTGCGGCAGCGTCACGAGAAAGCAGGCACCTGGCGGATGGCAGTGCCACCTCCGGTGCTATGCATCTACAAACAAAGCAACGCATCAGTAGTGCGGGGCCTCTGATGAGATCTGGTCGGGCGTGTCTAATCGGGGATATTCTCGACGCTTAGAAATGTCTGTGTGCACACTCCGTGGATTGTATTGTGTGAGAGCATGTCTTGAGCTACTGTAAGAAACACACAGGCAGTGAGACGTTCACAACAGCAGCAGGTGTGTAGCACTGAACGCACGTTTGGGCAGCGTCTCGTGGGACGCGTCGTTCTGCGCTGAGACTTTGGTGCTCGCTAAGTATGGGCATGTACGAGGGTGCAGTCGTCTGAACTGTCTACAATACCGAAAGTCGGCCCTGACAGCACGTCGAGTACATGAATCGAGGTGGTGATTGGGGTTGGCAAGTAACCGGAAACTGCCAACCCTACTCGTGATGCATGAGTTGTACGGCATGTCATCTCCGTACAGCAGATGCTGTCTTCCTTCCCCGCAGAGCCTCACACGTAAGTTCGCAAAGCTCACAACTCCTGAATCTGCAGCTGCCCAGACTTTTACCCACGAAAGCACTTGACTTCCAGGGTGGCTAGCACGATCGCCCGCCACCCGCCGCCACTGCCGCCACCGTCAACTCCACCGCACTCACTCACCACCCAATGCGATGCAGACAGCTGCTCACCCCTGCAGGGCAAGGTTTGTTGGGCAGTGGCGCTCCCCGTCAGTGGCGAGGTGTCATGGTCCGCCAGGCCAGCCGCCAGCCGCACACATTCATAAGTTTGCCCGTTGGCGCACACCACCAAGTCCTCCGTCAGCTCCTGTGAAATATACATATCTCATGTGCAGCGGAAGGTGGGGATGAAAACAAGCTGCAGTGCTGGCTGGAAGAAGCAAGCTGACGAGCTTAAATGACAGCCATGAAAAGTGTCAGCGCATGAAAGACCACATCATTGACTAGGTATACATACCAGCAGCAGCTTCTGCATGCTCTCAGTCTGCGCCTCCGCCTCCGCAGCTCTGTCAGTAGGCGCCGTCTCAGCCGGTCATGTCGCCTGTGCGACATCTGCTGCCTCGGCCGGGTTTGCGCCTTTGCGGGCGTCCGCAGCAGTCGCAACCTCAGACCCCGTCTGATCCCCTGCTGCTGCTGCTGCTGCCGAAGGTTTTGCTGCTCGGAGAGGGGTACCTCAGTCGCCGCGGCCGCTGCAGCAGCGCTGGTTGCCGCGCCAGCTGCTGCCATTTGCCTTAGCGTCAGGCGCGCTATAGGGTAATGAGAACTCACCGACGGCACGGCAGTTGCACCACCAGCGGCGCCGGTCCCGGCGCTCGAGTCGCGAACACCGGGCAGCTCACTGCGGTGATGTCCTCGAAATGCAGCAGCGCCAGCAGCGGTCCCACCGCAGCGGCTGCTAGGCACCCCCAAGTGCCGACGGTAGCAGGCCGGCTCGCTCCACCTTCGATGCCGCCGTCCAGGAGCACGAATTTGAGCATGGCAGGCGCCGCCGCCGCTGCCGCCTGCGCCATGCTTGACATGAGCTCGCCAGCGACCAGGTCCCGCTCCGCCGCCTGCGTGCACATAAAATATTTCGTTTCGTTTGTTATGAAATATACACGAGAGTAGTTGCAGTGAGCCAGGGTCCCACAGAGCGCAGGTGGCACAGCATCGGCGCGCCATGCACATTTGGTGTGCCAGTGTCGAGAAGGCGCATGCAGCGGCGCATGCAGCGGCGATCCTGGCGAAGGGCTGCGGTTTGTCCAGAAGGGCTCAAGCAGTGCTCGAGCAGAACTCAAGCATATGTCGAGTTTTGCTGCCGCAATGTGAAGCGGCTCCAGGATGAGTCACAATGTCAACCAGCGAAAGTCAGGCGAGCTATTTTCACGAGCAGCTGGCAGCGCACCTCGAGCACGTGCGGCAGGATGTCCAGGGCGGCTGGGTAGAAGCTGGGGTGCAGGGTCGCGCCCTTGGGGTTCGCCTGTGCCAGGCGGCTGGCGCGGCAGGCCACCTCCGGCCAGCTGCACAGACTGACCAGCGCCGGCAGCGCGCTTTCCCACAGGCCGTCGGGCGCCTGCGGCATGGGCGTGGCCACGGCCACCAGCAGCCCCGCCAGCAGGTCTGCCGCCCAGGCCGCGTGGTCCCGCCCCGTGTCCGGCGGCTCGGGCGGCGCCGACACGAGCTGCACCGCTGCCCGGTGCCGCGTCAGGTGCGGCCTGGCGAAGATGGCGGCGGCGCGGACGTCCATGTGTGCGGTGTCTGCGCCGAGCAGCGCCCCCAGGTAGTCCAGGGCCGCCGAGGCGGCGGCGACCACCGCCTCCCCGCAACCGCCGTCGTGCAGCAGGGCGGGCAGCCCAGGGTGGCTTTGCGGCGCGGTGGCGGGGCTGGTCAACTCCACCGCAAAGAGCGCCAGCACCAGCAGCCTGGTGGCGCTCCCCGCCAGCACCGCCGGGTCGTGCCCTTTCTGCGCCGTCGCCGCTACGGCGGACATGGCGGCCGCCGTCTCCGCCAGCAGCGTGCGGCGCAGCTGTACAGGGTACTCGGCCCCCTCCAGCGGCCCCTTCAGCAAGTTGGCCACCTTTTTACGCCGCGAGCCTGGCTGCAGCGAGTCGCACAGGGCACTTGCCCAGGGTGCCGACTCCTGCGGCGCGTTGCCCAGCTGCCAGAGCGTGGAGATTACGAGGCAGCCAGCTCACAGACTGCCGCCGGTCCCAGGCGGGTGGTGCGGCAGCAGAGCGAGTGGATGACGACGAAAGCTACCCCGCATTCGGCCACCACACGGTATGAGGCCGCCGCCGCCGCCGCTGCCGCCGCGCCTGCCGACGGCGCCACTGCTCCGGCGTCCTGCCGCCCGCCGCCGCCGCCGCCCGCCGTGAGAGCTGAGGACTCCTCTGGCATCTGCTTGGCCACCTGCTCCGCGAGGCCGCTCACGTATGAGGCCACCGCCGCCAGAAGGTCGCTGAGGTCACGAGGAGCGCACCCCGACAGTTCCACTGCTTCATGGAACATCAGCAGGGAGGTGGCGGCTTCCGGACGTGCGGCGTACATGGCCGCCAGCATGCCGGGGCGCGCCAGCGCCGATTCCAGGCGAGCGTGCAGGCCGTCCACGGCAAGGATATCTCCCCGGGAGGCGCATGCCGCTGCGAGACTTTCGTTCGGCAAGCAGCTCAGCGCCGCGGCGGCGGCCGCCGCCAGCGGCAGGCGCTCCGCGTGCAGCTGGCCCGCCAGCAGCAGCACGAGGTGGCGGAGCTCCGCGTCTTCTGTGTTGCTGGCTGTGCTGACTGCTTCATTCTGACCGGCAGCTGTGGCTGTGCCGGCGGCGGCGGCACCAGCGCTCGAAGCGCCCTCTACTGGGGGCGACCTTCGGCAAAGTCGCGTGCCAACATTGACAGCCGCTCTGCAGGTAGAATCTCGTTGAGCAGTCAGAACCAGCACATGAGCAGGGACCTGCTGCAGGAAATGACAGCAGCGAGCTCACCGCGTGGTGACATCCAGGAGCTGCTGCACAATGTTCTCCCACTCGTGCTGAACTGCTGCTGTCGCCAGCACGCGCTTGAAAGCTGGGCTCAGAGGCGCCTCGTAGGGCTGCCAGTCGAATGGCATGATTGTCAGCAAGAGTGATCCTCCTGGGGCGAATTATTCAACTGTGACCTCCTGTCCGAGATGTGCATCAACGAGTCGTCAAAGTACGAGGCACAGCGCACGTGTGATTATGCTTCAGATGCAACAGAACATTCTCAAGAAGGTTCAATGTAGGGTGTGACGCGAAAATGATGCGAAGAACGGAAGCCGAAGAACGCTCGATGCATGTGAACCCGTACACATCTGCCGGACAAGGGTCTTGTAGCTTTGGCAACCAGCTCTCATGGCCAGCGGCTCGTGCAGACGAGCGAGCTGACAAACGCGTTTCCGCTGATCCTCTCATGAAATCGGGTGCAAGAGGAGCAGTATGGGCTGAAAACACCCTCCTGACGTATGCACGAACACTGAAGCGCAGGTGAGCTGACGAGCTCCTTCATAAACAGGGCTTCCAATGCTTTCGCGCGCTGCTCTGCTGTATAAACTGCAAAGGGTCGCGATGTGCCGCATTCAGTTACACATTGTCCTGAACTAACCTTGCGGCTGCTGGTCTCATCTAGCAGGATGACGTCGACAGCAGCGCTGCCGAGGACCTGCCAGCACAGCCGATCACCGCCGCTTCTGATTCATGGGCAGCCTTCCTGGCACGAGTGCAGGAGATTCTGGCCAGGTTTGCGTCGCGATCCTTCGAGCCTGGTACCTGAAGTCTAAAAATTCTGCCACAACAAAAGTCTGTGACGATCCTTCCTCCTCATCGCTAAAACATCATTGTTTCAATGGGCAGGATCCGATGGTTCTCTCGGACTGACTGCACGCCGCCCTGCGACTCCGCTTGCACCGCTGCGGCACTGTGCGGCATTGCGTGCATGCCGCACCCAGCGGAGCTCCCAGCGGCGCTCCCAGCGGAGCTCCGCTGCAGAGCCGCCGCCGCTGCGACGGTCTGCGCGCTCCCGTGCCTAGAGCGGCGCTGGCAGTCGAGAACATCACCGTGCTCCTGAGCTGCGGCCAGTACAGCGAGGCAGTGCTCACAGCCATTGTGCAGCGCCTTCAGAGCTCGCCACTCGCTGCTGCTCATCTATCTGGGGCGCCCCGGCATCATAGAATTAATCAATATTGGTGTCGGCCAGCCTCGAGAATTTCATGTGCCATCTGGTCCACGCCGTGAGCCTTCTATCGGCGCTGCTGTTAGATGGCGCGCCGACGGCTACCGGCGGCTTCGGCGAGAAGGCCCAGCTGCACAGGGCATCTCTATCTGCCGTGCGCCTTTACGCTGCAGCGTGGGCGGCCAGGCAACCGCCGCCCACCACTTTGCAGAAGGCAGCGGGACTACAGCGTTGCCAGGGTCCTGCTGGTCGCTGCTGCAGAGCGACCGCTCAACTCTCTCGCTAGTAGCGCAGTCGGAGGCTGATGCAGCGCGCATACGGCCAACCGCGCGCCTGCGCGGCGGCGGCAGCACCCCAGCAGAAAGCGAGCGGGGGCTGTGGCTTTGCAGAGACAGCCTGATGTATGGGCTGAAGGCTGCGACAGTGCTGCGCCGTGGCGAATCCGAACCCGCTTCAGCGCCTTCCGGTCTGTGTGAGTGCAGTGCAGCGGCAGCGGCGCTGCCTGTGGCTCTGGCCACATTGCTGCTCGACCTGTCAACGTTCCTGCTGCGACAGCTCGGCAAGCAAGGCGGCTGCCGCTTGTGGGCGGAGCCGGTCTTGGTAAGATTCGAGGAGCCTGCACACCCCAGGATCAGCTGCCGGAAGGACCTGGCACAGGGTCTGCAAGGGCTGCAGGCAGCGGCAGCCGGTGCAGCTGCCTCTGCTGCTGCCATGGGCACTGGCATTGCCGCATCGGAAGCTGTCGGCAGCATGCTGCTGCAGGCCATGGCAGTGCAGAAGTTCATGCTGAGCGGCCCGCCTGCAGATTCCTGGCTGCCGGTGATTCGCGACCACCTGCCAACGCTTGTCGCAGTTTTGCGGCTCGCAGAAGGCTGGCTGGCGGACGCCGCTGTTGCAGCAACGAGGACAGTGTGGCAGCCTTCGAAACTTTCACCCGGTGCAGCAGCTAATGTGGGCTGCACGCCGCCAGCAGTTCAAGCGGCGTCAGCTGCACCGCTGCTGCGCCCTGCTCGAATTTACAGCGGTCTGCGAGCATGCGCAAGGTCTTGCAGCGCATGCTGACGCCTGCTGAGTGTGCCGCTGGCCATTGCACGAGACCACCAGAGCCTGATCCCGGATATTTGGGAGCAGTGGGTTACCGCAGGTGGCATATCAGCCATGACTAGGTTTATGCGCCGCATCACAACGAGCGCTGCTGCGGGCATGTTGAGCCCTCACCCCTGCGATGAAACCAGCAGGACCATGAACCCCTGGCAATCTGCTCACTGGGCGCTCAATGCATTGAGCCTGGCTGCGCATGCGGAGCAGCAGCTGCCTGCAGGCGGCCGCGGCACTGAAATCCAGAACCAGCTCTTTGCCGAGTGCGCAGACGCGTGCGCCGCTGCCTTCAATATGGCGACATCTGATGCCCAGCTGGTTTTTGGGACAGAGGTGCAGCCAGGGCCGTTGCGCCATGTACAGCCCATAGAATACGGCGTGGACGTGCTACTGCCCTTCTTTGTGGCCGCGTCTGATCGCATAGACCCTCGGCGGAAATTGCCGCCCCGCGCGGCGTGATTCAGTCGCTGGCCGCTCTGCTGGCGCCCGCAGCCGCCGCCTGCCCCGTTGCTCCCGGGAAACAAACTGTCGGCGTGTTCCAGACGTGCAGGTGCAGGGTTCGTGCTTAAACTATTTCGAGGAAACGCTAAACGCTAAACTAAAAGGGTGAAACGCTAAACGTTTAGCGGTGTGCGCTAAACTATTTCAACACGTGTCAGCACGTGATAGGGTCCTGAG
>JAABUL010001488.1_pt1 | contig 44309 bp, 39 predicted proteins | sample 5559151 | NCBI WGS metagenome assembly JAABUL01 (sample SAMN10711876, study PRJNA513368) | rock metagenome | isolation source: Antarctica rocks | place: Antarctica: Victoria Land, Pudding Butte sud
TGGTCGGGCTCCGCCCTTCCGCCGCCAGCGCGCCGACCGCTCATCCTAGTTGTCGCGCACCGCTCATCGTAATTGTCGCTGGGCACTTTCTACCTGTTCGGCACGGTACAGGCGAAATTTGCGGGTGCTGTGCTCGGCCTCGCGGTCGGCTACGCGACGAAGTTCTTCTTGGATAGGCGCTACACATTCCGGCGTAGTGCAATGGAGTGAAGCAGGGGAGTGACAAAAGCGTTTTACGGCCGGATCTGTCGTGGGCCATCGATTCGAGGGCTTGCCTGCTCCGCACCCGCGGACGCCTTTGTCGCATCGGACCCCTGGTCGGGATTGCCGCGACCGACGAGAACGCGAGCGCGGACGGGCTCCCGGCCCGAACACCTGACGCAACGACCCCGTAGCAAGGGCGAGTCCCGAGGCTGGGTCCGGCGGCCGCGGCTTGCGCCATCCTCGAACACATTTTCAAGCCAAGATGGATGTCCATCGCAACCCAAGCCGATCATCACCCGGCCGCCGAGGCGTTCTGTCCATGATACCACCGATCCTTGTCCCCAACGGACTCTGCCGAACTTCAGGCCATGAGCTGATACGACTCGGGCGGTTCCTTCACTTCGGGTGCGCCAGTGAACTATCGTCGGCCCGGTCTCACCTCAGCAGCCCGACGATGCCCTTCACGTCCCCCATCGTGGTCTCCGCGATGACCCTGGCTCGCTCGGCGCCGTGCTTGAGCACGCCGTCGATGTAACCGGGATCCGCCTGGAGCCGGCGCATCTCGCCCGCGATGGGCGACAGCGTCTCGACCGCGAGGTCGCTCAGGGCCGCCTTGAAGGTCGAGAACTGGCTGCCGCCGTAGACCCGCAGCACCGCTTCCTTGGTCTGCGCCGACAGGCCAGCGAAAATGCCGACGAGGTTGTCGGCCTCGGGCCGCCTCGCCAAACCCTCCACCTCGGAAGGCAGGGCGTCCGGGTCGGTCTTGGCGCGGCGGATCTTGCCCGCGATCGCGTCGGCGTCGTCGGTGAGATTGATGCGGGAATTGTCGGAGGGGTCCGACTTCGACATCTTCTTGGCCCCGTCGCGCAGGCTCATGACGCGTGTGGCCGGCCCCTGGATCAGCGGCTCGGGCAGCTTGAAATAGCCGTCCTGGCCTGTCCGCTCGGCAATGCGGGCGGCAAAATCGGTGTTGAACTTCTGCGCGATGTCGCGGGTCAGCTCCAGGTGCTGCTTCTGGTCGTCGCCCACCGGCACCGCGTCGGCGTGATAGAGCAGGATGTCGGCCGCCATCAGCACGGGGTAATCGTAGAGGCCCACGGACGCGTTCTCGCGGTCCTTGCCGGCCTTCTCCTTGAACTGGGTCATGCGGTTCAGCCAACCAAGCCGCGCCACGCAATTGAACACCCAGGCGAGTTCGGCGTGACCCGGAACGCGGCTCTGATTGAAGATGGCGTGGCGCACCGGATCGATGCCGGCCGCGATGAAGGCCGCCGTGACTTCGCGCGTGGTGGATTCCAGCGTCGCCGGGTCCTGAGCCACCGTGATGGCGTGGAGGTCGACCACGCAATAGAGACAATCGTGGTCGGCCTGCAGCGTCACGAAGCGCGTGATGGCGCCGAGGTAGTTGCCGAGGTGGAGGTTGCCGGTCGGCTGCACGCCGGACAGGATGCGGGGTCTTGCGGTCATCGGGTGAGGCTTCGCCGGGAACTCGTGAGGTGGGGGCTCTAGTGGTCCGACCCAGACGGATGATCAATCCGTCTGGAACGGTCGGTCCACCAGCTTAGAGGCGGTGCACCGATTCATCTCAGACGATAGGTGTACCTTCCGTCTCAGTCGGTGCACTAGCGCATGTCATGCTGCCGCTGACATAGGCCAGCGAAAAAGGGCGAGCCCGCTCACGGACTGACGACGAAGCAGGCTTCGACGTGAGTCTGACGGGCGCTGACCCGGCGGGTCGCCCCTGCAAGGCGGCGAGCCCCGCTCAAGGCTTGGTGGAGAGGCGCTCGAGGCGCTTCTGCATGTCGTCCATGTCGCGCCTGATGGTCTCGAGATCGTCGGGCTTCGGCGCGGCGGCCTTGGGCTCGGGCACGGTGCCGGCACCTAGGGGCGGCGTCAGCACGCCCGTGAAGGGATTGAACATGGTGAGGGCCTGGGAGAACATTTTCATGTTCTTGCGGGTCTGGTCCTCAAGCTGGTCGAACATCTGGCTGCGGATGGCCTGACCCGGTATCAGCTTGGCTCCGAAGGCGCTCTCGATCTGCTCGCGAAAGTTGTGCTGATCGTTGGTCAGCTTATCGAGCGTGAACTCGAGGTAGCTCGGAACCAGCATCTGCATGCTGTCGCCGTAGAAGCGGATCAACTGGCGGAGGAACGCGACCGGCAACAGGCTCTGGCCGCTCTTGCCTTCCTGGTCGAAGATGATCTGGGCCAGGACCGAGCGCGTGATCTCGTCGCCGGTCTTGGCATCGAAGACGCAGAAGTCCTCGCCCCGCTTCACCATGCCGGCGAGATCCTCGAGAGTCACATAGGTGCTGGTTTCCGTGTTGTAGAGCCGGCGGTTTGCATACTTCTTGACCGTGATCGGCTGTTTGGCTTCCACCGTCATCGCATCGCTCGCCCGTCCCGCCGCCATCGCTCTGCACGGCAGGATAGAAGGAATGCGCTGGACAGGGAATATCAATTTCGAGGTTGCGGCCCGGTCCGCGATTTTCCACATAGAGGGGTGAACGCGGTGGGTCACCGGAGCGATTGCTCATGTTTTGCGCAGGCGCGTGTCGCCGGTGCGGACAGAAGGCAGGTTCCCCGCGAGGCTGTCCGCACCCGCCAGAAAGGCGCCGGAACGAAAACAACCGAGGGAGTCCCGCATGTCGACCGATATCGTCATCGTCAGTGCCGCCAGAACGCCCGTGGGCGCTTTCAACGGCGCTTTCGCCAATACGCCCGCCCATGAACTCGGCGCCGAGGCCGTCAAGGCCGCGATGTCGCGCGCCCATGTCGACCCCGAGCATGTCGATGAGGTGATCCTCGGCCAGGTATTGACGGCCGGCCAGGGACAGAACCCGGCCCGCATCGCCGCCATGGCGGCCGGCGTCCCCAAGGAGAAGACCGCCTGGGGTCTGAACCAGCTCTGCGGTTCGGGACTTCGGGCCGTGGCGCTCGGGCTCCAGCAGATCGCCAATGGCGACGCCAAGATCATCGTGGCGGGTGGGCAGGAATCCATGAGCCTCGCGCCGCACGCGGCCTATCTCCGGTCCGGCCAGAAGATGGGCGACTTCAAATTTATCGACACCATGCTGAAGGATGGTCTGCTCGACGCTTTTCAAGGCTACCACATGGGCACCACGGCCGAGAACATCGCCGGCAAGTGGCAGCTGAACCGCGAGGAGCAGGACAAGTTCGCGGCCGGTTCGCAGAACAAGGCTGAGGCCGCCCAGAAGGAGGGCCGGTTCAAGGACGAGATCGTGCCGATCACGGTCAAGAGTCGCAAGGGCGACATCGTGGTCGATCAGGACGAGTACATCCGTCCGGGCACGACCGTCGAGGCCTTGGCGAAGCTGAAGCCGGCCTTTTCCAAGGAGGGTTCGGTGACGGCCGGCAATGCATCGGGCATCAACGACGGCGCCGCCGCCGTGGTGCTGATGACGGCCGAGGAAGCGGAGCGTCGCGGCCTGAAGCCGTTGGCCAGGATCGCCTCCTGGGCTACGGCCGGCGTCGACCCGGCCATGATGGGCTCGGGGCCGATCCCGGCCTCGCGGAAGGCGCTGGAGAAGGCCGGCTGGAAGGTCAAGGACGTCGAACTCATCGAGGCCAACGAGGCCTTCGCGGCCCAAGCGCTGGCGGTCAACAAGGACATGGGCTGGGATCCGGCCATCGTGAACGTCAATGGCGGCGCGATCGCGCTCGGACACCCCATCGGCGCCTCGGGTGCTCGCGTGCTCACCACGCTGCTCTACGAGATGCAGCGCCGCGACGTCCACAAGGGTCTGGCGACGCTGTGCATCGGGGGCGGCATGGGCATCGCCATGTGCCTGGAGCGTTGAGCGCCGCCATCGCCATCGCCATCGCCACCGAGGATCGATGAGCGTGGCCGGGATCGTCCCGATGGAGGATGGGCTTCGGCCGCGCCCGTCTGCGTTCCGGCAGGTCTTCCGGTCCCGGTTCGCCTGCGCGGCATGGCCGCAGGCAGAACACGTCTCTCCGGTTGTCACGGGAGATCAACGTTCGATGGGGGTGATCGTCGTGGCATCAGCCGGAAAGCCGAAAGGGACGAGCGAAGAGGGCAAGGTCTCGAAGGCCGACAAGCAAAATACCGCTTCGAAGGGCATGGCCGAGACCACGAGGGGCGCCGGCGGCACGGGTGATCCGGAAGCGCCCGACGACGTCGACTATGTTCGTCCCGTGGGGGAGGGCGATGTCGAACTCGGCCGCTCGCACGGCGAGCACAAGGCTTTTCGCGACCGCAGCGATACCTGAGACATCAGGCGGAGCAGGCGGGTGAGCCGGAATGCCGTCGGTCGTCCGCGCCGGAGTCGCATCATGCGCTTGAGCACTGTCCCGTCCGGCCGATCGACCCTGGTCACCGCCCTCGCTGTCGCGGTGTTGGCCGATCTCGCTCCGGTCGGCAATGCCGCAGGAGGCGGTGGCCGAACCGGCGGTGTCGGTGGCCATGGAGGCGAGCTGGGCGGCGTCCGGGGTGGCTCCGACGTCGTCCGCGTTCATGGCGGTCTCTCCGGGGGCGCCGGACAACCGACGCGGGGTCGACGCGACGCCAGCCCCGCCCGGGACAGCACCGCGGCGTCCGGAAGAACCGAGGCGGGCGAGGTCCGTGGTGGCAGGTCCGCGACCGGGCGGAGTGCCTTCACGCCTGGTGCGGGCAGCCGCACGAGTCGCGCAGCCGACAGGCGAGCCGCCATCAGGCGGCGGCGCGAGCTTCTGCGGCAGCTCGCGGCCTTCCGGTTCCGGGAAACGCGCCGATGCTCGCGCAGCCTCGAGGAACGCAGAGCCGGCAGCGCGGGGTGTCGGGGTATCGTATGGCCACGGCGGCGCTGAAAGCCTTCGCAGAAGCGAACCGCAGCCCATGGGCCAAGGCTGAGCCTGGCCCGGCCTCAGCCCTCGGCCGAAGATCCATATAGGCTGAGCAGTTTGGCCCGCGAACTCCAGACCGGGCGGCGCTCACGGATCATCTTTTCACGCTTCAACGCCTCCGGATTGTGGGTCCACACCAGGGCGCTGATCAGGATGTTCTCCAATGCGTCGTGCACGTGGGTCCGCAAGGTCCCCGATCCTTCGTCGACGTCCTCGAATCCGAGCCGGGAGATGATCCGCGTGACACTTTCGTTCGAACACCCCTGGCCCACGAAGTTGACCTTGGCCCGACAGGCCCGGGCGTCCTTGAGGGCCGGTTGGACGACCAGCTCATGGGTGAGCAACCGGAGTGAATATTTCAGCCGGACCGACACTTGCTGTGCCCAGGCAAGGTCGGCACCGCCCTTCGGCATGGACGGAATGCGCTCGTTCCAGCAATGGACATCCACCACGAGATCGCCGGGCCTGATCTCGGAGCCGTCCGACAGCCGCGTCGCACAGGCTGCCGGCATGAGCGCAATGCGGAGGATGCACCTTTCGTCGTCGCTGAACGGGGCAACGCCGTGCTGCTGGCTGAGGTAGCGGTCCAAGCTGCTGATGGCGCGACGAAGCAGGCCGGTGCCAAGCAGCGGCTTCGAAGGTGCGCTCGTCGTCAGGGCCACCGGAACGTTCTCCTGGGTCGTGCCTCGGCTCGATGGGGGACGGATCCGCCGCCAGCCCTCGTCCAGGCACAAAGCGAGGATCCATCCTTGCCCGTTCCTTTCTGCGGCAACTTGTCCACTCTCTTCAATTCCAGGGCTTCGTTCAGCCTTCGCCGTAGAACGGCATCGTTGCGGTCGAGGCACACGGCCGAATGCTCCACCATATCGGGCGGGAACGCTCACAGGAAGGTGCGTCGGCATGGCGCGACGCCCGTGAGACCCACGCAATGGCTCACCGGCTTGTTTCCGCCGTGATGGCCGGTGCAATGAGCGAGGGCGCCCATGAGCGACGGCCGGTCGCGGCCCGACGAGGTTCGAGATGAAAGCGCTGGTCAAGAGCAAGCCGGAACCCGGCCTGTGGCTCGGCGACGAGCCGGTGCCGGCGATCGGCGCGGATGAGGTGCTGGTGCGGGTCAACAAGACCGGCATCTGCGGCACCGACATGCACATCTACGCCTGGGACGAGTGGGCCAGCCGCACCGTGCCGGTCCCCATGGTGGTGGGGCACGAATATGCCGGCGAGATCGCCGAGGTCGGCTCGGCCGTGCGCGGCCTCGCGGTGGGCCAGCGCGTGTCGGGCGAGGGCCACGTCATCGGCATGAAGAGCCGGGCTGCGCGGGGCGGCCGCTTCCACCTGGACCCCGAGACGCAAGGGATCGGGGTCCAGATCCCGGGCGCCTTCGCCGAATACGTCAAGGTGCCGGGTTTCAACATCGTGCCGCTGCCCGACGACATCGACGACGAACTCGGCGCCATCCTGGATCCGCTCGGCAATGCCGTGCACACCGCCCTGTCGTTCGACCTCGTCGGCGAGGACGTGCTGATCGCCGGGGCCGGGCCGATCGGCATCATGGCGGCCGCGGTGGCGCGGCACGTGGGAGCCCGCCACGTCGTCATCACGGACGTCAACCCGGTCCGGCTCGAACTGGCTGCCAGAGTGGCCGATGTGGTGCCGGTCGATGTGGCGCGCGAGGACCTGCGGGCCGTGATGGCCCGGCTCGGGTTGCGCGAAGGCTTCGATGTCGGGCTGGAGATGAGCGGCACCCCCGGGGCCTTCTCCCAGATGCTCGACAGCCTGGTGATGGGCGGCAAGATCGCCATGCTGGGCATCCCGTCCCACCCTTTCGCGGTCGACTGGACCCGCGTCGTCTTCCGCATGCTGACCATCAAGGGCATCTACGGGCGCGAAATGTTCGAGACCTGGTACAAGATGCTGGCGATGCTGCAGTCGGGCCTCGACGTGCGCGGGGTGATCACGCACCGGTTCGGCGTCGACGATTTCGCGCAAGGCTTCGAGGCCATGCAGCGGGGCGAATGCGGCAAGGTGGTGCTCGACTGGCGCCAGGGTCAGCTCGGTTCGTAGGAGGCCTCTCCGCAGCTCGGTCCGGAGCCACTGCTACCGCCCCGCAGAGTGTCATCGGCGTGACACAAACCCGTAATCAATCCTTCTCGACGGCGAATTAGGGTCATCCCGATGGCAGACTACCTGGAAGGGCTGATGGGACAATGACTTTCTCAAGGCTTCTCAAGAGCACAACGGCCTTAGTCGGCACGTTACTTATTCTTGCCAATAGTGCAGCTTCGTCGGCGCAGGCAAGTCCTGGTGAATATGAGGGAAAACAGGATCGAAGCACCTCCGGAAGAGTGAACCTAGCGCTCGAGAGGAAGATCAATCTACTCCGCCAGAAAGTGAAATATGTGTTCGTGATTTACCACGAGAACGAGTCATTCGACCATTACTTCGGCACTTACCCAGGCGCCAACGGTCTTTTCAACGCTCCGGACGGCACCCCGTCCGCTTCCGCCACGTCCAGCTTCGTGCAACAATATGTCGATACGTCACTGAAGACCATCACCATATCGCCCTTCCTGATGCCGCAAGCCGTAAAGACTTCGGCCGGACAGATCGTGCCGATCTACCCTGCCGATGAGATTTCGGTCGATCATAGTCATCAGGGCATGTCGAACAGTCTGGATATCGATCCTAATACCGGCATCGCGGCGAACGATCGGTACGCCATGGACCAAGAAGGACTGACGACCGACGGATCCGGCAACATGGTGACGGCAAAGGGCGTGGCGGCGACCGCGATCTCGCTCGCGCAAAAGCAGAAAGCCGAGGCGGACGTCGGCCATATCGACTGCGACACGATCCCGTTCATGTGGCATTGGGCGAAGAACTTCGTTCTCTTCGACAATTTTCGCCAGACGATCGTCGGACCTTCGACCCCGAACGCCATAGCGATCATCGCCGGCCAATCCGGTCAGACCCAGTGGGCTCTCCATCCCAATGAAGGTGCGACGGTCACTTACGCGAGTTCAGCCTTTCCCACCCCGATCGGCGCCAGCTACGGCTCGAACGTCATGCCGTCCACCAGCAATGCCTTCGTCCCGGTCGTCAACGATCCCGGCCCGTTCCCGGGCTCGAACCTGGACCAAAGTCCGGTCAAGCCCCCGTTCAACTTCGACGAGAATCCGGCCAACCCGACCCTGAATCTGACGTTCGCCACCCTGCCGCTATCGTTCATGGGTGCGAATATCGGGAAGATCATCGCGTCGGATCCCAACCCCAGCGCGGATCTTCGGGACGTCCAGCAGGACATCAGGATCATCGGCGCTCTCAACCCCTCGGTCAATTGGGGTTGGTTTCAGCAGGGCTTCAACGCCAATGATGTGCCCGACCCTTATGAGCCGCAGAACTCGACCACGCCGAATCCGACCAATGACCCGGGCCTTAATACCGGTTACATATTGCACCACAATGGTCCACAATACTTCGGCTATCTCGCCGACAATCCTCACGTGCTGAACACCAACCTGCACGGCGCCAACGACTTCTTCCAGGCCGTGGAAAACAGGACGCTGCCCCGTGGTGGCGGCGTGTTCTACCTGCGCGGCGGCTACGACAACAACGATGGACTGGTGCCGGTCGATCCGACGCCGGCCATCCAGCACGCGTTCATCGGCAATGACGACCACCCGGCCTATTCGGATCAGCAGATCTCCGAAGCCTTTGCCGCAAGGGCGATCAACGACATCGCCAGCAGCCCTTACTGGCCGGAAAGCGCGATCATCATCACCTACGACGAGACCGATGGGTTCTACGACCATGTCTCGCCGCAACGGCGCAGCACCTTCGCCGATGGCACGCAGCTGGCGGCCGGTCCACGCATCCCAACGATCCTGATCTCGCCCTATGCGGCGTCCGGCACGATCTCACACCGCTACAGTGAGCACGGCTCGGTGATCAAATTCATCAACGAACTGTTCGACCTGACGCCGCTCGCCATGCTGCCGGACGAAAGGCATGCCCGGCAGCTTGGCAACGTGACGGTGGGCCAGCCGAACCTGGGTCCGTCGGACCATCCGGACAACGACCTCGGCGATCTGACGGAAGCGTTCGATTACGACATCCTGCAGGGAAACACACCGCCCATCAAGGCTTCGAAAGCATCGTTCCCGCCGAGTGTGGTGAACTCGCTGCCCCACCTCGCTAAGCCGGACTATTCACCGAACGGCTACACCAATGGCGCATGCGCGGCGATCGGCATCTTGCCGACCGACTTTCCGTCCAAGCGTGCCTATGAGGCGGGTCGGCCGATCGACCCCTATCCGGTCGATGTGAACCCCCGTCCGACCCAGTCGCCCGGCACACCCACGTCCGGCACCTGGACGCCTTGAGGGAATTCCGGCCTGCAGAGATCGCGTCTGGGCGGGAGGCGATGTGCAAAGGCCTGTCGATGCGTTGCTTGCTTCCAGGCCTCGTGGTCGGCATTCTGCTCGCGTACGGCAACGTCGCCCGCGCTCAATCTCTCGCGGCGATTCGTGCCGCGCACCATCTCCAGTGCGGCACCGTCCAGGGTGCCGACGATTGGAACGTGGAGAACGTCCACGGCAATCTCTCGGCCCTGGAGGCCGACATTTGCCGCGCCGTCGCGGTCGCGATCCTCGGCGACGCGGGCCGTCTTAACGTCCAAGTGTTCCCGGCCGAGCCGGAGGCCTTGGCTGCGTTGAAGGCGGGTACACTGCAACTCGCGATCGGCATCTCACCCTCGGCATCTTCTGCCATGCATTTCGGTGTAGGGTTCGGACCGCCTGTTTTCTATGATTCCCAGCGTCTGATGGTCTCGAAGCAGAGCGGTATCACGACGCTGGCGAGCCTGCGCGATGCCTTGATCTGTGCAATGGACATGAGCCCGCCTGAGCGAATGCTTCGGGACGAGATGACGGCGCGTGGAATCCCTTACGCTCTGATGTCGCACTCCGAACAGGGCGAGATGGACGCGGCTGTTGCGGTCCGTCGTTGCGTGGCGGGCACGGCCTTGGAGTCGCGTCTCGTCCAGTCGCGCGCCAACTTCCACGCTCTGACCAGCGATTTCACGTTTCTGCCGGAGCGCTTCGGCATAAACCCCATCGTTCCCGCCTACCTCTATGGCGATCAGGCCTTCGGATTGATCGTGGACTGGACCCTGAGTGCGCTGATCGAGGCGGAGGCGTTGGGGATCACACAGGCCAACGTGACAGCCGCGATGCATCGGGAAGACATGCGAGCCGAGGAGTTGCTCGGCCATGATTTCGCGACCGCTCAAGCGCTGGGACTGGCGCATGACTGGGCCGCCAAGGTCATTGCCGAAACCGGCAATTACGGCGAGATCTTCCAGCGGACAACGGGCAAACCCTATCGTCTCGAGCGGGGCCTCAATGGGCTTTGGACCGAGGGGGGCCTGATGCGCCCGCTGCCGATGCGATGATCGACCGACGCTGCCTTCTGCCGGCCATCGGCTCGCGCGCGTCAAGCCGATGCGCGAGGGGCGCCAGTTCTCAAAACCGGGGTCTGACGCCACTCGGTCGCGTAATAGAGCAGCGCCAGAGCCGGAAGGGCGATGCCGATCCACGATGTCGGCGCCCAGCCGGCACGCGCGAAGGCCCAACCGCCAAGGGCGGAGCCCAGGGCGCCGCCGCCGAAGAAGAAAGCCATGAACAGGCCATTGAGCCGGCTGCGGTATTCGGCCCCGAGTGCGAAGATGGCGCGCTGGCCCAGCACCAGATTGGCCGTGACGCCGAAATCGAGCAGGATGGCGGCCGCGACCAGCAATCCCAGAGCCAGGGGAGAGCCCGGCGCCCCGAGATGGGTGAGGCCGAAGCTAAATCCCACCAGCAGCATGGCGGCCCCGGAAGCGGGTCGGCTCCAGCCACGGTCCGCCACCCGGCCGGCGATCGGGGCCGCGACGGCGCCCGCCACGCCGGCGAGGGCGAAGAGCGCGATGCCGGCCTGGGACAGACCATAGAGCGGCCCGGCCAGCAGGATCGGCGTCGTGGTCCAGAACAGGCTGAAGGCCGCGAACAGGCAGGCCTGGTAGAGGGCGCGCCGCCGAAGGATGGGCGTCGTGCGGACGAGGTGTCCCATGGAGACCAGAAGGGCGCCGTAGCCCAGTCGATGCACCGGCCTGCGCACCGGGAGCGCCCGATGGAGCACGACCGACAACACCACCATGATGCCGGCCGAGCCGAGGAACACCACGTGCCAGGACGAGACCTGCGTGACGAAGCTCGCGACCGGGCGCGACAGCATGATGCCGAGCATGAGACCGCTCATCACGTTGCCCACCACCTGGCCGCGCCGGGCCTCGGGCGCGAGATGGGCCGCGAAGGGGACGAGGATCTGAACCGCGACCGAACCGAGGCCGATGAGCAGTGCCGCGGCCAGGAAGGCGAGCGGCCCCGGCGCTACGGCGGCGCCCAACACGGCCAGGGTCGTCAGCGCCATGACGCCGAGGATCAGTCGGCGGTTTTCGACGAGGTCGCCGAGCGGCACGATCAGCAGCAGACCGAGGCCATAGCCGATCTGTGTCATGGTGACGATCAGCCCGGCTGCCGCCGGCGATAGGCCGAGCGAGGCGCTGATCGGCCCGGCCAGCGGCTGAGCGTAGTAGAGATTGGCCACGACGAGCGCGCACGCCGTTGCGATCAGCAGGATCGTCGCACGCGGCGCGCCAGGAAGTTCCACCGGCTCGGGGGAGACTTTGGTCAGCGGGGACAAAAAGGGACTCCCGGCGCGATCGAGGGTATCGCCGTCTTGCCGTGAACCCGACCGCTTGGCCCGTCAACCCGCGGCAAGCAAACCGCAGCCATGCATCGTCGCGCCCGATACGCGTGATGACGCCCGGAGCGCTGTGAGATCATGGCCATGGCGGCCCGCACGTCGCATCCAGGAGCCGGACGTGCTGGCTGGATCGAGGATCCGACAGGCCGATGGTCCCGGTTGGTGCGGGCCAGCGCCACGCCAGCGCCGCGGCCCCTGGAGGATGCCGCCAGCGGCCAGCCCCGGTTTCGGAAAGCAGCTCTCCGAATTTCGGCCCGCCGTTGGCGCCGTCGGGGAAGAACCCACCCTTCCGCGCGCCACTCGCCCCGTACACGATATTGAGGACCTGCCGGGGCGTGCGCGCGAAGTTGATGCTGTTGGGGTCGGTGTTCGTGATGTTGCTCGGCGACGGGAAGCCTCCGTCGATCGTGCTCTGATCGGCGCCGATGCCCTGGTCGTCCTGGGCGCCCGACAGGCTCGCGCGCAGCGCCGAAATCAGCGCGGCCGCCTTGGTGTAATAGACGTTCTGCTGGGCGAACAGCAGGGTGCGGATCGTGCCGATGTGGCAGGCTTCGATGGCCAGGATGCGAGCCGCGGCCGACAGATGGGTCTTGCTGGTGATGAAGGGGGCCGCGCCCTGGTAAGCCGTCACACCGACCTCGGTGAGGATATAGGCGCCCAGCAGGAAGTTGAAGTCGTCGGCTGTAGGGACTGCAGTTCCCCGGCAGGCCTGCCGCAGCCGCTGAGCCCTTATGATAGGGACTGGAATCCGGTTCCCTTCGCAGCGACGGGATCCGTGAAACTCGGGTCGATTTGAGCCTACTGCGACGATTTGCCGGCCGGCCGGGATCTACGCCGGTGGTGAGCCGCCATGACGATCCGGGGCATGGAACATGCAACGCGTCGCGCCGAACGACCGCATCATCCAGTCTCCCCCTTGAGCGTCAGCGGCAGCCCGGCCGCTACCAGCACGACACGGTCGCACACCTCCGCCATGGCCTGGTTCAACCGGCCCTGGGCGTCGCGGAAGTCGCGGGCGAGCTTGTTGTCGGGCACGATGCCCGAGCCGACCTCGTTCGACACGAACACCACCGGCCCTGCGAGGTCGGGCACGATCGCGGCCAGGCGTGAGCAGGCGACCGCCGCGTCGCTCTGCTGGCGCTCGGCGGCCTCCCCCAGCATGACATTGGTGAGCCACAGCGTCAGGCAGTCGACCAGGACGATCCGGCCCGGCGCCGCCTCGCGCGGGAGGACCCCGGCGAGGTCGAGCGGTTCCTCGACCGTGCGCCAACCGTCCTGCGCGCGGTCGGCGCGATGCTGGGCGATGCGCTCCCGCATCTCGTCGTCGAAGGCCGTGGCGGTGGCGATGTAGATCCGGCCAAGCCCCGAACGCCGGGCCAGGCCTTCGGCGAAGCGGCTCTTGCCGGACCGGGCTCCGCCGATCACGAGAGTGTGGGGAGCGGCGAGAGACACGCTAACGGGTCAGCCAGCGCAGGAGCGTCCGCCAGCCGAAAGTCGTCCGGTCGTAGATGCGATTATAGGCGGCGCGGCGCGGCGCGGTCAGCCAGCCCCAACCGCGCGGAGCCTTGAGACCCAGGTTGTGGCGAAGATAGCGCTTCCACGACGTCCGCGCCGCGATGCTTTTGGCAAGCGAGGGACGGCGGAGACCGAATTTCATGGAGGCTCCTGCTGCTGGCTCGGCGCCGATGCTCCCTGCGGCGCAACCCTGACCCAACGTCGCCACCCTACCGCATGGCAGCATTTCTGGTAACCCTGGAGACGCCTCGGACCGAATGCGCGCGTCCCATGCCGAAAGCTCTTCTGTCCCGCATCAAGATCGACCTCTATCTCGTGGCGCTCGTCGCCACCGTGGTGGTGGCGACGCTGCTGCCGGCCCGCGGCATCGCCGAGCCGATTTCCAAACACGCCGTCTACGCGGCCGTGTTCCTGCTGTTCTTCCTTTACGGCGCGCGTCTGTCCACGAAGGCCGTGGTCGAGGGCATCACGCATTGGCGCCTGCAGAGTCTCGTGCTGGCAAGCACTTTCGTGCTGTTTCCGACAGTCGGGCTCGGCCTGACGGTGGCGCTGAAACCTTGGTTGCCGAACGACCTCGCCTTCGGACTGCTGTTCGTCTGCGTGCTGCCCTCCACGGTGCAGTCCTCCATCGCCTTCACCTCGATCGCGCGGGGCAACGTTCCGGCGGCGCTCTGCAGCGCCTCGCTGTCGAACCTGCTCGGCATGGTGCTGACGCCGGCTCTGGTGGCACTGCTCCTGTCGACCCACGGCGCCGGCTTCAGCCTCAACGCGCTTGCGGACATCGCGCTCGAACTTTTGCTGCCATTCGGGCTCGGCCAGCTTCTCCGCCCGCTGATCGGCCCCTGGATCACCCGCCATAGAGGCGTGCTGTCCTACGTCGACCGCGGGTCGATCCTGCTGGTCGTCTATTCGGCCTTCAGCGAGAGCGTGCTGGCGGGCGTCTGGAGCCATGTGGGCCTTCCGAGCCTGGCGCTGATGGGGGGGCTCGACGCATTGTTGTTGGCCGTCGTGGTCCTTACCACCATGGTTGCGAGTCGCGCCGCCGGTTTCAGCAAGGAGGACGAGATCGCCAACGTCTTCTGCGGCTCCAAGAAGAGCCTGGCGGGCGGCATAGCCATGGCCAACATCCTGTTCCCGGGCCATGCCCTCGGCGCCGTCCTGCTGCCGCTGATGATCTTCCACCAGCTCCAGCTTTTCGCCTGTTCCTGGCTGGCGCAGCGCTACGCTGGGCGATCCTCGGCCGCGACACCCGTACCGGCTCCCGCGGACGAGGTCGTCGGTGCTCGGGCGATGACGTCGAGTTCCGCGGGACCCCAGGCTCGGCCCGCGACGGCCGGTCTTCCGAGGCAGCGCGCCCCGTCCAGAACAGCGGGACCGCGCCTCGATGGCGTCACATCAGTCCGCGGTAGGCATATTCCTTGATGAGTTCCTGCACGAACATCAGCAGAAGCAACAGGATGATGGGCGAAACGTCGATGCCGCCGAGATTGGGCAGGATACGGCGGATCGGCCGCAGCAGCGGCTCGGTCATGGCGTTGAGGAAGTTCCAGATCGTGCGGACGAAGTCGTTGCGGAAGTTGATCACGTCGAATGCCAGTAGCCAGGACATGATCGCGGTCGCGATGATGACGTAGCTATAGAAATCGAGAACACGAAGGATCAGGTTCAGGAAAGCGTACATGGAAGCTCCCGCAGGGGCCAGGCGCGGGAGCGTCGGATCCGCCCGTCCCATGTAGCGGGCCGGGCAGCTGCCCGCAACCCGAAGCCAGGGCCGAGAGGGTCGGCGCGGCGGAGCGACACCGGAACCGGTCTGCTCGGGCCTCGAGGCTTCCGGCCCGCGTTCGGCAGATACCGAGGCGCTCTCCTCATTGCGGCTGGCCTCGACTAGGCCTAATTGACGGCACCCTACGAAAGGGGCTGGCGCGGAGACATCACATGGCATTCAAGGTTGCGGTCGTCGGCGCCACCGGAAACGTGGGCCGCGAGATGCTGAACATCCTGGCCGAGCGCGGCTTCCCGGCCAGCGAGGTCGTGGCGCTCGCGTCCAACCGCTCGTTCGGCACGAAGATCTCGTTCGGCGACAAGACCTTGTCGTGCAAGATGCTGGACAATTACGATTTCAACGGCACCGACATCTGCCTCATGTCGGCCGGGGGCGATGTCGCCAAACTCTGGTCGCAGAGGATCGCCGCCACGGGCTGCGTCGTGATCGACAATTCGTCGGCCTGGCGCATGCACGCCGACGTGCCGCTGATCGTGCCGGAGGTCAACGCCGCGGCCATCGAGGGCTTCCGCAAGCTGAACATCATCGCCAACCCGAACTGCTCGACGGCGCAACTGGTCGTGGCCCTGAAGCCGCTTCACGACAAGGCCAGGATCAAGCGGGTCGTGGTGGCGACCTATCAGTCCGTGTCGGGCGCCGGCAAGGAGGGCATGGACGAGCTCTTCACGCAGACCCGTGCCGTCTTCGTGTCCGATGCGCTGGTGACCAAGAAATTCCCGAAGCGCATCGCCTTCAACGTCATCCCGCAGATCGATGTCTTCATGGAGGACGGCTCGACCAAGGAGGAGTGGAAGATGATGGTCGAGACCAAGAAGATCCTCGACCCCAAGATCAAGCTGACCGCGACTTGCGTGCGGGTGCCGGTGTTCATCGGCCATTGCGAGGCCGTCAACATCGAGTTCGAGAACCCGATCTCGGCCGAGGAGGCCAAGGACATCCTGCGGGATGCGCCGGGCTGCCTTGTCATCGACCGGCATGAGCCCGGCGGCTATATCACGCCGCACGAGGCGGCCGGCGAGGACGCCACTTATATCTCGCGCATCAGGGAGGACCCGACGGTCGAGAACGGCCTGTCGCTATGGTGCGTGTCCGACAACCTGCGCAAGGGCGCGGCGCTGAACGCCGTGCAGATCGCCGAGGTGCTGGTAAGTCGCGGCCTGATTCAACCGAAGCTCGAGGCGGCATGATTGATCAGGCCATCGATGACCGTCCTCGCCTACCGCGGCATTAATGGGAGGCGGGGTGTCTGATGTCGGACGACGGCCGTCGCGGTCCTAATCTTCAGGCCGACATCAGATCGGCAGCGAGCATCGGCCACGTCACCGGCGGCAATTTATCGATCTCCGGCCGGGCGAACAGAAAACCCTGCATCAGCGCGATGCCGAGACTGCGCAACGTCCGCGCCTCGGATCGGGTCTCGACGCCTTCGGCCAGCACCGCGATGCCGAGGTGCCGGGCGATGCCGATAATGCCCGCCACAATCACCTGCCGGGATCGGCTCTCATCGATGCCGCGGACCAGCGCCATGTCGATCTTGATCAGGTCCGGCGTGAAAGCCGTGAGCAGACTCAGGCCCGCATAGCCGTTGCCGAAATCGTCGATAGCCGTCATGAACCCGAAACGCTTGTAGGCTTCGACGATGCGGGTGACGTGGGCGCCGTCGCTGATCCGCTCGTCTTCCGTGAACTCGAACATCAGCTGCGACCGGTTCACGCCGGCCCGGTCCGCAGCCGCGAGCGATGTCCGGATACAGGCGGCCGGCTCGTAGACGGCGTTGGGCATGAAATTGATGGATAGCTTGAGCTTGGGATCGCCGAACAATCGACCGGCCGCGTCGATGGCCTTAACCCGGCAGGCCTGGTCGAACCGATAGCGGTTCTCGTCGGTGACTTGGGACAGCACCGTCGGGGCTGGTTCACCGTTGGGACCGCGCACGAGCGCCTCGTATCCCCACACCGTCGACGCTTCCGCGTCGACGATAGGCTGAAACGCCATGATGAAATCCAAGTCCACACCGTCGATCCGGCAGGCGTTGCAAGCTGGATGCACTGTCGTCACCGATCTGCTCGAGATGCTTTGGGGGCAATCATCGGACCGATAGGTTGACGTTCAGCAAATGTCCGCTGTCACTTCCGGGGTCTCAGCTCAAGCTCGATGGTGTAGTTCCCTTGAGACGGCTCACCCATCGGCCGGGACCGTCACTCGGTCCCCATGACGAGACCTTCGATGTCATGCTTCTGTGTGACGGGCACGAGTTCGGGCGCGACGCGGCAGACCAGATGTCTGCGCACCGAAGCCGGCATGGCATCGTAGAAGTCCTGAGTCGCCATCATGTCGTGCAGAGCGGCATGTCCGGCCCCCGGTGCGTCGACCCCCAGGACCAACACGGGGCGGGCGATGGGCGAGGCGTGGGCGGTCCCACGATGCATGGTCAGCGCGGATCGGCAGGAGATATCTCCCATCTGGGGATATTTGCGCACGGCCCGCTCGGCGAATCTCGGCCAGACCTCTCTCGATGGAAACATCTCGTGCTTCCATGCGCGCCCGTCATCCCACTGGGTGCCCGGCGCGACCTCGAAGGGACCCATGTCGGGCGTGACATCGACTCCCGTCAGATTGAACGCCAGGGAAGTGACCCGTCTGTCCTTCCAGCTCTCCTCCGGGGACGGGAAGTCGCGGTGCCAAGGCTGGTTCATCGCCCCCTGGAACGGGGTATCGAAGCCGATCTCGACGATCTCGTAGGCCGAGCCCAGCACGGACTCGCACATGGCCACTACCCAGGGATGGGTCACGAGGTCGATGAAGCCGCGCAGGTTCTGGGGATGGATTTCGACGTACCAGCGGCGCGGCCCGCGTCCCACGGCTCCGCCTGGGCGCTGGATCGCGTCCCAGAACGCCGTGGTGATGTCCTCTCGCATCTCCTCGGCCCACTGCCGGGAGAAGGCGCCCTTTCGCCCGACGACGCCGTCTCGGTACAGCGTCTCGACGTCACCCCGGACGTCGGCGACGGACTCGGATCCGATCGCGTTCATGATGCCTCCCCGGGGTCGTCTCGCCTCCGGCGAAAACGTTCACTCCGGCGGAATGTTCAAACGGATCGGGCTCCCAGCCGCAAGGCCGGCATCGGCCCGGGCCAAGGCATGGCGTCGCCCCTCCAAGAGGTCTCGCAGCTTGCGGCTAACCGCGCATTAACCATGCCGAGCTAAAGCTCTGGCATCGCAACGCGGGACCGGAAAGGGCGGGACGCCAAGTGTCTTCGACGAACCGTGGCCCCGCCGTGGCATCGGCAGTCCTGCAGGCCGGCGGCCTCGCTGCCTGCCTGCTCGGCGCCATCGCGGCCATGACGCCGGCCTCGGCGCAGGAGATCGTCGGCGGAACCTCGACCGCCATCCCGAGCCTTCGCGGAACGGTCGATGCGATCACGCCCGGCATCGACGGCACGGACGCCGGAGCAACGAATGCTGCCGCACCAGCGCTGCCGGCCGACGGCGGCATCGGCAAGCCCGTGGCCGGCGCCGACCCGGCCAACGGCGCGGGTGCAGCTACCGCAGGGCGAACTCGCAACAAACTCGCCTTTCCAAAAGGCACCGCCAAGACCGAGGATCGGCTCCGCGTCCCCCGCAAGGGGCCGCCCCCCCTGCCGCAGCTTCAGGCCTATCCGTCTTCACTACGCCTGCGCGGCAGCGGTGCCGCCATCGATACGGTCGGCAATGCCATCGCGCCCGGACCCACGGTCGCGAGCCTGCCGTTGACGCCGCGGCTCCGGACCCGGGTCGAGGACACGCCTTTCGAGCCGACCGGATACGATGTCGGTTCGCTGCGCCTCACGCCCTCCGTGACCCAAAGCTTCGGTTACGATTCGAACCCGGACCAGGACCAACGGATCCTCCGGCCTTCGGCCTTCAGCCGCACCGAGGCAGGCTTGGGCGTGCTCTCGACCTGGTCGCGGAACGAGCTCAGGGCCAACCTCCACGGCGGCTACAACGATTATTTCAGCGATCCTCAGGCCAACCGGCCCGATGCCGCCGGCGTCATCGATTACCGCTACGACCTCGACCGCAACACGGCCCTCGATTCCGAAGCCCGCTTCGCCATCGACACGCAACGTATCGGATCGCCGGAGGTCACGGCAGGCGCTCAGAACCGGCCCTTGATCTCCACCTTCGGCGGTTCGGTCGGAGGCTCCGAGAATTTCGGTCGACTGAATTTTGCGCTCCACGGCCTGCTCGACCGCACGGCTTACGACAATGCCACCGACGCGGGCGGCGTCCTGCAGGACCTCGCCAGCCAGAACTTCAACGATTACGGCCTGCGGATGCGCGCCACCTACGAGGTCACGCCGGTGCTGCGCCCCTTCGTGGACGTGCTGGTGGACGATCGCGTCCACGACCGCCTGATCGACTACACGGGCTACCGGCGCGACTCGACGGGCGTGGTCGGCCAGGTCGGGTCGAGCTTCGAACTGACCCGGCTGCTCTCGGGCGAGCTTTCGGCCGGTTATGGCGCCCGGAGCTACCAGGACCGTCGCCTGAGGGCCATCGACGATCCCGTCTTCAACGGCCTGCTGACCTATGCGGCGACGCCGTTGACCACCCTCAGCTTCCGCGCCGCGACGAGCTTCGACGAGACGACCGTGGCGGGCTCATCGGGGACCGAGGCGCAGTCGGTGTCGCTCGAAGTCTCGCACGCCCTCCTGCGCAATCTCACGATCACGGGCGTGCTGTCCTATCTCAATACCAATTACGTCGGCGTGCCCATCACCGAAAACACCCTGGCCGAAACCCTGAAGGCGGAGTACCGCCTGTCGCGCTCGCTCGTCGCCACGGCGACCTACAACCATGAGATGCTGAAAAGCACGCTTGTCGGATCCAACTTCGCGCAGGACGTCTTCCTGGTCGGTCTGCGCTGGCAGCGGTGAGCCCGGAGGCACCGGGCGAGGGCGCCGCGACGACGCTGCGGCTTCATCTGTCCGTCCACCCCGGGGACGCGGCCTGTCGACGCCGGGTGCGTTGTTCGGACGCTCCATCACTGATATGAGGTCGCCGTCGCCCGAGTCGGTCCGGACGCCGCGGCGGCTCTTCACCGGATGTTCGGTCAGCAGCCGGACCGGCCGTGTCGCGAGGAGAACCCATGGCTGGAACGATCAAGATCCTGGCCGGGAATTCGAACGGGCCGCTCACCGAGTCCATCGCGGCCTATCTCGGGGTGCCGCTCACGCGCTGCGTGGTCAAACGCTTCGCCGACATGGAGATCTTCGTCGAGATTCTGGAGAACGTCCGCGGCGAGGATACGTTCATCATACAGTCGACCGCCTATCCGGCCAACGACCATCTGATGGAACTGCTGATCATGACCGACGCGCTACGCCGCGCCTCGGCCCGGCGCATTACCGCAGTGGTGCCCTATTTCGGCTATGCCCGGCAGGACCGCAAGGCGGGTCCGCGAACCCCCATTTCGGCCAAGCTCGTGGCCAACCTCATCACCCATGCAGGGGCCGACCGCGTGCTCACCGTCGACCTTCATGCCGGACAGATCCAGGGCTTCTTCGACATCCCGACCGACAATCTGTTCGCCGCGCCCGTGATGGTGCGGGACATCACCGAGCGGCTCGACTGCTCGAACGTGATGGTGGTGTCGCCTGACGTCGGTGGCGTGGTGCGGGCACGGGCGCTCGCCAAGCGCATCGACGCGCCGCTCGCCATCGTGGACAAGCGCCGCGAGCGGGCCGGCGAGTCCGAAGTCATGAACATCATCGGCGACGTGCGGGGTAAGACGTGCATTCTGCTTGACGACATCGTCGATTCGGGCGGAACCTTGTGCAACGCCGCCGATGCTTTGCTGGAACAGGGCGCACTCGACGTCTATGCCTACTGTACCCACGGCGTGCTGTCGGGCGGAGCCGTGGCGCGCATCGCCGGGTCTCGGCTGAAGGAACTCGTGATCACCGACACGATCCGCGCCACCGAGGCCGTGAGGGTCGCCAAGAACATCCGCGTGATGTCGGTGGCGCCGCTGATCGGCGAGGCCATCGGCCGCATCGCCCAGGAAGCCTCGGTGTCGAGCCTGTTCGAAAACGCCGCCGTGGCGGGTGTCTATGCGCCACCCCCAGCGGCGGCGCCCATGCAGCATCAAAAAGCGCCCGCCATCCAGGCCGTCCCGCGAGCCGTTCGCTCCGGCACCTGAGGCCGACGCCGAAAGCCGTCCCCTTCGGTTCCACCGTCTTGCCATCGCCCGCCTGCCGCCCAGATCATCTGGGCGCATCATGGGGCAGACAGGCGACATGCGGGACCAAGTCGACGTTGCGGTGGTGGGTGGCGGCGCCGCAGGCATCGCGGCGGCGCGGCGCATCATGCGCTGCCCCGGTCTCTCGGTCCTGGTGCTCGAGGCCGGGGACCGACTCGGCGGACGGGCCCATACGGTCGGCGACGCGGTTCCGATCGACCTCGGCTGCGGCTGGTTGCACAGCGCGCTCACCAACGTGTGGACCGGCATCGCCGAGCAGACCCCCGGCTTCACGGTCGACCGTCGGCCCGCACCCTGGGACGACCCGGACCGCCACCTCGGCCTGTCGCAGGCCGAGCACCAGAGCTACGAACGCGTCATGGCGGATCTCGACGCCCGCATCGACGCCGAAGCGCGCCGCGGCAACGACGGCCCGCTGGCGGATCTCGTGCCGGCAGGCAGCCGCTGGCGCGGGCTCCTGGACGCCTTCAGCACCTACGTGAGCGGGGCCGAACTCGACTGCGTGTCGCTGATCGACAGCTTCGAGTACAGACCCGGTGAGGGTGACGATTGGCGGGTCGTCGAGGGTTACGGCCGACTGGTGGCCCATCACGGGCGCGAGGTGCCGGCCATGCTCAACACCGTCGTGTCGACGATCGATCACACCGGCGCCGACGCGATCCGGATCGAGACCGACCGCGGCACCGTCTCGGCCAAGGCCGTGATCGTGACGGTGTCGACCGATGTGCTGGCCGCGGAGGCCATCCGCTTCCGTCCGGCACTTGCCGCCAAGATCGAAGCCGCGACCTGTCTTCCGCTGGGGCTCGCCGACAAGCTCTTTCTGAACATCATGCGACCGCAGTTGTTCCCGCTCGACGGCTATTGCATGGGGTCGGTTTCGACCGGGCGCACGGCTGCCTATCACCTCCGGCCTTTGGATCGGCCCTTCATCGAGTGCTTCTATGGCGGGGACCTCGCTCGCGACCTCGAACGGGAAGGATTCGCAGCGGCATTCAGCTTCGCCAAGGGCGAGATCGCGGGCCAACTCGGCGCCGCCGCTGCCGCCGCCGTGGAACCGCTGCGCATGACGGCCTGGGGACGGGAGCGTCACGTCCGCGGATCCTACGCCTATGCCCGTCCCGGTGCCGCCGGCATGCGGGCGCGGCTGGCCGAGACGGTCGACGGACGGCTGTTCTTCGCCGGGGAGGCCTGCTCGCCCGAGCGCTTCACCACGGCGCACGGTGCCTATGAGACGGGCGCCGCGGCGGCCGAGGCGATCGTCGCGTCCCTCGGTCAGCCGAGGTCGGCCGAGCCGATGAGCTGAACGCCCGATTCGGCCATGGCGCGACGCGCGGCGTCGAGGGTGGTTCCGCCCGAGCCTGTCGGCGCCGCGATACCGCGGCACGCATCCTCGATCACCACGACCTCGTAGCCGAGCGCACGCGCATCCTGGGCCGACCAGAACACGCAGAAGTCGGTCGCGAGGCCGCACAGGAACAGTCGCCTGAAGCCGCGCTCCCGGAGCCAGCCGTCGAGTCCCGTCCCGGTCTTGCGGTCGTTCTCGCGGAACGCCGAATAGCTGTCGATCCCGGGCCGGAAGCCCTTGCGGAAGATCGCTTGGATCGGGGCCGAGTCGAGTCCGGGATGCAGCGCCGCTTCGGGCGTACCCATCAGGGCGTGATCGGGCCACAGCGTCTGCTCGCCGTAGGGCAGGGCGGTCGTCGAGAATGGCGCTGCGCGATGCGTCGACGCGAAGGAGACGTGGCCCGGCGGATGCCAGTCCTGAGTCGCGAAGGCGTGGGAGAAGGATCCGGCCAACAGACGGTTGATGGGCGCCACCACGGCATCGCCGTCCGGCACCGCGAGGCCACCGCCCGGCATGAAGGTCGGCTGGACGTCGATGAGGCCCAGGACATCGGTGTCTCGATCGGGGACGATCATGAGGTTGGATCCAGCAGGGAACTCGCCCGGCTCGTTTGAGGCGCGACTCTAGTCATAGAACGATTGCATCGCATTGTCGGACGCCTAAGCGAGTGGGTTGATCCGTTGCATCAAAACGGCGAGGCCGGCCGCAGATGATCCGATCGGCTGCTTCAGCCGGTGAAGGCGAACCGGCCGGCCTCCTCCCAGGGACCGCCCCGGTAGCGCCAGAGCTGCAGGCCCTCGATCGATCCCTCGATGGGCAGGAGCGTTTCGAGTTGCCGCTGCACGACGCGCGCTTCGGGCGCCGTCACCTTGTTCTGGATGGTCACGTGCGGCCGATAGCCCTGACGGTCCTGGGCCGTCAGGTTCCCGTTCCAGCTCCGCGCCAACTCGGCCCGCAGACCGGTCAGCGCCGGGCAGGACAGGTCGAAGGCGACGCCCCGTCCGAGGAAGCGCGTCGACGTCACCCTGAACGCGAGCGGGCTCAGGGTGCCGGCGACTGTGGCGACCCGGGCCGAGATGGCGCGCAGCTCGTCCCCCGGCAGGTGGTGGAACAGGGTCACGTGGGCCTGGACCCGGTTCAGCGCTGCCGGAAAGAAGCGCCGGCGCAGATCGTCGACTACCGAAAAGCTGTGGCGGTCGAGCAGGGCCGTCAGGATCAGGGGCGCGCTCGCCGGGGCTGCAGGAGGGGTATGGTCGGACAAGGCGGTCTCTCGCGATCGCCGGTCGACCGACCGCTCGGCACCGGATAGAGCATGAACGCCGACCGACGGCGCGGAGATCGCTGGTGCTGCATCCCCATGAAGCCGGCCGCGAGGGTTCTGTTCCGGGTGGCGAGCTCCCCGCCCGGGGCCTCGAAACGGGCTCGCTGCCCGACGCCGCTGCCCTGGCGGCCGTCTCTGCGGCTCAGGCGCGATCCGAGACGCCGACCCATAACCGGGTGGGCGGCGTGCGCTACATCCGGTCGAGCCTGGCGCTCTTCCTCGCCGGCTTCGCGACCTTCTCGCTGCTCTACTGCCCGCAACCTCTGCTGCCGACGCTATCGCGCACATTCGCGGTCGACGCAGCCGCTGGCTCTCTCGCCATCTCGCTCGGCACCGCCTGCCTGGCGCTGTCGATCGTGGCGGCCGCCTCCCTGTCCGACCTCAAGGGGCGGAAAGCCGTCATGACGGCGTCGTTGATCGCCGCCTCGGGCCTCAATGTGGCGGCGGCTTTCGCACCCGGATGGGCGCTGTTCCTTACCCTGAGGGCGCTGGAAGGCGTGGCGCTCGGCGGCGTGCCGGCCGTCGCCATGACCTACTTGGCCGAGGAGACCGACCCGGACGGCCTCGGGCTCGCCATGGGAATCTATGTCGGTGCCACGGCGGTCGGCGGCATGGCCGGGCGGGTCATCACCGGGCTGGTGGCCGACGCCTCGTCGTGGCGCACCGCCGTGGCGACGATCGGGATCATCGGCCTCCTCGACGCGGCGCTCTTCGTGGCTCTGCTGCCGGCCTCGCGGCATTTCCGCCCACGCAAGGTGGATCTGAGCGGCCAGCTCGCGGCTTTCCGCGCTGCCTCGGCCGACCCCCGCCTTCTGCTCGTCTACGGATTCGCGTTCCTGGCCATGGGCGGTTTCGTTGCGGTCTACAATTACGCGGGGTTCCGGCTCGAAGCGCCCCCCTACAGGCTCGACCAGGCCCAGGAAGGACTGATCTTCACGCTGTACCTGCTCGGCACCATGAGTTCCGCCGTCGCGGGCAGCCTGGCGGACCGGCTCGGCCGAGCGCCCGTCATGGTGCTGGGGCTGGGCGTGGCGCTGCTGGGCGTCGTGTCGTCGCTGTTCGCGCCGTTGTGGGCGATCGTGCTGGGCATCGCGCTCGTCACGCTCGGGTTCTTCGCCGGCCACGGGGTCGCGAGCGGCACGGTGGGCGGCCTCGCCGGACCCAACAAAGCCCAGGCGGCCTCGCTCTACCTGCTGAGCTATTACGCGGGATCGAGCGTGCTCGGCACGCTCGGCGGCTGGTTCTGGACACTGGGCGGCTGGCCGGCCGTGGCGGGCTTCGTAGCCGCCCTGTTGGCCGCCGCCATGCTGCTCGCCGTGCTGCTGGCCCGGGCTGTGAGACGGGCCGGCTCCGTCTAAGGTGGCGGGCGGGAACCGGCCGAGCCTGCACCGGCTTCAGGTGCCGACGACCCGCGACGTCGCGGGTCGTACTGGCGCCACGGGCGCGCTAAGGTGGCGGAGCTTCGATGTCCCGGCGCAATGGCAGGGCGTCCGGCCCGAGAGGACATGATGGTCGCGATCCGCAGCAGCAAGGTCGTTCACGACGGCTGGCTCAAGCTTCATGTGGCCACCCTGTCGGGTGACGACGGCGTGGAGTTCAAGCGCGAGATCGAGGATCACGGCAACGCAGTCGGGGTGCTGCCCCACGACGCCGAGCGCCGCATGGCCCTGCTGGTGAAGCTGCCCCGTGCGCCGGTGCTGTTCCGCGGTGAGCTGTCGGCGTTCCTGGAAGTGCCGGCCGGCATCCTGGAAGATGGCGAGGCGCCGGCCGACGGCGCGCGGCGCGAAGTCTTGGAGGAGGTGGGCCTCGCGCTCGGTGTCTTGGAACCGGCCGGTCATACCTGGAGCATGTGCGGCATCTCGACAGAGCGCATGAGCCTGTTTCTCGCGCCCTATCGCGCTGCCGACCGCACCGCGGCTGGCGGCGGTCTCGCCGAGGAACACGAGAACATCACCGTCGTCGAAGCCCCGCTCGCGGCCTTGCGCGACATGGCCGACCGCAACGCCCTCGACGACATGAAAACCCTCTTGCTGGTCCAAACGCTGCGGCTGCGCCGCCCGGACCTGTTCGGCTGAGGAGGTGCAGGCCTGAACCCGCGCGAGGGCGCCATGGAAGTCCCGATCATCCGAGAGCGGGTTCGGCGGGGCGCCTTTCGGCTGCAGTCACGCCAAATGACGTCCGCAAGGCAGAGGGCACCGGCACTTCAGCGCCATTCGGCGCGAAGGCGGCCTGACGGCCGCCTTGCGATCACGGGGCGAGAGACCCTCAATGCCCGCAGGCTTGCCTTTCGAGACGCGTGCGCTTCTCGGCATAAGGCCTGCAACTGTACAGGCCATGACGACGGCCATTGTACTCTCGGCCGTAACCTTCGCCGTAGCCATCGTACCCCACCGTCCGACGGCCCCGGCCCTCGCCGTAGCCTTGGCCCCCGTAGCCCTGTCGCTCAATGCCTTGACCGCCATAGCCGTAGCCAGAGCCGTCCTGGCCGTAGCCAGAGCCGCCCTGGCCGTAGCCGCCGTCATCTCCCCCGGCCCCATAGCCATAGCCGCCGTAGCCGCCATAACCGCCGTATCCCCCGGCGAGCCCGTACCCGAGCCCAAGCCCGACCGCGACCGGGAAGCCGAATCCATAGCCGAACCGGCGATACCCGAATCCGAAGCGGCGGTAACCAAAACCGCCGTAGCCGCCCCTGAATCCATAGCCGCGACCGAAGCCTCCTCCGAAGCCGCCGCGGAAGCCATAACCGCGGCCGAAGCCTCCCCGGCCGAAGCCGCCGCCGTGAAAGACCGGCCCGCCGAAGCCGCGTGCCTGCACGGGTTCGGCCGAGGTCGCGACCATGGCGCCCAGCGACAGCGCGGCCAAGCCGGCCACCGCCACCTTCCGCACGACGCTGCCGTAAGAACTGAATGACGGTGTGAACATGGTGTGTCGCCTTGATACAATCATTTCAAGACTCGAATGCAGCCGGCCGCCCATCGGTTCCCTCCCGTTTCGCCTCGACGCCAACAACGTCAATGCAATCGCCCGGGCTCCACGGCCGGTTCACCTGGCGTTCATCGGTCCGGTAAGGCCTACCAAGACTAGATGACGTTCTGTAAATGAGATCGAGTTCTCCATCCCCGCAATTTAGACTTGGTTGGGCGGCGGTGCTGTCCCCTCGGCGAGTGCGAGCCACTCGTCTTCCGTGAGGATGGCGAGGCCGAGTTCCCTGGCTTTCTTCTCCTTGGATCCGGCGCCGGGGCCCACAACGACGATGTCGGTCCTCTTGGACACGGAGCCCGCCACCTTGGCGCCGAGCGACTCGGCTCGGGCCTTGGCCTCGTCGCGCGTCATCTTCTCGAGCGAGCCGGTGAACACGATCGTCTTGCCGCCGATCGGGCTCGACGACGCCACGGCCGCCATGGGCTCCACGGTGCATTGCGCGAGCAGGCGGTCCAACTCCGCCTCGTTGTGCGGTTCGGCAAAGAAGTCGGCCAGCGCCTCGGCCACGACGTCGCCGAGCCCATCGATGGCGCAGAGTTCGGCGCGCGCCTCGGAGCCGGGTTCCGCGGCCGCGCAGGCTGCCGCACGCAATGGCTCGACCGTGCCGAAGTGCCGGGCCAGGCGCCGCGCGTTGGTTTCGCCCACGTGGCGGATGCCGAGCGCGAACAGGAAGCGGTTCAGCGGTACCGTCCTGCGTTGCGCGATCGCGGAGAAAAGGTTGCGCACCGAGGTGTCGCCGAAGCGCTCGCGGCCCGCGAGCGGAGTCTGGCTCGCCCGATCGCGCTCCTCCAGGGTGAAGATGTCGGCCGGCGTCCGGATCAGCCCTTCGGCGTAGAACAGCGCGATCTGCTTGTCGCCGAGGCCCTCGATGTCGAAGGCGTTGCGCGACGCGAAGTGCCGGAGCCGTTCCACGGCCTGGGCCGGGCACACGAGTCCCCCGGTGCAGCGCCGCACCACATCGGCCGTGCCGGTCTTCTCGTCCACCTCGCGCACGGCGGCCGAGCCGCAGGCCGGGCAGCTCTCGGGGAAGCGGTAGGGTTCGGCGCCGGCGGGACGCAGGTCGGGCAGCACTTCGACGATCTGCGGGATGACGTCGCCGGCCCGCTGCAGCCGCACCGTGTCGCCGACCCGCACGTCCTTGCGGCGGATCTCGTCCTCGTTGTGGAGCGTCGCATTGACCACCACGACGCCGCCGACCGTCACGGGCGCCAGCCTCGCCACGGGCGTCAGCGCCCCGGTGCGGCCCACCTGGATATCGATGCCGAGGAGTGTCGTCGTGGCCTGTTCGGCCGGGAATTTGTGGGCCGCGGCCCAGCGCGGGGCGCGCGACGCGAAACCGAGGCGGCCCTGGAGGCGCAGATCGTCGACCTTGTAGACCACGCCGTCGATGTCGTAGGGCAGGGAGGCGCGCAGGCCCTCGATCCTGTGGTATTGCGCCAGCAGCGCTTCCGCCGTGTCGCACAGCACCGTCAGCGGATTGGTGGGCAGGCCGAAGCTTGCGAAGGCCGCGATCATGCCGCTCTGGGTCGGGGCCGGCAGGGCGCTGGCCTCACCCCAGGCATAGGCGAAGAACTGCACCGGGCGCTCCGCCGTCACGGCCGGATCGAGCTGCCGCAGCGACCCCGCGGCCGCGTTGCGCGGGTTGGCGAACAGCGTGCGGCCGGCCTCGCGCTGGCGCTCGTTCAGCGCCGCGAAATCCGCCTTGCGCATGTAGACCTCGCCCCGCACCTCCAGCACCTCGGGGACGTCGGACCCTCGCAGATGCTGCGGGATCGCCGGGACCATGCGGACATTGGCCGTGACGTCCTCGCCCTCGTAGCCGTCGCCCCGGGTCGCGGCCTGGACGAGCTTGCCACCCTCGTAGCGCAGCGAGCAGGACAGGCCGTCGATCTTGGGTTCGGCATTGATGCGGACCGGCGTGTCGGCGGCGAGCCCCAGGAAGCGGCGCACCCGCGCCAGGAACTCGGTCACTTCCGCGTCGGCGAAGACGTTGCCGAGCGACAGCATGGGCACCCGGTGCGGAACCTTGGCGAACTTTTCCGAGGGCTTTGCCCCGACGGCGGTGCCGGGCCCGTCCAGCGCCGCGAGCGCCGGGAAGGCCGACTCGATCGCCAAGAGGCGGCGGCGCAGCGCGTCGTAGTCGGCGTCCGACACCGTGGGGGTATCGTCGCGGTGGTAGGCGATGTCGTGGGCCGCGACCTCGGCCGCGAGGCGTGCATGCTCGGGGCGGGCCTTGCGCAGGGTGGCGGGAAGGTCGGGCGCGGGGGCGGGCAGGGGGACGACGTCGGTCATGGGAATCGCTAACGCGCGAGGGGGCATGGCGGACGAGGTTGCGTCATCAGGTGGCACGGCCGGGTTAACGGGCCTTCTCCACCGTGAATCCTGGGGCGGTGGTCTCCCTCGGTCAGGTCAGCCGGAGGACATCCCCTCCAGGCTGGCCTCCTCTTCCCCTTTCGAACCGAGCGGCTCGCGGAAGGAGCTTCGCGAGGGCGGAACCAAGGTCGTGAAGGCAGTCCGGCACCGCGCGACCCCAGTCATGGCAACGTGAGTCCGGGTCCAAAGAGCGGCGGTTCGAGAGGAAGAGGAGCGATCCGGGCGAGGGTCGACAGTGTACATAATGGGTGGATTGTGGAGCCACACACGGCCTCTTCGCGCGCCGGTTCCCGCCAATGAAGGCCTTACGAGGTCCCAGATGAGGCATGGGTCCCGGAACCGGTACCCCGTACGGGTCTGGCTCGATCATGACCATCAGATACGTGAAAGAAGCAGCGGCGTCATGTTTCCACAACGGAGTAGGCAGTTAGCATTGCCGAAAGGAGGATTTTCATGGGAGCTATAAGGCTGCAGAGCTTCGCCAAATCGGTGGTAACGTGCCTAAAAGAACATCTGAACAGATCTTCATGGACACGCTCGCCTATATGGCTGGCGACCCCCCCGCCAATGTGTCCAGTCGCGCTATCAAGGACGCCTTGGGCTGGCAAGACGGCCGTTTCGCAAATGTGCGGCGGGGCCTCGTTGATGCAGGGTTAATTACCCGGGGCAGCTTGACGATGCCGCTCTCGATCGCGTCCATCAAGCTGAAATCGGACAAAAGGGGTACTAGTGGTCCGACCCAGACGGATGATTCATCCGTCTGGAACAGTCGGCCCACCAGCTTGGAGGCGGTGCACCGATTCATCTCAGACGGTAGGTGTACCTTCCGTCTGAGTCGGTGCACTAGGTGGGCCAGGAGGCTCACTCTTGATACTGCCGGCGGCAAAGAAGATCACTAAAGCTTGCGCCAAGAAGGAGAAAGATAGGCCGGTATCTGCATTCATATCCTACAGCCACGCCGACATCAAAATCAAGAATGATCTTCTTAAGCATTTTTCCCCACTTCGTCGGCTTGGATTGATAAGTGATTGGCATGATGGAGAGATAAAGCCAGGGGACGAATGGCAGAAATCAATTGCCGGGCACTTAAATTCTTCGCAGATTATATTATTGCTTATATCTTCTGACTTTATTGCCTCGGAATTTTGTTACAATAAGGAGCTAAACAAGGCTATGGAGCGACACAGCGCCAAGGAGGCTGTGGTGATTCCGGTCATTGTCCGTGCCTGCATGTGGCACGATCTCGCGTTTGGGAAGCTTCAGGCTCTGCCGGATGAAGGTCGCGCGATTACAACCTGGGTAGATCTCGACGATGCGCTGACTAAGGTGGCGATGGGTGTTCAAGCAGCCGCTCAAATGCTACAAGTTGTCAGATGAGTTAACCTGATCTTTGCCAGGGCTCGATGTTCTAGCGCTCTCAAAGCATTTCCGACCACTCAGTCGCGGCGCAGTTCTCATAGAGCTAAGCATCCTCCGACCTTGCCGTCAAAAATCTTGTTTGAACGGGAACGAGGCGAGCCTGCGTCAACGACGAAGTTACGTTCCTCGCGCGACCTTTCGGCTCACATATCCCGGCCGTCCTCACGTCTGTGTTGGGTCGAAAGCGGCCGATCATGGCTGGGCTGCGGTGCCGTCTGGATGCTCCCGCGCTCCCGCGGATGTGAATGGCAAATCGTCTGCCGGGAAGGGATCCGCCCACGCCCCGGCTCGATCTTGGCCGCCTGCGTCAAACGGGGGGCGCCTGGGCGGTCGAGACAATCTCGTCGGTCCAGGCCCGGCAACCATCTCCAGATCCGCCCCCTTCTTCCCAGTGTCAGCGGCAGGCGCCGGCCGCTGCCGGGTGGCGCGGCGGGACGTGCGGCGACGGCTCTGCCTCGCCGCGAAGGAGAGGGTCCCATGCGGAGTCACTGGGCATCGTTCGGCATCGGCTTCGCGACCGGATTGCGCAGCATGACGGCTTGCGCCGCGTTGAGCTGGGCCGCCGCGCTGGGACGGAGGTCGGTTGGTTGGATTCCGGCCGGCCCCGGGGCGCGCGGCGTCGCCACGGCGGCCGCCCTGGCCGAGATGGCGGGCGACAAGATGCCGTTCGCGCCCGACCGTCGCATTCCGCCATCCATCGCGGCGCGCCTCGCGATCGGTGCCGTCGGCGGTGCCGCACTGGCCGGGCGAGACGCGCCGCCGCTCAGCGGTCCTTTGGTCGGTATGGCAGGAGCGGTTGCCGGCACCCTGGTGGGCCGCCGCGCGCGGGGGGCGAAGACGCGCTCCGCCTCCGACTGGGCGCGGGGTCTGACGGAGGACGCGTTGGCGGCCGGGCTTGCCATCGGGTTGGTCCGCCTCGCGGCGCGCCGCGGGCCTCCCTGAACAGGTTCTCGCGACGCTATGTCGAACCACGACGGGGGCCGCCCCATCCTTGTCATCGCGGGTCGTCGTGGTGGGCTCGCGGCCGATCCGCTTCTGCATCGGCGGTCCACCGTGCTGACGCTCCCGCGACCTCGCCAGATCGACGTCGGCGGCGCGTCACATCCGCAGCGCCTCCACGCCCGGCAGCACCTTGCCTTCCATCCATTCGAGGAAGGCGCCGCCGGCCGTCGACACGTAGGTGAGGCCGTCCGCCACGCCCGCCACGTTGAGCGCCGCCACCGTGTCGCCGCCGCCCGCCACGCTGACGAGGGAGCCCGCCAAGGTCAGCGCCGCCGCTTCCTGGGCGACGGCAACCGTGCCGGCGTCGAAGGGCGGCAGCTCGAAGGCGCCGAAGGGGCCGTTCCAGACGAGCGTCCTGGCCCCCTGCAGCACCGTCTTGACCCTGGCGACCGAGCGCGGCCCGATGTCGAGGATCATGTCGTCCGGCCCGACCGCGTCGACGCCGACGACCTTCGAGGCCGCGTGGGCCTTGAACTCCGCCGCCACGACGGCGTCGACCGGCAGCACGATCTCGCAAGCACCGGCCCCGGCCATGACGGCGCGGGCCGTGTCGAGGAGGTCGTGCTCGCAGAGCGACTTGCCGACCGCCACCCCTTGTGCGGCCAGGAAGGTGTTGGCCATGCCGCCGCCGATCACCAGCGTGTCGACGCGTTTCACGAGGTTGCCCAGGAGATCGAGCTTGGTCGACACCTTGGCGCCGCCCACGATGGCCACCACCGGACGCTCGGGCAGTTCCAGCGCCCGGGCCAGGGCCGCCAGTTCGGCCTGCATGGTGCGGCCCGCGTGGGCCGGGAGCCGGCGTGCCAGCCCCTCGGTCGAGGCATGGGCGCGGTGCGCCGCCGAAAAAGCGTCGTTGACGAAGATGTCGCCCAGCGCCGCCAACTGGTCGATGAAGGCGGCCTCGTTCGTCTCCTCGCCGGCGTGGAAGCGGGTGTTCTCGAGCAGCACTACGTCGCCGTCCTTCATGGCGCCGATGGCCGAATGGGCGATGTCGCCCACCGTGGCGTGCACGAAGGCCACGGGATGGCCGAGCTCCTCGGCGAGCGCGGCCGCGACCGGTTTCAGCGAGTTGGTTTGGTCGGGGCCGCCCTTGGGCCGGCCGAAATGGGCCAGCAGCACCACGCGGCCGCCCTTCTCGGCGATCTCGCGGATCGTGGGCAGGATGCGGGCGATGCGGGTGCGGTCTGTGACCCGGCCGTCCTCGGTCGGCACATTGAGGTCGACGCGGACCAGCACGCGCTTGCCCGCGAGGGACGCGTCGTCGAGCGTGCGGAACTGGGTCACGGCCATGAGCTCCATAGTGGGTCGGAAGATCCTGCCCAACCCATCGCACGCGGCCCGTGACGCCTCAAGCGCCGTCGAGACCTGAAGGATGGGGCGTTGGGGCTCGTCCGTGATCCTTCGAGGCTTGGCCGAGATAGCCGAACACGGATCGGTTTCGCAGGCGTGGATCCGACCATATCTCGCCGGGCCGGCGTGTCATCGGCCCGCAGGGCTGCCGAGTCGAGACGTCCCACGTTCAATGATCAGGGCGAGCGTTCGGCCAGTCATCCCTGGAACGGCACCCTTCCAGGACTGTGTCGGCGAAGCTCACGACCCACGCCGGCTCCAACGACTGGCCGAGTAGCAGGCGCAGATACACCGCCCCTATCGCGGCATCCAGCACGCGTGGCACGTCCAGGTCCTTGCGGAACTGCCCCTGCTCCACGCCAGCGCGCAGCAGGGCCGAACTTTCCCGGCGCAGCGGCTCCGAGAACTGCTCCAGGAACACGCGCCGCACCTCGATGTCGCTTTGCGCCTGGGCGACGACGGATGCGGCGACACGTCCAGCCGGGCCGTTGAAGGCCAGCGCGAGCGAGCGCAGGAATGTGTGGAAATCCACTGCCGCTGACCCGGTCCGAGCAAAGGCGAGCTGCGGCCTGAACGCCTCCAGGAAACCCTCGATGGCGAGCAGGCCCTTGGTCGGCCACCAGCGGTAGATCGTCGTCCGGGCGACGCCCGCGCGGCTGGCCACTGCTTCTATCGAAAAGCTGCCCAACCCCGTCTCGACCAGGATGGCGTAAGCAGCGTCCAGCACCGCCCGGCGCAACGCCTCGCTTCGTGGGCGCCCGGCCGTGCGCGGTGGGCCAGCGGGCGATGCGGTGGACGGAGATCCTCGGTCCATGGGCTTCCTTAGGCGGCTCGGCCCCGACAGGGCAATGGAAGACCCACGTCCGGCACCGGCCGCTACATGCCTAACACGGGCGCGCTCGCGTTGCGCTATTACGCTACATGATGTAGCGCAATAGTGGCCTGACACTGTGCAGGTCCGCCTCGCAAGCCTGCGGGCAAACGCAAGGAGAGCTACGTTGCCGCTGATCGAGATCGCTGGAGGGCCGCACATCAACCTCGTGCGCACGGGGCCGAGAGGCGGGCCGCCCGTCGTGCTGATGCACCCGGTCGGGCTCGACCTGACATGGTGGGACCTGCAATTCGCAGCGTTCGGACGGGACCACGACGTGGTTGCCTTCGACATGCCGAACCATGGCCTGTCGGGCAAGCTGAACGGAGCGCCCACGTTCGACGCCATGGCGACGGTCGCGGCCGGCGTATTGGCGTATCTCGGCGCCGGTCCGGCGCACCTGGTTGGTCTCTCGGTGGGCGGCATGATCGCTCAAACACTGGCGCTCGCCCGGCCCGAGTTGGTCCGCTCGCTGTCCCTGGTCGGGACGTTGTGCACTTTTCCCGACGCCGTGCGCGGCGCCCTGCGCGAGCGAGCCAGGGTGTCGCGCGAGGACGGGATGGCGAGAATTGCGCTGCTTTCGCAGGAGCGATGGTTCCCGCCCGCGTTCCGAGTCCGTCGGCCCGATATTCTCGACCGTGCGGCCAAGAGCCTGCTGCAGCAGGACCCGAACTTCCACGCCTCCTTGTGGGAGATGATCGCCACGCTTGACCTGGAGTCCCTGCTTCCCACGCTGAACTGTCCGACCCTGGTCGTAGCCGGGACCGAGGACATCAACGCCCCTGTCGCGGCGGCCCGTCAGATCGCGGGGCTGATCCCCGGTGCGGTGCTACACGAATTGCCTGGTGCAGGACATTTTCCGCCAGTGGAGGTACCGGACGTGTTCAACGGCCTCCTCCGTGACTTCTTGACGGCAGGATCGGGCGGAGTCGACTGACGGAGGATCGTCAACAGGTCCACTGCGGGGAGCGCGAGCGTTCCTCATAGAGCTTCTCGATGGATGCGAGCTGGACTTCAGGATTCGCTCAGGGCGCCTTGACCAAGGAGTGAGCCTCCCGTCCCTGCTCCTTGCCGCACGCCGTCGCGATCTCGTCATGTCGGCTATGGAGGTGCTGGACCGGCTCCGGTCGTGGGAGTAGGACGGGCCATGTCCGATGTGCAACCGCCACTGGCCCGCGCGGAGGCCTTCTGCCGACGCTTCGGCCTCGAAGCGCCCGTGCTGCTCGCGCCGATGGCGGGGGCCTGTCCGCCGTCGCTGTCGGCTGCCGTCGCCAATGCCGGCGGGCTCGGGGCGTGCGGTGCCTTGCTGATGCAGCCCGCCGCCATCCGCGACTGGGCCGCGGAGTTCCGGGCCGCCAGCAACGGCCCGTTCCAGATGAACCTCTGGATTTCCGACCCGCCACCCCGGCGCGATGCGGAGCATGAAGGGGCGTTGCGGGCTTTCCTCGCCGATTGGGGACCGGACGTCTCGGCGTCGGCGGCCGACGCCGCGCTGCCGGATTTCGCGGCGCAATGCGACGCGATGCTCGATGCGGCACCCTCGGTCGTTTCCTCGATCATGGGATTGTTTCCGCCCGCCTTCGTGTCCCGCCTGAAACAGGCCGGTGTCTCCTGGTGGGCGACGGTCACGACGGTGGCCGAGGCCCGCGCCGCCGAGGACGCGGGGGCGGACGTCATCGTGGCGCAGGGCATGGAAGCGGGTGGGCACCGTGGCGCTTTCGATGCGGCCAGGGCGGAGGTCGGCATGGTGGGCCTGTTGTCCCTCGTGCCTGCCGTCGCGGACGCGGTCCACGTGCCGGTGGTGGCGACAGGCGGGATCGCAGACGCACGCGGAGCGGCCGCGGCCCTGCTGCTCGGCGCCAGTGCCGTGCAGGTCGGCACCGGCTTCCTGCGCTGCCCCGAGGCCAAGCTTCATCCGGCCTGGGCCGACGCCTTGGGGCGCACGCTGCCCGAGGACACGTTGGTCAGCCGTGCCTTCAGCGGTCGACCCGGCCGCAGCATCGCCACCGCCTATGCGCGGGCCGCGACGGCCGTGACGGCACCTGTTCCGGCGCCCTATCCCGTGCAGCGCGGCCTGACCCAGGCCATGCGCGAGGAGGCGGCGAAGACCGGCGACGTGGAGCGCATGCAGGCCTGGGCGGGACAGTCGGCGATGCTGGCCCCGACGGAACCGGCCGGGGATGTGGTCCGCGCGATCTGGGACGGCGTGCGGGCTCAATTGCGCTGACCGTCCCTGCGGCCTCGCGAGCGCGCGACGTCCCGTTTCAACCCGAGTCCCTCCTCACCCCAGCATGGGGAGATCCAGCCCCTGCTCCTCGGCGCAGGCCTTGGCGATCTCGTAGCCCGCATCGGCGTGCCGCATCACGCCGGTTGCGGGATCGTTGTGGAGCACGCGCTCCAGGCGGCGCGCGGCGTCGTCGGTGCCGTCCGCCACGATCACCATGCCGGCGTGCTGCGAGAAGCCCATGCCGACGCCGCCGCCGTGGTGCAGCGACACCCAGGTGGCGCCGCTGGCGCAATTGAGCAGCGCGTTGAGCAGCGGCCAATCGCTCACGGCGTCGGAGCCGTCGCGCATCGCTTCGGTCTCGCGGTTGGGCGAGGCGACCGAGCCCGAGTCGAGGTGGTCGCGGCCGATCACCACCGGAGCCTCCAACTCGCCGCTCCGCACCATGGCGTTGAAGGCGAGCCCGAGCCTGGCGCGCTGGCCCAGGCCCAGCCAGCAGATGCGGGCCGGCAGGCCCTGGAAGCTGATGCGCTCGCGCGCCATGTCGAGCCAGCGGTGCAGGTGGGGATCGTCGGGGATCAGCTCCTTCACACGCGCGTCGGTGCGGTAGATGTCCTCCGGGTTGCCGGAGAGCGCGGCCCAGCGGAACGGCCCGACGCCGCGGCAGAACAGCGGCCGGATATAGGCCGGCACGAAGCCCGGGAAGTCGAAGGCGCCCGCGAGCCCCATCTCCTTGGCCATCTGGCGAATGTTGTTGCCGTAGTCGAAGACCGGCACGCCGGCGCGGTGGAAGTCCAGCATGGCGCCGACATGCACGGCCATCGAGGCCTTGGCGGCCGCCGTGACGGCCGCGGGCTCGGTGCGGGCCCGCTCGCGGTATTGCTCCCAGGTCCAGCCCGCCGGCAGGTAGCCGTTCAGCGGATCGTGGGCCGAGGTCTGGTCGGTCACGAGGTCGGGCCGCACGCCGCGGCGCACGAGTTCTGGCACGATCTCGGCGGCGTTGCCGAGCAGCCCGATCGATACGGCCTCACCCCGGGTGCAATGGCCCGTGACCAGCGCCAGCGCCTCGTCGAGGTCGCGCGCCTGCCGGTCGAGATAGCGGGTACGCAGGCGGAAATCGATCCCCGCCTGGCGGCACTCGATCGTCAGCGACGAGGCGCCGGCGAGCGTCGCGGCGAGCGGCTGCGCCCCGCCCATGCCGCCGAGGCCCGCCGTCAGGATCCAGCGCCCCGCGAGCGAGCCGCCGTAATGCCGCCGTCCGGCCTCGACGAAGGTCTCGTAGGTGCCCTGCACGATGCCCTGGCTGCCGATGTAGATCCAGGAGCCGGCCGTCATCTGGCCGTACATCATCAGGCCCTCGGCATCGAGCGCGTTGAAATGCTCCCAGGTGGCCCAGTGGGGCACGATGTTGGAATTGGCGATCAGCACGCGGGGCGCGTCCGGGTGGGTGCGGAACACGCCGACCGGCTTGCCGGACTGCACCAGCAGGGTCTCGTCGGCCTCGAGCCGCTTCAGCGTCGCCACGATGGCGTCGAAGCTCTCCCAGTCGCGCGCCGCCCGGCCGATGCCGCCATAGACCACGAGTTCCTTGGGGTTCTCGGCCACCTCGGGATCGAGGTTGTTCATCAGCATCCGCATCGGCGCTTCGGTCAGCCAGGACTTGGCCGAGAGCACCGTGCCGCGCGGGCTGCGGATCTCGACGTCACGGTAGCGCGTGTTGCTCAGCATCGTGTGGTCACCCCGAACTTGCCCGGGCAGGTTAGGGAGAAACGACCGGGGCCGCCATGGCTTGCCGCCCGAAACATGGATGGCCGGATGTTTTGCTCGACCCAACCCCATCCGTCATGGCCGGGACAAGCCCGGCCATGACGGGGCAGGGCGACACCGTGCCAAGAGCGGATGCCCGCGCAATGCCGCGCGGAGCTGAGGACTGGTCCTCTCCTCCCGCCTCAATAATGCGGGGGCGGCTTGTCGGCTTCGCCCGGGAGGCGGCTTTCCGCCTCGGCGAGGCGTTCCACGAACTGCCCCATCTGGCGCTTCAGCGCGTCGAGCGCGGTCCACTGCGCCGTCACGGCGGCGTTGAGGTCCTCGATTGTCCGGTCCTGTTCGGCGAGGCGCATCTCGAGCCCGTCGATACGGTCCATGTCCTGGCTCATGAGTGCTCTCCGGGAGGTCGGAGTGCGACCGCAGGGCGGGGCCGGACGGGAGCCTTGAGCGATATGAAGGACACGCGGCAGGACTCCGTCAGCCGTGGCGAAAAAACAGCATTTGGACCAGCGTCAGCAGGATCTCCGTGACGATCAGGGCCACGACCGCGATCTCGAGCACCGTGGTCCGATCCGACTCGATGACGTCGGTCAGGGCGCGTGCCGTCTCGACGATCACGTCGAGCTTGCGCTTGAGCGTGACGGTGCGCTCCTTGATCTCGTATTCGTCTTCAACGCGCGCATAGAGACGTTCGAGGTCCGGCCGGTCCCACAGCACGTCCGGCTTTTCCTCGACGGCGACGCGACCCGAGAGGCGGTGTTGGGCCAGCAGCGCCTGTCCGATCAGCCGCAGCATGGCCCGGCGCGTCCCGGGCGGCCGTCCCGTCCGGCTGAGGCCGATGGCGAAAGGCTCGATGACGTCGAGCACGGCATTCACTTCGCGTTCGTCGCGCGCCAGCGACACGGTCTTGGCAAGCGCGTCGGCCAGCACCAGCAGGCGGGCCGTCGACAGGTCCCGCACCTGGATGGGACCGCCCGGCGACACCTGGTCGGCGCCCTCGGGCGACAGTTCCAGGATCGCGGTCTCGTCGTCGACACGGACCCGTTCGCCCGACACCCGCGGCCTGATCTGCCGCAGGAAATCGTCCTCCTCGACCGGCGAGAGCCCCACCAGCACCGCGACGCCGAACCGGTAGAGCGCCACGAATCCGGTCTGGCCGACGCTGAACGCCAGGGGATTGACCGACACCGTGTCGGGCCGTTCGAGGCCCGCCGCATCGAGCCGGGCGCCGAGCGCCAGGGCGCGCGCCGTCACGCGACGGAGGGTCGGCTTGATGTCCGGCGAGGTATCATCGAGGGGGACGAGGTCGGACATTGGCCGTCTTGGAGTCCCCACGGGGTGATCGCTCCGGTTCGTTACCCCGTTATGGGGTCGCGTGCCACGGGTTCCGAAGCCGACGGCGCAGCGGCTCCTCGGGCACTATCGCGACAGGATTGCGCGTGCCTCGCCGGCGTCCGTGTTCATGTGCGCCACCAGCGCCTCCGCGGACTCGAACCGTTCCTCGCCGCGGATCCAGGCCACAAAGTCGATCTCGATCATCTGGCCGTAGAGGTCGCCCGAAAAGTCGAACAGGAATGTCTCGAGCAGCGGCGCACCGTCGTCGAAGGTCGGGCGGCGGCCGTAGGACGCGACGCCGCCGAATTCGCTCGCGGCCGTGCGGACCCGCACCGCGTAGATGCCGTGGGCGAGCCTGGCCGCGGGCTCGAGCCGGATGTTGGCGGTCGGAAAGCCCAGCTGCCGGCCGAGCTTCTCGCCGTGGATCACGGTGCCGAGCACGAAATGGTGGCGGCCGAGCAGAACGGCCGCGCCCGCCACGTCGCCCGATTCGAGCCGCTGGCGAATCGCGGTCGACGACACCGCCGCGAGGTCGCCTCTGGCGTCAGCCACGATCTTGTCGATCACCGCGACCGCGAAGCCGTGCCGCAGGCCCGCTTGCGTCAGATAGGCGGGCGAGCCCGAGCGACCCTTGCCGAAGTGGAAGTCGTAGCCCACCACGGCGGCCGCGATGTCCAGCCGGCGGACCAGGACGTCGACGACGAATTGTTCGGCGCCGAGCGCCGCCAGTCCCGCGTCGAAGCTCCGCACGATCATGCCGTCGACCGTGCCGAGACGGCTCAGCGCCAGGGCCTTGGCGGGCGCCGGGGTGAGGCGGAAGATGGTCGGTGCCCCGGCGAAATAGTCGGCTGGATGAGGTTCGAAGGTCAGAACCGCGGTGGGCCGGCCGAGTTCCAGGGCCAGCGCCTTGGCACGGGCGATCACGGCCTGGTGTCCCCGATGCACGCCGTCGAAATTGCCGATCGCCACCACGGCGCCCGCGAGGCCGCGGGGCGGTGAGTCCGGATCTGCGGCGACGATGAAATCTGGAGGAAGCAGCGCGTTCAAGCTGGACCCGGGACGGAGGGACGACGCCCTTCGTAGCGCATGTCGGGGGCCGGGCACCACCGGCTTGGCTCCGAGCCGAGGCGCGGTTGAAACCCGCGATCCGAAAAACCCTACGCCGTCGAGGGGGGTCTCACGGCTCGTGTCCGACGCTGGCCTGCTCCTTGCTCCATCGGAGGCGACGAGTGATCGTTGTTCCAAACAGGGAATCGACATGCAAGAGCGCCGTAAGACACAGAGAGACCGGACGTTCCTGGGCGGACAGGTCATCTATAACGATCGATGTTCGACGATGGATTGCCTGGTGCGAAACATGTCTCAGAGCGGGGCAATGATCGTCTTCGACGACGTCGCATTGATCCCCAGCGAATTCGACGTGACGATCCGGCGAAAGGGTGAAAGCCGCCGGGCCAGAATCGTGTGGAGAGCTGAAATGAAAGCCGGGATCGCCTTCCTGCCTTCCGAAAGGAGCACAATCATCTCCTTCGAGACCGCTCGAAAAATCCAGACACTGGAAAGAGATCGCGACGTTCTTGCCAGGCGCGTCGCTCAACTCAGCGAACCGGCGTAGAACGGATACGCACCGTGTTGAAATATGCCGTCGCCTTCACGCTCAACAGATTGTTCATCCTCGCTGTCCTGGCGGTCCTGCTGAGCGTCTATTCGCAAAACGCCTGCCACGTAGGAGGCTCGTATGGCGCCATGCTCGAACAGGCAGTGTCGGGTCTGGCAGACGTCACCCGCGCCCTGCAATGACCGGAAGGCGGGTCGACTCCTCGGCTTCCACAGATGAGAAGCAGTCTTTCTCTTTTCAGCTGGCTCATGTCGGCAACAGCGTGAAACGCGCTTGCGGCCGCCTGATCCGGGCGCCCTACCAGGCGAGGTCGGCCAGGACGGCCGTCGGCACCGCATCGGCCTTCGCCAGGAAGGCCGCCAGCGCTGCGTGATCGAGACGGCCATCGCCCGCGCTCGTCTCGTCGCGATGGATGCCGCCCGACACGAACAGGCTGTCGATCCCTTGCCGGTTCGCGCCCATGATGTCGGTGCGCATGCCGTCGCCGATGGCCAGCACGCGGCCTGCATCGACGACAGAACCCCTGATCTTCGCGGCCGTGGCGATCGCCAGATCGTAGATCGGCGCGTGCGGCTTGCCGGCATAGTGGACCGTGCCACCCAGAGCCTCGTAGCGCTCGGCCAAGGCACCCGCGCAGAAGATCAGCTTGTCGCCCACATGCACCACCACGTCCGGGTTGGCGCAGATCATCTCGAGCCCGCGGTCCCGCATGGCCGCGTAAGTCGCGTCGTAATGGTCCGGCGTCTCCGCGGCGTCGTCGAAGAGCCCGGAGCAGATCACGTGGGCCGCACCGTCGAGGTCGCCGAGCGCCGGGGTGCGGCCCGTCTTGGCTCCGACCTCCTCCATCAGGGCGCGGTCCCGCGCGGGCCCGATGTGGTAGAAGGGTCCCTCGCCGCGCGCCGCGATCAGCGCCACGGTGCTGTCCCCCGAGGTGACGATGTCGTCATAGGCGCCGCGCGGGACGCCGAGCCTGTCCAGCTGCGCCCGGATCGGCCCGTTGGGCCGCGGCGCATTGGTGATCAGCACCACGGTTCCGCCCGCCGCGCGAAAGCGGGTCAAGGCCTCGGCCGGCTGCGGAAAAGCGCGGCGCCCATCGTGGAGCACGCCCCAGACGTCGCACAAGACCACGTCGTAATCGGCCGCGATGTCGGAGAGGCCGGAGAGGATCCGGCCGGCGGGGGGCGAGGCTGATGTCATGGACGCGGCTTAAGCCACCCCTCGTCCCTGTCAAGGCGGCCATCTGGAGAGCGCGCGATCGATGCCGCCGTTCGCGTCGAAGGACCGATCCGGTGGAAGAGGCAGGCCGATCCGCACCCCGCCTTGGCCTGACGGACCGCAATGTCCTATAAGCCGCGGCATCAAGCCAGCCGATCGATCGGCGAAGGCGAACCGGATAGAAAGAACCGCCATGTCCCCGTCCCCCATCAAGCCGCTCTTCACCGCCAAGGCCACCGCGGTGGGCGGCCGCAATGGCAAGTCCGAGGCCGAGGACGGCAGCGTCTCGGTCACCCTGTCGGTGCCGAAGGAGATGGGCGGCCCGGGAAAGCCTGGCGCGGCGACGCCCGAGCACCTGTTCGCGGCAGGTTACGCGGCCTGTTTCGGCGGCGCGCTCGACTTCGTGGCGAAGCAGCACAAGAAGGACGCCACGGGCGCAAAGGTCACCTGCGCCGTGACGATCGGCCCGCGCGACGCCGGCGGCTTCGGCATCGCCGTGAAGCTCGACGTGGTCGACAGGAGCCTGCCCCAGGCCGAACTGCAGGAACTCGCCAACGAGGCGCACGAGAAGGTCTGTCCCTACAGCCACGCGACCCGCAACAACGTCGACGTGGACCTCAAGGTCGAAGGCGCTTAAGACATCGGGATCGCGCGGTGCCGGCACCGCGCGATCCCGATCCGATTTCCGCGAGCCTCGTCATGCCGTCATCCCAAGCCGCCTTCGCGCCCCAGGCCGACATCCCGAACGACCTCGAGGCGTTCTGGATGCCCTATACGGCAAACCGCTCGTTCAAGAAGAGCCCGCGCATGATCACGCGGGCCAAGGACATGTTCTACTATGCGTCGGACGGCCGGGCCGTCATGGACGGCACCGCGGGTCTGTGGTGCACCAATGCGGGTCACAACCGCGAGCCGATCGTGGCGGCCATCCAGGCCCAGGCGGCGGAACTCGATTTCGCGCCGACCTTCCAGTTCGGCCATCCCAAGGCCTTTGCGGTGGCGTCGCGGATCGCGGCGCTCGCGCCCGGCGACCTCGACCACGTGTTCTTCTCCAATTCCGGTTCGGAAGCGGTCGACACGGCCCTGAAGATCGCCATCGCGTTCAACAACATGCGCGGGCAGGCGAGCCGGACGCGTCTCATCGGCCGCGAGCGCGGCTACCACGGCTGCGGCTTCGGCGGCATCTCGGTCGGCGGCATCGTGTCCAACCGCAAGCATTTCGGCACGATGCTGGGCGGGGTCGACCACTTGCCCCATACCTACAACCGCGAGCATCAGAATTTCACGGTGGGCGAGCCCGAATGGGGCGCCCACCTCGCCGACGATCTCGAGCGGATCGTGGCGCTCCACGACCAGTCGACGATCGCGGCCGTGATCGTGGAGCCCATGGCGGGCTCGACCGGCGTGCTCCCGGCACCCAAGGGCTACCTCCAGCGCCTGCGCGCCATCTGCGACAAATACGGGATCCTGCTGATCTTCGACGAGGTGATCTCAGGCTTCGGCCGGCTCGGCTTCGCTTTCGCGGCCGAGCGCTACGGCGTCATCCCCGACATGATCTGCTTCGCCAAGGGCGTCACTTCGGGCACCGTGCCGATGGGCGGCGTGATCGTGCGGAAGCCGATCTACGACGCTTTCATGAAAGGACCCGAGCATACGATCGAGCTGTTTCACGGCTACACCTATTCGGCCCATCCCCTGGCCTGCGCGGCAGCACTCGCGACGCTCGACCTCTACCGGGACGAGGGCCTCTTCGCCCGTGTCCAGACGCTCGAACCCGTCTGGGCCGAGGCCATCCACGGCTTGCGGGGACTGCCCAACGTGCTCGACATCCGCACGGTCGGGCTCGTGGCGGCGGTCGACCTCGCGTCCAAGCCGGATGCCGTCGGCGCCCGGGCCTTCGAGGCCATGGACCGCGCCTTCCACGAGGCCGGGCTGATGGTCCGGGCGACGGGCGATACGATCGCGCTCACGCCGCCGCTGATCATCACGGAAGCGCAGATCGGCGAGATCGCCGACAAGCTCCGCGGGCTGCTGAAGACCCTGCACTGAACCGTCTAACCTCCCTCATCCGA